>Ga0126372_10001093_pt1 | contig 10673 bp, 10 predicted proteins | sample PanSoiMetaPlot_6_FD_92762 | JGI IMG/M metagenome (GOLD analysis project Ga0126372, IMG submission 92762) | Tropical forest soil microbial communities from Panama - MetaG Plot_6 | ecosystem: Environmental > Terrestrial > Soil > Tropical forest > Bulk soil | place: Panama | collected 2016-02-17
CCGAGCCACTACGTCCTGCCTACGATCACGCTCGGCCTGTTCCTGGTGGCCGGGATGATGCGCCTGGTCCGCTCGAGCCTGCTCGAGGTGATGGGCAGCGAGTTCGTCAAGCTCGCGCGGCTCAAGGGCTTGTCGCAGACGGTCGTCATCTGGAAGCACTGCTTGCGCAACGCGCTGATCCCGGTCACGACGCTCTTCGGCGTCTACTTCGCGCTCTTGATCACGGGCGCGATCGTGACCGAGACCGTGTTCGCGTGGCCGGGTGTCGGACGGCTCACCTACGAGGCGGTCATCTTCCGGGATTATCCGCTGCTCCAGGCCGTCATCTTGCTGAAGGCGATCATCGTCCTCGGCGTCAACCTCGGCGTGGACATCGTCTACGCCTACCTCGACCCCAGAGTGAGGTACGCGTAGATGGCGCGCGTCGAAGAGCGGATCGACGTCGAGCTCGCGGCGGCGACGGCGGCCGACGACGCGGCACTTTCCCGGCACCGCGGCGACTTCGCGCGGCTGCCGTGGGGCTCCTTCGTCATCATCGCCGTGCTGATCCTGGTCGCCGTGCTGGCGCCGCTCATCGCCCCGCACTCGCCCACCGAGCAGTCGCTGCCCGACAAGCTTCTCCCCCCCGCGTGGGAGGCGGAAGGCAGCATGAAGCACCTGCTCGGCACCGACGTGCTCGGCCGCGACGTGCTGAGCCGCCTCGTCTACGGCGCTCGGGTGAGCCTGATCGTCGCCGCCGTCGCGCTCCTGGCCGGCGGCGGGATCGGGCTGGCCGTCGGGATCGTCTCCGGCTATCTCGGCGGCCGGACCGACGGCTTCCTCATGCGCGCCGTCGACGCGACGTTGACGTTCCCGACCATCCTGATCGCGCTCTTGCTGGCAGTGAGTCTGGGCCCCGGCCTCAAGACGATCGCCATCGCGATCACCGTCCTCATCTGGGCGCGCTTTGCCCGTGTCGTGCGCGGCGAGGTGCTGGCGGTGAAGGCGCGCGACTTCGTCGCGCTGGCGCGCGTGCACGGGTGCTCGCATCTCAGGATCATGGCCGTGCACATCGTGCCGAACGTCCTGAACACCTTCATGGTGCTCCTGACGCTCCACATCGGGTTCGTGATCATCGTCGAGGCCTCGCTCTCGTTCCTCGGCGCCGGGATCCCGCCGCCGACGCCGTCGTGGGGCCAGATGGTGTCCGATGGGCGCAGCCACATCGCGAGTGCCTGGTGGCTCTCGGTCGTGCCGGGCGCCGCCATCATGCTGGTCGTGCTCGCCTTCAATTTGTTCGGCGACTGGCTGCGCGACTGGCTGGATCCGCGTCTCAGACAGGTCTGAGGAGCGACCGCGAGGTGGCGGCCGAGGTGCCCGTCGTCCTGGAGGTGCGCGACCTTCGCGCCTATCTCTACACGCGCTGGGGCGTGGTGCGCGCGGTCGACGGCGTCAGCTTCGCGCTGCGCGAGGGCGAGACGCTCGGCCTGGTCGGCGAATCGGGCTGTGGCAAGACGATGACGGGCCTCTCGCTCGTGCGTCTTCTGCCCGAGCCGGCCGGGCGCATCGTCGACGGCCAGGTCCTGCTCGAGGGCGAGGACCTCGTCACGAAGAGCGAGCCGGAGATGCGCCACGTTCGCGGCCGGCGTGTCTCGATGATCCTGCAAGATCCCCAGACGTCGCTCAATCCGGTGTTCACGATCGGCGATCAGATCCTCGAGGCGCTCCGCCAGGGGCGCGCCGACGGCGACCGCTTGCCGGTGGCCCGGGCCGAGGACGCGCTGCGCCGGGTGAAGGTCGCGGCGCCCGAGCAGCGGATGCGTGCCTACCCGCACCAGCTGAGCGGCGGCATGAAGCAGCGGGTCGTCGGCGCGATCGCCGTGGCCGGCGAGCCGCGCGTGCTCATCGCCGACGAGCCGACGACCGCGCTCGACGTCACGATCCAGCTCCAGTACCTGGCGCTCCTGAAGGAGATCCAGGCGCGCACCCGCCTCGCGATGCTCTTCATCACGCACGACTTCGGAATCGTCGCGCGCATGTGCGACCGGGTCGCGGTGATGTACGCCGGACGCATCGTGGAGACCGGGCCCACGCGCGCGCTTTTCCGGGCGCCGCGCCATCCGTATACCGAGGCGCTCATGGCCTCGGTGCCGCGCATGGAGGGCGCCGTGACGCGGCTGCCGTCGATCGAGGGCCAGCCGCCGCCGCTGCACGATCTCCCGGCCGGCTGCCGCTTCGCGGATCGCTGCGCCCATGTGGACGAGCGCTGCCGGCGCGAGTATCCCCCGACCAAGACGGTCGGGCCCGCGCACGAGGCCGCGTGCTGGAGGATCGAGCGATCGCCGTCGAGCCGCTGATCCGCGTCGAGAACCTCGTCAAGCACTTCCCGGTGACCCGAGGCGTGCTGATCGGGCGCACCACCGGTCACGTGAAGGCCGTCGACGGCATCAGCTTCACGATCGGCCGCCAGGAAACGCTCGGCCTGGTCGGCGAATCCGGCTGCGGCAAGACCACCACCGCGCGCCTGCTGCTGCGGCTCGAGCAGCTCACCGCCGGGCGCGTGCTCCTCGACGGCCGGGACGTCCACGCCCTGCGCGGCGCGGACCTGAGCCGCTATCACACGCGGGTCCAGGCTGTCTTCCAGGATCCGTGGTCGTCCCTGAATCCGCGTCTGCGGGTGCGGGAAACCATCGCCGAGGCCCTCGTGGTCAACCGCCGCGTCACGCGCAGCGGCAAGCTCGAGCGGGTCGAGGAGGTCTTGCACCAGGTGGGCTTGCCGCTGAGCGCGGGGGCGCGCTATCCGCACGAGTTCAGCGGCGGCCAGCGGCAGCGCATCGCGCTGGCGAGCGCCCTGGCGGCGAAGCCGGAGCTGATCGTGCTCGACGAGCCGGTGTCGGCCCTCGACGTGTCGATTCGCGCCCAGATCATGAACCTGTTGAAGGATCTGCAGGCGCGACAGCAGCTGAGCTTCCTGCTCGTCGCGCACAACCTGGCGACCGTGCGCTACATCGCCCACCGCACCGCGGTCATGTACCTCGGGCGCATCGTCGAGCACGGCGACACCGAATCACTCTACCGGCGCCCGCTCCATCCGTACACGAAGGCGCTGTTCGCGGCGGCGCTGCCGGCCGACCCGGACGCGCCGCACGACGACATGATCCTGAGCGGCGAGGTGCCGTCCCCGATCGATCCGCCGCCGGGCTGTCATTTCCACCCGCGGTGCCCGTTCGCGATGGAGCAGTGCGCCCGCGTCACGCCGGAACTCAAGACGGTCGCGCCCGGCCACATCGTGTCCTGTCACCTGTACTGAGTTCAGTCGTCTAGGCTCAAAACGGATTTCGTGCCCCACGTGAGGCCGCGCTGCCTCAGCGCGGATCCGCAGGCCGAGTCCCATGCGCGTGGAAACGCGGGCGCCTGCGGTGTGGCGGAGGCCTTGCACGAATCTCAGCGTGCGAGGCCACCATGAAACGCCGGGTCCACACGAAGTCTCCGAAGACTCGGGCCGCCGCGACGGTGAGGCGGCTGCGAAGGCGTATCAAGCAGGCGCGATCAGAAATCACTCGGCTGCTGAACGAGCTGGACCGAGCGTACGCGCTCCTTACCAGAGATCGGCCGGGCATTCGCTAGGGGAAGGTTTCGGCTACAATCGACCCTCGATGGCCGAAGGGAACCTTCTCGCGATCATCAAGACGAAGCAGGGGCAAATTGCCAGGCTGCGAACGGAATTGGCTGCAGCGCAGGCGCTGCTCGCGAAGATTGTCGATGAAGCAGCGCCGACTGCGCGTCCCCGCGTGGGTCGCTGGCGACGGCGCAGCTCCACGATGCTGCAGTACAGTCCAACGGCGCACGAGGCCGCCAAGATTCTCCGCCGGGCTGGTCGGCCCCTCCATGCGACGGCGATCACCAAGATGATGAATCGCAACGGGCACAAGGTGGCGCTCGGCACCCTCGTCAGCACGCTGTCGCGCTGGGTGAATAGTCGGTCGGTCTTCTACCGTGTACGGCCGAATGTCTTCGGTCTCGTCGCGCAGCGACAGCGCCGATCTCCGACCACGCGCCCGCGAAAGTAGAACGCCGAGACGGTTCAGCTTCGAATCCGCCACCGGCGACGGCCGTCGGTGCTGGGGGGCGCGCGTGAAGGCCCAATCGATGTCGCGGCGAAAACCCGCATAGGCGACCGCGATCACCGCGACGCCGACGGCGATCGCCGTGATCACCGCGAGCCGCAGCGCACCCCTCCCTCGAGCGAGTCGGTCAAGGGCGGCCGCTCCACTGCGACCGGCCCACACGGGGGCGCGCCGCTGACGTGCCCGCGCGCCGACTCAGGGCGGGAAGCTTGCGGCGTTGCTCGGCCTCCGAGCAGCCGCAGGCATCGCCGGTCGCACATTATCGCGGTCGCAGGCCTGAACTCGCTGCACGCGATCACCTCGATCGGGCGACCCTCCGGCTCCGCCTCGAGGACGCTCACCTGTACGTCGGTCCCGCGGATCGGACACCGAAGGGCGCGATGCACTGTTCGCACGCTGCGGGCCAGGAAGAACAGCAGCAGCGCCAAGGCGCCGATCCAGAGGGTCGTGATCGTGATCATGGGGCTGCCCTCCTCAGACGCTGTAAAGCCACAACACTCGCGTGATCGCCGGGCTCTGGGTCTGTCGAACGAGCTCCAGGCCGTCGGCGACGCCCGACGTGCAACGGATCGGCTCGGCCGCACCCGGCTCGGCGGCGTTCAAGACCGCCAGGCACGGTTTGGCGCATTCAACGGTCAACGCGTGATGCGGCGTTGGATCGGCCTCGCGCACATACGACACGGGGGGCGCGACATCCGGCAAGTACGCCCGCCTTGGCGGCAGAACGAATGACGTCGTTGGCCGCAGCGAGCAGGCTGTCACGTCGAGATGCCGTGAAGACGGATAGCCGTCGGGATCCGTCTGCACGGTCACCGTCGCGGAGCATTTCTCCAGTGGGCAGCGCATCGTGCGTGACGTGAATTCCATGTTCGCTCCTCTCAGGCCGCAGCTGCCGCGACGCCGTTGGCCATCCCTGCTCGCGCAGGACGCTCCGTGACGTCCTCGCACACGACGCACAGGCGCGCGGTGGGGATGGCCCGCAGCCGCTCGAACGGGATTGCCCGCGCACACATCTCGCAGACACCATAGGTACCGGTCGCCAGGCGCGCCTCCGCCGCGGCGATCTCGGTGAGCACACGACGGTCGCGCTCCTCGAGTCTCGCGAGGACACCGCATGCGGCGCCCGTCGCCGCGTCGTCCAGGAAATCGCCCGGGTGATGACGCTCGCAGCCGGCGAGCTCGCCGCCGGCCGTGATGAGCGCGTGGTACGCCTCGCGACGCTCGCGGCGAAGGCGCCGCTCGAACTCTCCGATACGCCGTGCCGCATGACACGTCATGATGCCCGCCCCCTCTCTCCGCATCGAAACCGCCGGGGAGGCGTCGGGCCTCCCCGGCGGGACGCCGGCTGTGCTACTCGATCTTCACGGGGATCGTCGTCCCCTTTGCGGCCGGCGTCTTCGGCAGCGTCACCACCAGCACGCCGTTCTTGAAGGTCGCGGTGACCTTGCTTCCGTCCACCGCCATCGGCAGCCGGACGCTGCGGAGGAACGCGCCATAGGTCCGCTCGACACGGTGATAACGCTCCTCCTTCTCCTCGGTCCTCTTCTCCTTTTCTCCCTTCAGGGTGAGCAGGTCGCCCGTCAGCTCGATGCCGATCTCCTTGGCATCGACGCCGGGCAGCTCCGCCGTCACGATCATGGCGTCCTTCGTCTCCGACACATCGAGCATCGGTGCCCATGCGCCGGCTGTCATGGTCGCGAACGGTTCCAAGACCGGTTCGGCGAAGCGGTCGAAGAAGCGCTCCATCTCCCGCTTCAGCTCACCACCCCACGGAGCCAGAGTCCGCATTGCCTCCTCCTTTCCCGGGCCACTTCGTCTGGCCCGGACGAGCAAGGGGAGGTGCATACGCGCTGCCAGACGACAACGACGTCGATTCGCGATCTTGTGAAGTGGAGTGGGCAGTGGATGGTGCGGCGCCGCCCCAGTGCTGGGGCGGCGCCGCACCATCCACTGCCATCGAAGCTCGAGCCTTCTCACGTTCACGTGGTCTTGCGTGTCATTCGCGCCGAGGCATGTCCGTTGCAGTCCCACCCGACCTGGAATGCGACCGGCAACCGGATGGATCGTCGTCACCATCGCGCTGGGCTTGGCGAGCGCGAAATACACACCCGAGGTCCGTGGTCGGGTAACGAGCCTCATGGATCGCTCGTGGGGCCCCGCGCTGCCCGCCGACAGGGGAGATCGATGCAGCGTGACGCGCAAGTAGCGCTCGTGGATGACCGGCTCGATCAGACGCTCGCCCAGGCGGCCGATGGGGCCGTGGCGATCGGCGCCGATGGGCGCATCGTGCTCTGGAACAATGCGGCGACGCGGATCACCGGGTATCCGCCCGGCGAGGCAATCGGCCGGCTGTGCTGCGACCTCCTCGCCGGATACGACGCCGACGGTAACCGGATCTGTCATCGCGGTTGTTCCGAGACGCTCGTCACGATGGGCGGGCCGGTCCGCACCGTTGACATGCTCACGCGGACGAAGACCGGACAACCGATCTGGCTCGAGGTCAGCATCTTGGTTCTGCCAGAGATTGCCGAGCGCGCCGCGCTGACGGTTCACCTCTTTCGCGACATCACGGCGAGCAAGGAACTACTGGCCCGCGTCCAGGAGCACCTGGGGCCGCCGGCCGATCCTGGTGAACACAGCCCGGGCGTGCTGACGCGTCGGGAGCTGGATTTGCTGGGTCTGATGACGCTGGGGCTCGAGACCGAGGAGGCCGCCGAACGGCTGCAGGTGAGTCCGTCACGGGTCCGCGACGACGTTCAGAGCATTCTCCGCAAGCTCGGCGTGCACAGCCGTCTGGAGGCGGTGGCACACGCCCACAAGCATCACCTTTTGTGAAGCTGGCCGAGATAGCGGCCCATCGCCAGAAGCTGCTCGGTGCAACGCCACTGCCCAGGCGGTAGCGGGGTGAGGGCCACGCCGAAGTGTCCTCTTTCAGGGGCGAAGAGCGCCGCCGAGGTGATCGTGGGAACGTAACACCCCACCAACTGCGTAGTCGTCCCGCGGCCGCCCCAGTGACGGCGCGCCGGCTCCGGCACGGGCTTTGGATTTCCGCGAGGTTCGGCGTGGCATGTCCTTTGAACATTGGGTCGCCGCATAGCGTGAAACGGTGGCGGGTCAAGGAGGCTCCGATGAGGGCAGGCGAGTTGATGACGGCATTTCCCGTGACGGTGACTTCCCAGGCGACGGTCGCGGAAGCATTCGACCTCATGCGCGACATGGACATCCGGCACCTTCCGGTCGTGGACGGGGGCGCCCTGGTCGGGATGCTGAGCGACCGCGATCTCGCGTACCTCAATGTCGGCGCGCTGCTCACGGACCAGGGGGCTGACGCGGTCCGGCGGGAGCTGGCGATCCCCGTGATCAAGGTCATGCGCCCGGACATCATCTGCGTCGAGCCCGAGACCGACGTGACCGAGGTGATCGAGTTACTGCTGGAGCACAAGATCGGCGCGGTTCCCGTCATCCGACCCGGTACCCAGGCCGTGGTCGGGATCGTCAGCTACATCGACGTGCTGCGCGCGGTGCAGGAGACGCTCGCTGACGACGAGGAGAGCGGCTAGCGACAGCTCATCGAGCTCAACTGCTCACGGCGTGACGATAGTGGGACAGCCGGCCGTGACGCCCTTTCTGACGGGCGAGCCCGTCGTCCTCGACGCCGACATCTCGACGCCGGCCGACCTCTTGCACGCGGTCGGTTTGCCACCGCCCGAGACACTGGGTGTTCTCGTGACGGGACCGCGAATTGGATTGATCCACTCGCTCACCGGTGCGGCGTCGTCTGTGACGATCCGTCTTGTTCGCCTCCCCCGCACACCACGGCTCGGCGACGCCGGGCCCTTGGACGCAGCGATCGTCCTGACTGCGCCCATTCGCGAGAGCGGTGTCGCGCTGCGTCTGGTCTCGCGACTCAAGGCGGGGCTGAGCCAACCGGCGCTGGCCGCGCGGCTCGTGGCGGCTGCGACGCGCGAGGAGGCCGTTCGTGTCCTCACCCCGCTCGACGACGACACAGGCGAGATGCCGCTCGCGGGCAACGAACTCCTTGCGCTGCTCGGAGCCAGCCCGCACGGGCTCTCGAGCGTCGAGGCGGCCCGACGGATGCAGCTCTGCGGGGCGAACCAGATCGAGCGAGTCAAGCACCGATCGCTGATTGCCCGTCTGCTCGAGCAATTCATGAGCTTCTTCGCGGTGCTGCTGTGGATCGGCGGTGCGCTCGCGATCCTCGCCGGCATGCCGGAGCTCGGCTGGGCGATTTTCGCGGTGATCGTGATCAATGGACTCTTCAGCTTCTTCCAGGAGTACCGTGCCGAACGCGCGGTGGAGGCGCTCCAGGAGCTGTTGCCACGCGAAGTGTCGGTGGTGCGTGGAGGTGAGGAGGCTCGGCTCCCCGCGACCCAACTGATACCCGGTGACGTCGTGCGTCTGGAAGACGGCGATCAGGTTTCGGCGGACGGTCAGCTTCTGTCCGCCGAGGGACTTCGTGTCGATCAGAGCGCCCTCACCGGCGAGTCCCAGCCCGTCTTCAAGATGCCGGTTTTGTTCGACGAGCGCCAGCGCGTGCCGCGCCTCGAGCGTCACGAGCTCGTCTTCGCCGGAACGGGGGTCGTCGCGGGCTGCGGGACTTGCATCGTCACCGCCACCGGCATGACGACGGAGATCGGCGGCGTCGCACGGTTGACCCAGACGGTCCTCGAGGAGCCGAGCCCCCTCCAGCGCGAGATGGTCGCCATGACGCGCGTCGTCACAGTCCTCGCGGTCACGGTCGGTGTCGGCTTCTTCCTCATGGGTGTCGCCACCGGCGTCCTGTCGCTGGCCGAGGGGTTCCTGTTCGCGCTCGGCGTCGTCGTCGCCAACGTGCCCGAGGGGCTCCTGCCCACACTCACGCTCGCGCTGGCTCTCGCGGTCGGGCGCATGGCGCGTGCGGGCAGTCTCATCAAGCGTCTTTCGGCGGTGGACGCCCTCGGCGCCACGACCGTGATCTGCACCGACAAGACTGGCACCGTGACCTGCGGGCGCATGACGGCACGGGCGTTCCTGGTCGGGGGTCACGTCGTGTCGGCAGAGGCGCTGACCACTGACGTGCCCGACGATGTTCGCGAGCTCCTCACGGCCGCGGTGCTTGCTTCGGTGGCGACACTCGAGCACGGCGATCCGACCGAGGTGGCCCTCGTCGCCGCTGCCGCGCGCACCGGCCTGGACCCCGAAAAGGTACGGCGCACGTTCGAAATGCGCGCCGCGCATCCTTTCGATTCGTTCCGCAAACGCATGACGCTCGTCCGTGCCGTGGACGACAGGACGATTGCGTATGTCAAGGGCGCGCCCAGAGAGACCTTGGCCCTCTGCGAGACGATCCGCTGCGGCGGTACGACCGCTGCGCTCACTGACGACATGCGGCGCGCCGTGCTCGCCGAGCACGATCGGCTGGCCGCCGACGGGCTCCGCCTGCTCGCCGTCGCGACGCGGGTCCTCCCACCGGGGGCGGACGGCGCGACCGCGACGGTGGAGCGCGAGCTGACGTTACTTGGCATCGTCGCCCTGTGGGACCCACCGCGCGCCGAGGTCGAGAGCGCCGTCGCGGCCTGCCGCAGCGGCGGGATCCGCGTCATCATGGTCACCGGCGATTACGGTCTCACCGCCGTGGCGATCGCGCGCCGGATCCAGCTCCCCGTCGCCAAGGTCGTTACCGGCGACGAAGTCGAGCGAATGGCGCCCGCGGCTCTTCGCGCGATCGTCCGCGAGCCCGGGGTGCTGTTCGCGCGGACGTCACCCGCGCACAAGCTCGCGATCGTGACGGCGCTCAAGGCGGCAGGTGAGGTCGTCGCGGTCACCGGCGACGGCGTCAACGATGCGCCCGCGCTCAAGGCCGCGGCGATCGGCGTGGCGATGGGCCGCCGTGGCACCGAGGTCGCGAAGGAGGCCGCCGAGATGGTGGTCACCGACGACAACTTCGCAGCCATCGTCGCGGCGATTCGTCAGGGCCGCGCGATCTACGCCAACATGGGGAAGTTCGTCACCTACATCTTCACGCACAACTTCGCCGAGCTGGCGGCATTCCTCGCCTTCGTGTTTCTCCCGATCCCGTTGCCGCTCACCGTGATGCAGGTTCTCGCGGTCGACCTGGCGACGGACATGTTCCCCGCGCTCGCGCTCGGCGCGGAGCCACCCGAGCCGGGCGTCATGGATCGACCGCCACGCTCTGCGAACGACCGCCTGCTGAGCGCCGGTCGACTCGCCCGGGCGTATGGCTTTCTGGGTCTGATCGAGGCTGTCCTCGCCCTCGGAGCGTTCTTCTGGACGTATCGTGTCGCCGGCTGGCGTCCGGGGCTGTCGCTGGCGGCGTCCGGCGATCTCTATCGGCGCGCGACGACGATGACACTGGGTGGAATCGTGGCGACGCAAATCGGCAATGTCTTCGCCTGCCGGACCGACCGCGAATCGGTCTTCCGCGTGGGACTGCTGGCCAACCGTCTGGTGCTCACGGGAATCGCCGCTGAGCTCGCGATCTTCCTAGCTCTCGTGCTGCTGCCGCCATTCCCGTATCTCTTCGGGCTGGCGCCGCTCGCGTTTGCG
>Ga0126372_10001094_pt1 | contig 10672 bp, 5 predicted proteins | sample PanSoiMetaPlot_6_FD_92762 | JGI IMG/M metagenome (GOLD analysis project Ga0126372, IMG submission 92762) | Tropical forest soil microbial communities from Panama - MetaG Plot_6 | ecosystem: Environmental > Terrestrial > Soil > Tropical forest > Bulk soil | place: Panama | collected 2016-02-17
TCCGGGTTCAGGCCCTTGAAGCGCCGGAACACCTCCAAGCCGCAGGTCGAGATGTAGTCGGGCTTGGTCGGGGACAGATGGAAATCGGCCTCCCGCAACCAGCACTCGGTCAGCACCGACAATCCCGGCGGGCAATCGACCAGGATGACGTCGAACACGCCGCGGACATGACTGAGCAAGCCGGCAATGCTGTTGCGCAGCTGTGCGTGCAGGCCGGCCTTGGACACTTCCCGTTCGAACAGCGTCAGTTGCATATCGCTCGGGACCAGGTAGACCGAGCGGGCCTCATCCACATCCGACACGCCGCCGACCACGAACCGCGGCCAGTCGACCGCGACATTGTTGAGCACGCTCGCCACCAGCAGATCGACGATGGTGAGGCCGTCCGATTGCAAGCGATTGAGATTGGCCGGCGTCAGCAGCATGGCGCTGATGCTGGTCTGGGCATCGGAATCGATGATCAGGACGTTCTTGCCGTAGTGCGCCGACAGGGTCTCGGCCAGGGCCAGGACCAGCGTCGATTTGCCGACCCCGCCCTTGGTATTCATGACAGCGATAGCGTTACGCATAGTCACCCCCCAATGCGCCTCATCGGATCGCTTAGAGCCACTCCCGCGTCTGCCCGGCAAATATGGCATAGTCCGGGTCCATGTCGAGCCGCCGCTTAGTTAGACCACTGTGGCGCTGCGGCTCTTCCGGCGCCCGCCGGACGGCTGTTGTCGCTGCCGGGCGCGGGGCGCGGCCACGGCCGCGGCCGGGCGGGCCGGCGGCTTGTCACGCAGCGTATAATGATAATTTTGGTTCGGCCGCAAATCGACGGCGGCGGCCAGGCGGTTCGACATGTTGTAGAACGCGGCGACGGCAGCAATGTCCCAAATGTCGCGATCGCTGAAGCCCGCGGTGCGCAATTTTTGCCGGTCGGCATCGTCGATCTTGTCGGGCGCCTCGGTCAGCCGGACGGCAAAGTCGAGCATGGCCTTGTGCCGGGGCGCAAGATCGGCGGCGCGGAAGTTGTGGGCGATGGTTTCGCCCAGTTCCGGGTCGTTGGCGCGCTGGCGCAGGGCGGCGCCGTGCGCGGTCAGGCAATAGTGGCAGTGATTGACCGCGCTGACGGCAACCGCGATCATTTCGCGCTCGAGTTTGGAGAGACCGCTGTCGCCCAGCATCAGCTCGTCGGCCATCATCACGAAGGCCTTGAGCTTGGCGTTGTCGAAGGCATAGGCCTGCAACACGTTGGGCACGAAGCCCAGCTTGTCGCGGCATTTCTCAAAATAGGCGGCCAGGTCCGGCTCGAGACGCGCCGGCCGGCCGAGGTCGAGCGCCGTCAGGTCGTGTTTTGCCGCCATTGCCGTCATCCTAACGCCGGGTTCGCCACCAAGAGAAGGCCGGATTGTGAACGAATGATGAGGCGCATTGTCAATCCCCGGGCACAGGTTCACACTTCGCCGTGGCGCGAAAAGGGTGGGGCGCACGCGCAACCGCGCCACTGGTTGGGACCCCCTGGGGTTGCGAGGCTGGCATGCGGCAGGTGCTGACAGGGCTTGAAGCGGACCCGCTGGCGGCGGCCTTCGCAGGGCTGCTGTTCGGGCGCAATGACGGCGACGGTCTGGAGGGGTTTCGACCGGCGGCGCTGGCCGATTTCACGCGCGCGGCCCTCCACTTCATTGCCAGCAAGCCTAAGGGTCTGCCCAAGGTCCGCCTGCGCGGCCTGACCGCGACCGATGCGGCCGGCAGCGACCGCTCGGTGCTTGAGATCCTCAACGACGACATGCCGTTCCTGGTCGATTCGATCCTGGGCGAGCTGCAGGCGCGTGGGCTGGCCGTGCTCGCCCTGCTGCACCCGATCTTCAAGACCGAGCGCGACCAGGCCGGCCACCTGATCCGCATCACTGGGCCCGGCGACAAGAGCTGGAACGATGGCCAACAGGAAAGCTATATCGCCGTGCATTTGCCGCCGCTATCGGCGGCGGGCGCAGAGGAGGTGGTGGCGGCGATCACGGCGATCTTGGGCGAAGTCAAGGTCGCGGTCAGCGACTGGGCCAGCATGCGGCAACGGCTCGAAGGCGCCATCGCCGAATTGGTGACCACCACCGGCACCATGGCGCCGGAAATGCGTGCCGAGTCGGTGGCGTTTTTGCGCTGGCTGTTAGAGGACAACTTCACCTTGCTCGGCATGCGCGAGTTCGAGCTCGCCGGCACCGCCGACAGCGGCGATCTCCTGGCGCGCGACGGCAGCGGACTTGGCGTTTTGCGCGATACCCGGCGCGAGGTCCTGCGCCGCGGCGGCGAGCTGGTGGCGCTGACCCCGGAAATCCGCCGCTTTTTGTTTGCCCCCACCCCCTTGATCATCACCAAGGCCAACATGCTGAGCCGGGTGCACCGGCGCGCGCACATGGACTACATCGGCATCAAAACCTATGACGCCTCTGGCGCGCTCAAGGGCGAGCTGCGCCTGGTTGGCCTCTTTACCTCTCAGGCCTACGTGCGGCTGCCGAGCGAAATCCCGTTCTTGCGCCTCAAGGTGGCCCAGGTGCTGGCGGGCTCGGGCTATCCGCCGGCCAGCCACGCCGGCAAGGCGCTCGTCAACATCCTCAACACCTTCCCGCGCGACGAGCTGTTTCAGATCGGCGTCGAGCGGCTGATGCAGTGGTGCGCCGGCATCCTCGATCTGGAGACCCGGCCGCGCCTGCGTGTGTTTGCCCGCGTCGACCGCTTCGATCGCTTCGTGTCGCTCATCACCTATGTGCCCCGCGACCGCTACACCACGCGGGTCCGCGAGCGCATCGGCGGCTTATTGGCGCAGGCCTACCAGGGCCGCGTCACCGCCTTTTATCCCTACTTCCCCGAGGGCCCGCTGGTGCGGGTGCAATTCATCATCGGGCGCAACCAAGGGCCGACCCCGAAGGTCGAGACCGCGTGGCTCGAGGCCGAAATCGGCGAGATCGTGCGCACCTGGCAGGATCGCCTCGCCGAGGCCATCGCCAAGCGCGGAGGCGAACGCGAGGCGCTGAACGCCAAGTACACAAACGCCTTTCCTGCCGGGTATACCGAGAGCTTCCAGCCGGAACGCGCGCTCGAGGACATCGCCCGCATCGAACGGCTGGGACCTGAGCGCCCGATCGCCGTCGACTTCTATCGCGCCGCCGACGCCGCCCCCAACCGCTGCCACGCCGCCGTCTATCGTTTCGGCGGTCCGATCCCGCTGTCGGAACGGGTGCCGGTGCTGGAAAATTTGGGGTTCCGTGCGATCGATGAGCGCTCCTATCACCTGCAACCGCGCTTTGCCGATGGCATCACCGACGTCACCCTGCACGACATGCTGCTTGAACGGGCGGACGGCGGCCCGATCGCGCTGGCCGGCAACGATTCCCGGCTCGAGGGCTGCTTTCTCGCCGTGTTCCGCGGCGAAGCCGACAACGACGGCTTCAACCGGCTGATCCTTTCGGCCGGCGCCGATTGGCGCGAGGTGGCGGCAATCCGCGCCTATTGCGCCTATTTGCGCCAGCTCGAATCCCCGTTCGGGCTGCGCTACCTCGCCGATACCCTCGACCGGCACGCCGGGCTCACGCGCGATCTGATCGAGCTGTTGCACCTGCGCTTCGACCCCGGCCGGCGGCTGCTGCCGGCCGAGCGCTCGGCCGCCGCCGAGCCGGTCCGGCGGCGGATCGAAGGCGCATTGGCCAACGTGCCGAGCCTCGATGAGGATCGCATCCTGCGCCAGCTGCTCGGCCTCATCTCGGCCACGGTGCGCACCAATTTCTATCAGGCCGACGCCGGCGGCCGGCGCTCGGAGGTGATCAGCTTCAAGTTCGACAGCCAGCGGGTGGAAGCGGCTCCCAATCCCCGCCCCTTGCGCGAGATCTGGGTTTACTGTCCGCGGCTCGAAGGTATCCATCTGCGCTTTGCGCCGATCGCCAGGGGCGGCATCCGCTGGTCGGACCGCGCCCAGGACTTTCGCACCGAGGTGCTCGGGCTGGTGCGGGCACAGCGGGTCAAAAACTCCGTCATCGTTCCGTCCGGTGCCAAGGGCGGCTTCCTGCCCAAACAGCTGCCGCGCGCCGGCAGCCGCGAGGCGACGCAACGCGAGGGGGTGGCCGCCTATCGCATCTTCATCTCGGCGCTGCTCGACATCACCGACAATCTCAAGGACGGCAACGTGGTGCCGCCATCCGGCGTCGTGCGTTACGATGGCGATGATCCCTATCTCGTGGTCGCCGCCGACAAGGGCACCGCCACCTTCTCCGACATCGCCAACGACATTGCTGCCGACCACGGCTTCTGGCTGGGCGACGCCTTCGCCTCGGGCGGCTCGGCCGGCTACGATCACAAGGGCATGGCGATCACTGCCCGCGGCGCCTGGGAATGCGTGAAACGGCATTTTCGCGAGATCGATGTCGACATCATGCGGCAACCCTTCCGCGTGATCGGGGTCGGCGACATGTCCGGCGACGTATTCGGCAACGGCATGCTGCTGTCGCCGGCGATCCGCTTGCTGGCCGCCTTCGACCACCGCGACATCTTCATCGATCCCGACCCCGATGCCGCCGTCGCTCTCGCCGAGCGCCGGCGGCTGTTCCAGTTGCCGCGTTCGAGCTGGCAGGACTACGACCAGCGCTCAATCTCGCGCGGTGGCGGGGTGTTTGCGCGCAGTCTGAAGGCGGTGCCGCTCAGCCCCGAGATGCAGGCGATGCTGGGCACCTCCGACACCAGCCTGACGCCGAGCGAACTGGTGCACGCGCTGCTCAAATGCGACACCGAGTTATTGTGGTTTGGCGGCATCGGCACCTTCGTGCGCGCCACCGGCGAGAACGACGGCGAGGTCGGCGATCGCGCCAACGACCAGGTTCGCATCACCGCGGCCGACCTCAAAGCCAAGGTCATTGGCGAGGGCGCGAACCTTGGCATGACGCAGCGCGCGCGCATCGAGTTCGCGCAGAAGGGTGGCCGCCTCAATACGGATTTCATCGACAATTCCGCCGGCGTCAACACCTCCGACCAGGAGGTGAACATCAAGATCGCGCTGGGGCCGGCGACCCGATCGGGCATGCTCACCGCGGCCGCGCGCAAGGACCTGCTGCAGGCCATGACCGAGGCGGTCGGCGCCGGCTCGCTCGCCAACAACTACCAGCAATCCTTGGCCTTGAGCCTGGCCGAGCGGCGCAGCGCTCGCGAGCTGCCCGACTACGCCCTGTTGCTGCACAGCCTCGAACAACGCGGCCTGATCGAACGTCGGCTCGAAGCCTTGCCGTCCGACAAGGAGCTGGAAGAGCGCGGCCGCAGCGGCCGCGGGCTGACGCGACCCGAGCTGGCGGTCATCATGAGCTATGCCAAGATCGCGCTCGACCATGACCTGTTGGCGAGCTCGGTGCCAGATGAACCGCGGCTGGCGAGCTGGCTTGTCGCCTACTTTCCAAGCGAACTTAACCGCCGCTTTCCCGACGGCATTTCCGGCCACAGCCTGCGCCGCGAAATCATCGCCACCAGCCTCACCAACGCCATCATCAATCGCGGCGGCATGACCATGCCGGTGCAGCTGGCCGACGCCACGCGGCAGACGACGGCCGACGTGACCTTGGCCTTCCTGGCGGTCCAAGCCGTGTTCCAGCTGCCGGCGCTGTGGCAACGCATCGACGCGCTCGACGGCAAGGTCACGGGCCGGGCGCAACTTCAACTCTATCAAGCCGTTCAGAACCTGGTGCAGACGCAAACCCTGTGGTGGCTTAAGTCCGGCGCCGGCCGCGCCACCGACGCGGACATCGCCGAGGCTGAGGCGGGAGTGGCCTCGCTCAAGGCGGCGCTGCCGGCCGTACTGCCTCCACGCCCGGCCGCGCGTCTGCTCGAGGCGACGAGCCAGCTCGTTGCCGACGGCGTGCCGGCCGAGCTGGGGGCCGATCTCGCCCATCTCGACGTCGTGCAACTGGCGCCCGCCATCAACGCCATCGCGCGCCAGAGTGCCAGCAGCGTGCCCGAGGCGGCCCGCGCCTATCTGCAGCTGGGCGATCGGCTGCGGATTGCCGAACTGGGCGCCAAGGCGGCGGCGATCGCCACGCCGGACTACTATGACCGGCTGGCGGTGGCGCAGGCGCTCGACCAGCTGGGCACGGCGCAGGCCGAGCTCGCCCGGGCGGCGATCGCCAGCGGCGGCGACGGCATCGAGGCCTGGCTCGAAGCCCAGGGCGCCAGACTGGCGCGCGTGATCGCCACCCTAGAGGAGATTGCCAGCGCCGGCACGCTCACCCTGTCGCGGCTGGCGGTCGCCGCCGGTCAGCTTGCGGACGCCGCCAGCGCCATCACCGCGGCCGCTCCTTCAGCATCAGCCAGGCCGGCCCGAACAGGGGATCGTTCCAGATCCGACGCCAGCGAAAGCCGGCTCGCTCATAGGCGCGCACCACCGTCTCCTGCCTGATCGAAATGAGGCCGCAGCAGGCAACGGCCAGCGTGGTTGCGAATACCTCGGCTGCCAGCACGGCTGGCACCGCCGCCAGCGCGGCCCGGCGGCCGGAGGCGGCGAGCATGAACTGCAGGTCCCAGGTGCCGGGCAGCATTTCCGGGGGTTTCAAGCCGGCGCTGAGCCCGACCTCGACCGCCTGGGCATACCCGATCGGCAGCCCACGCTCGGCGGTGACGATCCGGCACAGTGCCGACGCACTCATGCGCGCCAGCGCGATCTCGGCCTCGGCACTCGCCCGGTTGCCCAAGCCCGCGCGCGCGCTCGCCTCCCGCAGCCAGCGCCGGATCAGGAAGCCATCCTGTTCCGTCACCGGACGCAACCCGATCGGGCCTGACATGGGCGCCGCCTCAATTGTCGCCATCAATGCCGGAAGTGACGCAGGTTGGTGAACAGCATGGCGAGGCCGTGGGCGTCGGCCGCCTCGATCACCTCCTTGTCACGCAAGGAGCCGCCAGGCGCAATGACCGCCGTCGCCCCGGCCTCGGCCGCCGCCAGCAGGCCGTCGGCAAACGGAAAGAAGGCGTCGGAGGCCACCACCGAGCCCTTGGCCAGCGGCTGATCGAGGCCGGCCGCCTTGGCCGCCTCGGCCGATTTCCAGGCCGCCATCCGGGCGCTATCGAGGCGGCTCATCTGACCGGCGCCGATGCCGACGGTGGCGCCGTCCTTGGCATAGACGATGGCATTGGATTTGACGTGCTTGGCCACCGTGAAGGCGAATTTCAGGTCGGCCAGCTCGGCGGCCGTCGGCTGGCGCTGGCTCACGACCGCAAGCTTAAGATCATCGACGATGGCGTTGTCGCGGGACTGCACCAGGAAGCCGCCGGCCAGCGAACGGAAGCTGAGATCGGGCTGACGCGGGTCGGGCAGGGCGCCGGTGGTGAGTAAGCGCAGGTTCTTTTTGCCGGCAAAGATCGCCTTGGCCTCGGCGCTGGCCGCGGGCGCAATCACCACCTCGGTGAACATGCCGGTGATCTCGCCGGCGGTCGCCGCATCGATGGTGCCATTGAGGGCAATGATGCCGCCGAAGGCGCTGATGGGATCGCACCTGAGCGCCTTCAGATAAGCCTCCACCAGCGAGCGGCCGCTGGCGACGCCGCAAGGATTGGCATGCTTGATGATGGCGACCGCCGGTGCCAGGTCCGGATCGAACTCGGCCACCAGCTCCAAGGCGGCGGCGGTGTCGGCAAGGTTGTTGTAGGAGAGCTCCTTGCCCTGCACTTGCACCATGGTGGCAAGGCCCGGTCGTGCTGTCCCGGTCAGGTAGAAGGCGGCGTGCTGATGCGGGTTTTCGCCATAGCGCAGCGCCCGGGCAAGCTTACCGCCGAACGCCCGCCAGGCCGGGGCCGGCTCGCCCAGCACATCGGCGAACCAGCCGCTGATCGCCGCGTCATAGGCGGCGGTGCGGGCAAAGGCTTTGGCGGCCAGCGTCTTGCGCAGCTGCTGGCTGGTGGCGCCGTGCCCGGCCCGCAGCTCTTCCAGCACCAGCGGATAGTCGGCGGGATCGACCAGCACCGTGACCGCGGCGTGATTTTTGGCGGCCGCGCGCAGCATGGCCGGCCCGCCGATGTCGATGTTCTCGATGGCAACGTCGAAGGCGGCGCCTTGGGCGACGGCGGCCTCGAACGGATAGAGGTTGACGACCAACAGGTCGATGGCGGCGATGCCATGCGCCGCGGCCGCCGCCTCGTGCTCGGCCTGGCCGCGAACGGCGAGCAGCCCGCCATGCACCTTGGGGTGCAAGGTCTTGAGGCGGCCATCCATCATCTCCGGAAACCCGGTGTAGTCCGAGATATCCCGAACGGTGAGCCCGGCCGCCTTGAGCGCGGCGGCGGTGCCACCGGTCGACAGGATTTCAACGCCATAACCGGCAAGTCCGGTGGCAAAGTCGACGATCCCGGTCTTGTCCGACACCGAAATCAGCGCCCGCCCGATGCTCGTCTTCGTGTCTGTCATGTGGCCGTCGTTTCCCAATCGCCCTGCCCGATGTCGGCCTTGCGGCCAGCACTTGGGCGCGCCCGGCGGCCTTCACTGAAAGTCGCCTCGCGCTCATCCGCTTGCGGCCCCGCGCGGCACGTCGCGCCGCCCCGGCGGCGGCAGTTTCCGCGCTTAGCATGGAACCGGAACGCATACACCCCTGATCCTCAAGGCTTTGGCCGCGGCAGGGCCGGCGGCGTCATGTCCGCGAGCGCCAGGCGCTCGCCCAGCGAGGGCAGCGGAACGGCCTCGCTGGCGGCCGCTTGCGGTCGCAGGCCCGGCGGCATCCGCACCAGCTGCCAATCGACCTTGGCTTCGCCGTGGCAAGCCGCGCGCAACCCCACCTCTTGCCCAGCCAAGGCCGTTACGATCCCGGCGCCGTAAACGCTGGGCTCGATCGTCAGCGCCGCACCGCGACCCGACAGGCGCCAATGCGCCCCCGACTTTAGGACGAGGTCGACCTTGTCGGGCTCGTCCCCGGGCCAGACCTCGACGTCGGGATGCAGGTGGAAATGCACGGCGAACGGCAGGTCCCAGGAAAAACGCAACACGCCTTTGGCCGGCAGCAACTGGTCGCTGCCGAGGAGCATGCCGCCGGCAACGTCAAGGGCAAGGTGCCGAGCGTGCAGGAGGCCCCAGCGCCCGACATAGCCGTCATGCGTGGCCACGAGCGTGACACCGGCGGCAGTCTCGGCGATGTCGCAGGTGACGTGATCGGGGTGTTCGATCGCCAGCGCGCCACGGCCGGCTCGGCCGCGGCGCACCAATACCGAGGAGGACTGCTCCTTAATGCACAAGGTGTTGTGGCTCGCCGTCGCGCGCGCCGCGGCGCGCTGGCCGGCGTTGCCAACGCCCGGCGCGCCGTTGTTGACGAACAGCGGCTCACCACCAATGCTGAGCTCGAAGGCGAGGCAGCCGGCATGCGCGCTGTGGCCGAACGCCGGCGGCGGCGGCGTGCCGACATCGATCAGCGCGATGGCTGTGCCGCGTTCGAGGCGCGCGTAGCGCGACTGCGGCGCCAGCGCCGGCAACCGATCGTGGCCCTTGTCGTAGGCGAGTACGGTCGCCAGCAGATCGCGATCGGTGGCACCCACGCCATTGAACCGCGCCAGGCTGCCATCGCCGAGGCGCACGTGGCGCAACATCGGCACCATCCGGTCCAGCGCCCGCTGCAGGGCGCCGCCGGGCGGCACGTCGCGCAACAGAAAGCACTGCCGCACCGGCAGTAAGTCGAGCACCAGCTCGACCACGGTCTCGGCGTTGCGCCCGACGTGGCCACCGTCGGCCAGAACCTGGCGCTCGATCTCGCCCGCCAGCGCCCGTTCCGATCGGGTGAGCGCGCGGTCACGCCCAGCGATGCACAGATCGGCGAGCACGAGGCCCACCAACGCCACCAGCCTCGGGTAGCCCTCCGGCGCGTTGCGCCAGACCGCGGACAGATACGCGGCCTGCTGGTGCAGGCTCTTCATCACCGCCGCGTAGAAGCGAGGCTCGGTGGCATCGAGCAGCAGCGCGGAATGCGCCAGCCAGGCGCCGAGGCGGCGGCCGATCACCTCCGGCGCCCAGGCATTTGCCCGGTCACGGCGGCCGTGCTGCAGCCAGTCGGACACGAGCCGCCGCGCCAAGCCTTCGACCTCGGGCGATCTCACCGCATCGAGGTGGCGCAACCAGCCAAAGCCATTGAGCTCGCGCGCCCAGTTCTGGCTCGGGGACCGCTGTTGAAAGGGCGAGCGGCCACCCAGATCGGCAATCTCGCCGGCGAGACCGAAGTTGCCGAAGCGCAACTCGTCGACGAAGCTTGGGTCCGCAACCCGCAGATCGGGCGGCGCCATGATGAGCTCGTCGGCCACAAACCGGCCGGCGGGCCAGGCCATCAGCGAGGATCGGCGCAGATAGGCCTCGCCCTCGGTCAACCGCCGTTCGAGGGCATCAAGCGTACGCTCAAGCGCTTCGCCCGCGCCCAAAGCGGTGAGCCATCGAGACCACCTTGATGCCTCGGGCACCGGGGCCGGCCGCTCCGGGGGGGAGGTCCGCATCCGCTCCGTTAGCCCGCCGCTGCCGCCTGAGGCAAGACCGGCGGCGTGAAAGGTTGTGGGTGAAGCGGCGATCGGTACCCGGGCTCAGCGCAGCCGCCGCAGCCGCGCCACGTAGAACCCGTCCATCCCCGCGGTGCCGCCGGGCGCATGATAGGGCAGCGTGCGCAATTCTCCGTCCGCCGTGATCCAGGCCGGGTCGCCGCCGATCTCA
>Ga0126372_10001095_pt1 | contig 10668 bp, 10 predicted proteins | sample PanSoiMetaPlot_6_FD_92762 | JGI IMG/M metagenome (GOLD analysis project Ga0126372, IMG submission 92762) | Tropical forest soil microbial communities from Panama - MetaG Plot_6 | ecosystem: Environmental > Terrestrial > Soil > Tropical forest > Bulk soil | place: Panama | collected 2016-02-17
AGATCTGGCCCGGCTCCACGTGCGGCTCGACGCGCGCCGCGCAGAGGACGGCCTCACCGCCGGCGATCACGTGCCGGCCATCGATCACGCGCTGTCGCGTCTGGACCTCGCCGTAGTGCAGCGCGATGCGCAGCCGCGGCTGGCCGGGGGCGCGATAGACCTCGTCCATCAGATGGCGCGCGACCTGGGCGAGCAAGACCGGATCGTCGTGCACCACCGAGACTGTGTCGCCCCCGACCACCTCGGCGGCGATCGTCTCGCGGGTCCACTTCTGCACGGCGTCCTCGAGCGCCTGCCGCACGCCGGCGTCGACGCCCGCCAGGATGAGACCGCTGAAACCCTTGACGTCGCCGGTGAGGACGCACAGCGACCGCGCCGTCACGGCGCGGTCGCCGCTCGACGTCCTGCGCCAGGCGCGGCTGTAGCCGACGATGTCGACCCGGTCGATTCGCTCGAGATAGGCCGGGTTCAGGCGGCCGATGACGTCGGAGAGCACGGGATGCACGAGGTAGTGCGTCGCGCGCGGCAGGACGCCGTCGGGCTCGAGCGTACCCTCGCCGGGCCGCAGGAATCGCTGCATCCAGTCGCCGCGCACCCAGTCGTGATGCAGGTGCCCGAGGAGCCCGACGCGATAGAGCGCACAGAACACGTGGCGCTCGTCGCCTTCCGCGCTGTGGCTCCGGAAGAGCTCTTCGACCTCGGCGCGGGTGAGGATATGGCCCGGGATGCGCCCGAGGAACCGCTCGAGATCCAGGTCACCCACGTAGGGGGCGATCTCGATGAGGTACTCGCGCGCGATCTCGGTGGCCCCGAGGTTCACCGCTTCCTTCACGCGATGCTCGTGACGCCGCTCCTCCGGGCGGAGCGCGGCAAGCCGCTCGCCGATCGTCATGAGATCGCGCGGGCGGAGCAAGGTGTGGCGGCACACGTAGTCGAAGGCGTCTTCCTCTTCGCCGGTGTAGACGTGCGTGATCTTCGTCCGCCCGAGGAATGCCTCGATCGGATCGGCGCGCAGGCGCTCGGGCCGGACCATCCGATCGGACTTCTCCAGTCGGATGTTGTTCACGAAGATCTCGCGCAGGCTCTCGACCGGATAGACGATGTCGACCGCGCTGCCGCGATACTGCTGGGACATCACCGTCGTCGCAAGGCGCGCGTACGCCTCCTTCCGGATGGCGGCGAAGACCTTCAGGTGATGGTTGATCCGGCGCAGCTGGTAAGCGACCTCGACGAGGCCGAGCTGGGCGAAGTACCATACGCTCGGCGACAGCGGGCCGGTCACGCTCGGCAGGCTCGCGCGGCTCTCGATGTGCTTGTTGAAGTACTCGTCGACGCCGTCGATGAAGATGGCGACTGGCGAGCTGACCGCGCGCAGCCGCGGCAGCAGGTGCCCGTCGGTGTCCGCGCCGGCGCGCTGTAGCTCGCTCGGGGTGAAGTCGAGGAGCCGCACGAAGTGGTCGATCACGCCCTGCAGGCGCTCGTCGGCCATCAGGCCGGCCAGCTTCGCCGTCACACGCAGGCCATCGGCGCGGCCGAGGTGCTTGAGCGTCGCGGCGGCAATGGCGGTGAGCCAGAGCTTCGACCAGGGAAGGGACGAGTCGGCGAAGAAGGCGAGCGACTCTCGGCTGAAGACCTTGTCGCCGATCGGCTTGTCGAGGAGATTGCCGCTCGGCAGGCACGCCGCCCGCACGTCGCGCTGATAGAGGATGCGCTTGGCCTTGAGGAGGAGCGTCTTGCCGAAGCCCTTCGTCCCGATCACGATGAACTTGTCGTCGCGATCGAGGTTCAGGAAGCTGTCGATCTCCGGCGTGTGGTGCAGGAGTGCGTCGTCGAAATCTTCGGCGACTCGGATGTCATCGGCGTCAACGGTCCACGCGCGCATGGTCAGCCCGGGACGTAAAGGATAATCCAGGTGAGAGCGAAGATGAAGACTGACCTCCTGCTGATCCCGATGGGCGCCCGCTACCGCGAGATGCGCGCCGCCGCGATCGCCGCCGAGGAGGCGGGATTCGACGGGCTGTGGACGTGGGATCACCTCCGCGACACGGACAGCGAGGGGGGGCCGGGCGTGCCGGAGGCGTGGACGACGCTGACGGGCCTGGCCGAAGCCACCAAGCGGATCGCGCTCGGGCCGCTCGTGCTGAACGTGGCGAACCGCCATCCCGGCGTTCTGGCCAACATGGCGGCGACGTTCCAGGCGGTCTCAGGGGGCCGGCTGCTCCTCGGGATCGGCGCCGGCGGCAGTCAGCGGACGCCCTACGCCGCCGAGCAGCGCGCGATCGGCCAGACGGTCGAGCGCGACGCCGTGCGCGCGCAGAAAGTGGTCGAGGCGATCGAGCTCATCCGCCGGCTCTGGTCGGGCCACGCCGGATTCCTCAAGCCCGAGCCGCCGCCGCCAATCATCGTCGGCGGCTTCGGCCCCCGAATGGCCGGCATCGCGGGTCGCCACGCCGACGGCTTCAACACGCAGGCGATGCATCCCAAGCTCGCCGACCTCGCGCGTGTGGCGCGCGACGAGCACAACGCCGCGGGCCGCGACCCGGATCGCTTCATGCTCACGGTCTTCGCCGGCCTCGACGATCGCTGGCTCGATCCCGCCTCTCGCGCGCGTGAAAACCTCGCGCGTCTCGGCGTCGCGCGCCTGATCCTCTTGACGGCGCCACCCTACGACGTCGAAGAAATCCGTCTTGCCGGTCGCAAGCTGCGAGCCGCGAGCTGATGCGCACGGCCACGTCACTCGAAGGCACCGTCATGAGACCTTGGTCCCAGCGCCGCGCGAGCCAGAATGGCTTAGATTTGCGAGCGGAGTTCCCTGCCAGTGACGGTATTCTCTGAACAGGAGGAGACGATGCTCACGACATTTGGGGCTCGAATGGTCGTATTGACGTTGGCTCTCGCCGTGTCGTTCACCGGGATCGCGCCGAGCTATGCGCAGACCCAGGGGACAGAGCGGCGGCAGGACCGGCGGGACGATCGGCAAGACGCCCGGGACACGAGGCAAACCGGCCGCGAGGATGCCCGCGACGAGAAGGCCAAGTGCAAGGCGGGAGACGAGAAGAGTCGCGCGGAGTGCCGACAGGACAAGCGGAACACGAAGCAGGACGCGCGCGAAAACGCCCGCGACATCAAGAAGGACTAGTCAACCCGACTAGGGGCTTGTCGCCGACGGCCACGCGCTGTCGGCGACAAGCCCGGCCCTCGAGCCGAACGCGAGGCGAGCTAGCGTGAAGCCGGAGGCCGGTTGCGCTTGACGGCATCCGGGTGCGTGGAGTCGGCGCCCATGTAGATGCCTTTCTCCCACTTCCGCTTGAGCGGATCGCGAACGTCGAGCCGCATCCGCCCGACCCCGTGGATCTCGAAGTCCACGACCTCGCCGTCCTGGAGCGGCCCCAGCCCCTCGTGATTCGTGCCGCACGCGATGAGATCGCCGGAGTTGAGCGTCATGATCGTCGTCGCGAACTCGACGAGCTCCGGCACCAGGTGCTCCATGTCGTCGGTGTTGTAGTTGTGGCGCAGCTGGCCGTCGACCCAGAACTGCACGTGCACGTCGTTGGGGTTCGGGATCTCGTCGATCGTCGCGATGCACGGGCCGATCGGCGCGAACGTGTCGAACGACTTGCCGAGCCAGCTGCCGGCCTTCCACGTGCGGCGGCCCTCGCCGCGCGCCGAGACGTCGATCATGCCGGTGTAGCCGAAGACCGCGGTGCGCCAGTTGTCGCGCTTGACCGACTTCGCCGGACCCTTGATGACCAGCGCCAGCTCGGCCTCGTGCATGAAGATCCACGGCTCGGCGAACTCCGGCAGCACGATCGTGTCACCTGGCCCGATCACGGCGTCGGAATTCTTCAGGAACATGTTGAGCGGCCGGGCCTCGAGCGCGCCGTGCTCCCAGTAATTCGCGATGCACGCCAGGATCTTGCCGGGGCGCGGGAGCGGGGCGCGCAGGCGGACGTCGGCCACCGGGAGCGCCTTACCGTCGCGCGCCAGCCGCTCGAGCGCGGGGCGCAGACGATCGAAGCTGTCGATGATGCTGACCATCGTCGCCGTTGGCGTGGCGCCCGCCGGTACCGCGTCGGCGAGGCTGACGACGCCCCGGTCGGTGAAGAGACCCGGCAAAAGCTCTGGTTTCCCGGCGATCTGAAAGGTCACGAGCTTCACGGTGTCCTCCCTTCCGCGACGCCGGGCACCATATCATTGCCGGGCCGGTCCGGGGAGCGCATCCTTTCCGGCCCTCGGTGAGCTAAGCTCTGGGCCATGACGCTGCGGACACGCAACGGTCGGCTCCCGGCCGTCACCGTCTGCGCGCTGGTCTTTGCGGCGCTCGCCCTCGGCACGACGATGACCACGGCCCGGGCACGCGCGGCCGACGACGCCCAGACACGAGGCGCCGACTCCGAGGCCGAGCTGCCGTCCGCCCCCGTCGTGATCGACGGGAGCACGCTGTTCCGCGTGCGGGGCACCTCCCTGTTTCCCGCCGACCGGCGCGCGGCGGGCATCGCGAGCCGGATCAGGGAGCTCGCTGCCGATCGCACCGTGCCAGTCGACGCTCTGCGCCCGGTCGAGATCGAGACCGGCGCGTCGATCGAGGCGCCGGGTCACCACGTGATGACCGTCTTCGATACCGAGGCCCGGTACGAATCAGTGGATCGCCGGCTGCTCACGGAGGCGCTGCTCCGCACGATCCGCGGGGCTGTGGCGGACTATCGCGAGGCGCGCACCCGGGCAGCGCTGCTCCGAAGCGCCGCGTACAGCGGCCTCGCGACGGCGATCCTGGCGGCGCTCGTGGCGCTCGTCATCTGGCTTTCGAGGCGGGCGCACACCGCGCTGGAATCGACCTACCGCCAACGCGTGCAGGCGGTGGGCATCCAGTCGTTTCAGATCGTCCGCTCGGAACAGATCTGGGTGGCGCTGCGACGAGCGCTCGCTGTCGTTCGCGCGCTGCTCATCCTCGGCTTGGTCTTCGTCTACGTCCAGTACGTGCTTGGCCTGTTCCCGTGGACGCGTGGCGCCTCCAACCAGCTGCTCCAATACTTCCTCGATCCGCTCGCGACCATGGGGTGGGGCCTCGTCAACACGACTCCCGATCTCGTGTTCCTCGTCATCCTGTTCTTCGTCACGCGCTACGCGCTCAAGGTGGTCAACCTCTTCTTCGCCGCGGTCGGGCGCGGCGAGGTCACGCTCTCGGGATTCGAGCAGGAATGGGCGGATCCGACCTACAAGCTTCTCCGGATCGCGATCGTCGCGCTGGCCCTCGTGGTGGCCTATCCATACATCCCGGGCTCGGGCTCCGACGCCTTCAAGGGGATCTCGATCTTTCTCGGCATCGTCTTCTCGCTGGGCTCGTCGTCGACGATCGCCAACGTGATCGCCGGCTACACGATGACGTATCGGCGTGCGTTCAGGCTCGGCGACCGGGTCAAGATCGGCGACGTCACGGGCGACGTGACCGAGATGCGGCTGCAAGCCACGCATCTGAGGACGATCAAGAACGAGGAGGTGATCATCCCCAACTCCTCGATCCTCAGTAACGAGGTGGTGAACTACAGCTCACTCGCGCATCGGCACGGCCTGATCCTGCATACCACGGTGGGCATCGGCTACGAGACGCCGTGGCGCCAGGTGGAGGCGATGCTGCTCATCGCCGCCGAGCGCGCGCCCGGGGTCCTGAGCGAGCCCAAGCCGTTCGTTCGCCAGCTCTCGCTGGGCGATTTCGCGGTCACGTACGAGATCAACGTGTACTGCGACAACCCGCATGCGATGGCGCAGATCTATACGGGGCTCCACCGGAACATCCTGGACGTCTTCAACGAGCACGGCATCCAGATCATGACGCCCGCCTACGAGGGTGACCCCGAGTCCCCAAAGGTGGTGCCGAAGGAACAATGGTTCACGGCGCCGGCCAAGACCGTCGCCGAGCCGGACGGGGGACATCCCTGATCGCGCAGCCGCCGCATTCGCTGTAAACTGAGCCTCGCAGAGCGCAGATCCTACGAGCCGGGTCGGAGAAGCCGAGGAGGGCCCAGGGATGATACAGGCCACCGGGATCGACCATCTCGTGTTGCACGTCAGCGACGTTGCCCGCGCCAAGAAGTTCTACACGGACGTCCTGGGCATGACCGTCTACCGCGAGAACGAGCGCCAGGTGTTCCTGCATGCCGGCCCGCAGGGGGTGGCCCTGTTCAAGAAGCAGGACGACGGGGCCCTGCGAACGGGCAACGATCTCAACCATCTCGCGCTGAACGTCGAGTCCGGCACCTATGAAGCCTTGAAGGCCGATCTGGAGAAGCACGGGGTGGCGGTGACCGGCCGCCCGGGCGAAGATCGCTGCATCTACTTCAGCGATCCGGACGGGCATCGCCTCCAGCTGATGGTCCGCGAAGACGGAAGGAGGACCGCATGAGGGACGGTCTGCGCGCGTGGGACGCCGATACGCACGTCAACCCTGCCGCCGAAGTCCTGGAGCGCTACGTCGATCCGAGCTTCCGTCCACGGCTGCCCGAGCTGGCGGCGCACCGCCACGCCACCGGCCAGATCGGCGGCACGCCGGACACCCACCAGTATCGAGTCGGCACGAAGTCCTACCGTCGCGTGCTCGGCCAGGCGAGTGCCCACGAGACGTTCACGGGCCGCGGCACCAACTGGCGGGGCACGAAGCAGCCGAGAGCCGGCGTCCAGGACGACCAGGCCGAGAACCGCATCAAGGACATGGACGACGAAGGGACCGACGCTCACCTGTTGATCCCGACGTCGTGGGTGAGCGTCGTCGGCCTGCCCGACGTCGAGCTCGAGGTCGGGTTGATCCGCGCCTATCACCGTCACGCCGACGATTTCTGTGGCAAGTATCCGGATCGCCTCAAGACGATGGTGGTCGCCTCGACGCGCAACGTCGACGAGGCGGTGCGCGAGATCCGGCGGTGGGGCACCTCGAAGTGGGCCGTCGCGGTCTGGCCCTTGCTCGCCAAGGACATTCCGGTCGACCACCCCGACCTGGAGCCCATCTGGCAAGCCGCCCAGGAGCACGACCTGGCGGTCATGCACCACAGCCTGACCTGGAACCCCCCGTACTTCCCGGGCTACCAGGATCTCTGGGACAACATCTTCCTCGGTCGTCTGGCGTCGCATCCCTGGGGTGGGATGCGGTTCATGGCCGCCTTCATCGGCGCCGGGATCATGGACCGCTATCCGAGCCTACGCATGGGCATTCTCGAGTGCGGAATGGGATGGCTGCCGTTCTGGGCCAAGCGCATGGACGAGCAGGCGATCTACGTCGGCGGCGTGGCGCCGCTCAAGCACGCCCCGAGCGAGTACATGACCAGCGGGCGGTTCTTCTGTAGCATCGAGCACCACGAGGGCGAGGAGATGTTCAACTACGTCCGCAGCGTGCTCGGCGACGATGTGCTGATGTACGCGTCGGACTACCCGCACTCGGAGTGCCAGTTCCCGAACTCCGTGGACAACATCCTCAGATGGAAGAGCCTCGGGCCGGACACGAAGAAAAAGCTCCTGTGGGACAATGCGGCGAGGTTCTACAAGAAGACGTGAGCGACGGGTCGCGCCGCGCTCCACGCGAGGTGGGCAATGCCTGAGATCAGCGGGTTGGGTCACGTGGGCCTCTTCTGCAACGACCTGCCGAAGATGCGGGACTTCTATGCCCGCGTCCTCGAGCTGACGATCAGCGACGAGAACCTGGAGCGCGGCATCTGCTTTCTGAGCGCGGCGCCCGACGCCGAGCACCACGAGCTGGCCCTGGTGCAGGCCCGGGAGCCGGGGCAGAAGACCCACAACGTCCAGCAGGTGTCGTTCAAGGTGAAGACGCTCGACGACGTGCGCGCGTTCTACCATCGGCTCAAGCAGGAAGGGATGAAGATCGACCGCACGGTCACGCACGGGATCGCCTGCAGCGTCTACTTCTTCGATCCCGAAGACAACCGGATCGAGCTCTATTACACGACCCCCTACAAGGTGCGCCAGCCGCTCGGCGAGCACATCGATCTGGACGAGCCCAACGCCAAGCTCCTGGCCTTCGCGCAGTCGTTCGAGGAGGTCAAGGGACCGCCGCGCGGCGCCCAGCAGCCCGTGGCCTGACCGGCCGCTCCGCCGCCGTGAAATAATCCGCCGGCGTCGCCCGTACTCTCTGGGCGGACGGCGTGGAGTGTGCCAACGGCCCCGGACCGGGATGCGGACGAACGGCGAGCGGAGCTCGATCTTGCGCGCCGGGCCCGCCGCGGCGACGCGCCGGCCTTCGACGAGCTGGTGCAGCGCTTTCATCGGCGCGTGGTGCGCTTTTGCTGGCGGCTCGTGCGATCCGCCGACGCCGAGGACCTGGCGCAGGACACCTTCGTGCGGGCGTTCGTGCACTTCGAGCGATTCGATCCGGAGCGGCCGGTCCTGCCGTGGCTCATCGCCATCGCGCGGCGGCTCTGCCTCGACCTGCTGCGGCGGCGCAAGGTGACGGCCGGGCTCGAGGCGATCCCGGTGAGCGAACGGAGTACGCCAACCCCTGAGCGTGAGGCGTCGGCTCGAGAGCAGCTCACGCGGCTGGATCGGGCCCTGGACGAGCTCGGCGAGGGGCCGCGGGAGGCGATCATTCTGTTTCACATCGAGGAAATGTCGTACCGCGACATCGCGGCCGCCCTCGAGGTTCCGATGGGGACGGTGATGACGTGGCTGCACCGCGGACGCGCTCAGCTCAAGCGGGTGCTCGACGAGGCGCCGATCGTATGACCGAGCGATCCGACGAGGACGGTCAGCTCACCCATCTGCTCCGGATCCTTCCGGCGCCTGAGCCATCGGCGCAATTCGCCGCCGCCGCTCGGCGCCGGTATCTCGCCGCGATCGAGGCGCGAGCGCGGCGTGAAGCGCTCACGGGGCTGGTGGCTGCGCTGGTCGGGCTGGCCGCCGTCGCCGTCTCGGTGGCCACGGTGACCGAACCAGCGGGCCTCGTCGCGTGGCTCGCGGAGGCGGCCGCGGATCTCGCCCGATGGACGGCAGGTATCGGCGTGGTCGTCGCTCTGGTCCCGCCGGCAGCGTGGGTTCCGGTCATCCTGGGCTCCGCCGCGATGGTTCTCTCGCTGGGGCTCGTGGCGCGGGCACGCGCCGTCGCGCCCGCGAAATAAGCCGGGCGCTCGCTCGTACTCCCGGACGAAGGGAGAGCGAACATGAGCGCAGCCAAGCTGATCGTCGGTCTCGCCGTCGTCCTGGTACTCCTGCCGTGCCTTACCTGGGCGGCTACGCCGGATAGCCCGCGGCTGGACGGGCGGCTTCCCGACAACGCGCCCGTCGTCTCCATCGACCAGCCGCGCGGGACCGTGCTGGATGCGCTGACTACGCTCGCCCGCCAAGCGGGATGGACTCTCGTGGTGACCGCCCCCGAGAGCGCGACGGCCCGCGCCCTGGCCCTGCAGGTATCGAAAAAGCCCGCCGGCGAGGTGCTCGAGCTCGTCCTCGAAGCCGGTGCGCTCCGGGCCTCGTTCGCTGATGGCATTCTTCGCGTGCGCTCGGACACCACCACCACCGAGTCGCGCGGTTCATGGCGCGAGCGACGGCGCGAGCGGCGCGGTCGAGGCAGCGAGCGCGTCGTGTTCGGCCATTCGCTGAACATCAGTGCCGACGAGACGGTCGACAAGGCGGTAGCCATCGGCGGCTCCGTCACGATCGCCGGGCACGTGCAGCGAGACGTCGTGGCCATCGGCGGCTCCGTCACCCTCCTGCCGGGCGCCCACGTCGAGGGCGACGCGGTCGCGGTCGGCGGCAGCGTGTCCGTCGACCCGTCCGCCACACTGGAAGGCGACAGCGTGGGCCTGGGCGGCACGATCCCGACGACGATCGGCTCGGCCATGCGGTGGGTGGTCGGCGGTGGGAAGGGTATGCAGACGAGTGGTCGGTCGATGTTCGCGAGGACGGCCCGTGCCGTGCTGGTCTATCTGATCGCGCTGCTCGTCGCGGCCGCTTTCCCCGTGGCCCTGTCCCGCGTCAAGACGTACCTCGTCGATCGGCCCGGCCTCTCAGCCCTCGGCGGGCTCGCCATCATCTTCGGATCTGTGCCCCTCTGCGTGCTGCTGGCCGTGACGATCATCGGCATCCCGTTCATCCCCGTCGCGGCCCTGCTGCTCGTGGCCCTGCTTCTCTTCGGATTCACGGTGTCGGCGGGGTGGCTCGGGGAGCGCATGCCGTTCCCGCATGAAAAGACGCCTGTCAAGACAGTCGCGATCGGCGGCGTCGTGCTCGCGCTCGTGAGCCTGGTGCCCTGGCTCGGCACGGCGGCACTCGTGCTCGTGGCCGCGTTCGCCGCCGGCGCGGCGCTCCTGTCGCGCTTCGGGCGCCGCGGGGTGGTCACGGTATAGACGACGGCCACCCCGGCGCCCGGCTCTGGTACGATCCCCGGCATGAGAGCCAGAGCCCTGTATGCCATCGCGGCGTTCGCGCTCGCCACGCTCGGTCTCGGGGCAGCGCCCGCCCGGGCCGAGTTCGACATCGACATCTTCGGCGGGGTGTCGTGGACCAAGTCGACCGATGTGGCCGTCGACGGCATCGACAACACCAACGTGTCGGTCAAAGGCGTCTTCAAGGATGTCAGTCTGGACCCCGGATTCACCGTCGGGTTACGACTTGGTTACTGGTTCGAGTTCGCGCCCTGGCTGGGGCTCGGTCTCGACGGGTTCTATTTCC
>Ga0126372_10001097_pt1 | contig 10653 bp, 9 predicted proteins | sample PanSoiMetaPlot_6_FD_92762 | JGI IMG/M metagenome (GOLD analysis project Ga0126372, IMG submission 92762) | Tropical forest soil microbial communities from Panama - MetaG Plot_6 | ecosystem: Environmental > Terrestrial > Soil > Tropical forest > Bulk soil | place: Panama | collected 2016-02-17
AGCATCACCGGTCCATGGGCCGATCCGGTGGTGCGCCGCGAGCAGGCGAGCACCGCGACCCGCTAGCAAAGGCCTTTGGGGGGGCGGATCAGGGCGGGTCCCCACCCGCTCGCTTCACCCGCTAGCGGCGTCGTTGCGCTCGATCACGATCGGGTTCTCGATCAGCCTGACGTCGATCTGCCTGGCGGCGACAAGCCTCGGGTTGTGCGGCATCGGGTTGGCTTTGCCGCGCGGTGCGTTGAGCCAGCCGTCGGCGCCCGGTACCCGGTCGATGGCCAGGGGGTAAATCGTGAGCTGGTCGGCTTCGATCTTCAGGCGCAGGAAGTTCTTGTAGTTCTTGATGCGCAAGGCGGCGAACGCCTGCTCGGAATGCATGCGGCCGAAAATGCCGGTCAGCACCCAATACAATCCCCACAACGAGCCGCCGAACAAGGCGCCGAGCACGATCATGATCAGCGGGTAGGAGACAAAGCCGACCACCTCGCGCACCGCCGGTGGCCGCGAGCGCTGGCTTGGCGGCTCGCCGGCGAGTGCCTTGTCGTCGGCCTGGCGGTGCCGCAACGGCTCAAGCCCCTCCTGGATGACCTCGCGCACGATCGGCGCCTGCTCGTCGCGGGCCTGGTAGATGGCATCGAGCGCACGTTCGATTGGCCCCGTCATTTGATTGTTCAAGCTCACCACCAACAGCGACAAGGTGAACATCATCGCCAGATGCGCAAGGAAGTGCAGGGTGCCGACGCAAAACTTGGTGAGGTAGCGGCGAATTTTGGGGCGCTCGACGGCATCGACGTACCACAACAAGGTGGCATAGAGCGCGCCCAGCATGAGCACCAGACTGATGGAGGCGATCATCGCCTGCACCAAATAGAGCGGCATGAACGGCAGCACGCTGGTCAGCGCCGTATCGGTGCCCAAGCCGTCGATCTTGCCGGAGGAGATGCGGTACTGGCTGACCAGGTTCTGGAATTGCCAGGTGATCAGCCAGTAGATGAGGCCGATGCCGATGGCGAATGCCGGATTGAAGAACGGAAAGAAAATATTGCCGAGGCTCAACAGATAGCTGCGGCCCTTGTCGGGATAGCATTTGGGCGCCTGCGGCTTGAGTGGCGTGCGCCGGCGCTTCAGGCGGAAGGGCTCCCGCTGCAACGGTTCGAGGGCGTCCTGCACGTCCTGCACCGCCTGTTCGACGATGCCGCCGGCGGCGCGGGTATTGCGCTTCAGGCGGATGTCGTAGGCCTTGGCCGTCCAAGCGTCGCCGGAGCGCAAGCCGCTGGCATCGGCGCCACCATTGACGGCATCGGGCTGCTCCGGCCAGCTTACCGAGATGGCGTTGCGCAGGACGTGGGTGGGATGCAGGAAGGCGCCGCCGCCACCCGAGGTCACAAAATGGATGTCCAGTTCGTGGGCGTAGTAGCGGTTGTAGTGATGCCAGTCACCGGCGATCACCGCCGCAACGCGCGCCCCGCGCTTGCGGGCGATGGTGGTGATCTTGAAGAAGTTCTCCTCCTCGTCCTGACCCTGCAGGTCGGCCAACAGCCAGGACGGCTCGGCCAGGCAGATGATCAGATTGTCGTTGGCCCCCATCTGCTCGGCGACGCGCTCGAAATAGTTGACCTGCGCCGTGTCGAGATACTTTGAGAACTGAATATCGGCGCCCCAGATCCACCAGTTGTAGGGCAACCGGATCGCCCAATAGCTGCGGTGCTGTTGGCAGCGCCAGCCGCCGATGACGTTGCCCTTGGCATGCGAGAGCTTGTCGCGCGAGGAGCAAAACAGGCTGTCGAAGGCGGTGAGCCCGTCATACCAGTCGTGATTGCCCGGAATCGCAAACAGCTTGCGATCGGGTTCCGGCACCGAAAATGCCCAATTGAACGGCAGCAGCAGGCGGCTGCGGTATTCCTCGCGGGTGGCCTGCGGATAGCACTCATCACCGCCCATGATCAGGATCTCGCCATGGCGCAGCCGGCCCGCCCCGCGCACCTCGAGGCTGTCCTGGGCCAACAGATAGGCGAGCGCATAGGTGGGCTCAAAGCCGTCGCCAACGTCGGCGACGTAGTCGATCCAATAGGCGCCGGCGGCATCGGCGGCGAGACACTTGTTGGGATCGCCGCCGGGGGCACCGCAGTAATCGTAGCGCCCGACCAGTTCGGCGCCCTCGGCGGTATCGGTGACGGCCTGCATCAAGCGCTGATCGGCGTACTGGCCGAACACCGACGACACCAAGGTGCGGATGCCGACCCGCGCCAACAGGCGCGGGTCGTACCACGACACCATCTTGGGCAGCATCCCCTTACGCAGCTGGCGTAACGGACTGAGCTCCATGTTGGCCTCCGGCACGGGACCACCCTCAAGGGGGCGTTGCTAGCGCGCCCTAAGGTGGCGGTTTAAGCCGTGCGAAGGAAGCACCGCGCCGGCCCGCGAGCGGCCGGCGTGGCCGAAATATCTCACCCGCCGCCGGACCGGTTCAGCTGCGGTGCCGGCGTCCATACGGCCCCGACGCCCAGGTGCGGCGGGGGCCGGTGTCGATGTGGAACAGACCGAAGCCATAGTGCTTGAAGCCGCCGACCGTCTTTTTGCCAAGCAGGAAATGGCTGACGGCGCCGATGTTGCCGCCGATGCGAAAATCGACCGCCTGCCCGGTCAGATGATAGGAGCGCGACGCGCCGCCCACGCGCGCATTGTGGCGTTTGCTGCGGCAGGTCGAGTTGACGTGGACGGCGCCGAACAGTGCCGCCACTTCGGCCAGCACGGTGCGCAGCGGGCTGGCGAGGCAGTCGGGCGGCGCCCCCCACTTGATCGGGGCACCCGCGAGCCGCGGCGTCGCGGTGGCAGGCGGATCGACCGGCGTCGTCCCGAGACTGGCGACCGCCGGCCCCTTGGGGGCAGCCTCGCTCGGCACCGGGATCGCCGCCGCTTTGGCCGGGCGCGCGCCGGCCTGCGGCGTGGTGGCGGGTGGCAGGCCACGGCCGAGACTTGCGAGCCGGCTGCCGGCGGCCCGATGCGGCGGGTGGTGGCGATGCGCCAGGTGGTGGTCGCTCCTATGGTGGCGCCGGGCGTGCCGCCGCGGCCGCACCGCCTCTTCGTCGATCATATAGTCGTTGAGGCGCTCCACCGCCGAGCGACGGCGGCGCGGTCGCGGCCCGGCATCCTCGGTGGGCGATTGATGGCGCACCTGTTGGATGATGTCGCCGGGCCAGCCTTCGTTGCTGGCCTGGGCTGGTGCGGTGCCGAACATCGCGAGCGCGATGACGGCCCCCGGCAGCAGCGGCCATGACGCGCGGTGATCACGGGCTCGCCGCAGCGGTGTCGATGCCGTCGAAGTGAGTTGAGAAGCGGGTTGAGACATGGGCGTAGACTCCTTGCGCGACCGGAGTTGCGCGCCTGAAACGCGAAACCCGGCTCGGCTTTACCGACCCCGCTAACTGCTCAGTTCGTGGATTCCCCCCGTCGAGAGAGATCCAAAACGGCGCCTCGTGTAGCTGCAAATGCGTCCGGTTATGGGATCGTCATCGTGCGGCGAAAGCGCGCAAAAGATGAGTTCTTACAAAGTGATGCGATATTTTCTTCAACCAATAGTTGCGCATTGCGTCAGCCAAGCTCACGCCTTTGCCCTTGGCGCACAAGGCAAAAACCGGGGGTGGTGCGGCCCGGCCGGCGGCCGGGCGCCCGTGGTCGCTGGTCGATCGCCCCGTGCGCCAAATTGGCACGGGGACGCGCGCGCTTGCAGGCACTTGCACGTGGGGGGCGCCACGCCAGCGGGGCTGGCGACGGGCCATACTCGCAAGAGCCGCAAAATCGGCGTGGCGGCGGCACCGGCCCCCGGCGGCGCGGGCGGGTGCGAGCCTTTAAAGCCCCGGCACCTCGCCCAGAAAATCGCGCTTGCCGAGGTCCACGCCGTTGTGGCGCAGGATGGCGTAGGCGATGGTCGCGTGAAAGTAGAAGTTCGGCAGCACGAACTGGAACAGGTAGGGCTTAGCCGCCATGGTGACCGGCTTGCCGGCCAGCGACAACGTGATCTCGCGCGCCTCGGTGCCGTCGATGTCGCCGGGCTTGAACGCGCCGAGGTAGTCGAGGGTCTTGGCGATGTGCGCGCGCAAATCCGCGATCGTCTTGGCCTCCGCCCGCCAACTCGGCACCTCGACACCGGTGAGGCGCGCAAGCGAGCTGGCGGCGAGATCGCAGGCGATCTCGACCTGGCGGCTCAAGGGAAACATGTCCGGTGCCAGGCGCGCCCCGAGCAGCACGCCGGCGTCGAATTTCTTGAGCGCAGCGTGCGCTTCCGCTTTGGCCAGCACGCCCGACAGGGCGGCCAAGGTTTGCGCGAATGGCGGCTGGGTGAGCTCATGCATGGCGATCGACATGGGGCGCGGCTCCTGGTGGCAAGGGTCGAGCTCAAAGCGCTAGTTCACCTTGTGCAGCGGCTCACTTCAGCGCGTTAACTGCGTGCCAGATAGTAGGCTGCCCGCAAGTGGCACAGCGAGACGCGCCATTCGATCGGCCGGGCGTCGAGCCCGAAGGCGAGGCGCTCAATCCTGAGCAGCGGCGCGCCGGCGGCAAGCCCCAATGCGGCCGCGGTGTCGGGGTCGGCCGCCGCTGCCGAAAGCCGATCCTCGGTGCGTACCAGCAGGATGCCATAGCTCTTCTGGAACAGGTCGTAGAGGGTGTTGGGCAGCTTCGGGGTTTGCGCCAGGTCGGGAAACAGCTGGTGCGGCAGCGCGATGCTCTCGCGGATGAAAGGCGAGCCTCGACGCGTGCGGACGCGGGCAATGCGAACGACGTCGGCGCCGGCGTCGAGCCGCAACGCCGCCGCTTCGCTGGCGTTGGCGCGGGCCACCGTGGCGCTGGCGTCGACACTGTCCGGCGTGATGAGCTCGCCGTCCGCATCGAACATGTTGAAGAACCGGAACAGCACATGCGCCGGCGTATGCTCGACGACGAAGGTGCCGCGCCCTTGCTGGCGCATCACCAAACGCTCCGCCGCCAGCGCGCTGATGGCCTTGCGCGCGGTGCCTTGACTGACGCCAAATTCGGCGGCGATCTCGAACTCGCTTGGGATCAATTGTCCGGGCTTCCAAACCCCGGAGCGAATCCGCTCGACCAGCTCGCCGCGCACCTTGGCGTAAAGCGGCCGGACGTCCGTGCTATCGGGCGGGCTCATCGCTAGCAAACACCTGTTGCCACACCGGCAGGTCTTATATAAGTTTACCGGAGGTCGCATGGCCACCAAACATCGCCGTAAATCAAGCGACAAGGGGAAAAGCGTGCCGTCGCCGCATTTTCTGGTTCACAGTCCTAAGGACAACGTCGGGGTGATCGTCGTTGAGAACCTGAGCGCCGGTACCGACATGGTCGGTGTCATCACCGAGACCGACAAGACCATCAAGCTCGTCGCCAAGGAAAGCATTCCGATCGGCCACAAGGTGGCGCTGAAAGCGCTCAAGGCCGGGGACACCGTCATCAAGTACGGCGAGGATATCGGCAAGATGATTGCCGATGTCGGGACCGGAAAGCACGTGCACGTTTTAAACCTCAAGACCAAGCGTTGGTGATGCCGATGCCGGCCAAGTCTCCTGCCAGGCGCGCTAAAGCCAAGAGCAACCTGAGCTTCCGCGGCTGGCGGCGTGAAAACGGTCGGGTCGGGGTGCGCAATCACGTCATCATCCTGCCCCTCGATGACCTGTCGAACGCCGCCTCGGAGGCGGTGGCCAACAACATCAAGGGCACCTTGGCCTTGCCGCATGCCTACGGGCGCCTGCAATTCGGTGCCGATCTCGATCTACACTTCCGTACCCTGATCGGCACCGGCGCCAATCCCAATGTCGCCGCGGTGATCGTCATTGGCATCGAGGATGGCTGGACCAAGCGCGTGGTCGACGGCATCGCCAAAACCGGCAAGCCGGTGGTTGGTTTCGGCATCGAGGGTCACGGCGATATCGCCACCATCGCCAAGGCGTCGCACAAGGCCAAGGACTTTTTGCAATGGGCTTCCGAGCTCGAGCGGGAAGAGTGCGATATCGCCGAACTGTGGGTGTCGACCAAGTGCGGCGAGAGCGATACCACCACCGGCCTGGCATCCTGCCCGACGGTCGGCAACATGTACGACAAGCTGATCCCCAAGGGCATCTACGGCTGCTTCGGCGAGACCTCGGAGATCACCGGTGCCGAGCACATCGCCAAGAGCCGGGCGATCAATGCCAAGATCGGCGACAAATGGATGCGCACCTTTGCCGCCTACCAGAGCGAGGTGATCGAAGCCCACAAGGTCGATGATCTGTCCGAAAGCCAACCGACCAAGGGCAATATCGCCGGCGGCCTCACCACCATCGAAGAGAAGGCGCTGGGCAACCTCGAAAAGATCGGGCGCAAATGCCGCTATATCGAGGTGCTGGCACCGGCGGAGACGCCGAACGCGGGCCCGGGCCTCTATTACATGGACACCTCCTCGGCCGCCGCCGAATGCGTGACCCTGATGGCGGCCGGCGGCTATGCCGTGCATACCTTTCCGACCGGGCAGGGCAACATCATTGGCAATCCGATCGTGCCGGTGATCAAGATCAGCGGTAATCCCAAGACCGTGCGCACCATGCCGGAGCACATCGACGTCGACGTGTCCGGTATTCTGCGCCGCGAGCTGACCCTGGAGACGGCCGGCGACGCCTTGATCGAGATGGTGGTTCGCACCGCCAACGGTCGCCTGACCGCGGCCGAGACGCTGGGGCATCGCGAATTCGTCATGACCAAGCTCTACCGCAGCGCCTGAGCGGCCGCCGTTCGCGGCGGCCGCCGGGTGGGCGCGGCGAAAAAGCGGCAGGGGTCAGGTGTTGTTGAGCCCGGCGCCGGCGGTGCTGGCGCTGCGCGCGCCGGTTGCATCGCGCGGCCGCGCCTCGGTTTTAAGGTGCGTGAAGAGGCCGGTCTTCATGCCGGCCAAGGTCAGCGCCATTTGCCGGCGCAGCCCGGGCACGCGTTTCAGGTGCGGGAAGGCGAGATCGCGCACCAGGCGAGCGGAAAGGCTGTCGGATTGGAAGAACGGGGTGAGCCAGCGGCTCGCCAGAGCATAGAACTGGTCGTGCCGCCGGCGGCGCCGACTGAAGTCGGTGAGCGCCGCCTCCAGGCTGCCGGCCGCCGCCAGGCAGTGCGCCAAGGTCGCGGCATCGATCAGCGCCAGATTGGCGCCCTGGCCGAGCTGCGGGCTCAGCGCGCGTCCGGCATCGCCGATGAAGACGATGCGCGGGCCGTGGTGCCGCCGCAAGGCGATGTCGGCGTAGGTGGCAAAGGTCATGGCCGCGGGCGTGTCGATCTGGGCAAGCAACGCCAGCGCCTCGGGGGCCACCGCCGCCACCCGCGCCTTCCAACGGCCGAGGCCTTGGGCCCGCCAGCGCGGCTCGTCCTCGACCTTAAGGCTCCAGAACAGCGCGATCAGCCGGCGCCGATCGCCGGGGGCTGAGCCGACGGGCAGCATGCCGACCATGGTGTGACACCCGTCGTAGCGCTGCAGCAGGCGGTGCGTGTGCGGCCAGTCGGGCGGCTCGGCGACGACGCCCCACAGCGCGCCCCAGGGGTAAGGCCGCTGATAGCGCACCTCGGCCTCGGCGCGGCGCAATGGCGAACGGACGCCGGTGGCGTCGATGACGAGATCGAATGGACCGAATTCACCGCCCTGGCGATCGATCAAGGTGCGGCCCGCGGCGGTCCGGCGGCTGCCGGTGAGGTCTGAGCCGGGGGTCAGCGCAACGCCGAGCCGGATGACCTCGGCGTAGAGCAGTTGAAACAAGCTGCCGCGATGCAGGCCGAGGCCGAACACGTTGGCGCCAAGGTCGCGATAGCTAAGGTCGAGGATGCGCACGCCGGCGACGGTGTCGCCGGTGATCTGCGACACCGGCTGGCCGAGGTCGATGGCGGCCTGATCGAGGCCGAGGCGGGCAAGCGCGGCCAGACCGGTGGGCTGCAGCAGCAGCCCCGCCCCGATCGGCTTGGGGGTTTCGAACCGCTCAAACAGGCTGACATCGTGGCCGTCACGGGCGAGGAAAGCGGCCGCCGCCAGCCCGGCGGTGCCGGCGCCGGCAATGCCGATCCGCAACTGCCCCATGCCCGCCCCCCGTGCCAAGGCCTCGCGGCGGCAACGGCGTCGCCGCCACCGGCTCAGTAGACCCGCGCCTTGGGCGGGAAGTACTTCACTTCATTGGTCAAGGTGTAGGTGTGCACCGGCCGGTAGTCGATGCGCACCGTGCAGGCGCGGTCGTCGGCCCAGGTCAGGGTATGCTTCATCCAGTTGGCGTCATCGCGTGCGGGATAGTCCTCGCGGGCGTGGCCGCCACGGCTCTCGGTGCGGTTTTCGGCGGCGGCCACGGTCACCGCCGCCTGGGCGATCAGGTTGTCAAACTCCAAGGTTTCGACCAGATCGGAGTTCCAGATCAGCGAGCGGTCCGACACCTTGATGTCGCCAACGCCCTTCCACACGTCGGTGATCTTGGCGAGCCCCTCCTTGAGCACCGGCCCGTCGCGGAACACCGAGCAGTTGGTCTGCATGATGCGCTGCATTTTGAGGCGCAACTGCGCCGTCGGCGTGCCACCCTTGGCGTGCCGGAAGCGATCGAGCCGCTCGAGCGCCAGTTCGCCGGCATCGTTGGGCAGGTCGGCATGGGCGCCGCCGGCCTCGACCGTCTTGGCGCACTGCAGGCCAGCGGCGCGGCCGAACACCACGAGATCGATCAGCGAGTTGCTGCCGAGCCGGTTGGCACCATGCACCGACACGCACGCCGCCTCGCCCAGCGCCATCAGCCCCGGCACCACATAGTCGGGGTTGCCGCCCTTCAAGGTCAGCATCTCACCGTGGTAGTTGGTGGGAATGCCGCCCATGTTGTAGTGCACGGTCGGCAGCACCGGGATCGGCTCGCGGCGCAAATCGACGCCGGCGAACACCTTGGCGCTCTCGGTAATGCCGGGCAGGCGCTCGTGCAGGATCTTGGGATCGAGGTGATCGAGGTGCAGGAAAATGTGATCGCGCTCGGGCCCGACGCCGCGGCCTTCGCGGATCTCGATGGTCATGGCGCGTGACACCACATCGCGCGAGGCCAGGTCCTTCACGTGCGGCGCATACCGCTCCATGAAACGCTCGCCGTTGGAGTTGGTCAGATAGCCGCCCTCGCCGCGCGCACCCTCGGTGATCAGCACCCCGGCGCCATAGACGCCGGTCGGGTGGAACTGCACGAACTCCATGTCCTCGAGCGGCAGGCCGGCGCGCAGCACCATGGCATTGCCATCACCGGTGCAGGTATGGGCCGAGGTGCAGGTGAAATACGCCCGGCCGTAGCCGCCCGTGGCCAAGATGGTCTTCTTGGCCTGGAAGCGGTGGAGGGTGCCGTCGTCGAGCTTAAGCGCGATCACGCCGCGGCAGCCGCCGTCCTGATCCATGATCAGGTCGATGGCGAAATACTCGATGAAGAACTCGGCCGCATGTCGTAGCGACTGCCCGTAGAGGGTGTGCAGCATGGCATGCCCGGTGCGGTCGGCCGCCGCGGCGGTGCGTTGCGCCGGCGGGCCTTCGCCGTATTGCGTCGTCATGCCGCCGAACGGACGCTGGTAGATGCGGCCGTCTTCGGTGCGGCTGAAGGGCACGCCATAGTGCTCGAGCTCGTAGACGGCTTCCGGCGCATTGCGGCACAGATATTCGATGGCGTCCTGGTCGCCCAGCCAATCGGCGCCCTTGACGGTGTCGTACATGTGCCAGCGCCAATCGTCCGGCCCCATGTTGCCGAGCGCGGCGGCCACCCCGCCCTGGGCGGCCACCGTGTGCGAGCGGGTCGGAAACACCTTGGTGATGCAGGCGGTCTTGAGACCGGCCATGGCGCAGCCCAGTGTCGCCCGCAACCCGGCGCCGCCGGCGCCGACGATGACCACGTCATAGACATGATCGGTGAGCGGGTAGGCGCGGCCGTTGAGCGCCGGCTTGGTAACGGCATGGCCGGTGTCGTGGACGTTCTCGGGCATCACTCAAGCTCCGAAGCTCAGCTTCAAGACCGCATAGGCCGAAGCCAGGCCCACCACCGCCGCAAAGAACGTGTTGATGAGCAAGGCCAGCACCTTATAGCCGTCGGCGTGCACATAATCCTCGATGATGGTCTGCATGCCGATCCGCATGTGCACGACCCCCGACAGGATCAACAGCAACAGGGCGATGGTGTTGAGTGGCTCCGCCAAGGTGCGCCGCACCGTGAGGTAGTCGGCTCCCGCCAGCCGCACGATGATCAGGATGCCAAACGACACCAGAAAAATGTTGGCGATGGCGGTGACGCGCTGGCGAAGGAAGTGCTCGGTGCCGTCCTTGGCCGAACCGAGGCCGCGGACGCGGGCCAGAGGCGTGCGATAACCGGCCATCGCTGCTACCTTCCTGCCAGGCTCAGGCCGAGCGTCCACAACGCCGCCGTCAGGGTGATGGAGCCGATGATCGTGGCCCACGACAGCGCGTTGACCGCCGGGATCGAGAAGCCGCGGCCGGTGTCCCACAGCAGATGGCGCAGCCCGCCCAGCATGTGGTGCAGGAGGGCCCAGCTGTAGCCGACCAGCACCAGCTTGCCGAGCGGATGGGCGAAGACGGCGTTGAGGAGATCGAATTCCCGTTGGCCGGTGGCCGCGGCGATGAGCCAGGCGGCGAGC
>Ga0126372_10001098_pt1 | contig 10653 bp, 10 predicted proteins | sample PanSoiMetaPlot_6_FD_92762 | JGI IMG/M metagenome (GOLD analysis project Ga0126372, IMG submission 92762) | Tropical forest soil microbial communities from Panama - MetaG Plot_6 | ecosystem: Environmental > Terrestrial > Soil > Tropical forest > Bulk soil | place: Panama | collected 2016-02-17
CAGGTTTTCCTTGACGTCCTTGAACAGTCCAAGTTGCTGGCCTGCGTAGTTAATTGTGCGGGTGAGCGAAGTGCGAAAACCGGAGAGGTGCGATCCGCCATCAACGGTATTGATGTTGTTGGCAAAGCTGAAGACAGCTTCCGAATAACCGTCGTTGTATTGCAGGCCAATTTCCATGTTCACGCCGTCCCGGTCCGCTTCCATGTAAATGGGACGGTCGTGCAGCACGGACTTTCCCCGATTCAGGTGCTTGATGAACTCGGCGATTCCCCCGTTGTACTTGAACTCCGCGCTCTTCGGTTCCCCGGTCTTTGGGTCGGTCGTGCGCTCGTCGGTGAGCGTGATGAGCAAACCCTTATTCAGAAAGGCGAGTTCGCGCAGTCGCTGCGCGAGAGTGTCGTAGTTGTACTCGGTGACGGTGAAGATTTCCTTGTCTGGCAGGAAATGGACTTTCGTCCCGGTTTTCACCTTGGCAGCACCGGTTTTTTTTAGTTTGCTGGTCGGCTCGCCCTTGGAGTACGTCTGCTCCCAGGTGAATCCGTCGCGCCAGATCTCCAGTTCCAGTTCATGGCTGAGCGCGTTCACGCAGGAGACGCCAACACCGTGCAGACCGCCGGACACTTTGTAGGAAGACGTGTCGAACTTGCCGCCGGCGTGAAGCTTCGTCATCACCACCTGAGCCGCCGGGACTCTTTCGCCATCGATATCCATCGAGTCGACCGGGATTCCGCGTCCGTTGTCGACTACCGTGATCGAGTTGTCGATATGGATGGTGACTTCAATCTTGTCGGCGAAACCAGCGAGCGCTTCATCGACCGAGTTGTCGACCACTTCGTAGACGAGATGATGCAACCCCAGATCGCCCGTCGAACCGATATACATGGCCGGGCGCTTGCGCACCGCTTCCATCCCGCCAAGCACCTTGATGGACTCGGCGGTGTAGTCGCCATTGCCGCTGCTGGCCGCTGCGGCCTTCCCGTTTTTTGTTTTGGTTTCTTCGGCGACAGTCGTGTTTAGCGCTTCTTTTGTAGCCAATTCAGCTCCGTGGAGAACGCCCGAGACGAGCCCTGACAAGTGCTGCGTTTCCGTACCTAGAGATCACCTCAAATGATTGAAATTATATGTACTTAGAGGTGTCCCGAGATGTCTCTATTGTATCACAGAACAGGGTGTTTTTCGACCCATGAACCGGCTCGGTAAACGGTTCATTGCAAGCGTGTTAAGGGGTCCCCTGGCGAGCTTATTTCTTGGGGCAGGGACAGATACTGGCCGAAGTGGCTTCCTGCTCGTGCAACTGTACGTCGCCTGCGAATGTATGGGCGTGAAGGCGATATCGGCCGCCCCCCGCGTAGTGGAGCGAGCCCCCGATCAAGCCGCGCGGTTTCCCGAAGGGCGCAGACACATCGCCCGCGTGGGTGGAGGCGTCCACAATGCCAAGATCGGGATGCTCCGGCAGGATGATTTCGATATCACCAGCGTGGGTTTCGACATCCTTGTTGCCCTCGATGGCACCAACTCGAATGTCTCCGGCAGATACGCGCAGAAAGAGATCGGAGTGCGCCGGAACCTTCAGCTCGATGTCGACGTTGCCGTTGTGAGGGGACCTAAGCTTGAAAACCACCTTTGAAGGGCTGCCCTGCGAATCCAGCTCGACGTTGCGCAGGAATGCCTTGTGATTGGAATGCATGGTGTAGGTGATCGATACCTGGGGATCGTCGCTTGGCACTACTCGCAGGTCGCCGAAACGGGCGCGCAATTCAACCTGCCCGCCGGATTGCAGGCTCCATGTCTGCGTCTTCGTGACCGAGTACTTGTCACGTGCATGCAAAAAGGGAGCGCAGGAGAGAAGCAGAAGAAGCACAACCCAGAGGATCCGTCGGATCATAAGTCACCCGCTTTTGTGATGTCGCGAAAGGGGCCCAACCGGTCCGCTTATTGTACTCCACGGCGCCTTCGATATGAGGCGTGTTTCGGCAGGAGACAAGAGTGGAAATCCGCTCATTTTGTCTTGAGCTTTTGAGGCGCGGGCCTCACCGCAGCGCTAAAGCTGAGCCCACGGATGAGTTCATCCACGTCGTCGCTGGTGGCTGCAAGGAAGGTCAGAGACAGGACATAACTCTTGTCCAAGACCACAAGAGATGACTGGTACGCCGCGGCTTTGTTCCCTTCCTTGTTGAAGTCCCCACGGACCAGCCTCTTCGTTCCCACTTGGAACTCGTATGGCTCGTTGTCGACCTTGAAGCCTTGCTTTGTGGCCACTTCCGTCAACGCGCCGAAATAATTTTCCGCATGCTTGATCCCCGGATACGCCGCCACGCTTTCGGCAGTGATGACCATGGCCGGATTGATGCTATCGGCGGAGGCCTCGGGTGGCCGCTCAAAGACCGCCAGCAACAGCCGGGACTGCGCGGGATCTGACGCGGCCTCGGTCATTTGCTGCGTGCGATCAACCCAACCGTAAGGAATCTTGTAGGAAAAACCGAACGCGGAGTTGCGATAGACGTTGTCGCGGATGGAACCGGGATCGAGGTTAGCAGTGCGGGAAGAAGATTTTGTTGCAGACTGCGGGAACATTTGGTCTAGGGACCAGGAAAAGTAGACGCCAGCGAGCACGAGGAAAAACGGAAAGACACGCACTCTTCGCACCGCTTTACCTTATAATCCGGAGATTTCTCACTCGCAGGTCCGCTGAAATACTATCCGCTCAAACTGAAGATTACCGTAATCTGCGTCTCGACCTCTACGGGTTTGCCTTTCAGCGTATATGGCTTATATTTCCACTGTCTGACGGCCTTTACGGCCGGTGGAACAAGCAGTTTATCGCCCGTGACTACATTCAAGTCTTTTATGTTGCCATCCGTGCCTATGACTGCGCGCAGGACAACAGAGCCTTGTACATGCTTCCTTCTGGCTTTTTTGGGATATTCGGGCTGGACTCTTTTGATGATGAAACCGCGGATAACTCCCTGAGAAACACGCACTCTCTGGGGAACCTCGGGCGAAGTGGTCTCTGGGGGCGCGCCGTCTTTCTCCTGGGCTAGCACGAAGCACACACCGCCCACGAGAAGGGCAGCCACAATCAATTGTGCGCGGCACATTTTGTCTAAGCCGCCCTGGCCAACGGTTGCGCGCAGTGCGCGCAGCGGTGCGCGTCGATGGGAATCTCACTTAGGCATTCAGGGCACTTCTTCGTGGTTGGGTCGGCTGGCGCCGGAGCCTTGCGCATGCGCGACACCAGGGCGTTAATCGGCGTCACCACAAAGAAGTACACCGCGGCCGCCACCAGCAGGAATGAAACCAGAGCGTTGATGAAGTCGCCGATCGCAAATACGCTGCCGTTAATGGTGAAGGCGATAGCCGAAAAGTCCGGCTTCCCGACGATCGCGGCAATAAGCGGAGTCAGAAGGTCCTTGGTAAAAGCTCCGACCACGCCTGCAAAAGCGGCGCCAATCACCACGCCGACTGCCATATCCACAACATTTCCGCGAAGGATGAACTGCTTGAAGCCGCTAAGCATACGCGCCTCCTGGATTCGGTGGCGGACACTCTACGGTGCAGGCTGGGACGAGGTCAAGAAGAGATTGCGCTCGGAATTGTTCCTCAGATCCGCATCGGCATCACGATATAGCGGTACTTGTACTCCTCGGAGTCGGCGGGGCGCAGCTGGCCGGCGGACTGGGCATCCTTGAACTCCATTCGAACCTCGCCCGAGCCCGTGGCTTTGAGGAAGTCGAGCAGATACTGGGCATTGAAGCCGATCGTCACGCCGTCGCCGTTGTAATTGGTTTCGATCGAGTCTTCCGATTCGCCCATCTCAGTTGACGAGGCCGAAATCTTCAACTCGCCTTTCTCCATCCGCATGCGCACGGCGCGCGAGCGCTCATCGGCAAACTGGGCCACGCGCTGAATTGCTGCGCTCAAGTCCTCGCAGTTGACCGTGATGCTCTTGTTGTTGTCCTTGGGCAGGACCGCCTCGTAATTGGGAAATTGCCCTGTGAGCTGGCGCGAGGTAAGCAACCGGGGCCCGATGCGGAAGAATAGCGTGGATTCGTCTTTCGCAAAATCGATGGTCTCTACATCGGACGCGTCGAGCAGGCTCTTCAGCTCGTCCATGGCTTTCTTGGGGATGAGCGTCTTCATTTCGCCCGAAACCCCATCGAACTTTTCGCCGCTACGCTCGACATGCGCGAGCCGATGACCATCCGTCGCCACCATCGTGATCGACTCTGGCTTCAGCACCATCAGCGCGCCATTCAGCGTGTAGCGCGATTCCTCGTTGGCGATGGCAAACGTGGTCTTGGCGATCATCTGCCGCAGGACGCCTGCCGGGATCTTCACGACTCCGGCAGCAGGAAACGTTGGAAGGCTGGGGAAATTTGAGCGCGCCATCCCCACCATCTTGGTATTGGAGCGGCCGCAGCGGATGCTGACCCAGTGGTTCTCCAGCATCTTGATCGTGATGTCGGCGTCCGGCAGCAACTTCACGTAATCGTGCAGTTTACGCGCCGGAATGGTGCACGAACCCTCTTTCTTGACCTTGGCATTGCAGGAGGTGCGCAAGCTCAAATCAAGATCGGTGGCGGTAAGCGATAACCGGTCGGCCGCCGCTTCAAAAAGATAATTCGACAGGATCGGAATGGTTGTCTTCCGTTCCACAACGCCCTGGGTCGCGGTGAGCTCCTTGAGCAATTCAAACTTACTGACCGTGATCTCCATGGTCGAAGTCCCTGTTGTTGGAGTAGCCAAAGCTTCCACCGGCATAGTCAACTCCCAGCGCTACTTTTGAATACTTCCTTATATAAAAAAAAAAGCATTAAAACCAGCAGTAACAGCAGGCGGCAGGGAAAAGTGGAAAAGATCTCCAAGTAGTTCATTCATCCCACGTTCAGGCCAGGAAACACCCTTCAAAATCCGGCCTCAACTCAATCGCCGCAGAGCAAATCGGAGTCGCTCCGGAAACCACATGCCCGGTCCTGCACACCTTCCACAAGTGGTCCACAGTGGGCAGGAGGAAGAGTGGGGGCATTCGTGGAAAACCGGCGGGAGACCAGAATTCATCCGCCTAACTGCTCAGTCAGTTTATTGACCAGCCTGTTCAAATCCTTGTCTGCCTTACGTACTTCCTCGATCTTCTCGACCGAATGCAGGACTGTCGTGTGATGCTTCCCGCCGAACTGCCGCCCGATCTCGGGCAACGAAGCTTCCGTCAGATGCTTCGCCAGGTACATAGCAATCTGCCGCGGGTAAACGATCGCGCGCGAGTTGTTTTTCGCCTTAATTTCGGCGAGTCGAAGGCCAAACTGTTCAGCAACTGCTTTCTGGATAGCCTCGATCGTGACCTTACGCGCCTGCGAATCAATGAAGTTTTTCAGAACCTGCTGCGCGTACGGCAAGGTGATCTGTGCGCCGATCAATGAGGAGTGGGCGACCAGCCGAATCAGAGCGCCTTCGAGCTCGCGAACGTTCGACCGAATGTTGGAAGCAATGTAAAGCGCCACATCGGTGGGTAAGGTGACTTTTTCCTGTTCCGCTTTCTTTTGCAGAATCGCGACTTTGGTCTCAAGGTCGGGTGGCTGGATGTCGGCGATCAGACCCCACTCGAAACGGCTACGAAGCCGGTCCTCGATCTCAGCCAGTTCTTTCGGGGGACGATCGCTGGCGATCACGATCTGCTTCATCGACTCGTGCAACGCATTGAAAGTGTGGAAGAACTCTTCCTGCGTCCGCTCTTTCTGTGCCATGAACTGAATGTCGTCCACCAGCAGGACATCGACATTGCGGAACTTGTCACGGAAGCTGGTCATCTTGTCGTAGCGCAGCGAGTTGATCATTTCATTCGTGAACTTCTCGCTGGAGACGTAGCAGATGGACGCCTGTTGCAGCCGGCGCTTGATTTCATGCCCGATGGCTTGCATGAGGTGCGTCTTACCCATGCCGACGCCGCCATACAGGAAGAGCGGGTTATAAGCTTTGGATGGCCGCTCGGCGACGGCCTGACAGGCAGCGTGAGCAAACTGGTTGCCGCTGCCGATCACAAATGCATCGAATGTATACCGCTGGTTGAGTTGCGCCGCGCCATCCCAGTCAAAACGAGCCTGGGAACCTGGAGTGCTTGGAGGAGTCGAATGCACCGAAAGTCCGCCGTCGTGACGTAGCGGCGTCGAGGCGGGATCGTCTTCCGGTGTGACAAACTTCACGTCCTGGTATTCAAGCCCAAGATTGTCAATCGCTTCCTGGATCAGATCGGCGTATTTATCCCCCACGTGGCGGAACTCTGCGGTGGGCACACGAACGAACAAAATGCTCCCGGTGGCATGGCTGTAGCGCGTCGGTTTCAACCACGTGTCATAAGAATGGCGATTAATTTTCTTTTCAAGCGCGTCCAGAATGCGGAGCCATGGATTGGGAGCGAGAGTTGTGCTTGGAACCGACATAAGAAACCATTACTGCACGCCCCAGCGGAGCGCGCCCCTTTGTGAAGATTGTGGCTAATAACAGCCTTTTCTTTAGTAGAACAGCCCCTGGTGAAAGAGAACGAAGTGGAAAATCTCTGTACGCAAGAACAGAGCGGCATACTAGCACAAAATTTTTGAACGTGTGGAAATCTTCGCGGCAAAAAATTTGGCGTGCATTCCAATTCAGAACGCGAAGAAAATTTTCTGTCAAGTGACGAAAATATAACTGCCGCAAGCCTTGTGCAAATTGAGTTGCAGGTGGGGTCGACCGTGAAATCTCTGCCGAGTGTTTTCCATGTGCTCGCACCAGATGAAAGGCGTGTCCATTTGCCGGGTTGAATCCTGTCATTTATAATTTTCGTTTCTCCATCGCTATATTTTCTTAACCAGGAGCCAGAGCCTTAATGCCCAAGCGCACTTTCCAACCCAACCGGCGCCACCGTTCGAAGACGCACGGATTTCGGACCCGGATGAAGACAAAGAGCGGGCGGGCGGTAATCTCACGCCGCCGCGCCAAAGGACGCAAGCGGGTTTCGGTGAAGCCCGGTTTCCGCGAGTAGCGTAATTCCATCCCCGCAGTAAGGGTTCAAGAGATTCAGCATTCTTGAGGATTTGCCGTGAGCGGCCGTGGCGGTAAACGAGATACGCGTCGGTCCAGCGACGGTGCGGGATTCAGCTTTCCGCGGGAGATGCGGTTGCTCCGGCACGCTGACTTTGAGCGCGTGTATCAGAGCGGTAGGCGGCATTTTTCATCGCATCTGACCGCTTTTTATCTGCGGCGACAGGCAGGAGAAGACTTGAGAGTTGGATTTACGGTGGGCAAGGTGCTGGGGGGCGCGGTTGACCGAAATCGGATGAAACGCCGTTTGCGAGAAGCAGTCAGGCTCCGTCGACCAGTAACCGCGATTCCGTTCGACGTCGTCATCAATCCCAAAAGATCGTTACTGACTGCCGATTTTGACGACGTGTTGCGCGAAGTCTCCCGCGCCTTTGACATTATCGCGGCGAGATCCTCGAATCAGCCCGGCGAAAACAAACCCGACAACCGAAAGCGATCCGCAGGACCGTCATGAAAACAAAAACAGCAAGCTTCGTCGCTCAATTCATTGCACTACCCGTGCTGCGTGCCTACAAATGGCTTATTTCTCCCTTGCTTCCGCCCGCCTGCAGATACGTCCCGAGTTGCTCGGAATTTGCCATCGAGGCGGTAGAACGCTACGGGATTATTCGCGGCGTGTTTAAAGCTGCTCTGCGCTTGCTGCGCTGTCACCCCTTCGCAAAGGGCGGTTACGATCCTGTGGTGTGAAAAGGGCTGCGTTTTCACGAATAGCAAGAAGTGAACGGACTGGAATTTGGCGGAATATCACAATCCTCAACACGAACCCGGTACTGAACGAAGGCTACTCCTAGTCTTCGCGCTCACTTTTTTGGTTATCATTTTGTTTCAGCCGTTGTTGAAAAAGTACGGGCCCCAGCCTCCGGCCGAGCCTCCCAAATCCCAGAACACGGCAGTCACTACCCAGGCGCCGGCGGAAACCACGACCAGCGCAACTCCCGTGCCTGCCTCAGCGGCTTCGACGAAGGCGTCATCGGAAACCGAGACGGTCATTGAGAATGGTCTTTACAGAATCACCTTCACGAATCGCGGGGCACAGGTGAAGTCGTGGATCCTCAAGAACTACGATGACGATAAGGGGCAGCCTCTCGAGCTCATCAATGGAGCAGCCTCGGCCAAGTTCGGTCTGCCACTTTCGCTATGGGCCTACGACGAAACGCTGCGCAATAAGGTCAACTCATCCTTATACGTAGCCTCGAGCACGGGAACGGTGAATGCGCCGGCTGAAGTCACGTTCGAATATGCGGACCGGGACGTGACGGTCGTAAAAAAGATTCGGTTCGATCACAGCTATGTGATTCACGTTGAAACAGCCCTTCGCAATGGAAACGGCGAGATGGCTGCGTTTCCGATGTGGCCGGCCGGCTTGGGCGATGAGCTGAGTCCTAGTTCCTACGCAGCGGGGAGTCTCGAGTACCAGTACAACGACAAAGTCGAGCGGCTGGCGATCAAAAAAATCAGCGGTGGCAATACTTTGGGCGGTCCGTTTCATTGGTCGGGTGTAGTTGACCGTTACTTCGCAGCCATTTTCCTTCCCGATGATCCGCAAAGCTCTACCATGGTTACTTTGCGCAATTCCCTCGACGTTCCAAAGGATGCGCAGAAACCAAATCCCCAAGACACGACAAAAGTCGACGTACTGGGTGCCGCCGTCGGAAATCTGCATGGCCCCACCGAGGAACGGATCTTCGTCGGCCCCAAGTCGTTGCAGGTCCTCGAATCCGTTTCGGTGGCGGGAATCCCCGACCATCCTGACTTACGTCAGTTGGTCAACTTCGGTTTTTTCGGGATTATCGCGCGCCCACTGTTTCTGTGGCTCAAATGGACATTTACATGGATTCACAATTGGGGATGGGCCATTGTCATCCAGACTCTGATTATTAACGTCGCCCTCCTGCCGCTGCGCATCTCGCAAATGAAGTCCATGCTGAAGATGCAGCGTGTCGCCCCGCAAATCAAATCGATCCAGGAAAAGTACAAGAAGTACAGCATGCGCGACCCGCGCAAACAGGAGATGCAGCAGGAGATCTCAGCAGTTTACAAGGAACACGGCGTAAACCCCGTGGGAGGGTGCCTGCCCTTGATCATCCAGATGCCGTTTCTCTTTGCGTACTACAGCATGCTGGGCTCGGCGCTTGACCTGCGTCACGCAACCTGGCTGTGGATTCGGGACCTATCTTCACCGGATCCGTGGCACCTGCTTCCAATTGGCATTATTATCACCATGTTCCTAACCCAACGCATGACGCCGCAGGCGGGAATGGATCCAGCGCAGCAGAAGATGATGGCTTTCATGATGCCCGTAATGCTGGGTGTGATCAGCTGGAATCTCGCGGCTGGGCTGTGTCTCTACTGGTCAGAGGGCAACATCATCGCCATTGTCCAGCAAGCGATCATGAACCGAACGTCGCTGGGCCGCGAAATGCGCGAGATGATGGAGAAGCGAGCTCGAAAGAAAAGAGATACCTGACGTCCCGGCTGATACAGAGCCGGGGCTCGAGGCTTGGAGTTAAAGCGAGTGGCCATCGCCGACAAAATAGCTGCTGCCAAACAAATCAATGAATTTCTGCGCGGAGTGATGTCCAACTCCGGCCTGCGCCTCAAGTACCGGATTTCGGTTGACCCGCCGATGGCGCAGGACCGCGATTGGGAGAAGCCGGAAATCCTGGTTGAGCTCTCTGGTCCCGATAGTTCCTTGCTCCTGGAACGCGGCGCCGAACTATTGCGGTCGCTCGAGTTGCTTGCCATGGAAATGCTTCGCCTGCCCGGCAATGAACACGAGAAGATATGCTTTGACTGCATGAATCACCGGGCCATGCGCCTCGAGGAGCTTCGACTTGCGGCGGGGGTCGCCGCCGAGCGCGTGCGCAAAAGTGGTGTCCCTTACAAATTCGCGCCCATGTCATCACGCGAACGGCGCATCGTGCACCTTGCGCTGCGCGACCACGAAGATCTGGCCACGGAAAGCCAGGGCGAAGGAGCGCGTCGCTTCGTGGTGGTCTTTCCCAGAAATTCGCGCCCTTCCGGGAAGTCTGCTCCTAGGACGATTCCCTAGTTGTGAAAGATTGCGTTCGCTGCATGCCAGTGTTTTCGCCGTGCTTATTGTCTACACGCTAATGCGAGCGCGACCGTTACAATCTTCTGGTGCACGAGGTAGCCGGCAGCGTTCTCGATTACATCCGCCGCGAAGAACTACTTAAGCCCGGGGACCGAGTTGGTGTGGCGGTTTCTGGCGGCGCCGACTCCGTTGCTCTGCTCCGCCTTCTCCTCGATCTACGCTCCGAACTCGGAATCGTCCTCTCAGTTGTTCATCTCAACCACATGCTGCGCGGTCCGGAGTCCGACGAAGACGAGAAGTTCGTCTCACGACTCGCCGAGCAGTTCAAGCTGGAGTTTCACTCTGAGCGGCGCGACGTTTCCCACTACTCGCGCGAGCGCCGACTGAGTATCGAGACCGCTGCCCGCGAACTGCGTTACCAGTTCTTTGCCACGCTTTTCGGCGGCGCCAGTAAGGCCTCGCCGCTTAGCAAGATTGCGACCGGTCACACCATCGACGATCAGGCCGAGACGGTGCTCATGCGC
>Ga0126372_10001099_pt1 | contig 10645 bp, 6 predicted proteins | sample PanSoiMetaPlot_6_FD_92762 | JGI IMG/M metagenome (GOLD analysis project Ga0126372, IMG submission 92762) | Tropical forest soil microbial communities from Panama - MetaG Plot_6 | ecosystem: Environmental > Terrestrial > Soil > Tropical forest > Bulk soil | place: Panama | collected 2016-02-17
ACTGCCTTCTACGAGCGCCTCGGCTTCGTGAAGTCGAAGGGGGCAAGCGAGGAGAGCGTGAGCTTCTTCAAGGCTGGCGGTGTCGTGCTCGCATTGTGGAGTCGCAAGGGGCAACGCGAGGATGGGCAGGCCGGCGCGATTTGGAATGGCAATGGCGGCATCGCCGTTGCACAAAATGTCGCAAGCGAGGGCGAGGTCGATGCGGTAATGGCAACGGCCAAAGCCGCCGGCGCGCAAATCTTGAAGCAAGCGGCCAGGACCTTTTGGGGCGGCTATAACGGTTATTTCGCCGAATCTCTGGGAGGTTGCCTTTAACCCCCAATGGGGCCTGGATAAAGACGGCCTGATCGAACTGCCGGAATGAATGGAACGAATGCCTGACCATCTTTTCGTCTACGGCACGCTCCGCGCTGACAGCAAACACCCAATGGCGCGTCGCCTCCGCGCCGGAGCAAGGCATGTCGGGAGGGGAAGTGCTCCAGGCTCGCTCTACGATTTCGGCGATCATCCTGGCGCCGTCTTTGCCCGCGACTCGAGGTGCCGCGTGAAAGGTGATGTTTTCAGGCTGGGTTCGAACCCGCGTATGCTGACCGACCTGGACAGATATGAGGGCGTCGGGGGCGGCGATAACTCCGACGAGGCGTTTTTCCATCGTGTGATCATGGAAGTGAAGCTCGACACCGGCAAGATGGTCGAAGCCTGGGCCTACGCCCTGAAGGAGACGCCGCGGGCCAGGCTAATCGCCAGCGGCGATTTCATCGCTAACCGCCGCATTCGCGATCCTCAGCCATTGCGCCCCTAAACCTTTTCCGTGCACGCCAGTTTGTAAGAAGTGTGTCAGGCGGCTAAAAGTCGCGCCAAGGGCAAAACCATGGATCAACCCATGACGACCGCCGAGAAAGCCGCAAGCCCTGCGCCGAAATGGGTGTACCGCTTCGGCGCAGGCCGCGCCGATGGCTCGGCGGAAGACCGCGATATCCTTGGCGGCAAGGGCGCTTACCTTGCCGAGATGTCGCGGCTTGGGCTTGCCGTGCCGCCCGGCTTTACCATCTCTGCAGAGCTCTGCTCCGTCTATTACGACCTCGGCGAGACGCTGCCAGAGGAACTCAAGCCGATGGTGGACGCGGCGCTCGTGGAGGTCGGCAAGGTTGCCGGCGCGAAGTTCGGCGACGTCGACAACCCTCTGCTCGTCTCGGTCAGGTCGGGCTCACGCGCTTCCATGCCCGGTATGATGGACACCGTGCTCAATCTCGGCCTCAACGATCAGACCGTCGAGGGCCTCGCGCGGCGCTCCAACGACCGGAGATTCGCCTATGACACCTATCGCCGCTTCATTCAGATGTATGCCGACGTGGTGCTCGGCCTCGACCATGAGCTGTTCGAGGAGATCCTGGAGAACTACAAAAATTTGAAGGGTTTCGAGCTCGATACTGAGTTGGGGGCAGGGGATTGGCTGCCGATTATCGAGCGCTTCAAGTCTCTGGTTGCGACTGAGCTCGGCGAACCATTTCCGCAGGACCTGCATGCGCAGCTCTGGGGCGCGATCGCCGCAGTGTTTGGCTCCTGGCAAAATGCCCGCGCCATCGCCTATCGCCGCCTGCACAACATTCCCGATGATTGGGGCACCGCCGTCACCATCCAGGCCATGGTGTTCGGCAATAGGGGCGAGCGGAGCGCGACGGGTGTCGTGTTCACCCGCAATCCTTCGACCGGCGACAATGAGCTTTACGGCGAATTCCTGGTCAATGCCCAGGGCGAGGACGTCGTGGCCGGCTTGCGCACGCCGCAAGCCCTGACTGAGGCGGCGCGTGAGATCTCCGGCTCGACCCGCCCGTCGCTCGAACGCCTTATGCCCGATGTGTTCTCTGAGCTCAAAAGCGCCTGCGTTAGGCTCGAAGCGCATTTCCGCGACATCCAGGACATTGAGTTCACGGTGCAGGAGGGGCAGATCTTCATCCTGCAGACCCGCTCAGGCAAACGCTCGACTCAGGCTGCGCTCAAGATCGCTGTCGACATGGCAGGCGAAGGGTTGATCACCCGCGAGGAGGCGGTCGCAAGTGTCAATGCCGCCCAGCTCGATCAACTGCTCCATCCGACGCTAGACCCGAACGCGGACCGCGTCGTGCTTGCCAAAGGATTGCCGGCCTCACCGGGTGCGGCGGCAGGCGAGCTCGTGTTCGATGCTGACGAAGCCGTGCATTTCAAAGCGCAAGGCCATACCGTGATCCTTGCCCGCGTTGAGACCTCGCCGGAGGATGTGCAGGGCATGCATGCCGCTGCGGGTATCCTCACCACGCGCGGCGGGATGACGAGCCATGCGGCGGTCGTGGCGCGCGGCATGGGCCGTCCTTGCGTGGTCGGCGCCTCAACTGTTGCCATCGACCTCGAGCGCGAGACGCTACAGGCCAATGGCGTGCTTCTGCACAAGGGCGATTTCATCACCATCGACGGATCGACGGGACAGATCATCAAGGACCGCGTTCCGATGCGCGAGCCTAAACTCTCCGACGATTTCACCGCTTTAATGCAATGGGCGGACGGCTTCCGCCGCATGAAGGTGCGCGCCAATGCCGATAACCCCGCCGATGCACGCCAGGCGCGTGCCTTCGGCGCCGAGGGCATTGGACTCTGCCGCACCGAGCACATGTTCTTCGAGGAGTCGCGCATCCTCGCCATGCGCGAGATGATCCTCGCCGAGGACCAGGAGGGACGCCGCCGCGCGCTCGCCAAGCTCTTGCCGGCGCAGCGGCAAGACTTCATCGAGCTGTTCGAGATCATGGCCGGGCTGCCGGTGACCATCCGCCTGCTCGATCCGCCGCTGCATGAGTTCCTGCCGCATGGCGAGGAGATCGTCGGGGAGGTTGCTGCGAGCATGGGTGTGAGCGTGGCGCGGCTCAAGCGCCGCATCACTGCCTTGAGCGAGTTCAACCCGATGCTGGGCCAACGCGGCTCGCGTTTGCTGGTGAGCTATCCCGAGATCGTCGAGATGCAGGCCCGCGCCATCTTCGAGGCTGCAATCGAGGCGGGCCAGGCGTTGCACGAGCGGGTCATGCCGGAGATTATGGTGCCGCTCGTCGTGGCCAAGTCAGAGCTTGACCTCGTCAAGGAGCGAATCGCGAGCGTGGCACGAGAGGTCGAGAAGGAACGGGGGACTAACCTCGCCTATTCGGTGGGGACCATGGTCGAGCTGCCGCGCGCCTGTCTGATGGCCGGCGAGATTGGCAAGAGCGCCGACTTCTTCTCCTTCGGCACCAACGACCTGACCCAGACCACGTTTGGCCTCAGCCGCGACGACGCTGGGCGATTCCTAGGCGAGTACGTTGAGAAGGGGATCATCCATGATGATCCGTTCGTCACCCTCGACAAGGCGGTCGCCGAGCTGATGCAGATCGGGGTGGAGCGCGGGCGGAAGGCTAGGCCAGACCTCAAGATGGGGATTTGCGGCGAGCATGGCGGCGACCCGGAAACCATTGGGTTCTGTGAGAAAGTCGCGCTGAATTATGTGTCCTGCTCACCCTACCGAGTGCCGGTCGCCCGCCTTGCCGCGGCCCAAGCGGCGCTCCGGAACCGCTAACCAATAATTACCGCTTGCCATCAAAAATGGCCATGTTGAGCCATTTCTGCCCATGACAAGGTAAACGGCCCAGGGATTTCCTCCGTTTATCTACAGTGCATTGAAGAGCCCAACGCTAACCGTCGTGACTGCAAGGCTAGAGCAGAATGGTTCCGTGAGGAGGCACGCTCAGAGTTCCGAGCAGGCTGGCCGTGGTTTGCACTCGGTCCAGTCCTCATTGTGTGGCTCCTCGTCTACAGCGTGGTGTGGACAGCGCGCTGGATCAGGCGCGGCCTCCAGCCCTCGGCGTAGCTACGCTGCTATTCACCATCATTCAGGGTTGAAGTTGATAAGCTAACCGGAGTTCATCACTGACTGGGAAGTGTGACGGACCCTGACCGGGCCCTCCTGTCACACGGGTTCGCACCGGACCCGGAGGCCCCGCTGCTCTCGCGACCGGCGGGGCTTCTTCTTAGCGGTGTTGATAATCCGCTCTTAGTCTCTAACTACGAGATAGTGGTGAGCATCGTCCCCCTTGCTCACCATAGGTTCCCTGCACCTCCCCGTAGGGAAACCGGAAGAAGCCCCGCAGTGCTTGTCGGGGCTTCTTCTTGGTCGGAACCTGCCACCGTGACGGCGGTTGCTCCGGCATGTCCGGTGATCCCAAAAAGAGTGTACCGCTCGACAGTGCTTTGAAAGCGCAAGGTCCGCACCAACGTTGTCGGTAATGGCGCTGTTCGAGGGCCTAGCCCATTCCTGGCTTCGACTAGCGGAAGACCTCGAACGTGCAGAGGCTTTGCTGGAGCGGTTGAAGAAGCCCGAGCGGAAGGCCAGCTAGGCCGACATTGGCGTTAGCTACATCACATCCTCAAGGTTCGCGGTGTGGGAAATCTCACATACCCACCTGTCCTCACGCCCTAGGACCACTGTTTGGTTATGCAGTCCAGATTGATGGAGGATCGACGTTGCGCTCGAATTTTCGTGGCGTAGGCAATTTTCACCTCTCCCCCTTGAACCAGGCTATCGTAGACGACACCACCGCAGACCTGCTCAAACTCAGCCTGCATTTTGACAGTGGAATAGACGCTATGACGGTCGTGTCTACCGACATCAGCCCACGGCAAGCTCGAGACTTGGCAATACATCTGTGGCTCGGTGCCGACAGGGCTGAGCGGTCTCGTTAGGGCTACGCTAGCTGCCCTTGGTCCAACCAGGCCGCTGCATGGTGCGGCAGCGCGGCAACGGCAGCCGGCAACTTGGCGTCGGGGGCTTGCAATGCAGCGTGCCCGCAGCGTCTCCTAGCCGGGAATCTTGATCTTGCGGAGCGGGCCGTGATGGTAAGCAGCCTTCATGTGTCTCCGAGGCATGGTGCAATGCGCGGCTCGGATTGGCTAACAGCACTCTGAACCGACACAGTACGGCGGCGATCATCGCCGCCATTGAGACCTTCACGATGAAGAAGGCCGTGAACCGTCAGCGCTCGGCTTGCAGCAGGGGCAGGGGTAGCTGAAGTCAGCGTGTCGCACTCGGAAGGCTTCTTGGGCGTCAGCTTATCGAGCAGCCAGGGCCACCGCTTCTCGATCAGCTTGCGAGTGTCGTCGTCGATCACTTCAATGGTGTCCATCTCCTCGATCATGCGCCGAAGTTCCTCCAGCTTGTCGGGCGGCATGTCGCCGTAGCGGGACATAATGCGGCATAGGCTGCGGACGGCGACCGGTCAACTGGCACACTTGACCGCCGAGAGGCCGAGGGGCCAGTATCGAGCTGTAGGACGGCAGTCCGTCCCGCTTCTTGGATTGTTGCAACGGGAACGGCTCTCGGCAGCGGAGGCTGGGAGCCATTCTTGTTGTGCCAGACTGCGACGTCCTGCCACGGAGACCTATGGCGCTGCCAGTCGGGTCCCAAGGTCGGGCGATCCTTCTTAATTGCTGCTTCTCAGGGGCGAACCCTCGCGGTGGCCCGCCCTTCTTCTTAGCGACAGGCTTGCAGCGACCCTCGGCTCCGCTCTTACAGGCTGGAGGCCCCAGTCTTCAGCTCTGTATATTCCGTATATAGAGAAGAGGGCGCGTCTGTTGCCCCACCCAGGCTCCGCTCTCACATTGACAATGCTCTGACAAAAGCCCGTTGTCCACACTCACGGCCTGCTAATATACTGTTCAACAAGCACTTTTTCTTGATCTGTGGGGTGGGAACCTTTACCGATAATTAGCGTTTCTCCCCTGAAGTAGCTCGCCCGTTGCCGTTTACCACATTTTGCCCTAAGTTATCGGGCACGGTTAAGGCAATTAGACGGGAATCCGGGCCAAACCGGTGGGGGACTTACAAATTAAATCTTTGATTTCCCACCATAATGCCCGGCTGTTTACGGGGACGCTCTAAGCGCGCGAGTCTTTGCGTGATTGGGGCAACTTAAGGGGGGCTGCCGGCCGGAGCGAGTCTACGGGCGGAGTCTCTCGAGAGGTTACGGGGTAACCTGGAGGGAACATGGGCCGATGCTTGCCTCGTCGGGTGTGGCACACGGTCGCTGCGCTCGTGCCGCTTCCCCTAATCGCCTTGGGCTACGTGGCCGCCGTTCCCGGCAATCCTGTGGCTTTCCAAATCGAGCTTTATTTCTCCGGCCACGGCGCCGCCTATCCGCAGACGCACACCGCCGACGCCACCCATCTTCCCATTTCGATCCCGCGCGAAGCGGGATTTTTATTCCGGGTCGGGGGCAAAGGGCCTAGGGCGGACCAGTATCTCGCTGAAAAGACCATCACCTATGCCGGCAAGCAGCTGATCGCCGCGAGCTTGGTCGGCGATCCGGCCGCGACCGCCTCTTTGGAAAATGGCGGTGAGGTCAGTCGCGCCCATAAGGCCGACCGGCTGATCCCGACGACGACGCGTGTCGCCATGAAGAGATCGGCCGGAGGCCCGCCTTTGAGTGACGGCTTGCTCTCGAATGCGGGCTACGGGTCAATGTTCGCGCCGAGCTTGGACGTCGATGGCTTCAAGCCCTCGCCGGAGGAGATCGCCTATCATCCGACTCCCGATGGGCTGAACTTCCGCTACAAGGGCGAGAGCCAGGCCGAATTCGAGGCCCGCGAGCGGCGCTGCCTTGCCACCGCCATCTATTTCGAGGCCCGCGGCGAGCCTCTGCGTGGCCAGATCGCCGTCGGCCAAGTCATTCTCAATAGGGTGAGGAGCCCAATGTTCCCGCAGACGATCTGCGGCGTCGTATATCAGGGGCAAATGCATCCAGGCTGTCAGTTCTCGTTCGCCTGCGACGGCCAGAGCGACAACCCGCGCAACGACGCTCAATGGGCGCTCGCCCAGAGCGTCGCCAAGAAAATCATGGCGGGCGAGCTGTGGCTTCCCGAGATCGGCTACTCGACCTACTACCACGCCAACTACGTGAGACCCGATTGGGTCGGCGACATGAACAAAATCGACAAGATTGGCCGGCACATTTTCTACAAGAAGCGCAACGAGGCACCTTATGAGGTGGATGCCTCCGACGAGAGCGGCTCCGCGGACTCGTCCAAGGTTGCCGCAAACGGCGCGGGTGAATCCTCCGGCCTGACGCTCACCCCGACGCTCTCCCTCGTTTCGACTTCGCTCGCCTCGGTAACCGGCACTACGAGCCCGTCCACTCCAGCGATGAGTCTAGGCTTCGCGCGGAGTGAGTAAGAGCTCCGACCGAAATTAGGTCGACGCCGGTCTTAGCGATCTCTCCCACATTCTCAAGCGTCACCCCGCCTGAAGCCTCGGTCACGACGCGACCATTCACCAAAGCCACCGCCTTTTTCAGTGTCTCGACGTTCATATTGTCGAGCAGCACGGCCTCGATGGGAAAGTTCAGCGCCTCTTCAAGCTGATCGAGCGTGTCGACCTCGACCTCGATTCTGACGAGATGCCCGACCTGCGCGCGAAGTTTTTGCAGTGCGCTAGCGAGCCCTCCGGCGGCGGCGATGTGATTATCCTTGACCAGCACTGCGTCGTAGAGCCCGAAGCGGTGGTTCACGCCGCCGCCGCACCTGACCGCGTACTTCTCGAGTGCGCGCAAGCCAGGAGTTGTCTTGCGCGTCTCGACGATCTTGGCGCGAGTGCTTTGGATGGCTGCGACATAGGCTGCGCTCAGCGTGGCGATCCCGCTCAAGCGACCGAGGAAATTGAGCGCGGTCCGCTCCCCTGTAAGCAACGCCCGGGTCTTGCCGGCGACCGTGACGATGGTACCGCCAGCCTCAACCTTGCCACCATCCACAACGACTCTGGTGAAGCGGGCCTCTGGATCGAGAGATTTGAAGGCGGCCTCGGCTAGATCCAGCCCTGCGATTACGCCAGTTCTCCGCGCAACGATTGAGGCTTCGCCCTGAGACTCCGCCGGGATGATAGCGTCGGTGGTGATGTCGCCCACGCCGCCAAGGTCCTCTGCCAGAGCTGCGGCAACCGCCTGCTCGACAAGAAAGCGTGGAAGATTCAATTCAGGCGCGGAAGCCTCGCTCATGCATGAAGCACAGCGCGCAGCTTGACGCGGGACGTCGCTGCCTCGACCGCCTCGCGCGAGATCCTCTCGGCGTCGGCTAGAGTGAGGAAACTCCGCTTGGCAAGCGCCTCATTGGGCGTCGGGTAGTCGCTGCGGAAATGGGCGCCGCGGCTCTCTTTGCGTTGATACGCGGCGGCCGTGATCAACTTGGCGGTAGTAAGCATGTTGGCGAGGCGCCAGTCGCCCTCGTTCTCGCCCTCAATCACGCCGATCTTAAGCAGCGCCTTGGCAAGCGAGGCAATATCGCGAATCACTCCAACATCTTCCGTCATGGTGCGGCGAAGCTCGTGCTCGCTGCGGTCATGCTCACGCGTGGGCTCGATCTCAACCATCTCCTGGGGCGCGGCCGGCTCAAGATCGGCCACTCCAGGAGAGGAGGCGATATCATTGGCCACACGCGCGCCGAACACTACGGCTTCGAGCAGAGAGTTGGAGGCGAGGCGGTTAGCGCCGTGCGCTCCGGTGGAAGCCACCTCACCGCAAGCCCACAAGCCATCGATAGTGCTGCGCCCCTGCGCATCGGTGAGAATGCCGCCCATGTGGTAATGCGCTGCCGGAGCGACGGGAATCGGCTCGCGCGCAGGATCGATGCCGGCAGACCGGCAAGCTGCGAACACAGTCGGGAAATGCTCGGCGAGCTTCGCGCCGAAAGACCGGCAATCGAGAAAGGCGCCGCGCCCGCTCATGACCTCGCGATAGACCGCGCGCGCCACAACGTCGCGTGGGGCAAGCTCGGCATCTGCGTGTACCGCGCGCATAAAGCGCTCGCCGCGGGCATTGATCATCAGCGCGCCTTCACCGCGCAGCGCTTCGGTGGCAAGCGGCGCGGGGTCGCGGCCGATATTAATGGCGGTGGGGTGGAACTGTACGAACTCGGCGTCGGCGATCACTGCGCCGGCGCGCGCCGCAATGGCGATGCCTTCGCCGCGCGCCTCGCGCGGGTTGGTGGTGATGGCGTAGATCTGGCCGGCGCCGCCGGTGGCCAGCACCACGGCGCTTGCAGGCAGAATGAGCTGCCGGGATCTGCCATTGACATAGGAGAGTTCGATCGCAGCAACACGCTCGTCGCGGATGACGAGATCGCGCGCGGCATAGCCTTCGAGCACAGTGATTGACGGCGTCTTCCTCACCGCGGCGAGCAGCGCATGCATGATAGCGCGGCCGGCAGTGTCACCCTTGACGTGGAGAATGCGGTTTCGGCCATGCGCCGCCTCGCGGCCCAGGCTGAAATGGCCTTCGAGGTTCTTATCGAACGGCACGCCATAGCGGAGCAGGTCCTCGATGCGGTCGCGGGCCTCGTTCGCCAGGAGATGGGCGATCTTCTCATCGACGATACCGGCGCCGGCGCGGATGGTGTCGGCGGCATGCGAGTCAGGGCTGTCGCCCTCGGCGACTGCCGCGGCTATGCCCGCTTGGGCCCAGAGGCTCGATGCGCCTTCGCCGAACCGCGCCGCGGAGACCACTGTCACCGAGAGCGGCGCAAGCTTCAGCGCGGTAAACAGGCCGGCAAGGCCCGCGCCGACAATGACGATGCCGCCGCCCGTGTTTCGCGCCGGCATATGAGTTGTTGAGCTGGTCACTTCGCGTACGCCCGCTACTCGGCGCCCCGTCAATTGTTGAGATTGATCATGCGCTCGACCGCCATCCGGGCGCGCTCAGCGACATGCTCGGGGACCGTGACCTCCTCTTTGAGGAACACGAGCGACTCGAGGATTTTCGGCAGCGTAATGCGCTTCATGTGCGGGCAAAGATTGCAAGGCCGCACGAACTCGACGTTCGGCATTTCGACGGCGACGTTGTCGCTCATCGAGCACTCGGTCACGAGCAGCACCTTGGAGGGCTGATGGTCCTTGACCCACTTGATCATGCCCGAGGTCGAGCCAGTGAAGTCGGCCTCCACAAGCACGTCGGGCGCGCATTCGGGATGCGCGATGATCTTCACCCCGGGATCTGCCTCGCGATAGGCGCGGAGCTCGTCGCCGGTGAAGCGCTCATGCACCTCGCAATGACCCTTCCAGGTAATGATCTCGATATCGGTCTTGGTCTGCACCCACTTAGCGAGATACTCGTCGGGAATCATGATCACGCGCTTGGCGCCGAGCGATTCGACGACCTTCACCGCGTTTGACGAGGTGCAGCAGATGTCGGACTCTGCCTTCACCTCGGCAGAGGTGTTGACGTAGGTCACCACCGGCACGCCCGGGCAAGCCTCGCGTAGCCCGCGGACGTCGGCGTCGGTAATCGAGGCCGCGAGCGAGCAGCCTGCGCGGCTGTCGGGGATCAGCACCATCTTATCGGGATTGAGCAGCTTCGAGGTCTCGGCCATGAAGTGCACGCCCCCTTGGACGATGATCTCGGCGTCGGTCTTGGACGCCTCACGGGCGAGCTGGAGCGAATCGCCGACCACGTCGGCGACGCAATGGAAGATCTCGGGCGTCATGTAGTTATGCGCGAGCACGACGGCGTTTCGCGACCATTTAAGCTCATTGATGGCGTGAACGTAGGGAGCGAATCCTGGCCACTCGATCGGCGGGATGACGCGAGATACGCGCTCGTAGAGATGCGCG
>Ga0126372_10001100_pt1 | contig 10645 bp, 13 predicted proteins | sample PanSoiMetaPlot_6_FD_92762 | JGI IMG/M metagenome (GOLD analysis project Ga0126372, IMG submission 92762) | Tropical forest soil microbial communities from Panama - MetaG Plot_6 | ecosystem: Environmental > Terrestrial > Soil > Tropical forest > Bulk soil | place: Panama | collected 2016-02-17
ATTTTCGAGAGTGGCGACCTTGCCGCCGCAACGCTCACAAGGTCGTGAGTGAGGAGCCGCGGACAGCGCCGCGGCCTGGCTCCAGACCGTCACCATCGCCGTGCCCGATTGCGCGCCGCGCGCTCGCCTCTTGGCGCTGCAGGTGCCCTTGTAGAGCGCCGCCCGTGCCTCCAGATCAAGTCGAGGCGCCGGGGGGACCATTTGCGGTCGCCCGGCGGCGCATTCGCCGATCGGGACCCGCGACACGTGGACAGGCTCTACCTGAAAGCCGCCCTCGGCCTGCTGCAGCTCCCGCTGATGGTGGGCGTCCTGGTTTTCCTGCCGGCAGGAACCTTCGACTATTGGCAAGCGTGGCTGTTCATGGCCGTGTTCTTTACCGTTTCACTGGCGCTGACCGTCTACCTTGCGATCAACGATCGACCGCTGCTTGAGCGGCGCATGCGCGCCGGCCCGGCCGCGGAAACAGAACCGGCGCAGAAGATCATCATTCGTGTTGCCCTGCTCTTGATCGCGGCGCTGCCCGTCGTCTCGGGCCTCGACCACCGGTTCGGATGGTCGCAAATGCCGACCGCGGTCACAATTTTTGGCAATGCGCTGATCATCACCGCCTATATCGGCTTCTATTTCGTATTCCGGGCCAATACCTATGGCGGAGCCACCGTTGAGATTAGCGAGGGTCACAAGGTCATCTCCAGCGGTCCCTACGCGATCGTTCGCCACCCGATGTATAGTTGGGCACTCCCCATGTTGGTCGGGATCCCGCTGGCGCTGGGCTCATGGGTGGCGCTGCTGATGGTTGGGCCCGCCATCGCGGTAATCGTTTGGCGGCTGATCGACGAAGAGCGGCTTTTGACGAACAACCTGCCAGGCTACGCCGACTATAAACGCGCGGTGCCACATCGGCTGTTACCATTCCTGTGGTGACAGCCATCGGCGTTGGTTCCGCGTGGCGATCAGCCGTCCGTGCAGGCGACGGTCAACTTGCTTGCGGCTAGCCGAAGAACGCTTCGAAATGCGCGAGCACCTCGGCCGGTTGCTCCTCGGCCAAATAGTGGCCGCTGTCGACGGCACCGCCAGCAACCTCGGCGGCGCAATAGCGGCGCCAGGTGTCGAGCGGCGCATACCATTGGCCGATCTTGCCTTTGGCTCCCCACAGCACCAGCATTGGACATTGCACCTTGACGCCGGCGCTGCGGCTGGCGCGATCCTGTTCCAGATCAATTGTGGCCGCAGCCCGGTAATCCTCGCACATGCCGACGATCGTCTCGGCGCGGCGCGCCGCGGCAAGGTAGTCGGCCAGGGCGTCGGGATGGAAGAGGTCGGCCGCCTTTCGCCCGCGCGAGGTATGCGCCATGAACCAGAGCTCGGGCGCCTCATTAATCAGCACCTCGGGGAAGGGATGCGGCTGGGCGAACCAGAACCAGTGATAATAGCCGAGCCCGAATGCCATATCGGCGCGCTCGAAATGCTCGATGGTCGGCACAATGTCGAGGGCAGCGAATTTGATCAATCGTTGCGGATGATCGAGGGCCAGGCGATGCGCAACGCGGGCGCCGCGATCGTGGCCGGCAACAAAGAAGCGTTCGTGCCCGAAGTGACGCATGACTTCGACCATGTCCGCTGCCATTGCCGTCTTGGCGTAAGGCGCGTGATCGGCCGTAGCCGGTGGCTTGAAGGACCCGCCGTAGCCTCGCAGGTCCGGACAAATGACGCTGAACCGCGCCGCCAGGGTCGGCGCCACCAGATGCCACATCAGATGCGACTGCGGATTGCCGTGCAGCAGCAGCAAAGGTGGCCCGGAGCCGCCGTAGCGAAGGCGGATGCTGCCATCACGGACCGCGACATGCTCAAGGGTGAACCCCGGAAACAGCATGGTACTCGTCCCTCCACCGGTTCCATTGCCCACTATAATCGCCGCCAGGCCAGAGAATAGCGGGAAGGGTTGGCGGCAGCCACGGGGCTCGCCGAGCGTGCCCTCTCCCCGGCCGCGTCGTCGCCGCTCGCCACATCGAGCGCTTCGGGTTTAGGCTAGGCAAAGGGCGCCTCGCGGCCGATAGCGCGACACCCGGCGCGGCAAAGGAGATGACCATGATTGATCGCATCGATCATATCGTCATGAACTGTCGAGATGTCGAGACCACCGCCGCCTGGTACGAGCGGGCGCTCGGACTTCGGCGCGAGGCCTACGTCAGTCCGGCGGAACCGGGGGAGCGGATTGCGCTCAAATTCGGTAAGCACAAGATCAACCTGCGCCCGACCGGCAGTGCCGGTTGGGCGACGGCAAAGGCCGATGCACCAGGCTCCTTGGATTTTTGTTTCATAACCGAGGGCAGCCTCAAGGCGGTGATCGAGCGCCTCGAGCGCTGTGGCATCTCCGTCACCGGCCCGACCCCGCGTAGCGGTGCGCTTGGACCGATGACCTCGATCTATTGCGAGGATCCCGACGGTAACCTGGTCGAAGTTGCCAGCTATGCCGTCGATGCCATGAGCTGAGTGCGGCACCGAGCCCTGCTGCCGTGGAGGGGGCTCGGCATCCCGCGTGCGGGCGCGCGCCGATCGGAATGCGGGGCGGCGCCGGCCGTAGGCTCGATCCCGATCGCCGCCTCGCTTTGCCCGCCGCGCTCGCCAGCCATGATACGGCGCTGCAAGCGCAGCAAAGGCGCGGCCGACGACCCCAGGCCGGCTCCTGAGGTCACGCTGTTTGGCCGCCGCACGAGCTGCCCGCACCGGCGGTGCAACCAAAGCAGTGGCGCGCCGTGACGATGTTGCGCGCCTGCCAGCTCGCCTCATCGAATTGCGAAATGTGCGGCCCCTCCGGCAACGCGATCTCGAGGTCCAGCATCTGATTGAAGTCGCAGTCGTAGAGGCGTCCATCCCAGCCGACGGACAGCGTGTTGCGACACATGAGCCCCGCGATCGCCGCCGGATTGAAGGCCTGCACCAGCTTTTGCATGTAGGCCTCGAGGTTGCCGCTCTGCTGCAGCCATTCGAGGAACCGCGCAATCGGCATATTGTTGAGCATGAACAGGCGATCGAAGGTGACGCCATAGTTGCGCTCGAGCGACTGGCGCCACTCGCGCTCGGCGGTGGCTTGCGCGGCCGCGAGAAAGGCGCCGGCCGGGTTCGCGACCAGGGTCAGACAGCGCTCGGGGTTGCCGCGTCCATAGCCCTCGGCATTGAGCAGCCGCATCGCTTCGATCGAACGGTCGAACACACCTTGCCCGCGCTGGGCGTCGGTGTTGGGCCGCCGGTAGTGGGGCAGAGAGGCGACCACCTCGACCTGGCGCTGTGCCAGCCATTCGATCAGCCCCTTGTTGCGCGGCAGCAGCAACACCGTCAGATTGCAGCGATCCATCACGTGTTTGCCGGCGGCACGCGCGGCTGCCACCAGGTCGCGAAAGCGCGGGTGCAGCTCCGGCGCGCCGCCGGTGATGTCGACGGTGTGCGCGCCCGAGCGCGCGATGGCGGCGATGACCTGATCGACGGTGGCATCCGACATGACGGCATCGGTCCGATCGGGTCCAGCATCGACATGACAATGGCGGCAGGTCATGTTGCACAATTTGCCAACGTTGACCTGGAAGATCTCGAGCGCCGCCGGCCGCAGCTTGTCTTTGGTCAGGGTCGCAAACTCGACCGCCGCACCCTGGCGTTCGATCGCGACCGTACCCAGAACGCGCAATTGCTCGGCCGTCGACGCCAGCGCAGCGCGGCGTCGCCGCAGGCTGGTTGCCGCCCGCGGCGTGCGGTGATCATTGGCGAGGTCTTCAGTGACTTTGCCGAGAGGCTCCATGCTGGTTACATCCCCAGTTTCTGTACCTGCTCCCGCATCTGCATGCCGTGCACGAGCGAGGCCCCACCCCGGATGGCGACCGCGACGTGGAGCGCCTCGGTCATCTGTTCGACATCGGCGCCTTTTTCCTGACAGTCGCGCGTGTAGGCGTCGATGCAATAGGGGCACTGGACGGCGTGAGCCACCGCCAGGGCGATCAAACTCTTCTCCCGGGCAGTCAGCGCACCATCGGCAAACACCGCCGCATAATAGTCGAAGAACTTGTTGCCGAGCTCGGGCTTCACATCGGCGATCTTGCCGAAGTCGGCAAGGTGCTGTGCCTTGTAGTATTGCGACATGTCGTCAACTCCCATCGGGGCGGCAAGCCTCATGCCCAGACATATAGCATCGACGCGCGCGCACCCAAGCCGCCGTGCCGTGGTAGCGCCGATGGCTTCTGGTGCGCGCCCTCAGCCCGCATTGAGGCGAGGTTGGCTTGCCTCAGCACCAGCCGGCGTCTGGCGCACCCGCTGCCCGTTCTGATCGGCGGCGCAGCCCATGACGCGAAGGGCTCAGCGTAAAGGCGCCTGGTTTGGCCTTGACCGGAGCCAGTGGCCTCGGGAAGGCCTTTGCCAGGTGTTCGATCACGGCCGCGGCGCCCCGGTGCACGGCGCCGGCGCCATTGACAATCATGGCGCTGCGGTTGGTGAGCGGGGCTGCTAGAAGGATGCCTTCACGAGCAGGAGGAAAACATGTCATTTGCAAGTAAGTTCTTGATGACCGCCTTGTTTATTCCGGCTTTTGCCGCGTCCGCCAGTGCACAGGCCCCGCAGACCGAAAAGAACGTGTCGATGAAGATGGCGCTGATGATCATCGAGGGCACGCTCGAACAATGCACCAAGGATGGCTACAAAGTCTCGATCGTCATCGTCGACAAGGCCGGCAACGTCGCAGCGTCTCTCCGCGGCGACGGCACCAACCCGCACACCATGGAGTTTGGGCGCCTCAAGGCCTACACCGCCCGCACCCGCGGCCAAACTTCGCAAGAGTTCAAAACCCTGACCGACAAACCCGAGAGTGCCTACCTGAAGCAAATCCCCAATGTGGTTGCCGTCGGCGGTGGCGTTCCGATCAAGGTCGGCAACGAAGTCATTGGTGCGGTTGGCGTTTCCGGCGCCCCCGGCGGCGAAAAGGACGAGGCCTGTGCGATGGCCGGCATCGCCAAGGTGGCGGGCAGCCTGCAGTAGGCGAGCAAGAGCTGGCGCTTGCTCTAGGCCAGACCATCCGCAGCCGGCCCTTGTCGGGCCGGCCGAGGTGGCGCGTCGCCGGCACGAGCCGGTGACCGCTCACCGCCACGGGCCGCCGAGCGACAATCTCCGTCCTCAAAGCCCCCGCGACCGCTAGCCCGGTTGCCCCCATCACAGCTTTCCGATGGCCGCGGCGGCAACGTCGCCCCGTGCGGCATGTCTGCGCCGCGTTGCCGAGGCGGGTGGTGTCCAAAGCATGCGGGGAGGCCTGCATCCCGAGCGGCCTGGCCATCGAGGGCTCCGCCCCCATCCCTCCTGAACTGGCGTTCTCCCATCGGGGTGGTGCTGGGCGCCGGGCCGTCGCGCACCGACTTTGGCACACTTTGTCGTGATCTCATCGTGATGACGCGCCTGCGCCCGATCGCAACCTACCCCTGCGACATCAGGCAAGGCCGCCATTCTCCCGATGTACCTTGGTCCCTCCGAAAGCCCCGCCCAACGTCCCTATTCCCCCCATCGATGTGGCGCCTACAACGTTGTTGCAGGGCGGGGGGAAGGCGCATGCCCCACGGAAGCGAACCGAAAAATACTCGGCACGTGCCTGACGTGATCGCCGCGTTGTGTACGGCCGTCGCTGTCCTCGCCGCCTGCGGCTTGCTCTGGGTCACGCTGACTTGGGAGCCGCTCCACTAGGTCCTCCACTCGGCGCTGGCATCAGCGAACCCCAAGCGGCGGTCCGTTGGCGGTCGAATTTTGCAATGGCGCGCCGAATGTGGTGCGCCTGCAATTGCCTTCGGCCACGAAATGTACCATTGAAAGTTATGCGACAGTTGCATGCGGGACTGCGGACGCTGTTGCTACTCGTGATCTCGCTCACGGTGGCAGCCTATCCGCTCGCGCGTGCCCTCAGCCTCGGTCACCTTTGGGCCGATGCGGCGACCCAGTTTGAGGTCGTCATCTGTACCGCCCACGGCACCATCGTCGTCGATGACACCACGGGCAATCCGCAACCAAGCAAGGACCACCCGTCCTGTCCCTGGTGCGCCGTCGCCGGGGGCGCGACCGCGAAACTGGCCGCGGTTACCGCCGCCCCACCCCGTCTCTTTGACGCACGCCCGCTGGCACGCCATCGGCTGGCCGCGGCGCGCTCGACGGTGCCGACACCATTTGCGGACTGGCCGGCGCACGCGCCCCGTGGGCCGCCGTTGACTGCGGGCGTCTGACCCCAGCGTCCTTTCCTCCTCGTTTCTGTTGCGTCGTCGTGTGGTCGGCAACCGGTCACACGCAGTTGCGGCTTTTCCCACGGAGAACCCTCATGCCGATCAGGCTCGCCTTGGCGACCGTCGGGGGTGTACTGTTCATCGCGCATCCTGCCTTCGCCCACCACCCAACCGCGGTTTCGGGGACGGGTGGCGCCGGCCCCATCAACACCATCTCGGCAACCACCCTCGACCAAGGCCAAAGTGCCTTCGGGGCGGTCTATGAGTTCATCAATTTCGGGGGCCTCAGCGATGCCGCCCTGGTGGCGGGTGCTCAGCTGTCTGGCAGCCATGACCACAGCATCAAGACCATCGAGAGCGTGGCGCTCACCTACGCCTATGGCGTTACCAACGACCTGACGGTGTCGGTGCGGTTGCCCTGGGTCCGGCGCACCGGCATCCGCGAGGCCGAGATCGAGGACCCCGCCGAGCCACCGGAGATTTTCAATCGTGGCGACAACTCCGGCATCGGCGACATGACCTTTCTCGGACAGTACCGGTTTTATAACAATCGCACGTCCCGGACGGAGGCGGCGGTGCTGCTCGGCGTCAAGGCGCCGACCGGTGTCACCGACCGCGTGACCAATCAAGGCGAGCCGTTCGATGCAGAATTTCAACCAGGTTCTGGTTCGTGGGACGGCCTGTTCGGTCTCGCCTATACGCAGCGCTTCGGGGCATGGTCGTTCGACGCCAATGCCCTCTACATGCTGGTCACGACCGGCATCCAGGACACCGACCTTGGCGATCGCGTCCTCTACAATGCCGCGATTTCCTATCGCCTACTGGGCGGCGCAACGGCCGGAACGCCCATGAAGCTCGGGGCGGCTTTACCGGAGCCAATGTACCACGGCGGCCCGGGCGCCCACCAACACAGCCACGCCCATGAGGAAGCACCGAGCGGGCCGGCGCTGGACCTGGTGCTCGAGCTCAACGGCGAGTGGCACGCCAAAGAGGTCGACAGCGGCGTCAAGGATCCCAACTCCGGCGGCAACACCCTCTACCTGGCACCGGGGCTGCGGTTCTCGAAAGATAACTGGTCGAGCTTCGTGTCCGTGGGCCTGCCCATCATCAACAACCTCAACGGCATCCAGTCGGAGCCGGACGTCCGGGTCGTGACGGGACTGTCTGTCAGCTTTTGAGTTGCTCAACGCGTAAAGGAGTAAACACCATGTCGAAGATCTTTCTGGCACTGCTTGCCGCAAGCTTTGCCGTTGCAATGGCGACGCCGGTCCTTGCCCATGGCGATGCCCCGCATCCAAAGTGCAAGAAGGGCTATGAGCTCAACGACGCGCACAAGTGCGTCAAGGCGACGACGAAATAGAGGCTCGAGCGATGGGCTCGCAGATGCCGGGCGCCGCGCCGGCATCTGCGCGCGAGCCTAAGAGGTTTCCCCATGGATAAACGTATCGCCGTTGCTGCCCTCGCCGCCTGCGTCGTGGGCTTTGCCCCCGGCACGGCCCTGGCGCATGCGCACTTGAAGAAATCATCGCCCGCCGCCGGCGCCACCGTCGCAGCCGGGCCAAGCGAGGTCCGCCTCGAGTTCGATGAGGCTCTGGAGCCCCGCTTTTCCAAGGTCACCGTCGAGGCAAAGGGCGGCAAGCCGGTGCCGTCGGAGCCCGCCTCCGAGCCAGGCCAGGCGACGATATTGATCGTCAAGTTTGCGCAACCGCTCGAGGCCGGCAGCTATAAGGTGAACTGGCAAGCGGTCTCGGCCGACACCCACAAGGTCAAGGGCAGCTTTAACTTCCAGGTGCGGCCGTAAGGTTCGGGCGCCCGCGACCGGCGCCCGGGTGGCAACCTGGCAGCCGGGGAGCGCGCGGCGTCGTGGCCCAAGGGTGCAAGGGGGGCCGATTGCCGGCCACATGCCGGCTAGGCCCGCGTGCGCTGCCGGCTGCTTGGCCGCTGCTGCTTGGCCGCTCGTCATGTTGGTGGGCCGGGCCAACCCCTTTACCTGCCGCAACAGCTGTTGGCCGTGCTTAGCGCCTGCCGAGCCGGCCGTTATTCTGCCGGGTGCGGGGCAAAGGTTCACGCGTGCCGGGGCGTGGATGATAAGGTCTGATCTGCGATGCAGCGTGTTGTCCCGGCAGCGGCATTGCCGCGCAAGGCACCAACGGCCTCAGCCTGGCGCGCGGTCGCGAGCACGGCGCTGCCGTTCATCGTTGTCGGTGGCCTGTGGGAACTGGCGGCGCGCCTTGAGATGTTTCCCCCGCGCCTGTTTCCATCGCTGGCAACCATTGCCGCGACCATGGTGCGCCTGACGGCATCGGGCGCGCTTCCTCTGCACGCCGCCGAGACCCTGCTGCGGCTGTTGTGCGGTTTCCTGCTGGCGGCCGGCATCGGTCTCCTGATCGGGATCGCCATGGGGCGGTGGCGCCTGGCCGAGGACTTGGCCCTGCCACTTGTCAGCATGGCCGCCCCGATCCCCGGCATCGCCTATGCACCGCTGTTTTTGCTGTGGTTCGGCCTCGGCAGCGCCTCGACCGTGGTGCTGGTCGGGTTCGTGTCGAGCTTCCCCATCATTCTCAACACCTGGATGGGCGTGAAGGCGGTGAAGCCCGTCTGGCTGCGCTCAGCGCTCGCCATGGGCGCCGACAACCGTCGGCTGTTCCACAAGGTGATCCTGCCGGCGGCCCTGCCCTACATCCTGAGCGGCGTGCGCCTCGGCCTGGCGCAGGCGTGGCGCATCCTGGTGGCCGTGGAAATGCTGGCCGCGGTCCCTTGGGGCCTGGGCTGGATGATTTTTGGGGCGCGCGAGTTCCTCAACACCGATGTCATGTTGGCGGGCGTTGCCGTCATCGGCGGCATCGGTCTTGCCCTGGAGAAGCTGGTGTTCAAGCGGCTTGAGGAGTTCACCGTCGTGCGCTGGGGAATGATGACGTGAGCACATCGGCCGACCGTCCCCGCTCGCGCTGGCGGGTCGCCGCCGCCCTCATCGTGATCGGCGCGCTCTACGAAGGGGTCGCGCGCAGCGGCACCTTTCCGGCCGCGCTGCTGCCGACACTGCCGACCGTGGCCAGGGCCATGGCCGACGGCATCATCGACGGAAGCTTGCCGGCCCACGCTCTGAGCACGCTCTCCAGGGTGTTGCTGGGCCTTGCGATCGGCATCGGCATTGGCCTGCCGCTCGGCGTACTGATGGGCCGCTACCGTCCGGTCGAGAACTTCGTGTTGCCGCTTGCCGGTGCCTTGATGCCGATTCCGTCATTGGCGTGGGTGCCGGTTTTCATCCTCTGGTTCGGCCTCGGCAATGCCGCCGCCGTCGCCATCGTCACCTACGCGGCGCTGTTTCCAATGCTGCTCAACGCCTGGTCGGGGGTACGCGCGGTCAATCCGATCTGGCTGCGCGCCGGCAGCGCCATGGGCGCGGGCGAGCACACCTTGTTCTGGAAGGTGATCCTGCCTGGCTCGCTGCCGTTCCTGATCATTGGTTTGCGGCAGGCGTTCTTGCGCGCCTGGATCGCCGTGGTCGGCGCCGAGATGCTCGCCGCCTCCGACTGGGGTCTTGGCTGGGTCATCTTTGATGCCAAGGAGTTCCTGCGGGCCGACGTCATGCTTGCCGCGCTGGCCGTGATCGGCCTCATTGGCTTTGCCTTTGAGCGCCTGGTGTTCGGTTCGCTGGAGCGCGCCACCGTGCTGCGCTGGGGCATGGTCCGTGCACAGGAGCCATGAGGCCCGGCTATGCCCCACATCGAGCTCCGCGACGTCTCTCTCACCTACGACACGCCGTCGGGGCGCGTCGCCGGCGTGGCCGGCGCCAGCTTCGACGTCGAACAATCCGAGTTCGTCTGCCTGGTCGGTCCCAGCGGCTGCGGCAAGTCGACCCTGCTCAACATTATTGCCGGCTTCCTGCTGCCCACCGCCGGCGAGCTGCGCATTGGCGGCAAACCCGTGACCGGACGCGATATCGACCGCGGCATCGTGTTTCAGGATTTCGCGCAGCTGTTTCCCTGGCGCACCGCGCTGAGCAACGTCGCCTTCGGCTTGGAGATGCGCGGTCTGCGCCGGCCCGAGCGTGAACGGATCGCGCTCGAGCAGCTGCGCCTCGTCAAGCTGGAAAAATTCGCTAAAGCCTACCCGCACCACCTCTCCGGCGGGATGCAGCAGCGGGTCGCCATCGCCCGCGCCCTCGCCTACGATCCAGCCGTGCTGTTGATGGACGAGCCGTTCGCCGCACTCGATGCCCTGACCCGTGATGATATGCAGCGGCTGCTGGCCGAGGTCTGGCACCGCAGTCGCAAGACGGTGGTGTATGTGACCCACAATGTCGCCGAAGCCGTCTATCTCGCCGATCGGGTGGTGGTGATGAGCCCGCACCCCGGCACCGTCAAATGCCAGCTGTCGATCAGCTTGCCGCGGCCGCGTGATCC
>Ga0126372_10001101_pt1 | contig 10638 bp, 5 predicted proteins | sample PanSoiMetaPlot_6_FD_92762 | JGI IMG/M metagenome (GOLD analysis project Ga0126372, IMG submission 92762) | Tropical forest soil microbial communities from Panama - MetaG Plot_6 | ecosystem: Environmental > Terrestrial > Soil > Tropical forest > Bulk soil | place: Panama | collected 2016-02-17
ACCCACCTCGGCCTGAGCGCGGCACGTCTGACCTCGGCCGCCGCGACCGACCGGTGGGTCCACCTCACCCTGGCCGCCTACACCCAACTACGCCACGCCAGCACCCTCATCGACGACCTACGCCGACCCTGGCACCCCAACCCGGTACCACCCTGACCCCCTACCCCACCCGACTGGGATTCCGCCGACTCCGCGCCCAGCTAGGGTCTCCCAACCACCCGGCAAAATTCAGCCGACCCGGCCCCGGCCGACCCAAAGGCTCCACCAACCGCCCCAAACCCAAACAACCGCCCTACCGCAAGACAGCCCCCACCACCGCGCCGGCACCTTAAATCGCAAGATCAGGCTCAGCGGGCGATCAGGGCCGGAAGGTCGAGCTCGACCCAAGCCGGTTCGGTGACTGTCACGACGCCGGTGGCCGGCGAGACGACGAGCTCGTAATGGTCACCGGCAAGCGTGTACGCAGCGAGCGTGACGGGCTCGGGCAGCTCAACGAGCCAATAGTGCGGGATACCGGCCTGGGCGTACTCGAACAGTTTGGTCACCCGATCCGTGCGACCGGACCCGGGAGAGATGATCTCCACCGCGAGCACCACATCGGACGCGTATAGCCGGGCAAGGTTCTTCTCCGCCAGCTCCGCGCCGGTCACCACGACATCTGGCGCTCGTATGGTGGCTGGGGGCCGCTCGTCGATGACCACCTCTACCTCAGCCAATGCGGTGAGCTCTCTGGGTAGCTGATCGTCGAGCTGGTCAGCGAGTCGGACCGTGGCGCGCTGGTGCAGCAGAGCTGGGCGTGGCGACACGATCAGGATTCCCTCGACAAGCTCAAACCGCCTTGACGGGTCCTCGGGAAGCTTGTCCCACTCATCAAGGGTCATCAGGTGGTCGGGCCATGGTAGCGCGGTCATGCTCCCGCCCTCTCCTGGCCTACTCGCACCGCGACATTTTATCGCGCGAAGTCTGCATCCAGGGATGCGGATTCGCACGCTCAGGTACAACCCTGGACTTGTCTCCCCAGCGCGATCACCTCAGGCGACGGACAGGGGTAGCGCGGTGGGGTGGACGGGGGCGGGCAGGTCGGAGCGGCCGCTCAGATAGACATCGACGGCATGCGCGACCGAGCGGCCCTCGGCGATGGCCCAGACGACCAGCGAGGCGCCGCGGTGGGCGTCGCCGCACACGAACACGCCGGGGGCGGCGGTCTGCCAGTCCGAGCCGCACGGGATGGCGCCCCGCGGGTTCAGCTGGATCCGAAGGTCGTCGAGCAGGCGCATGGGCTCGACGCCGTCGAAGCCGATGGCGATCAGGGCCATGGTGCACGGCAGCTCGATGACCTCGTCGGAGATCGGGACGATCTGCCGGGTGCCGTCGGCGTTTCGTCTCGCGTGCACCTCGCGCAGCCGAACGGAGCGCACGGCGCCCGACGAGTCGCCGACGAACTCCTCGACGGCGACGGCGAAGTTGCGGGTGCCGCCCTCCTCGTGCGCCGGGTAGTTGCGCAGGATGAGCGGCCAGGTCGGCCATGGCGAGCGGTCGAAGTCGGGGGTCGCTGGTGGCTGCGGGTACAGGTCGAGCTGCACGACCGACGCCGCGCCCTGGCGGTGTGCGGTGCCGAGGCAGTCGGCGGCCGTGTCGCCACCCCCGATGATCACCACGTGCTTGCCGGCCGCGGAAATCCCCGTGGGGCCATCGCCCTCGCATTCGCGGTTGGCCGGCACGAGGTGCTCCATGGCCAGGTGCACGCCGCGAAGCGTTCGCCCCGGCACCGACAGTTCCCGGCCGCGCAGTGCGCCGACGGCGAGCACCACGGCGGCGTGGGTGCCGCGCAGCTGACCGACGGTGAGGTCGACGCCGACCTCGCACGAGGTGACGAACTGGGTGCCCTCGGCGCGCAGCTGGCCCAGCCGCCGCTCCAGCACGCCCTTCTCCATCTTGAACTCGGGTATGCCGTAGCGCAGCAGCCCGCCGGGGCGGTCGTCGCGCTCGTACACGACGACCTCGTGACCGGCCCTGGTCAGCTGCTGGGCGGCGGCGAGCCCGGCGGGGCCGGAGCCGACGACGGCGATGCGCCGGCCGGTGGTCGCCGCCGGCGCGACCGGCGGCACGGCACCGGTGTCCCAGGCGACGTCGACGATGGCCTGCTCGACGCGCTTGATGGCGACCGCGCCGCCGGCGTCCGGGGTGAGCGCGAGCACGCACGCCGACTCGCACGGCGCCGGGCACAGCCGCCCGGTGAACTCGGGAAAATTGTTGGTGGCGTGCAGCCGCTCGGCGGCCGCGGCCCAGTGGCCGCGGCGGACCAGGTCGTTCCACTCCGGGATGAGGTTGCCCAGCGGGCAGCCGGCGGACCCGGAGTGGCAGAACGGGATGCCGCAGTCCATGCAGCGCGCGGCCTGGACGGACACCTGCTGCCGGTGCTGCGTGGGGTCCAGCGCCAGGTACACCTCGTGCCAGTCGCCGAGCCGCTGGTCGACCGGCCGTTTGGGCGCGTCGAGGCGCGGGTGTTTGAGGAAGCCGCTCGGGTCAGCCACGGGTCGACTCCATGATTGCTTCGTCGGGGTCGCGGCCCTCCGCGTGGGCGATGCGCACGGCGTTGAGCACGCGTTGGTAGTCGACCGGCATGATCTTGCTGAACGCCGCCGAGCGGCGCGGCCAGTCACCGAGCAGCGAGGCGGCGACCGCGGAGCCGGTCAGCTCCCGGTGCCTGGCGACGGCTTCTCGCAGCCAGCGCAGGTCCTCGTGGTCGGGGCGCTGGATGGCGACCATCTCGGTGTTGACGTTGATCGGGTCGAGGTCGAGCACGTAGGCGATGCCGCCGCTCATGCCGGCGGCGAAGTTGCGCCCGGTCGGCCCGCGCACGACGGCGCGGCCGCCGGTCATGTACTCGCAGCCGTGGTCCCCGACGCCCTCGGCGACCGCGATCGCCCCGGAGTTTCGCACGCAGAACCGCTCCCCGACCAGGCCGCGGATGAACAGCTCGCCGGCGGTGGCGCCGTAGCCGATCACGTTGCCGGCGATCACCTGCCGCTCGGCGACGAACGGCGCGGCTGGGTCCGGCCGCACGATGATCCGGCCGCCGGACAGGCCCTTGCCCACGTAGTCGTTGGCGTCGCCGACCAGGTCCAGGGTGATCCCGCGGGGCAGGAACGCGCCGAGCGACTGCCCGGCCGAGCCGGTCAGGGTGACGTGGATGGTGTCCTCTGCCAGACCCTCGCCGCCGTAGCGGCGGGTGACCTCGGCGCCGAGCAGGGTGCCGACGGTGCGGTTGACGTTGCGGACCGGCAGCTCCAGCCGCATGGGGCGGGCGTCCTCCAGCGCCGCCTCGGCAAGCTGGATGAGCGTCTGGTCCAGCGCGTGCGCCAGGCCGTGGTCCTGCTCGCGTACCTTGCGGCGGGGCTGGCCGTATGGCGACTCCGGCCGCGCGAACACCTGCGTGAAGTCCAACCCGAGGGCCTTCCAGTGCTCGACGGCCTCGTCGACGTCGAGCAGTTCGGCGTGGCCGATCGCCTCGTCGAGGGTGCGGAACCCGAGCTCGGCCAGCAGCTCCCGCACCTCCTGGGCGACGAACTCGAAGAACGTCTGCACGAACTCGGGCTTGCCGGTGTAACGGGCGCGCAGCTGCGGGTTCTGCGTGGCCACCCCGACCGGGCAGGTGTCGAGATGGCAGACCCGCATCATGACGCAGCCGGCGACGATCAGCGGCGCGGTGGCGAACCCGTACTCCTCGGCCCCGAGCAGCGCGGCGATCACGACGTCGCGGCCGGTCTTCATGGTGCCGTCGACCTGCACGGTGATCCGGTCCCGCAGCCCGTTGAGCACCAGCGTCTGCTGGGTCTCGGCCAGCCCGACCTCCCAGGGGGCGCCGGCGTGCTTGAGCGAGGTGAGCGGCGCCGCCCCGGTCCCGCCGTCGTGGCCGGAGATCAGCACGACGTCGGCGTGCGCCTTGGCCACGCCGGCGGCGACGGTGCCGACGCCGATCTCGCTGACCAGCTTGACGTGGACGCGGGCGGCGTCGTTGGCGTTCTTGAGATCGTGGATGAGCTGGGCCAGGTCCTCGATGGAGTAGATGTCGTGGTGCGGCGGCGGGGAGATCAGCCCGACCCCGGGCGTGGAGTGCCTGGTGCGGGCGATCCACGGCCACACCTTGTTGCCCGGCAGCTGGCCGCCCTCGCCCGGCTTGGCGCCCTGCGCCATCTTGATCTGGATGTCGGTGGCGTTGACCAGGTACTCGCTGGTGACGCCGAACCGGCCGGAGGCGACCTGCTTGATCGCGGAACGGCGCCGCGGGTCGTAGAGCCGCTCGGGGTCCTCGCCGCCCTCGCCGGTGTTGGACCGGCCGCCGAGGTGGTTCATGGCGATGGCGAGGGTCTCGTGGGCCTCGGCGGAGATCGAGCCGTAGCTCATGGCCCCGGTGTTGAACCGGTGCAGGATCGCCGAGACCGGCTCGACCTCGTCGATCGGCACCGGCTCGCGCTCGTCGCGGAGTTTGAACAGCCCGCGCAGCGCCTGGCCCTGGCGGGCCAGCCGGTCGCATTCGGCGGTGTAGCGGCGGTAGACCTCGACCTGCCGGCTGCGGGTGGCGTGCTGCAGCAGGAACACCATCTCCGGGGTGTACAGGTGCAGCTCGCCCTCGCGCCGCCACTGGTACTCGCCGCCGACGTCCAGCTGCCGGTGCACCAGCTGGGTCGGGTTGGCCGGGTAGGCGCGGGCGTGCCTGGCGCTCACCTCGGCGGCGAGCACGTCGAGCCCCACGCCGCCCAGCGGCGAGGCGGTGCCGGTGAAGTACTCACCGACCAGGTCGCGGGCCAGCCCGACGGCCTGGAACACCTGCGCGGCGGTGTAGGCGCCGACGGTGGAGATGCCCATCTTGGACATCACCTTGAGCACGCCCTTGACCAGCGCGCCGACGTAGTTGCGCACGGCGGTGCCCGGCGCGATGCCGGTCAGCATGCCCCCCGAGACGAGGTCCTCGATCGTTTCCAGTGCCAGGTACGGGTTGACCGCGGCCGCGCCGTAGCCCAGCAGCAGGGCCACGTGGTGCACCTCGCGGCAGTCGCCGGTCTCCACGACGAGCGCGACCCTGGTCCGTTCGCGCTGCCGCACCAGGTGGTGGTGCACGGCCGAGACCAGCAGCAGCGACGGGATGGGCGCGCGGTCGCGCTCGGCGCCGCGGTCGGAGAGCACCAGGATGCGGGCGCCGTTGGCGATCGCGCTGCTGGCCTCGGCACGCACCCGCTCGATGGCGTCGGCCAGCGCCGGCCCGCCGCCCGCCACGTCGTAGAGCCCGGGCAGCACCGCGGCCGCGAAGCCGGGCAGGTCACCCTTCTCGTTGATGTGGATCAGGCTGGCCAGCTCGTCGTTGTCGAGCACCGGCGAGTCCAGCTCCACGTGCCGGCAGCTGGCCGGGCCGGGCCGCAGCAGGTTCTGCTCCGGGCCCATGACGCGTGCGACGGAGGTGACGATCTGCTCCCGGATCGCGTCCAGCGGCGGGTTCGTGACCTGGGCGAACAGCTGGACGAAGTAGTCGAAGAGCAACCTCGGGCGCTGGCTGGCGGCGGCGACCGGGGTGTCCGAGCCCATCGAGCCGATCGGCTCGGCGCCGCCGATCGCCATCGGCCCGATCAGCACGCGTAGCTCCTCCTCGGTGTAGCCGAAGGTGAGCTGGCGGCGCACGACCGACTCGCGCGTCGCCACGGCATGCTCGCGCGGCGGCAACGACGACAGGTGCAGCAGCCCGGCGTGCAGCCAGCCGTCGTAGGGCAGTTCGGCGGCCAGCGTCGTCTTGATCTCGTCGTCGTCCACGATCCGCCCGGCCGCGGTGTCGACCAGGAACATCCGGCCGGGTTGCAGCCGGCCCTTGGCCACGACCTGGTCAGGGGCGATGTCCAGCACACCGGTCTCGCTGGCGAGCACCACCCTGTCATCGGCGGTGCGCCACCAGCGCGCCGGGCGCAGGCCGTTGCGGTCCAGCACCGCGCCGACCACGGTGCCGTCGGTGAACGTCACGCACGCCGGGCCGTCCCACGGCTCCATGAGGCTGGCGTGGAACTTGTAGAACGCGCGCCGCGCCGGGTCCATCGTGGCGTGCCGTTCCCACGCCTCCGGGATCATCATCAGCACGGCGTGCGGCAGGCGGCGCCCCCCGAGGTGCAGCAGCTCGAGCACCTCGTCGAAGCTCGCCGAGTCGGAGCCGCCGGGGGTGCAGATCGGGTACAGCCGCTCCAGGTCACCGGAGATCAACTCGGATTTCAGCAGGGCCTCACGGGCGCGCATCCGGTTCCGGTTGCCCATGATCGTGTTGATCTCGCCGTTGTGCGCGACGTAGCGGTAGGGGTGCGCCAGCGGCCAGCTCGGGAACGTGTTGGTGGAGAACCTGCTGTGCACCAGCGCGATCGAGCTCTCCAGCCGGGCGTCGGTCAGGTCGGTGAAAAACGCCGGCAGCTGGCTGGCCGTGAGCATTCCCTTGTACACCAGGGTTCTGGCCGACAGCGACCCGAAGTACACCGGGCAGTCCGCGCTCAGGCTGTCGCGCTCGGCCCGCCTGCGCAGGCAGAACGCGAGCCGGTCCAGCTCGATTCCGGATTCGCCGTCGCGGCCGGCGACCAGCAGCATCGAGAAGTACGGGGCACACGACATGGCGGTCGGGCCCACCCCGGCGCCCTCGGGGTCGGTCGGCAGGTCATGCCAGCCCAGAACGATCAGGCCCTCCTCGGCGGCAAGCCGCTCCACCAGGTACCTGGCCTTGGTTCGCCGGTCGGCGTCGACGGGCAGGAACGCGACGCCGGCGGCGTAGCGATTGGTGCCGTCGGCGGCCGGCTCGGGCAGCTCGAAGGCACACTGGTCCCGCAACAACCGGTCCGGCAGCTGCACCAGGATTCCCGCGCCGTCCCCGCTGGTCGGTTCGGCGCCGGCAGCCCCGCGATGCTCCAGGTTGGAAAGCGCGGCCAGCGCATCGCGGACGATCGCGTGGCTGCGCCGGCCACGGATGTCGGCGACCATCGCGACGCCGCACGCGTCCCGCTCGAGGCTGGGGTCGTAGAGCCCGGTAGCCTCCGGCATCCTGGAGAACGGCATAATCGCGGTCATACAGGCACCTCCGGCCGTCCTTGTACGTGGAAGGTCGGGACAACGGTGGCCCGCACACGCTGGGGGCTGTCACGTAACAGTCCCGGAACAATTGACATGTCTCGTAACACATTGTGCCGCGTTCCGGCGCCGTGTGCACAAGACCCGGGCGATCAGCGCTGAGCATCGGCCCGGAACCCCCATCGACCCGGCGAGTATATGTCTTTGACCAGCAGGTTCGCAGCTGTCCGAGGTGAGGAGGCCGCGGCGGGTCGCGCGGACCCCGCCGGTCAGCAGGCGCGAGGTGGACCGGCGGTTGACACCGCATCGGCCATGACGGACGATCCGAAGACAACTGCAGTGTGCGTTGACAGGGGAAGACCGGTGCGATTCCGGCGCTGACCCGCAGCGGTAAGACCGGCTCCCGAAAGGGACCGGTAAGCCCGAATGCCTGTCACCGCGCCGAAGCTCCCCCACCCCGTCGTGGCCTGCGGGGCGGAGCCCCGAGCCCGCCGGGCGCGCTGGCGTGGGGTGCCCCGTGGCCTCCGCCGGGGAGAAAGGCGTCCAGACGCCATGAACACCGGCCGCTCGACGCGTGCCCTGATCATTCTCCCCGCCGTTCTGGTCCTGCTCACCGCGGTGTTCGGGGCGGCGGCCGAGCCGGCATCCGGCCTTGCCTCGCTTGCCTCCGCGGGGACCGAAAACCCCGCCGAGGCCGCCGCCGGCTGGCTGGCCAGGCAACTCGTGGACGGCGAGCGGTTCGAAGTCGAGTTCGACGGGGTGACCTACCCCGACCAGGGCCTCACCGCCGACGCCGTGCTCGCCTTCGGCGCAGCCGACGTGGCACAGGAGTTCGCCGGGCGGGCCACCAGCTGGCTGGCCAGCCCCGAGATCCTGACCGGCTACCTGGGCAGCGGGACCGAGTCCTACGCCGGGCCGCACGCGAAGCTGGCCCTGGTCGCGATCGCCCAAGGACTGAACCCGCGGGCCTTCGGCGGCGTCAACCTGATCGAGGGACTCCAAGCGCTGCGGGCCCCGTCCGGCCGGTACTCCGATCGCTCCGCCTACGGCGACTTCAGCAACGCGATCGGCCAGTCGCTGGCAATCATCTCCCTGGTCCGCGCCGGGGAGAACGTCGCAGCCGGTGCCGCCTACCTGGCCGGCAGCCAGTGCGCCGACGGCGGCTTCCCGCTGAACTTCGAGCAACCCACGTGCGCGAGCGAGCCCGACACGACGGGGTTCGCCGTGCAGGCGCTGCTCGCCGCCGGGCATGCCGACCAGGCCGGCGCCGCTCTGGACTACCTGGAGGCCGCACAGCGTGACAACGGCGGCTTCGGCGGTGCCGGACCGACCGAGCCGACCAACGCCAACAGCACCGCCCTCGCGGCCCAGGCGCTGCGCGCCGGCGGTCGCGACCACGCGGCCGACGCGGCGGTGGCGTACCTGACGAGCCTGCAGATCGGCTGCGCCGGACCGGCCGAGCAGCACGGCGCGATCGCCTACAACGGCACCGGTTTCGAGGTGAGCACGGCGACCAGGGCGACCGCCCAAGCCGTCCCGGCGTTGTCCGGGACCGGGCTGCTGGACGTTGACAACGCCGGTGACGCCGTCGCGGCACCGGTGCTCACATGCACACCGCCGCCGAGCAGCACGGCGCCCTCGCCCAGTGAGTCGACGACCAGTTCCACGACGAGCTCGGCAACGACGTCCACAGCCGCCAGCTCCACAGCCGCCAGCTCCACAGCCGCCAGCTCCACAGCGACCAGCTCGACAGCCACGTCCACCACCGCCAGCTCCACAACGACCGGTCCCGCGGCAACCGCCACAACGACCAGCCCGGCGCCGCACGCCGGCTCCGCGTCGGGGCTGCCGACCACCGGGGCGTCGACGCGGCTGCCGCTGTGGATCGGTGCGTTGCTGGTGCTGGCCGGGATCGGCCTGGCGCTGGTCGCAAGGCAGCGGACGCCACGAGCGGACGCCGAACGATGAGCACGGCGCCGCGGGACGGGCTGCGGACCGCGCGTCGGGCCCAACAATGAGACCCTGGGCGGGCCGACGTATCGCTGGCGCCGCGACGCTGCTAGCCGGCTGCGCCGCGCTGCTCACTGCCGCCACCCCCCTAGCCAGCGCCACCACGCCCCTCGCCAGCATCACCACCCCGCTGGCCAGCATCACCACGCCGCTGGCCGGCGTCTCGCTGGCCGGCGCCACCGCTCCCCCGGCCGGTGTCTCGCCGCTGGCCGGCGCCGCTGCGGGCGCGTGCTCGGACACGAGCGGGGTCACCGTGGTCGTCGATTTCCGCTCACTCGGCGGCGGCGCCCAGGTGCGGTGTGCGCCGGGTGACGCCACGAGCGGCCTGGGGGCGCTGAGCGGCGCGGGGTTCAGCTACAGCTTCGTGCCCCGCCAGCCGGGCCTGGTCTGCCAGATAAACGGCGAACCGGATCCATGCAACGGCGCGCCGACGAACGCCTACTGGTCGTACTGGCACGCCAAGCCCGGCGGATCGTGGATCTACAGCAGTCTCGGCGCCGGCTCATACGACCCGGCGCCGGGCAGCGTCGAAGGCTGGTCGTTCGGCGCCGGCCAGCCGCCGGGGATCGCCCCACCGGACGCCGCGCCGCCACCACCGCCGCCGCAACCGCCGCCCCCACAACCGGCCCAGTCATCCCCGGCCCAGCAGCAGCCCCCCGTCAAACCGGCCCAGCCCGCGCCGACGTCCTCGACGGCCAAGCCGCCGGCCAATCAGCCCGAGCCATCAGCCGGCTCCGCGTCGCAGACCGCCTCGGCCCAGCCCACAGGCACCGGGGAGCCCGAACCGGCAAGCGCGACGGACTCGACCGAACCGTCGACGTCCACATCGCAGCCGGACACCCAACCCGTCGTCAACGCGGACCCGAACAACCCCGCCGGTCCGGCCGGAGCCGCCGGCCTGCTGGCCGCAGTGGCCTTGATCAGCACCATCGCCGCCTTGGCAGTCCGGAAATCCCGCGCCCGTCGGTCCCCACCCGATGACCCCAGCGAAAGCTGATCACGACGTCATGGCCCCTTTGAATCGATCCAGAGAAGTCATAGCCTCATGATCAACAAAGAGCGTGGCGGAGCGCGGCGCGCGGAGCAGAGCAGGGGGCGGGGCAGCGAACAGGGCAGACGGCGGCGCAGGGAACCGGGCAGGGAACGGGGCAGGGAACCGGGCAATGAGCGGGGCAGGGGGCGCGGGTTGCATCCGGGGGCCTGGTGGATCTGGGCGCTGGGGCTGGGGACGGCGGCGAGCCGGACCACGAACCCGTTGCTGCTAGCGCTGATCGTGGTGGTGACCGGCTACGTCGTGACGAGCCAGCGGACGAACACGCCGTGGGCACGCTCGTACGTGGTGTTCCTTGAGTTCGGGCTGGTAGTGATCGGCATCCGCACCCTGCTGCATGTGGTCTTCGGCGGGATCGGCGGCCCGACCGTGCTGTTCGTGCTGCCACGGGTTCCGCTGCCGGGTTGGGCATCTGGGGTCCGGCTCGGCGGGCCGGTAACCGCGGAGGGACTGGTCACAGCGCTGTACGACGGCCTGCGGCTGGCGGT
>Ga0126372_10001103_pt1 | contig 10636 bp, 12 predicted proteins | sample PanSoiMetaPlot_6_FD_92762 | JGI IMG/M metagenome (GOLD analysis project Ga0126372, IMG submission 92762) | Tropical forest soil microbial communities from Panama - MetaG Plot_6 | ecosystem: Environmental > Terrestrial > Soil > Tropical forest > Bulk soil | place: Panama | collected 2016-02-17
CTGCCCAGTGCCGGCCTGCCCGTTGGCGGGCTGCTCACTGAGGGTCTGGGAAGCGGCGAGTGACGCGAGCGAAAGGGCCGCGCATGCGGCAAGCGCTGCAATGCGCGCAATCGCTCGCCCCCTCAGAGCCCCCGGCCCCATGCGCAGACTCCAGCCCCCGCGCTCCCGCCCTCCGCGGTCGCGACCCTTGAGCGTTAATGGCCGATGTTAGCCATAATGGGGCTGCGAACCCCGTTCTCCCCCAGCGAAATCGCTGGTTTAGCGAAAAGAGCCCCCTTGCTGCTTTCCCGCCACACCTTGCGGAAAATTCGCGTAAACGGCGGCAAGGAGGCACTAACCCATGCGCCGTCATTGCCGGGCTTGACCCGGCAATCCATCGCTTCCAATGAAGGCTTTTCCGATGGATGCGCGGGTCAGCCCCGCGCATGCCGAATCCGGAACCAGCTGCTCAGATAGCCCGTCCCTAGAACACGAAGGCGGGGGGTGCCGCAAAGCCTGGAAGCAAGGGGGCGGCGGCATCGAAGACCGGCCATCCGCTGATCTCGCCGCCCACGCGGCGGTAGACCATGGCTTGGCTGACCGGGGCACGGCCCAGCACCGCCACGAGCCGGCCGCCCTCCTTGAGTTGGCGGGCGAGCGCCTGCGGTACGATCTCGCTTGCCCCATTGACGAAAATGACATCGTAAGGGGCGCTCTCCTGCCAGCCCTGCGTCAGCGGACCGGTCACGACGGTCGCGCTGGCCGCGCCGACGGCCGCTAGATTTTCGCGCGCGAGGCGCGCCAATGCCTCGTCCTCCTCGAGCGCGACCACGGAGCCGGCGAGGCGCGCCAGCAATGCGGCCGAATAGCCGGTCGCACAGCCGACCTCGAGCACGTGGTCGTCTGCGGTAAGCGCCGCGGCCTGAACCATCTTTGCCAGCACCATAGGCTTGAGCAGGCAGCGCGCGGCCTGGCCAGGCTTCGCTGGCGTCACGGGAAGGTCCAAATCGAGGTAGGCGAGACCCGCCTTGTCTTGCGGCACGAAACGCTCGCGCGGAAGCTCCAGCATCGCCGCGAGGATTCGCGGATCGGCGACGTCGCTGGTGTGGACTTGGCCATCCACCATCATGCGGCGCGCCGTGGCAAAGTCGGTCATTGTCGGGGGTCCAACCGGCTGCGAGCGGCGCCCTCATTGCGGCAAGTGGCGTAGAAAGGCAAGCCGGCGAGGAACCCTCGCCCCGCGAAGCGGGGAGAGGGTGGCAGCGAGGGCCGGGTGAGGGGCAACTAACGCCAGCGGCGCTGATGGCGGCACGCGCCGCTGCTGCCGCGCGATCAGCTCGAGCCAGAGGCTGCGCGGGGAGAGGCGAATCGCCGTCGTCACCGCGCGATTGGCAAAGCCCGGAACGACCATGCGGCGGCCTTGGCTCAGACCGCGATAAGCTTCGCGCGCAACCTCCTCGGCGGAGCGCATGAACAGCCGCGGCAGGAAACCGGTCATGCCCGCGCGCGTCTGCAACGCGGTCGGCACCGGGCCGGGGCAGAGCACCGTCACGCGCACGCCGTGCGGCTTGAGCTCGCGATGCAGCGCCTCGCTGAACGAAAGCACGTAAGCCTTGCTGGCGTAATAGACCGCCCGTCCGGGACCCGGCATGAACGCCGCCAGCGACGCGACGTTGAGAATGCCGCCCCTGCGGCGTTTGAGGCTGTCGACGAAGGCGAGCGACAGATCGGTGAGCGCGCGCACGTTGAGGTCGATGACCGCGAGCTGCTCGGCGCGATCGAGCTTGTCCGCGGCGCCGGTGAGCCCGGCGCCCGCGTTGTTGACGATCACCTCGGGCTCGAGGCCGTGCCGCTCGAGTGCTTCGGCAATCTCCTGCGCCGCGCCCGTGCGCGCGACATCCGCGGAAAGGATCGTCGGCCCCGCGCCCTTCTCCGCGATCGCGTCCGCCAGCGCCACGAGCGCCGGCTCGCGTCTGGCGACGAGAAGAAGTTCGTGACCGTTGGCGGCAAACTCGCGCGCGAGTGCCGCGCCGATCCCGGCCGAGGCGCCAGTGATGAGCGTGACGGGGCGTTTGTCCTGCGTCACGTCGGATCGCCCCCTCGAGCTTGTGATCGCGGTCTCGCTAAGAGACTGCGGCCCCGCAACCTATCGTGCCCATCCCAGGCAATGCCTCCACGGCGACCCGACTTTACGGGTAGCAGGGCGAGCTTGGCGAGTCCGGTGCGAAGCCGCGGCAGCCGGTTCCATAGCCGTAATAGGCGCCGGAGCTGCGTGCCCGGGAGCGCTGATAATGGCGGACATAGCGCACGGTTTGCGCGACTGCGACATCGCTTGCCGCACTCGTGAGATTGCTCGCACGGATCGCCGAAGCCGGCGCGGATACGGCGCCTGCCAGCGCGGCGCCGGCGAAGAGACTAATCGCAAGAGCTTTCATGGGGCACCTCCTTCGTTCTCGTCCAATTCAGCTTTAATCGACAGATAGCGATATGGTTGCTGTGTCGGATGCCGGACTTGGCGCGCTGCGGTTTACGGATTATCCCTGCCAGGAGCGCGCAAGCGGCGGCGCTTTGTCCTCTTGCTCGACAATGAAGAGGGCCTACCCATTCGCAGCCGTGGGTATTCGTCGGGAGGACCGCCATGAACAAGGTGGGCATCCTCGTACTTTTCATTTTTGGCATGGTTGGGCTAGCCATGCTTAGCTCGGTCACCAGTTCGGCAAAGCCGAAGAAGCCCGTGTCGTCCTCCGTGTCCGTGCGTACTACGGCAGGAGGGAAACATATGCCGAAGGCCTATTTGGAGAGATCGGTGCCGCAACAGCGAAGCCGATAACAAAAATTCGCCGTCAGGCGCTCCGACGCTCGCCATTCGGGCATCACGAAGATCGGACACCGACGCACCGTCGTGCAGGAGGGTAAACATGGCAAAAAGGTCAAAGCCCGGTCGCATCATGCGAAAAAAGAAATCCTTTAAGCAACGCACCTGGACTAAAGATGAAATTCGCCAGTTGAGAGTTCTCGCAAGCCAAAAGTTATCTGCAGCCGTGATTGCGCGCACTTCGAATTTGGGCGTGCCGCTGAGTGTGGCTGTGCGTTGGACTGATGACGAATTACGCAGACTTCGGAAATTTGCGGCCAAGAAACATCCGCTTCCCCGCATTGCTAAAACCCTGAAGAGAACAGAGGCAGCCATAGAAAAAATGGCATCAAATGTCGGTATTTCGTTGGATATGCGGGAATGAGCAGCACAATTCGCTGCGGTGCTGCTCTGCGCTTTGAAGAAATGCCATCTAGCCTGATTTTCAGAATGACAGTTCCGCTGATGCTGCGGAGATTGCGTAAGCCTCTGTAGATCGCTACTTATTTGAGTCTCAAGGCCACGTGGCGGAGTGGTTACGCAACGGTCTGCAAAACCGTGTACCCCGGTTCAATTCCGGGCGTGGCCTCCACAACAATTTCAATGAGTTAGATCAGATTTTCGGAGGGCCGTTTTTGGCCCGATTTGACCTCTGGGGCCCCGCTGGGGCCCCATCAGGGAGCAAGCGCGTTTCCGGTCGTCTCCCGGTAGGATCAGAGCCGCGCTCTCTGGCCTACTAGGCGCTCAATGTCACGGCAGATCGCCCGGTCGAGTGATCGCATCCATGCGCCGAACACAGTGCGTGATGCTGTCGCCACAAGAGTTGCTTTCGTTCCCCGCGCAAGCATCGCTAACGACTCGCGCCCCTTCGTCGTGCGATTTCGCCATCCTTGACCGCATTGCCGGCACTCATCACCGAGCGCGCGGGTAGGCTCGCTTTGGATGTGGACGCTCGGCTTCGGGCACCCACGAAGAGACGCACGGCTATGCGGCAACGCGCGAGGCCGCGATGGCGGCCTTCGAAAAAAGCTGGCGGCGGGAGTGAACGCTGGGGTAGTGGGTCAGTTTGATTGTGGTGAGCCTTTTGCCCGCTGTGCAGCTCCCTCCGCGATACGTTCGTAATCTTTGGCAATTCTCAGCATCGCTTCTTTGGATTGCGGGTTAGTCAGTGACTCTGTGATCGTACGCGCTTCTTCGGCGCGCTCGAGCCAATGCTTCGGCTCGGTTTGTAGGTGGTTTCGTGGCTCACGAATGATGGCCCTAAAAAAAACGAAGAAAATCAATCAGGCTTGGCGGACGACCGCTCCGCCAAGCTCGACCCGAGACGGTGCCGAACTATCGGTGCATGACCTTCGCCGCAACCAAGCTTACCGAAGAATGCAGCCTTCAGGCCAACGTGGTAGAGCGCCACGAATTTTCGCAGGTTCTTTCGGATGTGATGGCGCTCGGTGTCAACATCGGGTCAACGTAAACTAAACTCACCTGGATCGCGCTCTTGCCCTTTGTTGGCTCGGATCAAACCCGGCACGCCCAATATCCAACCCTCAACCTGGGCGATTGCGCGTTCAGATGCCGCCACATCAGGCTTCAGGTAGCCAGCGAGGCTGTCGTTGCGGTCGGCACGGGAGAGCCAAGCCGCGATGCAGTAGGCATCGTGCTGGTCGGGGTTCCGGGCCTCGCAATCGAATGTGCGGTTCCACAGTGACGGGTAGACCTCTGCGATGGCTGAGCGCCCGGCAGGAATATTCCAGCCGTCGAACGGCCAGAAATGCACTCGTTGCCCAAGCCGCTGCCGGATGAATCGCAGCCACGGAATCCCGGCATGGGTGGACTTTGCGACCGAGCCCTGCACGTCGAAGTGAAAGACGGACTTTGCGCTGCCCGTGCGCTCCTCGGTTAACCGGCGCCAGCGGGCGTTACCCATGCGCGCGGCTCCGTTGCCACAGACGCCTTCGCGCACAAAATCAACATACGTAAGATCGTCATCGGTCGGCCAGTGGCGCTGGAAATCATCGAGGAAAGCGGGCCAGTCCGGTTTTAGTCTGTGCGCCTCGAAATAGCGTAACGGAAACGAGAAGCCATGATCGATGCCGACCAGCGTTGCCGGTTTTTCACCCAGCCACGTGATCAGCCATTCGGCAACGCCGCGACGCGTCCAGTACTTGCGCGATGACGGAGGCGGTGGCAATTCGGTGGGCGTTTCAGGCCCTTCAGCATGATAGACACGCAGCCCCTTTAAGCTGGCGGTTGGGGTCTCAGCGCCGGAGTAGTCGATGCCGATGTAATGGCAGAATGCTGGACTCATCGCCTTGCACTTGCTCCCTTCAATGGAGCTCGTTCGATTAAATCGCGCAATGCATGGAGATACGATACTAGCTGCCTCAACACTGCTGAGGGCAAACTTTGGCGACTCATTGGGATGCCGACAGACGACGCTGATCTCGGTTGTGGGCTTTTCTGTCGTGACGTTGCTGATCGCATTGCTGCAGGGATACGAGGCCAGGGTGGCTTTGGCATTACGGACGAGGCCTTCGCCTATGACGCCGACGGCCAGATGTTCAGCCTGGAAAATCCTTCCTGAGTCCGACTGAGCGCCGACTTCCCAGTGCCGCGTAAACCGTCTGGATTGAAACCGTACAAGTTTTCGGCCTAAAGTTCCCTTCTTGAAAGGATTCTACTTCAGTAATTGGATACGGCGAGCCTCTCTACCGAAACAGAGGGCGTCATGGGCAGCTTCGGTATCGCCATTGTGGTCGCGGTCGTGCTGCAATCGGCTTCGCCGTTGTGCTCAATTCAAACCAGAAGACGGCGCAGGAGGAATTCTCGACCGAAGCCGCGCGTCCGTGATCGCAGTGCAAATACGCTCTGGGTTTCATGGACATTGAGGACAGGATAGCTTTGCGGAATTGGCCGCGGCAACGATGACAAGAAACTTCGACGGCCTGCATAAGATAACCGACGCTCGCCGGTACCGCTTGGATCGTGCTCTTCGCGCTCCTACTCGCGATGCCCCTGATGGCCATGCACCTTTACGCGCGAGCATATTGAGCCGACGATCGTGGGCTCCGATGATTGCAAAGACCCAAACGCACGGCCCGGATCAAGAGCCGAGAACTCCGCCACCTATTCGATCCGGCTGAGTCCAGTCCTTCGATCGTATCTCGGTACTCGCCCATGCGCACTTACCGCCAACCTGATAGCGGCAATATTTCGCCGCGGGGCCCGATCAGTGCAATTTCAGCCATCAACTTCCTGATGAGCAAGTTGCCAAAAGAATTGAAGTCCTTCGCGACCAAGACAAAAGCGCCGGGTCCACCGATCACGTTGTCTCGATAGTACTTTTCGAGCCCACCCGGAGGATTCGTGTGCTCCGAACTCCACGAAAACCGGGCGTCCGTGAGAATGACCAAGCCGTTGACCGTAACACCAGCCGCAACGGCCTCGTCTCGCGCCAACCGGACATCACGGCCGCTATTGTTGTTGCCGTCTCCGGACACGTCGATCGTACGCCGCTTGGCGTGGAAAGGTGCGCGCGCGAACTGGGCCAAGGCAAAATCGATTCCACCGCTGATGGACGTGCTGTAAGCAAAAGAGCGAGGAAGTTCCAGCAACTGATCGCCAAACTGCTTGGCGGTGCCCAAACTCTCGATCGGTGTCCAATCGATCACAAGGCGTTGTGAGCCCGAGTCGGACCACTCTGTAAAGCAGACCGCAATCCGCCGATACAATCCGGAGGCAATTGCGTTGACGACCCGAGGATCACCAAATGCGGCAGCATATCCTTCCCGCTGCAGCTTGAACTTATCCGCATCAATGCTGCGCGATACATCGGCAGCAAGCGCGAGCAGCAGATCGACCGGTTCTTTCGCCTGAGCGTGTGCGTTCCATCCCGATAGGCTAAGGACAAAGGCGGCGATGAAACAGCGAATCGTTCTGGTCATGACTCCCGGCAAGATTGGAAACAGATCATCCAAAGATACACGATCCACGCCATCGTGTACCAGCACACAATGCTCGTAGTCCGCTCTCGTCCCTAAGCCGTCGGGAGAGAACGAACCCCGGTTCTTGCTTTCGAACTCGGAATTGCAACGCACAACTAACATGAATGCGCAGCGATGCTCCGTGCGACCATCGGAAAACAACAAACGGCAATGGATTTCGATATCGCGGCAAGAAATGGAGTTCGTGCCGCGGCATCCTGGATTATCCCTCGCGCATTCATCGATTAGCAGTGGGAACGCATCCGGGATCATTTTCCCGCTCCAGGACCGGAACGGCGGCTTGGATATCGTTCTCCTCGTGAACGATGAAGCGGTTGGCGGTGTCGCCTCCCTCGATCACCGTCAGGCGACTGCCGGTATCCGACTCTATAGTTTCGGCCCGCTCGTAGAGGGCGTGCTTCTCCCACAATCGAAGTTCGATCGTCTCCACGTTCTCGTCGAACACCAAAATGTAGGGAATCGCGTCAAACGGAAACTCCGATTCAAGTTCATCGGTGTCCACAGTCTCATCGGTCTTGTAGATGTACTCGGTCCAGTCGGTTGGCGCCATGCCGCTTCGCGCAAGCGATCGTTTCAATGCGCCGAGCGACCGTTGCATCACCTCGCCAACCTGTTCGGCGTTGTCACCGGACCGGTCGAGGTCGAACTCAAAGCCTTTCCGAACGCCGGAATTGCGGGACGGGAAGTGTTCGGAATTTGTGGAGAAATCGAACAGCCGTTATCGGCGAGTGTCTTGCCGTGATAGACTGCTGGTAGCCTCGGTCATGGTCCGTGCACTCCATGATTGGGGTTAGAGCCTGCCCGCTGGACACAACCGCTGTGGCAGGCTCGCTTATTTTATCATGCCTTTGATTTGCTTCCAACAACTTATTCGTTCGTGTCTGCTTCCCGTCTACAAATCAATGGCCATCGCAATCGGTCAATGCAAATTGAGGGTGGGGGTGGGGTGGGGACCAAACTTGGCCGACGCCAGCCAGTCAATAGGCCGGCGCAAATTTTGCAGCGAAATCCAAGATATGGTTCATTGCATTACGCGCATGCTAGGGTGGTCATATGGTCAGCATCAAAGAAGAGTTAGAGGTTGCGAAGACCGCCAAGGCAGCAGTCAAAGCGCTATTGGCAGCAACATCTAAAACGGCAGTTTTGGCAACACTCAAAGACGCCTATCGTGCTGCAGTCCTAAATTTATCAAGCGGAGGTGTTCTTAATGAAGCACGCGGCAAAGTTGGAATAGCACTCTCTAACATAATGCACCGTCAGCCAACGAAAGAGAGGATTGACGAGGCCAAGTCAGCAATTGATGCTTGGATAAAGGAATTGGAGCGCAGCTTATGAAAGCACCGATGCTGCTTGCGCTTGCCGCTCTATGCCGCAAATTTAGTGAAAATTCTAAGATATGGGCCATAGCATTCAAGGAAAGATTTGTGCGAAAGCCTGCAATACTGCCGCTGCCGCAGTTGCGACAGCAGCGTAGCTGTTCCAGATTGCTTGCTTCTTAAGTCCAACCGTCATTTCTTCAACCCCAACAAGTGTACCATAACCGCTGCCGATGTTTGTCGGAACGGTGATGGTAGAAGCGTAGAGCCAGAGTGCGCCTGACAGAAATCCTGTGATGATCGACGACCAGATGAATGCATTGTGCATTGCATCCTCCCACTCCGGATTGGATCAAGGCGACTTTACCGAAGGCCACGAACTTGATCGTAAGTGGCAAGTGCCGAAGGAGATGGTAGGGCGACGGTTGTCGCAGGAGGAAGCGAAGAGGTTGTTACAAGCCTCTGCCTATTTCTTACCAAACATGTCTTTCCAGCCCGGTGCATCTTCAATCGTCCACTTATAAACTTTCGGGTCCGGAAACTTGAGACACCAAGGTCGTGTTTGATTGACTGGTTCTCGAACATATTGCGCGGTTTTGCTTTTGCGTTCGATCACAATGGTGATCCTTGCGCAATTCAACTCAGTGATGTCTTCTACCGCTACGACTTCGTCGGCGTTCCATTTCATTATCGGAAATATATCCACATTTTGCATCCTGCCTATCTGGTTGGGGCCTATCTGTTCGACGGAAGCGATGTAGCATTCTCGCCGATCCTTGTAGCAAGAAATGCTGATCGTGTTGTTTTTGTAGCCGATACCATCTCCCGTAAGCGTTCCAGAAATCGCAATCGATCCGTAATCCGGGAGATCAGTAAAAACTTTTCCGGCGAATACGATGTCGTCATCTGCGCCGCCGCGCGAATGATCGAAGCAAAGGGCCGTCGCAAGCATCAGGGTTCCGACTGCAATCCAACGCATGTGCATGATTGCCCCTGATCCGGCTTCCCCCGATACGCGTCAATCTCTGGGAGGTCGGGGCCCACCACCACCAACAGAAATGGTGAGCCCCGGCGCTCTACCGCCGCTCGACCATGATGGCGGGAGCGCATCACCTCTTATATTCCTCGCTGGTAGCCGCCGCCAGGGCGGGTCCGTTCTCGAGCGAGACAACAAGCCCCGACGTCAATTGCTGCAGGGCCTGCGCGAAGGTCGTCAGGCGGCTGGGTCCTTCGGCATCGCTCGAAGGCACTGGCAGAAGGGCGCCGATCCGCCGCATGCGCTCAGTCTGCTGCGCGCGGGCCGCGAGCGGCCACGCCGCCGCACCGCCGAGCAGCGTGATGAACTCGCGGCGCTTCACTCGATCACCTCGTCGGCGCGCGCGAGCAGCGAGGGCGGCACGGTGAGGCCGAGCATCCTGGCAGTCTCGGCGTTGATGACTAGCTCGAACTTGCTCGCCTGCGCCACCGGCAGGTCCGCCGGCTTCGCGCCCTTGAGGATGCGACCGGTATAGACTCCGACCTGACGAAACCCATCCTTCAGGTTGCTTCCGTAGCTCATCAGCCCGCCGGCTTCGACATAGTCCCGCTGCGTATATGCCGCGGGGACGGCGTGGCGCGACGCTAGGTGGACCAATTGGACCCGCCGGCTGACGAAAAAGGGGTCGGGGCCGACGAAGAGCGCATCGGGCCGCTCGCGCACAAAAGTTGCGAAGGCCGCATTGATCTCCCGGCTGGTGCCGGCATTGAGGACCTGGACTTGCAGTCTTATGGCGCGAGCAGCCGCTTCCACGTCTCTCAACATGGCCTCGGGAGCGGGACCAGTCGGATTGACGAGCACGGCTACTCGAGTGGCGGCAGGCACCAGCTCACGCAGGAGTTCCAGCCGCTTCGCCGTCAACTCAATCGTAAGAAGATTGATGCCTGTCAGGTTTCCGCCCGGCCGGGCGAGGCTGGCGACGAGGCCGCTTTCGACCGGATCAGCACCGGTCAAGAAGACGATGGGAATCGTCGTGGTTGCCGCCTTCGCAGCGGACGCCGCTGCAGTTGCGCCGGTCGTGGCGATCACGGCGACCTGTTTACGAACCAATTCGGCCGCCAGCGCCGGCAGCCGATCGATTTGATTCTCGGCCCAACGGTAATCGATCGCCACGTTCTCGCCCTCGATAAAGCCCGCATCTTTCAAGCCCTGGCGGAATGCGCGCAGATGGTCCACGTTCGAGTCAAGCGATGTGGGGTTGAGGAAGCCGATCACCGGCATCGCCGGCTGCTGCGCTCGCGCCGCGAGCGGCCACGTCGCGGCCGCGCCGCCGAGCAGCGTGATGAACTCGCGACGCCCAATCATTCGATCACCTCGTCGGCACAGTCGCTCGTTCTATGCTGGTCGCCCAAGCTGAGGAAACCGTCGAATAGAGAGCATAGCACGCTGGGCCTGTTGTGTGAGATCGTTCACACAAACGGACCCAATGACCAGACAAGCCTTCCGACCA
>Ga0126372_10001104_pt1 | contig 10635 bp, 10 predicted proteins | sample PanSoiMetaPlot_6_FD_92762 | JGI IMG/M metagenome (GOLD analysis project Ga0126372, IMG submission 92762) | Tropical forest soil microbial communities from Panama - MetaG Plot_6 | ecosystem: Environmental > Terrestrial > Soil > Tropical forest > Bulk soil | place: Panama | collected 2016-02-17
CGACCAGTGCGGTCTGGTGTACCGCTCGGCGCCGCCGGCGCGCGTGAGCGGCAAGGAGCGTCTGCGCCGCCTGGCGGAGAACTGGTACCACGTCTACGTGGTCTTTTGAAGGTTGCGCCGCGGCTGATTTGCGCCGCCGGGCATGATTGAAGTAGGAGGAGCCGCGGCTCGGCGATGTCGATGCTCACGTTCTACATCAATCGCGCCGGCCGCCAGCTGACGCGGACCCAGCGCGCTCGCCGGCAGGCGGCCAAGGGCGAGCTGCGCGCGCTCTACAACAAGACGCCGCGCCAGAAGACGCTGCGCAAGCGCTAGAGGACAACCGTGTCGAAGCTGGTCGTCCGGAGCTTCTCGATCTCGATCGACGGGTATGGCGCCGGGCCGAGCCAGGATCTCGAGCACCCCCTCGGCGTCGGCGGGCCGGAGCTCTTCGACTGGTTCTTCCATACCCGCACCTGGAAGCGCATGCACGGCGAGGGAGGCGGAGAAACAGGGGTCGACGACGATCTCGCGGCGCGCAGCTTCGCGGGGATCGGCGCCTGGATCCTCGGGCGCAACATGTTCGGCCCCGTGCGCGGCCCGTGGCCCGACGAAAGCTGGAAGGGCTGGTGGGGCGACGAGCCGCCGTATCACACCCCGGTTTTCGTGCTGACTCACCACGCCCGAAAGCCGCTCAGGATGAAGGGCGGCACGGAGTTTCGATTCGTCTCCGACGGCATTCACGCCGCGCTCCAGCAGGCGAGTGAGGCGGCGGGCAACAGCGACGTGCGTCTCGGCGGCGGCGTGGCCACGATTCGCCAGTATCTACGCGCCGGGCTCGTCGACGAGCTGCACCTGGCCGTCTCGCCCGTAGTGCTCGGTGCCGGTGAGCACCTGCTCGGCGGTCTCGATCTTCGGGCGCTGGGCTACGAATGTGCGGGGCACGTGGCTGGCGTTCGTGCCGCCACCCACGTCACGCTTCGCAAGCGCGCCTGAGCGGTGCCCAGACAGCAAGATTGAAGCGGGGGATCGGCGGCATGATGAATGAGTGCGGCATGTGTCGCTTCGACCAGTCTTCCGACCAGCAGGTGATTCTGCGCAACGATACGGTGATCTTCCTGCAGAATCAGAAGGAGCAAGGCGCGCTGCGCGGCTCGGGCGTCATCATCCCGGTCAGGCACGCGGAGACCGTCTTCGATCTGACGCCGGCGGAGATCGACGCGACCTTCCTGCTGCTCAAGCACGTCAAGACGTGGATGGAAGAGCAGTACCACCCCGATGGGTACAACGTGGGCTGGAACTGTGGCGCGGTCGGCGGACAGATCGCGATGCACGCCCACATGCATGTCATCCCGCGCTTCCGGCAGGAGCCCTACGCCGGGCGCGGCATCCGATACTGGCTGAAGCAGCCGGAGAATCGCTGGTGGTGAGAGCGACTCGTCGCTAGCGAATCTCGATCCGGCGCGCGCGGGCTTTGACGACAGCGCCGCGCTCGCCGGCCATCCATCCGGCCTCCCCGCGCTCGAGCGCCTGGGCGTCCAGCCGCGGAATCGGCAGACCCTCGGCCGAGACCGACCGAATCGAAGGCGCCCCATGGAGCCGGAGGACAAACGTCGCCGGCGCCATGCTTGCCTCGAACGTGACCTCGTTGCCTTGGCGCTGGCAGCGCAGCGCCACCGTTCCGGCATCGTCCCGCAGGGTGAACGCCGCTTCGGTGGTCACGAACGCCTCGAGGGTGAGAGGGTCCGCCGGCCGCTCGCCGACGTGATTCCGCTCGGGCCCGAGGACGATGAGACTCTCGTCTCTCACGTAGAGCGGTAGCTCCTCTAGCGGCACGCGGCGCTGGAGCGTCGTCGGTCCCTCGTGGATGGCACCGGTCCACCAGTCCGTCCATTTCCCACGCGGCAAGTACGTGGTGACGACGCCGTCCTCACGGACGACCGGCGACACCAGGAGCTCGCGACCCAGGCAGTATTGCAGGTCGAACGCGTACCCGGCCGGGTCGTCGGGGAACTCCATCACCATCGGCCGCATGAGCGGCACGCCGTCTCCGGACGCCTGCCAACCGTAGGTCACCAGATAGGGCACGAGCCGGCTCCGAAGGAGCGCGTACTTCTTGAAGATGCGCAGCGCCTCGTCGCCATAGCGCCACGGCTCGCGCGGCGTCGCGCCGTGAAAGCGGCTGAGCGCCGAGAGAAAGCCGAGCTGCGACCAGCGGACGAACAGCTCGGGGGACGGATCGCCCCAGAACCCGCCCATGTCGTGGCCCCAGTAGGCGAGACCGCTCATCGACGCGGCGAGGCCGCCGCGCAGCGTGTTGGCGAGATCGACGAACGTGCACTCCGGGTCGCCCGACCAGTGGCCGGGATAGCGCTGGACACCCGGCGCGGCGCTGCGCGACCACGCCACCACGCGATCGGCGCGGGCGCGCGTGGCGTCGAAGACTTCCTTCTGGAAGAGCAGCGGATACGGGTTGTGCATCTCGGCGCCGGTGAGCCCATTCGAGAAGACGGCGTCGGCGGGGATCTCCTCGGCAAAATCCGGCTTGAACGAATCGGCGCCGAGGTCGAGCTGCGCGGCGAGCTTGGCGCGGTACCAGGCAGCCGCCGCGGGGTTCGTGAAGTCGACGATCGCGCAGAGTCCCATGCCGCGCTCGGTCCGCTGACTCCAGACGATCGGGTGATAGATGCTGCCGTCGGGGCGGCAAAGAAAGTAGCCGTGGGTGGCGCCCTCGCGATAGAGATCGCTCTGCAGCGAGACGTAGGGATTGATCCACAGACAGTTGTGAAATCCCTCCTTGTGGAGCTCGGCGAGAAATCGTTTGGGATTGGGCAGACGCGACCCGTCCCACTCGAAGTCGCACCACATGTAGGCGCGTTGCCAGAACGAATCGAGATGGAAGACGTCGCAGGGAATGCCTTCGGCGCGCAGGCGGCGGGCCACCTCGAGCACCGACGCCTCGGTGAACTGGACGAAGCACGTCGACGCCCATAACCCGAACGCCCACTCCGGCGGCACGGCGGGCCGGCCGGTCAGCGCCGTGTAGGCCGTGATGATCTCCTTCGGCGTCCCGGCCATCAGGTAGTAGTCGAGCTCCTCGCCCTCGGCGTGCACGGTGTAGGCGCGGTTCGACAGGCTCCCGAGGTGAAAGCCCACGGCCGTCGGGACGTCGATGAAGAGCCCGTAACCGCGGCTGCCGACGACCAGCGGGAGATTCTTGTAGGCGAGCTCGGAGCGCGCGCCGTACGGGTTCCGGTTCCAGATCCGCACGGTCCGGCCCACCAGATCGAGCCGGCCGAACCGCTCGCCGCTGCCGTAGAAGTGATCGTCGGGATCGAGCAGCAAGGTGTCGACGACGCCCCGAATACGACGCGCCGGATCGTGCGCGAGGCTCTCGACCTCGAAGCCCGGCCGCGGACCGAATCGCTGGCCGGCGAAATTCGCGTCGTCCTGCACCTGATGGGTCAGGAGCCGGCCGTCGGGGGTCCGGAACGTGAGCTGCCAGGGATCGAGGCTCGCCTCGACGACCACGTGCTCCGTGCTCAAGGTGACGCGTCCGGCGCTCGAGTCGACCGCCCACGGCCCCGAGTCGGGCCGCCCGACCACATAGCTGAATCGCTTCGCCGCGGCGAGCGGTCCCGGCGTCGTGCGCACGCGGACGATCCGCGGCGCGATCGCGCTCACCGCCACGCGTGCGGCCGCGAGCAATTCCGTCACGCACTGGAACTCGACGCCCTCTGGTGTCCGCTCCCAGCCGAGCGCCCTGATGATCCCGAGATTGCGAGTCTCCACGCGTTCTACCCCTTGACGGCTCCGAGCGTGAGGCCCTTGACCAGGTAGCGCTGTAGGGCGAGCGTCATGACGATGTTGGGCAGCATCACCATCACCGCGGCCGCGCTCATCTCGCCGTAGAGCGGCCCGGCGTCGGTGTTGAGTCCGGCGATCACCACCGGCAGGGTCTTGGCCTCGACGCCGCTCAGGATCAGCGCGAACAGGAACTCGTTCCACGAGACGAGAAACGCGAAGATCGCCGCGACCACCAGCCCGGGCGCGGCGATCGGGATCACGATCCGAATCAGCACGCCCAGGCGCGAGCAGCCGTCGATCATCGCCGCCTCCTCCACGTCGAGCGGCACGTCCACGAAGAATCCGATCAGCAGCCAGATCGAGAACGGCAGCGCGAACGAGACGTAGGCCACCAGGAGGCCCGTGTAGGTGTCGAGCAGGCCGAGCCGCTGCATCATCAGGTAGTACGGCACCACGAGCACCATGCGCGGCGCCATCCGCGTCACGAGCACCAGGAACCGCACCGCCTCGGACGCGCGAAAACGAAACCGCGCGAAGCCGTAGCCGGCGAGCGTACCGAGCACGAGGCTGCCGAGCGTGGTCCCGATCGCGATCACCAGGCTGTTCTTCAGATACTGGAAGAACGGGATGTTGGTGAGCACGCGCGTGTAGTTGTCGAGGATCGGGGTGAAGAGCCACTGCGGCGGCTTCGCGTAGAGCGCCAGCTCGGTCTTGAACGATGCCGTGGTGATCCAGTAGATCGGAAACAGCGTCCAGAGGAGCACGGGGACCAGCGCCAGCCCGGTCAGGGTCGCGCGCAGCCTCGTCGGCTTCAACCGCGCGCTCCTTGCGGGCGCAGCACGGCGCGCATCAGCACGAAGCACATCACGGCGACGATGACGAGCGTCACGATGCCGATCGCGTTGGCCTCGCCCATGTGCCCCAGGCCGAACGCGCGGTAGTTCAGCATCTGCATCGTCTGGGTCGCCGTGCCGGGGCCGCCGCCCGTGAGCACGAAAATGATGTCGAATTCGCGGAAGGCGTCCATCCCGCGGATCAGGATCGCCAGCAGCATGATGTAGGTGAGCAGCGGCACCGTGATGTGCCGGAAGCTCTGCCACGCCGACGCGCCGTCCACCGCCGCGGCCTCGAAGAGCTCCGACGGAAGCACCTCGAGCCCCGCATAGATCACCAGGAACATGAACGGGATCGTGCGCCACGCATCCACGAGCGTGATCGACACCAGCGCCAGCCGCGGATCGCTGAGCCAGGGCAGGGGACTGAGCCCGATCGCGCCCAGGTAATAGTTCAGCACGCCGAGCTCGGGATGGAAGATCACCCGCCACATCGTGGCGCCCACGACCGGCACGACGAAGAGCGGCAGCAGGAGCAGCACGCGGATCGGCCGCAGGAACCTGAGCGGCTGCGCGAAGAGCAGCGCCAAGAGGAGGCCGGCCAGGAACTCGACCAGCACGGCGCCCACGGTGAAGAGCGTCGTGACGACGACCGCGCGCGAGAACTCGGGGTCGTCGGCGAAGCGCGTGTAGTTGGCGAGCCCGACGAAGCGGATGTCGCGCGGCCGGATGAGCCACCAGTTGTAGCAGCTGACCCAGGCGGAATACGCGAGCGGGATCAGGTCGATCGCGAACAGGAACACCAGGCCCGGAAGCAGGAACCAGCGTCCTGCCCGGCCGATTGCCATGTCTCGGGCGCGCCGCTACTTCCCGAGGATCCGGTTCGTTCCCGCGTCGATCTCCTTCAGGGCGGCCTCGAGGGTGAGCTCGCCGGCGGTGAGCTTGCCGGCGGTGACGCGCAGGTTCTCCTGGATGTCCGCGAACTCGCGCAGCCGCGGCCGCTCCTTCGTGATCTGCAAGCTCGCGAGCAGCGTGTCGGCGTAGGGCAGCGCGGCCTTCGTCGCGGGATCCTTGAGCACCGAGAAGCGCGGACTGTGAATCGCGGAGCTGGCGCTCGGAAACTTCACCGCGGCCTGCCCGAACTCACGGCCGGAGAGCCACGTGGCGAACTGCCAGCCGGCCTCTTGATTCGCGCTGTTCTTGGCGATGCCGATCGTCCACACGCCGCGCATCGGCGTCTGCCGGACCGCCTTCGGCACCTGCGCGTAGCCGAGCTTGCCGGCCACGCTCGAGCGCTGCTTGTCCTCCATCGGCTTGGCGCCCGAGGCCCACTGGATCGCCATGGCCGCCTGGCCGAGCTGGATGGCCTTGTTCACGTCGGCGAAGTTGTAACTCTTCACGTTCGGCGGCGTGTACTTCAGGAGCTCCAGGAAGACCTCGCCGCCCTTCTTGCCGGCCGGGCTGTTCAAGCTGCCCTTGCCGCCGTCGACCAGCTCGGCGCCGTACGACCACATGGCCAGCAGCATGTAGAGCGCGGTCTGGATGTCGCTGCTGGCGGTGATCGCGATGCCGTACTGCTGCTTGGCGGGGTCGTGAAGCGCCTTGGCGTCGGCCAGGAGCTCGTCCCACGTGGCCGGCGGCTTGAGGCCCTTCTGCTCGAAGAGATCCTTCCGGTACACGAGCAGCTGGACGTTGGGATCGACCGGGACCGCGTACTGCGTGCCCTGGAAGGCGCCCGACGAGACGGTCGTGGGAATGAAGTCGGCCGTGTCGAGCGTCTTCATGCGCTCGTTGAGCGGCAAGAGGAACTCAGACAGCGGCGGAATCCACGGCTCGTCCATGAACAGCACGTCGTACCGGCCGCCGGTGCTCAGCGAGAGCAGCTGCTTCTTGTAGAGATCGCCGAACGGCGCGGCGTCGACGACCACCTTGACGCCCGTCTTCTTCTCGAACTCCGGCAGGTTCGCGCGCAGCACGTCTTCCTTGTAGCCGGCGAGCATGGAGAGCGTAATCGTCTTGCCCTGCGCGGCCACCGGCGTCTCGGCGGCCGGCGCGAGCGCCAGCACGACGAGGAGCGCTGCGGTCATCCCGGCGAAGCGTCGAGAGATCCTCATGGACCGAACCCTCCAGCGCGCGCCTGGCGCATTGAGCGCGCCGGGCGCGTCGAGAATGGCGCGACGCTACGCCACGCTCCGGGGGCTGTCAAGCACGCCGGGTCGCGAAATCTTGTACGATTACGGGACGGGGGACGCCATGCCATTGCGATTCGGAGTGTTCGACCACATCGAGCCCGTGCCGGGACAGCGCCTCGATCAGATCTACCGCGAGCGTCTGGTCCAGATCGAACGGCTCGACCGGGCCGGCTTCTACGGCTATCACCTGGCCGAGCATCACACGCCGGCGATCCATAGTCTGGCGCCGTCGCAGAACGTGTTTCTCGGCAGCGTCGCTCAGCGCACGACGCGCATGCGCTTCGGTCCCTGCGTCTACGTGCTGCCGCTGCACCATCCGCTCCGGCTGATCGAGGAGATCAGCATGCTCGACAACCTGAGCGGCGGCCGCCTCGACATCGGCGTTGGCCGCGGCGGCGTCATGGAAGCGTTCTTCTGGGGCCAGGAGGCCGATCCCGAGACCAACTACGCGCGCTACCTGGAGACCCTGGCGATCATCCGCGAGGGGCTCAGCCACGATCAGCTCACGTACGCGGGTCGCTTCCACAGCTTCGAGAATCTTCCGATGTACCTGAGGCCGCTGCAGAAGCCGTATCCGCCGCTCTGGTACATGCGCAACCCGGTGACCGCGGCGATGGAAGGGATGCACACGATCATCGTCGGCTCGATCGACGGGCTCGCGGTGGCGGTCCCGCGGTATCGCGCGGCGTGGGAAGAGCACCAGGGCTCGGGCACGCTCACGGTGCAGGGACACGAGCCGATGATCGGCCTGGTCGTCCACCTGGTCGTCGCGGAGACAGACGACGACGCGATGCGCATCGCCAAGCCCGCGTGGGAGAAGTATCGCTGGAACCTCGCCGCGCCTCGCCGGCTGGAGGCCGAGAAGCGCAACCTCACCCAGTTCATGCAGACCAAGGACGGCTCGTTCGGCTTCGTCGGCGAGCGCCCCAAGGGCTTACCCACGCGCGAGATGCGCCGCGACATCGACGCCGAGCTCGAGCGCTTCGATCAGGTGAAGCAGGGGACGCATCCCAACCGGATCGGCGGCGTGGCGCTGGCCGGTACGCCGCGCGCGGTGCTCGAATACATGGAGGAGTACGTGGCGACAGGCGCCAACTACTTCGTGTGCTCGTTCCAGTGGGGCGATATCTCCCACGCCGACGCGATGCGCTCGATCGAGCTCTTCGCGACCGAGGTGATGCCGCGCTACGCGCCGGCGGCCTCGCCGGCTCGCGCGTAGCCGCCCGCCAGGCCGGCGCGCGCCTCTACGCCGATCCGTTCGGGCCGCGCGGGATCCAGATCCGCATCGCGCCCGGCCCGCGGTTCGCCCACGCGTAGTACGGCACGGCCGTGAGCGCCGTGCGTCGCCGTGGCGCCGCGCCTCCGCGCGCGACCGGTCGGTAGAGACGATCCTTCCACGGCGCGGTATCGACCGCCCATCCCGAGCCCCGTACGACGGTCACGCCCTCGAGGCGGCCGGACACCCACGACGATTCGAGCGGCGAGTGCATGTCGATTTCGAGGTCCGCGATGCTCGCCTCGGGATGATCGGCCTGCTCGAGACAATAGACGAGTGGACCGCGCTCGATCGCCACGCAGCCACGCGTCGACTCGATCCAGGGATGCGCCTCGATGAGCCGCGCGTCCATCGCGAAGTCGAGCTCGACGACGTCGCCGCCCTGCCAGGCGCGGTCGATACGCAGATAGCCGTTCGCGCCCGGCGAGACCGGCTTGCCGTTGACGCGTACCGTCGCCGTCGTGCACCAGCCGGGCACGCGGAAGCTCAAGGTCCGCGGCGTGGTCGGCGCCTGCTCGACGGAGACCCGGACGCGCCCTTCCCACGGATAGGCGGTCTCCATGCGCAGCGCCATCGCGGGGCCCGATCCGAGGTCGGCGGTGATGCGCGCCGGCGCGTACTGATGGATCTGGAGACCCGCGGCGTCGCGGGTGGCGATGTAGTGTCCGAACGTGGCGACCTGGCGCATGACGTTGGGCGGGCAGCAGGCGACCAGGTGCCACTCTTTCCGGATGCAGCCGCCGCGGCTCAGATGCTCGGGCTCGCCGTTGCTGGCCAGCGGATTGACGTAGAAGTAGCGATCGCCGGTGAGCGAGACGCCCGACAGCACCGCGTTGTAGAGCGTGCGCTCGACGAGATCGCCGAACCGTGACTCGCCCGTGGCCAGCAGCATGCGCCAGCTCCACATGACGCTGGCGATCGCGCCGCACGTCTCGCAGTAGGCGAGATCGTTCGGCAGCTCGTACGGCTGCCCGAACGCTTCGCTGAGATGCCGGCCGCCGACCCCGCCGGTGACGTAGAGCTTGCCGCTCACGAGGTCGTGCCACTGGCGGTTCAGCGCGCCGAGCAGCGCGGCCTCGCCGGTCTCGAGATAGACGTCCGTGACGCCGGTGGTCAGGTAGAGCGCACGGACCGCGTGGCCCTCGACCGTCGTCGCGTCGCGGACGGGCACGCGGTCCTGGAACGACGCCGAGCTGTTGTAGCGCCCGGGTCCCAGCCAGCCGCGTCCGCGGTGCTCGAGGAAGAACGCCGCCAGGTCGAGATGGCGCCGCTCGCCGGTCTCGCGATAGAGCTCGACCAGCGCCATCTCGATCTCCGGATGGCCCGGCGTCGCGACGCGCCGTCCCGGTCCGAAGAGCGAGTGCAGATAATCGGCGAAGCGCTGCGCGACCGTCAGGAGCCGATCGTCGCCGGTGGCGCGCCGGAAGGCGACGGCCGCCTGGATGAGATGCCCGGCGCAATAGAGCTCGTGGCCGTGCGCGAAGTCGGTCCAGCGCTTCCCGGGCTCGGCGACGGTGTAGTAGGAGTTGATGTAGCCGTCGGCGCCCTGCGCCGCGGCCACCAGGTCGATCGTCGCCGCGCTGGTGGAGCGCAGCCACTCGCTCGGCACGCGGCCCATCTCCCACGCGGCGGCCTCCAGCCACTTGTAGACGTCGGAGTCCATGAACACCGGCCCGCGGTAGCGCGCGGTCGAGCGGCCCGCGGCGATGCGGAGATTCTCGAGATTGCCGGCCGCCTCGAGCATGCGGTAGCCGTGCGGCAGCGCCACATCGCGGTTGACGGTCTGCCGGCGCGCCCACAGGCCGTTCTCGATCGTCACCGCCTGGGCATCGAGGGTCGTCAGGGTTGCCGCGGGACTCTTCGCGCCATCGACCGGTCCTGCCGAGCGTCGGGTCGTCGTCATGACCCGAGAGTCTACCGCGACCCGGATCAATCGGCGCGCCTCGGCCGGCGGAGCCCCAGCCCCGCGACGGCCTGCAGCGCGCACGACCGCTAATGCCCGCGTTCGAGCGCTTGCTTGAGCTCGGCGAGGACCTGCTTCTTGCGCACCCAGTCTCGATTCAGCGCCAGGTCCACGGCCCCCGCGGCCTGCCGCTCCTTCACGGCGTCCTCGTACTGCTGGGGCGTGATCAAGCCGTTGTTGCGCAGCACCGTCAGCAGCGCCGTGTGGCGGTGCGAGATCGAGTGGAAGAGCAATTCGATGTCTTCGATCGCCTGCAGGAGTGCCAGGAACAGATATCGCTCGGTGTCGTCCACTTCACCGACGATGGTAGCGGGGCGCCGTCGCATTGACAACGATTGCGCGGATCAACTAGGTTGTGACCGGTCACACACCGGAGCTCACCGCGCTACCGTGGAGGGAGCGGACATGCGGGCACGCCGACCGACCGTGCTGCTCATCGCGTTCTCGATCGTTCTCGGGCTCTCGACGTCGTCCTTCGCGCCCTCGGCGTCGGCGCAGACGGTCGACGAGATCATCAAGCGGGGCAAGGTCATCGTCGGCGTCAACACGACCACGCCGATCTTCGGGCTCGTCGGCACCGACGGC
>Ga0126372_10001105_pt1 | contig 10628 bp, 9 predicted proteins | sample PanSoiMetaPlot_6_FD_92762 | JGI IMG/M metagenome (GOLD analysis project Ga0126372, IMG submission 92762) | Tropical forest soil microbial communities from Panama - MetaG Plot_6 | ecosystem: Environmental > Terrestrial > Soil > Tropical forest > Bulk soil | place: Panama | collected 2016-02-17
CCCGGTTTACAGCAGAAGGCTATGAGTTTGTAACTGTTCCCGAGATGATCGAAACCGTGTAGCGACCTAGGCAGGGGGTCTCATACCAGAATGCCGCTTACGCGTGCGCCAGGGCGAAGGCTTGCCTTGCAGCCTTAATGGTGGCCGCAATGTCCTGCTGCGTATGCGCAGCACTCAGGAATGCGGCTTCGAACTGTGACGGCGGCAGATACACGCCGTTATCGAGCATGCTGCGGAAAAAGCGGCCGAAGGCTTCGGTATCGCATCTTGACGCCCGATTCCAGTCGGTAACCGGGCCAGGCGTGAAAAACCACGTAAACATCGAACCGACTCGGTTATAACAGATGGGAACGCCGGCATCGGTGGCCTCGGCAGCGACGCCGCGCACAAGTTCGTCACTGAGTTTATCGAGCTGAGCGTATATTTCCCGGTGTATCCGAAGGTAACTGAGCGCCGCGTAGCCCGCAGCCATTGCCAGCGGGTTTCCCGACAGCGTGCCAGCCTGATACATGGGACCAAGCGGCGCGACCAGGTCCATGATCTGGGATGGACCACCATAGGCGCCCACGGGCAGGCCGCCGCCAATAATCTTGCCCAGCGTGGTCAGATCGGGAGTGATCGAGTAAAGCTCCTGCGCTCCACCAAACGCCAGGCGGAAACCGGTCATGACTTCATCGAAAATCAACACCGTCCCATTTTTCTTGGTGATTGCTCGCAATTCCTCGAGATAGCCGCGCGCCGGGGGCACGCAACCCATGTTGCCCACCACGGGCTCGACAATCACGCAGGCGATTTGTTGCTTGCGCATTGAGAAGGCTTTTTCCAGCGCATCCACATCGTTGAAGGGCAGGGCGAGGGTGAACTGGGTGAATTCCTCGGGAACACCTGCGGAACCGGGAATTCCCAAGGTAGCAATTCCAGATCCGGCTTTCACCAGGAGCGCGTCAGCATGGCCATGGTAACAACCTTCGAACTTCACGATGTACTTGCGCCGGGTATAGGCGCGGGCGAGACGGATCGCAGACATAGTCGCCTCCGTCCCGGAATTGACGAAGCGTACTTTCTCGATGCCGGGGAAAGCCGAGAGAACAATTTCGGCAAGATCGGCTTCGGCGGGGGTGGAAGCGCCGAAGCCGGTGCCCTGGTGGGTGGCTGCAATGACAGCCTCAACCACGCGTGGATTAGCGTGTCCCAGGATCAGCGGGCCCCAGGAGCCGATGTAATCGATGTACTCGTTATCGTCAGCATCCCATAGATGCGAGCCTTCCCCGCGGACAACGAATAGAGGTTCGCCGCCAACTGCCTGAAAGGCTCGGACCGGAGAGTTCACTCCACCGGGGATAACGGTTTCGGCGCGGGTTTGCAGTTTACGGGATTGTTCCACCTTGCGAGGCATGACTTCCTCCGGCATCCGGCGCGCGAGCACTCGAATGTAAAACTATAGCAGCCAGGGGCATTGCCGGTCGCCGCTCCAAAATGTGAGATATAACACGGCCGCAAGCATAGCGGGGGGCTGACGGCAAACCCCATCGGAGGTTCGGCCGGTCGGCTTGAATTAACGGGACTTTAACAATTCTGCAATGATGCTGAAATATCGCTCCGGTACTCTTGCCCCAGTGACGTGCCCTTCTAACCGGGAGGGTCAGGACAGCTTCGGGGGCTCCGAGCTGTCCTAACTATTTTGCCACCATTCGTCTTGGCCGAGGCTGCGTCTAGCTGGCGAACTCTTTTGGGAAAAAACCTAGCCCTAGAGGAGGATCCCGGCCAGGCGCGCCGCCCGCAGCTCCTGCTTGATCTTTCCAAAGGAAGCTGAACGCATGGTAAAACGGCTTACGAAATCGCAATCGTAAGCCTCCGCGTCGTTTGTAGCCGCCCGGTTTGGAAGAGCAGGCGCGGCCCGATGGTGGGCGTTGTCCTTCCTGACAGTTCATTTCGACATCTTCTACTCCTCATGAGTAAACCAGATTCGCGAGTTCGCCTGGAGTTTGGCCCTCGCGATGCTCATGTGCTCTTTGATCCTGAATGATCTTGCCTTCGTTCCACGTCAGTGGTCGATCGCGGCGATAATTGCCGTAGAGACAGATGAAGAGGCCGAATGGCGCTCGACAGGTTAGCAACTGGCGGCGTGGTCTCGCCTGCTCTCTGATGTGTCTTTGTCTAGCTGCGCGCGCGTATTGCCAGCAGGCAGGCGGAGACGTTAGCGCGTCCGATCAGTCCAGCAGTCCCCCAGCAGGTACACCTGAGGATCCGTCAACCACTCTGTTTCCGCGTCTGCACAGCGAGCGCTATTGGATTTCGGCGCAGGACAACATCGTCTTTCAGTACAAGCCCTCGTTCCCGGCCAAATACAGCGGGTTGAACAGCCTGCGGGCGCACACGGAAGATGCCACTTCCAACGTGGGCACTCTGTATCTCGGATACGCCCCTCGCAAGGATGCAGAACTTTACCTTGATATCGAGAGCGCCAGCGGCGGCGGTCTTAGCGATGCTCTTGGATTGGCAGGATTCACCAATGTCGACGTAGTGCGCAATCCGCAACTGGGAGTGGCTCCATACATCGCCCAGGGCTTTGTGCGTGGGATCGTTCCTTTGAGCAAGGAAATGGTCGAAGTCGAGCGTGGGCCAATATCACTGGATTCGCGCTTGCCGGCGCGGCGCTTGATGTTTTACCTGGGCAAGTTCAGTTTGACGGACTTTTTTGATGTGAATGCCGGCAGCGGAGACAGCCGCTCGCAATTTCTTAATTGGACGATTGTAAACAACGGTGCCTTTGACTACGCTGCCGATACGCGCGGATATACCGTCGGCGCGGTGGTCGAGTACGATGATCGCAATTGGACGTTTCGCTTCGCTGAAGTGCTCATGCCTACAGTCGCCAACGGCATCCAATACGAGTGGAATCTTAGCCGGGCGCGAGCCGAGAATTACGAACTCGAATTACATCCGACGGTCTTTGGGCAACAAGGCACCGTGATCCGGCTGCTTGGGTTCGTAAATCACGCCAACATGGGCGTTTATCAACAGGCGATCAATAATTTTCTAATGGGCAAGACCCAACTTCCGGATATCACCGCCCATCCGCCCCATACTACGATCAAATACGGCTTTGGACTAAACCTGGAGCAACACCTGAGCCAGGCGATCACCGCATTTGCTCGCATAGGCTGGAACGAGGGTCAGCATGAGTCATTTGTGTACACCGAAGTGGATCAAACCCTGTTGGGCGGCGCTGATCTGGCGGGAGAGTTGTGGGGCCGCAAGCGGGACAAGTTGGGCGTTGCCTTCGTCTCCAACGGCATATCGGCCGTACACCAGAAATACCTGGCCCTGGGAGGACATGGATTCCTGCTGGGAGACGGTGCTCTGACCTATGGCCGCGAGAACATCTTTGAAGCGTACTACACGGCGCACCTGTGGCGGGGCATTTTCGCCGGCCCGGACCTGCAGCACATTACCAATCCAGGGTATAACCGCGTCCGTGGACCAGTCTGGGTTCCAGGCTTGCGAATACATTTGGATTTTTAGCATGGCCCAGTCGGCACGTCCGCTCGCAAGTTCGGAATCACTTCGTTATCCACCGCACTGCTTCTCTTTGAGGCTATCCGCCGATTACTTGGGTAATCGGGCAGTTTTCACGAACCGGAGTACAATTGGCGGCGGTGCGGGCCCCCAGTGAGTTATGGAAGCCTAGACCAAACGCCTATGAGTGCGGTCTTCGGACTTGCCAACTATGCTGAGAACGCTGGTACCAGCAGGTTCTCGAGGCCCAATATCGACGAAGATAGGCGTACAGCGGTGCGCTACGAACCGGCAGCGGCCTACGAAAGCGCTCAGAACCGGGCGACGCACTTAGTTATTTTCTCCAGTTTTACGGCACCAATATTGATTATCGCCATGTTGGCGAGCGCATCAAGGCCCTCAGGTCGTAAAATCGAGGGATGAACTTCCTCGTGAGACCGGTGGTGCCGCAACAACTCTGCCCTAGGAGCGGATCCAATCCAGGGAGGTCGGAGTGAGCGCCGACCGCCATCTACCTATCAGCGGCATGTCAACACAGGTTCAGGACGGGAATCGTCGCGTAAACGGTGATTCGATTGAGAACGAGGCGGACCTCCCCACCCCGCCGCTTTCTGGCGGACAGCTGTGGGTACATCGGCTGGCAGTGCTTCTGTTTGTCTTCTTCTGCGCGATTCTGGGTGTGATATTGATTATTTTCCCCTGGCGCGACGAGTGGACAAACAACAGTCTGCTTTTCGGCCACCCCGGGTTGCAGGATTTGCTGTCCAGCGGCTTCGTGCGCGGTCTGTTCACTGGACTAGGCCTACTCGATGTCTGGATTGGGTTCTGGGAAGCCATTCACTATCACGAATAGTGTATGGAAAATCGTTAAAAGCGAGATTGGAAGATGAGCGATCATAAGCCGAAGCCGGCATCGCTGGCCTATCAGAATGAGCGATTTCTCAACAGCCCGGATGGGCGGATTCTGCGCATCCTGTCCGAGTATATGGAACCGCTGGCCCGCTTCCGCCGGGAACAGATCCAGGACACGGTCGTTTTTTTCGGCTCGGCTCGTATTACGAACCTGCGCCATGCGGAAAGCGCTCTGGCCAGATGGAAAAGTAACCCTCAGGCAACCCCCGAGCAGGCAAAGGGCCTAAAGCGCGCCCAGGTGGCGGTGGATATGGCCCACTACTACGAGGACGCACGAAGGATGGCCTACTTGCTGACGGAGTGGTCGCTCAAGATTCCCGCCAAGCGCAGGCGGTTTGTGGTAGCGACAGGCGGTGGCCCCGGCATCATGGAGGCGGCCAACCTGGGCGCGCAAGAAGCGGGTGGTAAGACAGTTGGTCTTAACATCAACTTGCCCCTTGAGCAGTTCCCGAATCGATACATCACTCCTTCCCTGAATTTTGAGTTCCACTACTTTTTCATGAGGAAGTTCTGGTTTGCCTACTTGGCCAAGGCCCTGGTCATTTTTCCCGGAGGATTCGGAACGTTGGATGAGTTATTCGAAATCCTTACTCTGGCTCAAACGGAAAAGCTGGCGAAGAAAATTCTGGTGGTTATCTACGGTCGCCAATATTGGACGAAGGTTCTGAACTTAGAGCACATGGCGGACGCGGGCACCATCTCACCGGGCGACCTGGATCTGTTCAGAATCGTTGATTCCCCGGAAGAAGGCTTCGAATACCTAAGGGACGGGCTGACAAAATATCATCTGGGAGCGCAAGCCAAGGCCGCGGGGGAGCGAGTTCCGGAAATCGCAAAGACGCGGCCCTAAAGCGTGCGGAAACTTATTGTCCCTCTGGCTCGGCGATGCCGGTGCGGGTGTGTTACCGGCCGAAAAGCAAATCTGCTACTTTCAATCCCAAGCTGCCCGGGTCAACGTCAGTCCGATTGCAAAGCACGATGATGGTTAAATCATCCTCGCTGAACCGCTGAATGTTTGTCTTGAATCCCATGGTCTCACCGTAGTGCCACATACGGCGATGTTGATGGTAGGGATTGAGAAACCAGCCGAATCCGTATTCAGCCGGCGATCCATCGGGCCCGCGCACGGAGTTGTCCGGAACCGCGACTGGCGTGATTGCCGCCTGCATTTCCTTCTCACTAAGCAACGTGTGCTGGCGCAGCGCATCGTCCCATTTGGCCAAATCGGCTGTGGAAGAATAGACTCCGCCATCTCCCAGAGTCGCCGAGGTCGGACTTTGATCGGTTTGTTCCCATCCAGCCGCTTGTTTCGTGTGGCCGAAAGCACGATGCGCGACCTCATTTTTTCCGCGCACGTAAGCCACGGTGTTCATCATTTTCAGAGGAACGAACAAGCGATCGCGCAGGAACTGATCGAAACTCTTACCTGAGACCTTGGCGACCACGATTCCCAGTACGACATATCCCGAGTTGCTGTAATCCCATTTTGTGCCGGGAACAAATTTGGTTGTCTTCTGCCGTTTTAGAAGATCAAGCACGCCGCCATCGTGAATTTGAATTTGTTCGACCGGAACACTGGGATCAGGTTTGGGCATCAGATCCTCGTAATCGAGGAGGCCTGAAGTATGGTTGAGGAGGTTGCGGATGGTAATTGCTCTTCCATAATCGGGAAAATCGGGAAAGATGTCGATCAAGCGGTCTTCGTAGTGGAGCTTGCCGTCATGTGCCAGGAGCATTACCGCCATGGCAGTAAACTGCTTGGTGAGGGATGCCAGCCGAAAATTGGTAAGTTCGTCGATCTTATCGAGGGTTTGGAAACCGGTAATACCATAGCCGCGCTGAAACACGGTTCTGCCGGCTTTGCTGATCAGTACAGCGCCGCCGGGCGAATTGTTCGATTCGAGACCGGCAAAAATTGCGCCAATTCGATCTGCATCATTTTGATCGCTAGCGAAGCTTGACAGCGAAAACAGCAACATCAGGGCAAGCGCGGTTCGCATGCTCGGCGTCCTCCGACTATTTGAAGACTTCGCAGCTCTAGTTCTTGATACCGGCGACCGCCATCATCCGTCCGGTTCTGCCTCTCTCTGCGCGATAAGAAAACAATAGGCCACGGTTGCAGCAGGTACAAATTTCAGACGCGGTGATGCTGTCTCTCGGCACTCCCGCAGTCAACAGTTGCTGCCGGTTCGCTTCCACCAGGTCCAGGAAAATCTTCTGTGGCAGATCCGAGTGGCCGGGCGCACGAGCGGTCATGAACAACAAGGGATACTTCTGGCGGATTTCGTCCGCCTCTTGGCTCTCACGAAATAGTTGCCGAGCATAGGCGAACTGGCTGTGGAACTTATCGCGCACTTCCTCGCCAACTTCATAGCAGCAGGCATGGATGGCTGGACCGATCGCCGCCAGCAGATTGCGCGGCTGGGTTCCAAACCAGCGGCGCAGCTCGCCTACTCCCTTTTCGACAATCCGCTTTACCGTTCCCCGCCATCCCGCGTGGAAGATGCCAATCGCATGTGTTTTCCGATCCACCAGAATGACCGGCAAACAATCCGCCGTCTGGACCGCGAGCAGAATACGTGGGACTTCCGTGACTAATCCATCGCCTACCAGAGGAAATGCGGGCGGCTGGTCGACCAGGTGAATCAAATCGGAATGAGTCTGTCGCAGGGTAACCAGCGGCCACGACGCCAGTCCTGACCCTTTCCCTAGCGCATCAAGAAATGCAACCCGGTTTCTGCGCACCGCAGTGGGTGAGTCGTCCTTGGTGAAACCCAGATTCAGGGCAGATTCTCCATAAATCGTCGAGAAGCCACCCCGCCGTGTGCTAAATCCGTGGACCAACCACGGCAAGCGCTTCCAAGAATGGATTGAAATAATTTCCGGTTCGGATTTCTTTTTGAGCGACAGCTTAAGTCTCTTCGCCACAACCGTATCTTAGCCCAGTCGTCGGGAATCGGCCTGGCTGCATTCGAGACATGCCGAACCGATGATTTGCGCGCGGTCGAGGTGCTCCGCTATCATTTTTCTCGCCAGCATGTACGCCAATTTCTACGCTATAGATCGTTGGACCAAGAAGACGGTCCACTGTATCCATCAAAAGTTGATCGTTGCGATTGCCACCCGCCACGCCGATGCCACGGACATCGAGTTTTTGGTAGACGGTCAGCCAGTGTGGGTGGCGCTGCCCATGCCCGCCTGGGTTGAGTACAAGAAGAGGAGCGGTAAGACGATTACCGATCCGCTTGCGGTCGAAATTGCCGGACATTACCTCAAGGCGGCTCTGGAATCGGGCGAAGGCGGCGGACGGGAAATGTATTCGCTGACGGTCGCCGAGACCCTTAAGCATCTGGATGATGTAGTAGCGGATCTCGAGCGAGAACCTTTGCCCCAGGAATAGATAAGCAGCCGATACCGTGCCCTCGTACCCAGGAGCTGAAACCGGGGCAACCTGTGTTCCTGACCTGAATTCCTCCCCAGATTTGGAAAATACACTCTGGATGAGGGACAATAACCGTTTGTACCTTTTGCATCCAACAGATCTGTACGGAGCCCAAGTTCTGCCAATCGCGTCCGCGCACGATTAGCGTGACGTCCCGCTTTGGCCGATGTCAGGAGAGAGGCGCATGTCGAGCCTTGCCATGGAAGTTGAAACCAGCGGTCAAAATAGAAATCCCCGCCTGACACAATGGGTGGAAGAAGCCGCCCGGCTCTGTCAGCCCGACCGAGTCCACTGGTGTGACGGTTCGCAAGAGGAATACCAGGCCATGCTCCGGCTCATGGTCCTAAGCGGAGTTGCCATCCCGCTGGATCCGGGTAAAAGGCCCAACAGCGTGCTGGTCCGTTCGAATCCCGCTGACGTCGCCCGGCTGGAAGATCGGACGTTCATCTGCTCGCAGAACCTCGAGGATGCTGGACCAACCAACCACTGGGAAGATCCCGAGAAAATGAAGAACACGCTGCGTCGACTTTATTCCGGCTGCATGGTTGGGCGCACGATGTACGTGATTCCTTACAGCATGGGTCCAATCGGGTCGCCGATTGCCAAGATCGGAGTAGAGATCACTGACTCGCCCTACGTCGTGGCCAGCATGCATATCATGGCGCGGGTAGGCGACCCTGTGCTGGAGGTTCTCGGGGCTGAAGGGGAATTCGTCCGCGGCATGCATTCGATTGGCGCGCCGCTAGAGCCCGGCCAACAGGATTCCACCTGGCCGTGCAATGCCGAGTGCAAATACATCTGCCATTTTCCGGAAACTCGCGAGATTTGGTCGTACGGCTCAGGCTACGGGGGAAATGCCTTGTTGGGCAAGAAGTGTCACGCATTGCGCATTGCCTCTGTGCAGGCCCGGGATGAGGGCTGGATGGCCGAGCATATGCTGATACTCAAGATGATCAATCCGGCCGGCGAAATGAAGTACTTTACTGGCGCCTTTCCCTCTGCTTGTGGCAAGACGAATTTAGCGATGCTGATTCCTTCCATCCCCGGCTGGAAAGTAGAGACAGTGGGCGACGACATCGCATGGATGAAGTTCGGCTCCGATGGACGGCTATATGCCATCAATCCAGAATATGGCTTTTTTGGAGTCGCACCGGGGACCAGCAGGAAGTCGAATCTGAACGCCTTGCTCACCGTCACCAGAAACTCCATTTTCACGAACTGCGCGGTGACGCCGGATGGTGATGTGTGGTGGGAGGGGATGACGAATGACAAGCCGGCCGAATTAATCGACTGGCTGCGGCGGCCGTGGACGCCGGAATCGAACCGTAAGGCAGCCCATCCCAACTCTCGCTTTACAACCCCCGCCAGCCAGTGTCCGGTCATTGCCCCCGAGTGGGAGGACCCGAAAGGCGTTCCCGTCGACGCCATCCTTTTCGGCGGACGCCGCGCGGGAATTGTTCCAATCGTCATAGAAGCGTTCAACTGGACGCACGGCACTTTCCTTGGCGCGACCGCCAGCAGCGAAACCACAGCCGCTGCCGTCGGCAGAGTAGGGCAACTACGCCGCGATCCGATGGCCATGCTCCCCTTTTGTGGCTATCATATGGGCGACTACTTCTCGCACTGGCTCAAGATTGGTGCCCGCCCCGGAGCTAAGCTGCCGAAAATCTACTACGTAAACTGGTTCCGCCAGGATGAGAACCGACGGTATCTGTGGCCCGGGTACGGAGAAAATAGTCGAGTGCTGGAATGGATTTTCGATCGTTGCGATGACAGAGTTCATGCCAAGGACACGCCCATTGGTCGCCTGCCCGACACCGACGACCTCGACACGAAGGGACTGAATATCCCGGCTGCCGATCTGGCGAAGCTGCTGAGTGTGGATAAGAACGGCTGGTTGGCGGAGATCCCGCTCATCCGTCAGCACTTTGAAAAGTTCGGAGATCGCTTGCCGAAGGAACTCGCTCGCGAAGTCGATGACCTCGAGAAGCGCTTGCATGCGCTTTAAGTTCAAGCGGTTTTCCTAGGTCCGCTTTAATCGATTGGCCAACGCTACAAGTATCACCGCTCCAAAAATTGCGACCAGAACGCGAGGGATGAAGCCACCGGTTGTGTAGAAGCCCAGTGCGCCGAGGATCCAGCCGCCGACGATACCGCCCACGATACCGAGCCCTAGATTCATCAGCGGGCCGTATCCTGCTCCCTTCATGATCTTCCCGGTTGCCCAGCCTGCAATCATACCGATCACAACGACCCAAATCAGCCACATGGGAACCTCTCAATTCTCGATTCAACCTGGAAACGCTCGGTGCGCCAACCTGATCTCCTTGGGCTTCACTCAATCGAGCGGCGCTCTGGGGTCAGAATAAGCGGATTCGCTTGACCTGCTCGACCGCCGGAATTTTGCGCAACTCTGCCAGCACCTGGTCAGGGACATGGCCGTCGACGTGTACTACCGCGATTGCCTCGCGTGAGGTTTTCTGGTCGGCCGGCTTGCCGGTTTTGCCGTTGCTGGCCCGCCGACCGAGAGAGAAATCCGCTATGTTGATCTTGTGATCGCCCAGAATCGTGCCCACGCGGCCGATCACCCCGGGAACATCGCGATTACGAAGATAAATAAGGTTACGCTCGAGCGGAGCCTCGACGTCAATTCCGTCGATTGCCAGCAGGCGCGGAGCATGCCCGTGGAGCACCGCGCCTCGGATCTGGTGCTCCTCGGAAATGGTTTTGAGTTCGATGGTCAGTACGCTTCCGG
>Ga0126372_10001106_pt1 | contig 10628 bp, 8 predicted proteins | sample PanSoiMetaPlot_6_FD_92762 | JGI IMG/M metagenome (GOLD analysis project Ga0126372, IMG submission 92762) | Tropical forest soil microbial communities from Panama - MetaG Plot_6 | ecosystem: Environmental > Terrestrial > Soil > Tropical forest > Bulk soil | place: Panama | collected 2016-02-17
CACAGCCAGCGAAGCCCATCCTCCCGGAACAGCTCCGCGCCGTGGAAAGCGCGCACCGCCTGCTTGAGCGCCGGCGCCCCCGCTTCGTGGCCCGCTGAGATCAACAGCGCCAGGCCATCGAGCAGCAGATCGGGCGAGCGGGGCGGCCGCGGCGGCGGGGGGGCTGCACGTGCCACCTCGGCCACCCCGCGCATACCGCCGGCAAGGGCCAGGTGGCCTGCGAACAGCGACGCGGCGAGCGCGTCCAGGTAGGTATCGCGTGCCAGCCGGACGTCGAACTGCTCAAACTGGCGGGCCGCCGTCAGCAGGAGCAGGGGTGCGTCGTTGCCGCGGCTGTCAGTAAACGCGATCTGCTCGCGCAGTGCGATCTGCCCGCGCAGCAGGTCCGCCTGGGCACGCTGGAACTTCTCCGGCGGCGCGGCCTGTGCGCTGGCCAGCAGCCGTAGCGCCGCATCAAACGCCCCGGCTTGATATTTCGCCTGCGCGGCGGCCATCGCCCGCTCCGCCTGCCGCGATGGGTCGGGTGTCAGCGCGGCGGCGCGCTCGAGAAAGGAGGCCGCCGCGGCCGGGCCGCCGCGCGCCTGTGCGCGTCCGGCCGAGCGCTCCAGTTCCCCGGCGACATCCTCATCTGGCCCCAGCGCCGCCTGGGCGCGGTGCCAGGCACGGCGATCCGGGTCCGATTCTGGGTCGGTCGCCTCGGCCAGCGCCCGGTGCGCGCTGCGGCGCTCCTGCGGCGAGGCGGCCCGGTACACCGCCGAACGCACCAGCGGATGGCGGAAGGTCACCCGTTCCCCGATCCTCAGCAGCCCGTCGGCTTCCGCGGCGGCCGCCGCCTCCAGCCCGATCCCCAACAGCCCGGCCGCCCGCCACACCAGCAACGGCTCGCCTGCTGGCTCCGCCGCAGCGACCAGCAACAGCCGCTGGGTGGCTGCCGGGAGAGCCTCGAGCCGCCGCCGGAAGCTGTCTTCGACCCGCCCCGGCAGCCCCGGCACGTCCACCCGGAAGCCGAACCCGGGGGCCAGCTCGGTGATCGGCAACCCTCGCGGCAACTCCAGCAACGCCAGCGGGTTACCCCGCGTCTCGGCCACAATCCGGTCTCGTACTCGCTCATCCAGCGGCCCCCTGACCACCGAGCCGAGCAGTTCCCGCGCGTCACCATCACCAAGACCCTCGACCAGCAGCTCCGGCAGCCTGGTGAACTCCTCGATCGGCTCGCGCGTCGCGACCACCAGCGCGACCGGCTCTGCCAATAGCCGACGTGCCACAAACCCGAGCGCCTGCACCGATGCCCGGTCCAACCACTGCGCATCGTCAATCATGCACAACAACGGCCGCTGCTCAGCCACCTCGGACAGCAGGTTCAATGCGGCCAGCCCCACCAGAAACCGGTCCGGCGCTTGTCCCGCCCGCAAGCCGAACGCCACGCCGAGCGCATCACGCTGGGGACCCGGCAGGCGCTCCAGCCGGTCCAGAATCGGCGCGCACAACTGCTGCAGGCCGGCGTACGCAAGCTCCATCTCCGACTCGACACCGGATACCCGCACAATCCGCAAGCCGGTCGCCAACTCGCCGACGTAATCCAGCAGCGCGGTCTTCCCGACCCCCGGCTCCCCGCGCACCACAAGCACCCCGCTCTGCCCAGCCCGCACCGCATCGAGCAGGTGGGCGAGCGCCGCGCGTTCCGCGAGACGATCCAGCAGCATCATAGGGCCCTAGGTGGTGCCAGCGCGGATAGCGCGCCACTGCGGCCTTTACGCTACCGGCCCCGAGCTCACGGCGCTAGCGGCCGACAGCCGGTAGGACAGCCGTGGCAACCGTGGCCGACTGCGTGCCCGGGCGGCCTGTGCCTGATCGCGCGAGCGATGGCGTGGCGTTCGCCAGCGTTCCGCTGGGCCGGTCGTGGCTACTGCCCGGCGTCGCTGTCCTCTGCTAGCTCGGCCTGGGCTACCTCGGCTTCCGCGACAGCAATCGCCAGGCCCAGGGCTCGAAGGATCTTCCCGCTCGCCGAGACCACCCGGGCCGAGCCGACCACCGGGGCAACCCCGATCATGACCCCCTGGATGTCGTCGGCAGTGACCCCGCTCTCCTCGGCCGCCTCGGCGTTCAGCAAGTAGGAGACAGGCGCTGCGTCAACCGCTATCAGGGCGGCGAGCCTGACGAGCATGAGCTCGCGCGGTTCGAGGGAATTGCGCGCCAGCGACGCGGCGGTCATGTCGGCCAGCGTGTCAAGCACGGGTGTTTCGTCAGGCATGGGGCCCTCCTTGAAGTGTGCTTCCGGCACCGCTCAGGATCGCCACCGTAACCAGGGCAGGAAGAGGGCGCATCACCCCATAGGCGTGATACGACGGCCGGCGCTCGTGGTGCCGGGGTCGCCGTGGCGCAGGTAGCACACCTGCATGCCAAACCAGCGCCCGGCGAGCAGCGCGCCAGCGGATCGGCCCGTTCCCGCACAGTTCTAAGCCGGGGCGCGGCCTCGCCGCCTGAGCAGCGACTACTCATTTCCCGGGCCGCCGGTTACTCAGGTTTCCGCCGCGCGGGGCCGGTTGAGAATGAGCAACGATTGCTCAGGCGCGGGCGTCCGTGCCGCGGGCATCGTCGCGGTAGACACCTGAACAAGGAGACCTACCATGACGATTTGCTCAGATACCGCCGCTCCTGCCGATGCGGCGGCGGTCAGCGTTTACCGGGCGATCGGCGGCCGGGCGGCTGTTGTCGCCGCCGTCGACGGCCTCTACGGCCGGCTCCTCGCCGATCCGGTGCTCAGCGGGTTCTTCCCGGGCGGCGTCGGCCCGCGCCACCGTGCCTACGTCGTCACGATCCTCGGTGAGGCGCTGGGCGGTCCCGAGCGCTACCGGGGACCCGACCTTGTCAAGGCGCACCGCGGCCTGGGCATCACCGATGCCGACTTCGACCGCACCGCTGGGCATCTTGCCGCGACCCTCGACGACCTGGGCGTCCCCGGCCACCTGGCCGATCACATCGTCGGGATCGTGGCGGGGCTCCGGCCAGCCTTGGTGACCGCCTGAGGAGTGCGGCCCGGCTGAGTTCCGAGAACAGCGCGGCCCTGCTGGGTTCCAGTGGCCGGCGGTGGCCCTGTGGGGCCTGGCCTGGCATTCTGTCCGGTGTGGTGATGACGCTGCCGCGGTGGCCGATCGTTGGCCGCCGGCCGGAGCTTGAGGTGTTCGAGCGGGCCCTGGGCTCGGGCGAGCGGGCGGGCCTGGCGATCTACGGGCGGGCCGGGGTCGGGAAGACCCGGCTGGCTGATGAGTGCGCCGGGCAGGCGGCGGCGAGCGGTCATCCGACCCAACGGGTGGCGGGCAGCCGGACGACGGCGCTGCTGCCGCTCGGCGCGGTGGCTTCCCTGCTCCCCGACGGCCCTGGGCCACTCGGCCCCGACGGGCAGGTCAACGCGGTGGCGCTGTTCGAGCAGACCCGCCAGGCCCTGCACGACCGCCATCGCGGCCACCGCCTGGTGACCGTCGCCGATGACATGGCCCTGCTCGACGCCGCCTCGCTGGCCCTCCTCGGGTACCTGGCCGCGCAGCGGGCGATCTTCTTGATCGCCACAGTGCGCACCGGTGAGCCGGTCCCGGACCTGCTGACCGACCTTTGGCGGGACGGCTGGCTCGAGCGGATCGACCTGCATGACCTCAGCCGCGCCCACGTTGACACGCTCTTGCACTTGGCCCTCGGTGGCCCGATCGAGGCCGGTGCTGGGCAGGAGCTCTGGGAGGCCAGCCGGGGCAACCCCCTGTACGTGCATGAACTGGTCCTGGGTGCCCTCCAATCGGGGGCGCTGGTCGACCGGTCCGGGGTGTGGCACCTGGAGGACCACCTGCCGGCCTCGAGCCGGCTGCTCGACCTGGTCGAGCAGCGGATCGGCGGCCTGCCGGCCGAGGCCCGCTCGGTGGTGGAACTGCTCGCCCTGTGCCAGCCGGTGGAGCTCGGCTACCTGGAGACGGCTGCCCCGGCCGGGGTGCTGGAGTCGCTGGAGCGGGCCGGGCTCGTCACGATCACGGTCGCCGACGGGCAGGTGCGCCTGGCTCACCCGCTGCACGCCAAGGTGGTCCGCGCCGCCATGCCGAAGCTGCGGGCGCGGGCGGTGCTGCTTGCGCAGGCCGAGCGGCTGGCGGCGGCCGGCGCCGCTCCTGGCCCGTCGGAACTGCGGATCGCCGTGTGGCGGCTGGACGCCGGGGCGCAGCCTGACCCGGCCGTACTGCTCCGCGGCGCCCACCTGGCGCGCGCCGCGCACGACTTCCGTACGGTGCGGCGGCTGGTGGAGGCGGTGCCCAGCGAGCAACTGGACGCGGCCGGTGCGTTGCTGCTCGGCGAGGCGCTGTATGAGCTAGGCGCGTTCGACGCGTCCGAGCAGGTCCTCGCCGCCGGGCAGGGTCTGCCCAGCAACGAGCACATCACCCTGCGGCTGGCGGTCACCCGGGCCAAAAACGCCCAATGGGGCTTGTGTCAGCCCGAAAAGGCGCTGGCCATCAACGCCGCCGCCCGGGCCGTGGTCACCTCAGCGCAGCTCAGGGAGGAACTCGTGGCTGACGAGGCCTCCGTCTTGACGTTCTCGGGGCACCCCAACCGGGCCTTGGCGGTGCTCGGGCAAATCACCGGAACCGACCAGCGGACGCGGGTCGTGCGGGCGATCGCCGGGGCCATCGCCCTGGCAACGGCGGGACAGACGGCCGAAGCGGCGGCTCTTGCCCGCGCCGGCCACGCCGACCACCTCGCGCTCGGTGACGAGCCGGCCATCGCCCACCCGGCCATGCACGTCGTCAACGAGGTGTTCGCCCTGACCGAGGCGGGCCGGCTCGCCGAGGCCGAGCAGCTGGCCCGGGCCGGCGCCGAGATCGTCGCCTCCCAGCGGGTGGCCATCGCCCAGATCTGGTTCGCCGTGAACCTCGGGCGGGTCGCCATCCTGCAGGGCCGGGTGGTGACCGCCCGCCGCTTCTACGCCGAGGCGGCCGGGCTGGCACAGTCCAGCCGCTTCGCCGGCTCGCGGCGCGTCGCACTGTCCGGCCTTGCCATGGCGCATGCCATGCTCGGCGAGCCGGACGCCGCCGCCCAGGCGCTGGCCGAGCGCGCGGCCGCGCCGGCGTTCGGTTTCCTAGGGCCAGAACAGCACCTTGCCGACGCGTGGGCCGCCACTGCAGCGCGGCGGCCGGCGGAGGCGGCGGAGGTGTTCCGCTCCGCAGCGGCGGAGGCGGCCTCGACCGGCCACCAGCTCAGCGAGTCGTGGCTCCTGCACGACCTGATGCGCACCACCGGCGAGGACGTGTCCGGCCGCCTGCGGGAGCTGGCCGGCGCGTGTGACTCGCCACTGGTGTCCGCCCGGGCCCGGCATGCCGCCGCCGCCCGGGCGCGCGACGCCGGGGAACTCGCCGGTGCCGCCGACGACTTCGAGGCCCTGGGCGCGATGCTGCTTGCGGCCGAGGCCGCCGCCGGCGCGGCCGCGGCGTTCGGCGGCGCCGGAGACCGGCGGGCGGCCACCGCGTCGCTGCGCCGTTCCAGCGCGCTCGCCGGCGCCTGCGAAGGTGCTGCCACCCCCGGGCTGTTCCACCTCCCCACGGTCAAGGCCGCCGCGGCGGCCCCGCTCTCCGGCCGGGAACGGGAAATTGTGCTGCTCGCCGCTACCGGCATGGCCAGCAAGGACATTGCCGAACGTCTCTACCTGTCCGTGCGGACGGTCAACAACCATCTACAGCACGCCTACGCCAAGCTCGGTGTCACCAGTCGCGCCGGCCTGGCTCAGGCACTCGGGAGTGCGATATGACGCCGGAGCAGATCACCTTGGTGCAGTCGTCTTTCGAGCGCCTCGGCCCGGATCTGCCGGCCGTGACAGCCCGCTTCTACCAGGAGCTGTTCCAGCGGGACCCGGCGCTGCGGCCCTTGTTCACCACCGACATGGCCGAACAGCGGGTCAAGTTCGCCCAAAAGCTCACCGAGATCGTGCGGGCCATGCCGCAGCTCGGCGAACTGCTCACTCATACCCGCGCCCTCGGCGCCCGTCACGCCGGTTACGGGGTGCGGGCCGCGGACTACCAGACCGTCGGCGACGCCCTCATCGCCGCGCTAGCAGCCGTCCTCGGCGAGGAGTTCGACGCTCAGACACGCGAGGCCTGGGTTCTCGCCTTCAACATCGTTGCCGAGACGATGCTGGAAGGCGCCGCCGCGGCCCGGCCCATCGGCAGCTAGCCGTTGCGCCCGGCCGGGCAGGGCGGACGCGCCGCGCCTCGCTCGAAGGTGGCACGGCGGGCCGGCCGGTCACGCCTCGCTGATCAGGAATGCCACGTCGGTTTCGAACTTGGCGGGGTCCGGCTCCTGGGATGGGTCGGTGAGGTAGTGCTCGGCCCGGCAGCGCCAGGCTGAGCCCTGGGGGGTGTCCCAGGTATCGAACTCGACGCCTTTCTCCTGCGCCCATTGCAGCAGCGCGGCGTTGCTGGCCAGCAGGCCGTCGTAGGGCCCGGTGTGCCGGAGCACCGCGTACCCGCCTTCCGGCAGGACGCCGGGCCGGACGCGCCCGCTGGCGGTCACCGGCGCGGCCACCGGCACGCCCAGCTCGATCTGCAGGTCCCCGGCCATGTCGATGATCAGGTAACGGATCAGCGGCGGGCCGGCCGGCGCGATGCCCTGGCCGGCCAGCCAGCCGAACAGCTCGGGAAACGCGTCGTCAACGGCGGCGGAGATGCCGTCCATGGTGACGGCCGCGGGGATTGCGGCGTAGTGCTGCGCGGCGCGCGCCTGGATCTGTGGCTCATTGCTCATCTCGAGGCCTTTCGTTGTGCGCTGACAGCCATAGGACGGCGGCCCGCGCCGGTATTCATCGCTGGCCTGCGTTACGCGCCGCGCGAAGCCCCCAGCTACGATCGGCCGGGACAATCGAAGGATGACGCGACCTGAGATGACGACGGGGAGGACCGCGGCACCTCCCGCCGAGGTGAACCGCCTGCGCCCGCGCCGCTCCTGCCTGGCGGTCCCCGGCAGCAACCCGCGCTTCCTGGAGAAGGCCCAGCGCCTTCCGGCAGACCAGGTGTTCCTGGACCTTGAGGACGCCTGCGCGCCGCTGGTGAAACCAAGCGCCCGGCACGCGATCGTCGACGCGCTCAACAACGGCGACTGGGGCGGCAGGATCCGCGCGGTCCGGGTCAACGACTGGGCCACGCACTGGACCTACCAGGATGTGATCACGGTGGTCGAGGGCGCCGGGGCCAACCTGGATTGCGTCATGCTGCCGAAGGTGACCGGCGCCGCCCAGGTCCAGGCGCTGGACCTGCTGCTCACGCAGATCGAGAAGGCGATGGGCTTGGAGGCCGGCCGGATCGGCATCGAAGCGCAGATCGAAAACGCCGAGGGCCTGGTGAACGTCGATGCCATCGCCGCGGCCTCACCGCGGCTGGAGACGATCATCTTCGGCCCCGCGGACTTCATGGCCTCCATCGGAATGCGATCGCTGGTGGTCGGCGAGCAGCCGCCGGGCTACCCAGCCGATGCCTACCACTATGTCCTCATGCGCATCCTGGTCGCCGCCCGGGCCCAGAACCTGCAGCCGATCGACGGACCCTATCTGCAGATACGCAACGCCGACGGGTTCCGGGCGGCGGCCCGGCGGTCCGCGGCCCTGGGTTTCGACGGGAAGTGGGTGCTGCACCCGGACCAGATCGCCGCGGCCAACGAGATCTTCTCCCCAGCACAGGAGGACTACGACCACGCGGAGCTGATCCTTGACGCGTACGAGTGGTACGTCTCGGCCGAAGGCGGCGCCCGGGGGGCGGCCATGCTCGGCGACGAGATGATCGATGGGGCGTCCCGGAAGATGGCCCTGGTGGTCGCGGGGAAGGGCCGGGCGGCGGGGATGGAGCGCACCGTCAAGTTCCAGCCACCCGCCTAGCGCCCGGCGGCCCGGATCATAACTGGACTACTGGACAGGGGCAGAATTGGACCTTATCAGGGGGCCGCTTACGCCCTAGCGTCAATGGCATGAGCACGCCAACGGCAACGCAGACACCTAACGCCAGCCATGCCAGCACGCCGGCCACCCCGTCCCCGGATGGACCCCGCGGGGCGCGGCGTACCGCGGAGTTCGCGCCGGCCACCCACCGGCCGCGCCTGGTAACCCGCGCGCTGCTGCTTCGTTTTGTGTCCGCGATCGGCTCGGCGACCAGCTTCTACCTGCTGCTGTCGGTGGTTCCCCTGTTCGCCAGGGCGGGCGGGGCCGGCGAGGGCGCGGCGGGGCTGGCGACCAGCGCGCTGACCTTCGCGGCCGTGGCGGGTGAAATGGTGACGCCGCGGCTGGTGACCAGGTACGGGCACCGCACGGCACTCGCCGCGGGCCTGGTGCTGCTGGGCGCGCCCGCACTGATGCTCGCGGTGTCGGCAAGCACCGCGGTGATCGTGACGGTCTGCGTCGTCCGCGGCATCGGCTTCGGCATCACCTGCGTCTCCGGCGGGGCGCTCACCGCCTCGATCATCCCGGCCGAGCGCCGGGGCGAGGGGCTGGCGCTGTTCGGCGTCGTGGTCGGCGTGCCGTCGATGGTGGCGCTGCCCGCCGGCCTGTGGCTTACCGCGCACATCGGATACGGGCCGGTGTTCGCCGCCGGGGGCGTGGCCGCGCTCGCCGCCCTGGCTGCGGTGCCCGGGCTGCCCGGCCGGGACCCCGCGGAGCCTGCGGGCGCACGGAAGCGCGGCGGGCCGCGGGCCGGCGGCGTGCTGGCCGGGATGCGCACCCCCGAACTGGCCAGGCCAAGTGCCGTGTTCGCGGCCACCACCATGGCCGCCGGGATCCTGGTCACGTTCCTGCCCCTGGCGGCGACGCGGGCCACCGCGGGCCTCGTGGCGCTGGCGCTGCTCATCCAGTCGGCGGTGTCCACCGTCTCCCGCTGGCTGGCCGGCCGGTACGGCGACCGCCACGGCCCGGCCGGCCTGATCATCCCGAGCCTCGCCGCCTCGGCAATTGGCATGCTGATGCTGGTGCTGACTACCGAACCGGCCGCGGTTATCGGCGGAGCGGTGGTCTTCGGCGCCGGGTTCGGGGTCGCCCAGAACGCCACCCTGTCGCTCATGTACGCGCGGGTGCCCGAATCCGGCTACGGCACGGTCAGCGCGCTGTGGAACCTCTCCTACGACGCAGGGATGGGCCTGGGGGCCGCGGGGTTCGGCGCCGTCGCCGCCCAGACCGGGTACCCGGTGTCCTTCGCGCTCACTGCGGCGCTGATGCTCGCGGCGCTCGCGCCAGCGCTGCGCGACCGCCGCGTCGGCGTCGGCCGCCCCGCCGCCCGGTCGCACTGAAACCCGGCTGGCCCACCGGATTGCGGTGCGTGCCACCAGATTGCGGTGCGTGCCACCGGATTGCACGCGTGATGTCTGGGCAGAAAAGTGCGGTGGCTTCGTACTCGGTGAACCCAGACGGCGTGGCGTGGGCGCAGCACCTCATCGACAGCGGCCAGTACGTGCTCAACAGCGACTGGGGCAAGGTACAGCCCCGCGCCAGCGACCAGAACGCCTTCCTCAAGTCGCACTCGTGGGAGGAATACGCCCGATGGCATCTCGGCCTCACCGACGGTGCCAAGGATCACACCAAGGCCCGGTACGCGTTCGTCTTCGGCGACTTCCGCCGTCTGCACCGCATAGGCGTCATCGCCTGTCAGTACCGGGCGGCCGAGTGGCGGCACAAGGAAATCGAGCTTGCCGCGCACGACCTGCTGCAGCGCCTAGACCGCAGGGAAAGCTGACCGGCAGAAACCGAGTCGGTTGCGCCGGCCGCACCTCGCCGGGGCGGACCGGCCGGTGCGCCGGCGGAACCATGCCCGTCGGCGCACCGGATGCGGGAATCGCTAGGGCGGATGTCGACGCCTGCCCTCATGGCCTGCGGTCTTGCCGGCACCGGCCCGTGGAACCTGCGCTTGCGCCTCCCCCTAGACCGGCAGGGATGCGAAGAAGTCGCGGATGTCCTGGACAAACAGGCCGGGCGTTTCGAGCGCGGCGAAGTGGCCGCCGGCCTCGAAGTCGCTCCAGTGCACGATGTTGTTGGCCTGCTCGGCGTAGCGGCGGATGGCGATGTCCTCGGCGAAGACGGCCACGCCGGTCGGTACCCCGGACGGGACCGGCCAGTCTCCCGAGTGCATGGCCTCGTAGTAGACGTTCGCGGACGAGCCGGCGGTACCGGTGAACCAGTACACGCTGACGTTGGTGAGGATCTCGTCCCGGGAGATCGCGTCTTCTGGCAGCGCATGGCTGGAGCTGGTCCACTCCTTGAACTTCTCGACGATCCAGGCCAGCTGCCCGGCGGGGGAGTCGGTCAGCCCGTAGGACAGCGTCTGCGGCCTAGTGGACTGGATCTGTGCGTAGCCGCTGCCCTCGGACAGGTAGTTCTGCATCCGCTGCAGGCGCTCCTTCTCCACCGGTGTGAAGGTCGCCTGGTCATCCTCGGGGATGTCGCCAAACGGGATGAAGCCCATGGTGGCCGCGTTGACGTGGACGCCGATCACGTGCTCGGAATCGACACGGCCGAGGTCGGGGGCGACGAAGGCGCCGTAGTCCCCGCCCTGGGCGCCGTAGCGCTCGTACCCGAGCCGGTGCATCAGCTCGGCGAACGCGCCCGCCATGCGCTTGGGGCCCCAGCCGGGCTC
>Ga0126372_10001108_pt1 | contig 10626 bp, 7 predicted proteins | sample PanSoiMetaPlot_6_FD_92762 | JGI IMG/M metagenome (GOLD analysis project Ga0126372, IMG submission 92762) | Tropical forest soil microbial communities from Panama - MetaG Plot_6 | ecosystem: Environmental > Terrestrial > Soil > Tropical forest > Bulk soil | place: Panama | collected 2016-02-17
GAGGCGCGCAGAGATCACCTGCATGAACACGGCCATGAGGCTGGAAAGCGCGACCACCCACAGCAAGCCATATTTGTACTGCGCTCCACCCTGGAGGTCAGTTCCCCAGTTGCCCGGGTCCATATAGCCGACGCTGACAAGAATGGCCGGTCCGACGAATGCCTTCCACTGTGGCCAAAAACCGGCTTCCGGGTGTGGAACGTTGACGGTGCTGTGTACACCTTCCAGCGAAACATGCGGTGCTCTGGCTGGATTTTGCGGGTTCCCCGCCAACCGCGACGTTTGGAGGGACCCCTGTTCGGCGGGTTTCATCTCTCAGGTCTCATCAAGGCAGGCATGTACAGGCGTGGAAGCACGGAAACCAGTGTACACCATCTTAAGTTAGCTATAGTTAACTTTGAAAGGACGGTTTCAGGATGCCGGAGCTAGCCACACCTTCTCCGCCGACAGGCGCCCAAGAATGATCGATCCTTTGGCGGTACGCACGGAAAGCGTCTGGTCGTAGTTCCGATCGAGCAGGCTGATTTTGACGCCTGGCCGAATGCCACGGTGTTCCAGAAATTCCAGAAGTTTGCGGTCGCGCTCGTAAATTCCGCTGACCAGGTAATGCTTACCGGTTTCGGCTTCAGTCATCAAGACCAATCCACGATGCCGGCGGCTAGCGGGGCTTTCCATTTCACTCAAGTTGCCATGTGGACAGGCGGCCCCGCGTCCAAGGCGGGCCAGAAGCCTGGCCTCGAAATCCGGCGACACGGCATGCTCCAGCCGCTCCGCCTCGTCATGTACCTTGTACCACTCCATGCCAAACATCTCTGACAGCATGCGCTCGATGAGGTGATGGCGTAGCGTGAGACGACGCGCGATTTTGCGTCCGGTAGCCGTGAGGCGAACCTGCCCGTCGGCCTGCACGCGCACGAACCCATCTTTCTTCAACCGACGCAGCGCCATCGTGACGGCCGGAGCAGATACCTTGAGCCAATGCGCCAGCGTCGCCGAAATGACGGTTTCGCCCTCGCTCTCGGCTTCTAGGATCGCTTTGAGGTAGTCCTCTTTGGAGACAGTGATCATTTGGACGAGATTATACGGGGAAGTTAAGCAGGGTTAACTTGGAAGCCATCCGCCGGCCATGTCGATTAATCAGACGAACCTGGGAAACTGGCGATTCTCGCTTTTGTCGATTCGGGGATTCCGTCGCAGCTGGCGACTTTGTCATTTTTTGACCACCCAAACAGAGGTGGATGATCCGGTACGCCGTTCACGGGACCCCAGATCACTGTACCTGCCGTGTTCACGTATCCGAATTTGTGATCTATCCAGAAGGCAGAGACATTCGTCGGCGCGGTCGAGAGGTTTGACTCTTCGTCCCCGGTTAGAAAACCCGACGCCGCGTCGAAGGCGAGAAAAAATGCGAACTCTCCCGACTTATCGATAAAGCCGCTTTTGCCATCGAACTTGGCCGCGGCCAGTCCGCTCCCAAACATCTCCGCCTGGTCGAATTTTGCTGGGATTACCAGCTTGCCATCCCGGTTTACGTATCCCCATTTCTTGCCTTGCTCGACCGCAGCGAGGCCTTCGGAAAACGGGGAGACTCCGTCGTAGATCAATGGGATCACTGCTTTGCCAGCGAGATCCAGGTACCCCGACTTCTCCTTCTGGGTAACGGGCACCCGCCCCTCGGCAATCAAGTCGACGTACTGGAATTGAGATGCGAGGACTGCGCCGGACCTATCGATGAGCACGGAATCTGAGTCCAACTCCGCAGTGCTTACACCCTCGCGGAAGTAATAAGCGGCTGTGAATCGCGGTTGGATCACGAAATTGCCGGAAGTGTCGATGAATCCCCACTTATCGCCGGAGCGCACCGCAGCAAGTCCTTCCGAAAATGGCAGCGCCTCGTCGAAGGTCGGCGCGATTCCGAACTGCCCAGAGGAATCGACAAAGCCGAACTTATCGCCTTTTTGTTGCACTTCCAGCTTGCCATCGATGGCGATTCGCAAGGGCAGCAAAGTTCCCGCGGAGTCAATAGACAGATAGCGGCCACAAACATAGACCGTGCCCAATCCGCGCCAAAAATCTCTAGCCCACAGAAACTGAGGTTGAATGACGATTTTGCCATCGTGGTCGATGAAGCCGTACTTGCCATTCTGCACAATCACGAGGGGTTCGCTCTTCGTCCCCGCATCGCATGGGCTGCACGCACATAGAGTGACAAGAACCACCCCCAGGAACAAAATCGTGCTGCTCTGTGAGACCAACGAAATCCTTCTCATCGTCGGGAGATTTTATACCCGCTTCAGTCGCGGAGATTCGCAAGTTTGACATTGCCTTGTAGTCCCCCCTACCCTTGATTGTTTCGCGACTATGAAAGTTCTTGTCCTAGGCGGTGGCGGACGCGAGCACGCGCTGGTCTGGAAACTGGCGCAGTCTCCACGCGTCACGAAGCTGTATTGCGCGTCCGGCAACGGCGGCATTGCGCACGACGCAGAATGCGTGCCCACCGACACGCGGAGCCTCGATTCAATGGTCGAAACTGCCAGCAGAATCCAACCGGATCTGACCGTTGTGGGACCGGAACTTCCGCTCACGCTCGGCGTTGTTGATGAATTCCAGCGCCGCGGCTGGCCCGTGTTTGGCCCCACCCAGGCGGCTGCGCGCCTTGAATCGAGCAAGAGCTTTGCGAAAGCATTCATGCAGCGCCACCGGATTCCTACGGCGCACTATGCAATTTGCAAGACCGTCGACGAAGTACGGGCAGCGCTCTCGCACTTCCACCCGCCGATCGTCGTGAAAGCCGATGGGCTTGCCGCTGGTAAGGGGGTTGTCATCGCCAGAAGCAGGGAAGAGGCCGCCTCCACGGCTTCGGAAATGCTGAGCGGCAAAATGCTCGGCCCCGCCGGCTCGCTGGTCGTGCTGGAAGAATGCCTCAAAGGCGACGAACTGTCGTTTCTGGTTTTCAGCGACGGAGAGCGCGTTGTCCCCCTCGTCGCCGCCCAGGATCACAAACGCGTCGGCGACGGCGACACCGGACCAAACACCGGCGGCATGGGCGCTTATTCGACCCAGACCATCGTTGACGACAAAATGCGCGACTGGCTCGTGCATCACATCGCACAACCGGTCGTTGCCGGAATGAAAGCCGAAGGCGCGGAATACCGCGGCGTGCTGTACTGCGGATTGATGATGACGGCGCGTGGCCCCATGGTGCTCGAGTTCAATTGTCGCTTCGGCGATCCCGAAACGCAGCCCATCCTGATGCGTCTCGAAAGCGACCTCGTAGAGGCGCTCGAAGCTTCCGTCAATGGCCGCGTCAGCGACGGAGAATTTCGCTGGTCCCCGGACGCCTCCGTATGCGTGGTCATTGCCTCCAGTGGGTATCCGGGAACATTCGAGGCCGGGAAGAAGATCGCAGGGCTAGAGGCGGCTGAAACAATTCCAGGGGTGAAGGTGTTTCACGCGGCCACCAGCAAGCGGGACGACGTCTACTTCACCTCGGGTGGACGCGTACTTGGCGTGACGGCTCGCGCCGCAGATCTCCCAACTGCGGTGCAGAATGCCTACGCTGCGGTTTCGAACATCGGCTTTGAAGGCATGCACTACCGCAAGGACATCGCCGCGCGAGCATTGAAGAAGTAGTCCGCATTTATTCCAGGTTCGCCTGAATAATCAGAGGATCATGAAAAGATGAGCAAGCCATTGGTATCGATTGTGATGGGCAGCGACTCCGACCTTGAGATCATGCGTGAGGCCGGCAAGGCGCTTGAGGAATTCGGCATCGCCTACGACATCGATGTCACCTCCGCACACCGGTCGCCCGACCGAACCGCGGAGTTTGCACGCAAAGCCGCGAGCCAGGGGATTCGCGTGATCATCGCAGGCGCTGGAGGCGCGGCCCACCTCGCGGGTGTGATCGCGGCGCACACGACCCTGCCCGTCATCGGTGTTCCCATTCCTTCGACATCGCTGCAAGGCATGGACTCGCTCCTCGCCACGGTGCAGATGCCCGCCGGCATTCCCGTGGCGACCGTCGCGATCGGCAAACCAGGCGCGACCAACGCCGGCATCCTCGCGGCTCAGATGATTGGACTCTCGGATTCGGCGGTGGCAAAGAAGCTTGATGCCCACAAGGAAAAACTGGCGCGCGGTGTTGAAGAGAAATCCAAAAAGCTAAAGAGTTCTCAGGGCGTCTAACAACAGAGACGACAAGATGGATCCCGGCCTGCCGTTTAAAGACCTGCTAGCCTACAACGCCGACGAGACGGCGCACTGGAAGCGCTGGTTCGGTGAGAATCCAGCAGTCCTCGATTTCGCGTGCGACGTTGCTGGAGCCGGTACAGTGCGCAAGCTCCTGCTGCACATCTTCGCGACGGAACTCTTCTTCGCCAACCGCGTTCTCGACTTGCCTAAGGCGGATTACGACAACCTTCCTCACTCCACCCTCGGCGAACTCTTTGCCATTCACGAGGAAGCGCACGGCAAGTTCTTGGACTTCCTAGCGAAAGCAAGCTTCGAGGAATGGTCCACTCCCGTTTCCTTGGGATTTCGCGACTTCAAGGCCAGCAAACGCAAGCTCGTCGCGCAAATGGTGTGGCACAGCATCAATCACCGCGGGCAGTTGGCCACATTCTTACGCCAGCAAGGACTTAAAACCGACTGGATCCACGACATCCTGGCTAGCAGCGTGATGGAATAGCGGAGTTACGACTCGGCTCCCGACGCTATTTTTAGATCCTCTGCCATCCACGCACAACGGGAAGGGGAACACTTTAGTCGTGCCCTCTCGAGCATCAAAACTTCGTGCTTAGCGCGTGAGGTGAGCTTTTTCGCAATAGAGCTACAAATGTAACGACCGCAGGTACTCCCGAAATTTTTCGCCAAGCTCCGGCCGCTTCAACGCCAACTCCACCGTTGCCTTCAGGAATCCGAGCTTGTCGCCGGCATCGTACCGCCGGCCCTCGTAGACATAGGCATAAATACGCTGCTCTTTCAGCAGAGCCTTGAGGCCATCTGTGAGTTGCATCTCTCCCCCCGTACCATGGGGCGTTTCGGCGAGAATCTCAAATATCCTTGGCGTGAGAATATAGCGGCCGATAATCGCCAGATTGGAAGGAGCATCTTCGGGCTTCGGCTTCTCAACCATGTTGTTCACCTCGAAAAGCCGCCCATCAAACCGGCCATCAGCGGGCTTCACATCGAGCACGCCGTACGCTGAGATGCCGGGCCCTTCCACCACCTGGGTTGCGATCACCGAGCACTGCGTTTCTTCGAAAACCTGCATCATCTGCTTGAGGCAGGAGACCTCCGCGTCAATCACGTCATCAGCGAGCAGCACCGCGAACGCTTCCTGACCGATGAGCTCGCGCGCCATAAGCACGGCATGGCCAAGGCCAAGCGCCTCTTTTTGGCGAACGTACGCCATGTGGATCATGTCGGATATCGAACGTACGATCTGCAGCAAGTCGGTCTTGTGACGCTCCTCGAGCATCTTCTCGAGTTCATAGCTGACGTCGAAGTGGTCTTCGATCGACGTCTTGCCGCGCCCGGTCACGATGATGATCTGGTCGCATCCGGCCGACAGAGCTTCCTCCACGCCGTACTGGATAATCGGCTTGTCGACGATCGGCAACATTTCCTTAGGCTGGGCCTTAGTGGCGGGCAGGAAGCGCGTGCCCAGTCCAGCTGCGGGGAACACTGCCTTGCGAACCTTCATCGGCATCGGTCTATTTCCCTCGGCCTTTATGACGGAAAAGCGTTGTGCCAGCGTAACGTTAGGAACTCGTAACGCACTGAACACAATATCAGGAGAACCGAACTTCAGCGAACCACCAATCCATCGGCTTTGATGCGGGGAATTCCTATACGGGAAAGAAAAAAGCCGCTATGGGAACATGGCGGCTTTGAAACAGGATAGGGCAAATCCATAACCCCAGCACTAGTCTTTAAGCGATGCCATATCGATCACGAAGCGATAGCGAACGTCGCTCTTGAGCACGCGTTCGTAGGCTTCGTTGATCTCCTGGACGCGAACCATCTCAATGTCGCTCGAGATGTTGTGTTTGCCGCAGAAATCCAGCATCTCCTGCGTTTCCTGAATACCGCCAATCGCCGAACCCGAAAGACTGCGGCGCCCAATCACGATCGAAGAGGCATTCACCGGAATTTCTTTCTCTGGAAGTCCTACCACTACCATCGTGCCGTCCACCTTCAGCATCTTCAGGTAGTCGTTCCAGTTGATGTCAGACGAAACCGTATTGAGGATGAGATCAAAATGGCGTTCGAGTTTCGTGTAGGTCTCAGGGTCGCTGGTTGCGTAATAGTGGTTCGCTCCCATGCGGAGACCGTCGTCCTTCTTACGGAGCGACTGGCTCAGCACGGTAACTTCCGTTCCCATGGCATGGGCAAGCTTCACCCCCATGTGCCCAAGCCCGCCGAGTCCCACAACGGCGACCTTCTTCCCAGGGCCGGCCTTCCAATGCTTCAGAGGCGAGTAGAGCGTGATCCCAGCGCAGAGTAGCGGAGCGCTTGCGTCGAGCGGGAGATTTTCCGGAATCCGCAGAACATAATTCTCGTCGACGACGATCTTCTCCGAGTAGCCTCCGAACGTCGGAGTGGTCTGGTCTTGCTCGCGCCCGTTGTATGTCCATGACGTCAGAACCGAACAGTACTGCTCCAGTCCCTGGCGGCATTCCGGACAAGTGCGGCAGGAGTCAATGAAGCAACCCACGCCCACATGGTCGCCGACCTTGAACTTCTCCACTTTGCTACCCACAGATTTCACCACTCCAGTGATTTCGTGCCCCGGCACCATGGGGAAGATTGGATCACCACCCCACTCGCCACGCACTTGGTGAATGTCAGAGTGACAAACGCCACAGTATTGAATGTCGATGAGGACATCGTGCTCGCGTGGCTCCCGGCGTTCGAACGTAAATGGAGCGAGCCGTGCTTTTGCAGAGACAGCCGCGAAACCGAGCGTCGTTTTACCTGAGGTGCCTACTGGGATTTCCGCAGTACCAACTGAAACGTGATTCACCGTCATAAGGCCTCCAACTAAAAGATTCGGTTTAGATGTCCGCAATCGCTACGAGGCTTCAGGCCGCCGCGCTCGGCGTTCCGGCAAGCTCTTCCAGCAGTGTTTTGAGGTGACCGAGCACTTCTTCGGGAGCGGTCGCCTTCTGCACAAACTTCAAAGTGCCATCGGGAGTGAACTGCGTACCGCGCTGCGAAGCCACGAATCGCGCCAGCCGCTCAGGATCGACTGTCGCTGTCTGGCGGAACTTGATGCTGACCTGCTCACGTTTGCGTTCGATAGCGTTCACGCCAACGCGCACTGCAACCAGCTTCAGTTCAGCATATTCCAGAAGGTTGCGGACTGCCCGCGGTGGCTCGCCATAACGATCAATCAACTCCGCGCGGACATCGTGAAGCTGCGCCTCTCGCTCTACCCCAGCCACGCGCTTGTACATCCGCAGCCGCTGGTTTTCTTCCGGAATGTATTCGCCGGGGATGCGGATGTTCAAGCCGAGGTTCAGTTGCGTGGCGACTTCCTCTTCCGGCATCTCGCCCTTCAGCTCGCGAACTGCGCGGTCGAGCATTTGCGTATAGAGCTCGAATCCGACCGCTTCGATGTGTCCGCTCTGCTCGCCGCCTAGCATGTTCCCGGCGCCACGCAGTTCCAGATCGAGCGCTGCAATCTTGAATCCGGCACCCAGATCAGAAAACTCTTTGAGGGCCGCGAGCCGCCGCCGTGCCACTGGCGTCAGTTCGATTTCTGAAGGCAGCAGCAGGTAGGCGTAAGCACGACGGTCCGATCGTCCAACGCGTCCGCGAAGCTGATAGAGCTCCGACAACCCCAATCGCTCGGCGCGATTGATGAGAATCGTGTTGCACAGCGGGATGTCGAGACCATTTTCGATGATGGTCGTTGCCACCAGGATGTCGGCTTCGTGATGCATGAACTTCAGCATCACTTTCTCGAGCTCGCCTTCTGACATCTGTCCATGGCCCACCAGAATTCGCGCAGTGGGCGCCAGCTCTTGCAGCTTCGCCGCGATCTCCCAAATGCTTTCGACCCGGTTGTGCACGAAATACACCTGCCCGCCGCGCTCCAATTCCTGCTCGATCGCTGATCGGATCAGCTTATCGTCCCAACTGGCAACGACGGTCTGAATCGCCATGCGGTCCTTGGGCGGCGTTTCGATAACACTCATATCGCGCAGCCCGACGAGCGACATGTGCAGGGTGCGCGGAATCGGGGTGGCCGACATGGTCAGCACGTCCACCTGCTTGCGCATCTGCTTGAGTCGCTCTTTGTGGCGCACTCCGAAGCGCTGTTCCTCGTCAACAATCAGCAGCCCGAGATCAGAGAATTTCAAATCCTTCGACAGGATGCGATGAGTTCCAATCAGAATGTCGATCTTGCCAGCTTCCGCCTTTTGCAGGATTTCTTTTTGCTGCTTGGGCAATCGGAACCGGCTGATCATCTCGATCGTGACCGGAAACGCTGCGAACCTTTGCTTGAAAGTCTCATAGTGCTGAAAGGCCAGCACGGTAGTCGGCGCGAGCACGGCAACCTGCTTGTTATCGCTGATCGCCTTGAAGGCAGCGCGCATCGCAACCTCAGTCTTGCCGTAACCCACATCGCCGCAAAGCAATCGATCCATCGGACGGCCCGACTCCATGTCGCTCTTCACGTCGACGATGGCCTGCGCCTGATCTTCTGTCTCAGTGAACTCAAATGCATCTTCGAATTCCTTCATCCACTCTGTGTCGCCAGGAAAGGCGTGGCCCTGCGCCATCTGGCGCTGCGCATAAAGCTTGAGGAGTTCGTCGGCCATATCTTTCATGGCCTTACGTACGCGTGCCTTGGTCTTCGCCCAGGTCTGCGTACCGAGGTGGCTGAGCGCCGGCTTCGCGCCTTCCGCCGACCGGTATTTCTGGATCAGGTCAAGGCGTGTGAGGGGCACGTACAACCGAGCTGCCTCGGCAAACTCGAGCAGCATGAACTCCGCCGGACCGTCGCCCTGGTTCAGCTCTTTCAATCCCTGATACTGCGCGATTCCGTGCTCCACGTGGACGACGTAATCGCCCACTTGCAAATCGCGAAAGTCCGACAGGAATGCGGAGACTTTCGACTTCTGCCGCTGCGGGCGCGACGCAACCAGTTCCGACTCATCGAATAAATCGCGAGCGCCGAAGATCGCAAGATTGGCGTCCGGAAAGATCACGCCATCGGGGACATAGGCCTTCACCAGTGTGGTGGTGAGTACATCCGACGAAAAGTACGCCGTCTCATCGGCGTAGCTTTCCCCACCACGTGTGCGGCTCCCAAGGCGGAACGACACGTTGTATTCGCTGAAGATGTCGGCCAGTCGCTCCACCTCACCGGTGTTCGGCGCCGCAAAGACGACGTTCTTGCTCTCACCAATCAGCTTCTGCACTTCCTCAAGCATTGCGGGGACCGAACCGTGAAAACGCGGTGTGGGCTGCGATGGAAACTGAACCGCATCTGTCGGGTCAGGTCGCGTGATGCCAAGGTGCTCGATGTCCGCACCGGGCACCGCGCCCAACATTTGCCACCATTGCTCTGGCGGGAAATACAAATCTGTCGGCCGTACAAGGTTCCCGATCAAGCTGCGCTCGTGTGCTTCTTCAATCCTCGACCACGTTCGATCCAATTCCTGCTTTAGCGTCTCCGGTTCGTCGGCCAGCACGGCGGCGTTGGGAAGCAAATCGAACAGACTCCGGCTCTCACGCGCAACCGGCGCATAGAACTCCCAGCCAGGAAATACCGTCACGCCCCCTGAGCGAACCGCCTGCTCGATCACTTCCTCATTGCCCGTGATGCGCTTGCCCGAGAGCCGCACGTGAATCGCACCCAGCAGATCCTCACGTACCGGGGTTTCGGTAAGTGGCAAGAGCAGCGCTTCATCCACCGGACTCGACGAACGCTGCGTTGTTGGATCGAACTTGCGAATGGATTCCACTTCGTCGCCGAAGAATTCGACACGCACCGGCCGATCCGCTTCAGGCGAATAGACGTCCAGAATGCCGCCGCGCAACGCGTACTGGCCGGGCATCTCGACCACATCGGTGGACGCGTAGCCGACGGTATTCAGGTGCTCCAGGAGTGGTTCGGTGTCGATGGTCTCGCCGCGGCGAATCGTACGCCCAAGATCGGTGTAGTACTCCGTAGACGCCAGGCGGATGGTGGTCGCTGCGATCGGGGCAATCAGGATCGACACGGCCCCGCTCGCGATCTTCCACAACGCGGCGGCGCGCTCTTCCTGGATCTCAGGATGCGGCGAAAGATTCTGAAACGGCAGAACGTCGCGAGTCGGCAACGTGACAATGGACCCCGGCTCGACCGTGTCTGTCAGCTCGGCAAAGCCTTGCACAACTGGCAAGAGATCCTCAGCCGCGCGGTTGTCGCTGACGATGAAAATCATGGGCCGCGTGCTCGCCCGCTGAGCGAGCACCAGCAGCAAAGCCTTGGCTGTAGGGGTCAGCCCGGAAACACGAATCCGCCCCGTGCCCTCCTTTAGACGGGAGGCCACACGCATAAAAGCAGGAAGTTTTTCCACGTCCGCGAAGAGCTCGCGAACGAACGGTAGGGCCATTGCTCTTATA
>Ga0126372_10001109_pt1 | contig 10626 bp, 7 predicted proteins | sample PanSoiMetaPlot_6_FD_92762 | JGI IMG/M metagenome (GOLD analysis project Ga0126372, IMG submission 92762) | Tropical forest soil microbial communities from Panama - MetaG Plot_6 | ecosystem: Environmental > Terrestrial > Soil > Tropical forest > Bulk soil | place: Panama | collected 2016-02-17
ACCGGATCTCGGCAGATCGCCTTTCTGTGTGCATAGAGCCTCTGGATTTGCTAATGGTGTAGCGTTGTCAAACTACAGCGATGAGGTGTGTCAATTTGAAAGTTCTGGGCCGCCCCAGAGCCTGGTCTGTGAGTCGGCTTTCGCCTTCTCCCGCGACAGTCGGAAGCTTTCCGCGATCGAACCAATGCTTCTCGCGGTCTTTAGTTTTCGATTGAATCGTTTATTCGGATCGATCGTGGTAAACCATCGGCCTGCATCCACCAGCGCCTTCCGATACAACCAGCGTGGAACTCCAAGACAATAAACGACGTCATCAGGAAGGCCTGCCGTACGGGTAAGTGAAACGCCGTTGTAGTAGTACCAGTTCACGAAATACTTCTTCGTCGTGCGAGCGGGATCCACTGGATGGTGAATCAAGGCATCGGGCCAGTAGAGGATTTTGTCGCCGGCAGCCATCAGTCGGCCACCGAACTCGGTGTCGTCGCACGTGATTGTGTGCTTACTCCCGCACACTCCGAGGTCCAGGCGAAATAAACCATGTTTGGCAAAGATTGCCCGGCGAAAAGCGGAGTTGGCCCCCATGGGTGCAGTCTGGATCCAGCGAGGCGCGCTGCCCAGGTCGAAGTTCACCACCGCCTGCTGGCCGTCCATCTCAAGCCACTCGGGCTTGGGATGATTCCAGAGCGGCAGGATGCGACCGGCAACTCCCGAGACAGCGGGATCGTCAAAGGCGCGATGCATCTGGGCCAGCCAGTCGGCGTCGAGAATCACATCATCGTCGGTAAAGGCGATGACATTGCCCTTGGCGGCCGCAATGCCTGCATTTAAGGCTGCGGACCGTCCCTGCCGGCCTTCGAAGATATAGCGGACGCGCGAACCAAACCGCTCGATGAATCCAATGGCGGTTTCGGCAGTTGCGTCGCTGGAATTGTTATCAACGACGAAAAGCTCCCAATCAAGCGAGGGCGGAATCCGCAGTTTGGCGAAGCTTTCCAGTGTGATCTGGAGGCTGGCCGCTCGGTTATAGGTTGCCAGCACCACACTGATGTCCATTCCCAAGGTCTCCGACTGGATTTGCCGCGATGGGTGAAACTCTGGCCTAGCTCCGCGGACGCATTTTAGGAAATGGAGACGCGCAGTGCTAGATGGAGGGCGTCGAATTCATTAAGTTTTCTCATTGCTGTCGAGAAACAGTGCGATCGATTCGTGAGCACAACGCCCGGGCGGTAGATTCACGAGAAATTAACCTCCGCGACACATTTCTAACCAGGGGATGCTCATAGCTTTTGCGGGTGGAGGTTTTCAGCGGATGCAACGGGCTTTCCTGCTTGGAAGTCGGGAAGGGATCAAGGTGAGTTGGGTACCGCTGTTTTCTGCGCTGCCTCTCGCCTTTTGTCTGCTTGCTGCCGGTTGCAGTTCTTCAGGGTCAGGTGCAAACGCCGCGGATATGTCGGGAAACTGGCAAATCACGTTGCAAGGACCGACAACCACGCATTCCCAGTCGGGGTTTTTGTTACAGAACGGAAATTCTGTGAACGGCCAGTTCTTGCTCTCTGGCAATTGCGCGGGCGTTGGAACAGTTCAGGGGCAGACGGGAAACTCAAGCGTTTCTTTGACAGTGAACCAGCCCGCACAAATCATTAACCTCTCCGGCACGGCAGACGCGAATGGATCGTCTTTGAGTGGTAGCTATTCCATTTTGACAGGCGGGTGCGGCGCGTCCGAAGTCGGTACGTGGGCTGCCATCAGAGTCGCCATCCTCACTGGCTCGTTCACCGGGACCTTTGTCTCGACTGCGAGCAGCGTAGCTCCGGTTCATTTTTCCGGGGACGTGACTCAAGGTCAGAATGTCGGGGCAAGCAGCGCGACACTCACTGGATCCATGACATCGAACGACGCGGTGTGCTTTCGAGATGCGTCGATTTCAGGAATGATCAGTGGCACTTCTGCCTTGTTCACCCTGACCTCCTCACAGGGACTGGCGCTTGGCCAATTTTCCGGCCAGATGACGTCAGATGGGAGCAGCGCGTCGGGTACATACGACTTCTTCAACGCGCAGACGCCGATCCCGGGTTGTCCCGGCGGAGACTCGGGAACCGCCACCCTAGCCATTCATCCGGCCCAGTGATCCTCTCTGATTCATCAAAAATTCATAGCCGCGTAGCAATCCCAAGCTTTGCCGGATAGTAGCCTCTCGTTCTTCGGGACGCTGGCGGCAGTGTATTCGTCGGTTGTCTATGCACTTCACTTGGAGGATGCGTGCGACGGGCCCGGCTTGGCTGCGTTTTGTTGACAATCGCCTTTCTTGTGGCGTGCGGTACGAGCGATTCAAAGCCAGCCCCTTCCTCTCTCTCTGGAAATTGGTCGATCACCTTGAATCGCCACGCGGCCACCGATCCGCAAACCTTCTCTGGGTTTCTCGTGCAATCGGGAGACACCCTCAGCGGAAGCGTCATCCTAGGCGATGGATGCTCGGGCGTGGGCCCGGTCACCGGTACGTTGGATGGGCAGAACCTGAACATGACGATCAGTGAATTTGGACAGGACCTGAATCTTGCGGGGACTGCTCCTACAGGCAATGGAATTCTGTCAGGGGGCTTTTCGACGTTGCCCGGAGGCTGCACCGCTTTTCCGAACACCGGGACTTGGGTGGCGCAATTGGTTCCTCCCATCCATGGAACTTTCCATGGAACGCTCACTTCCGCGCGAAACGGAACTACCAATGTCGACGGCGATCTGGAGCAAGGTGACAACACTGGGGCCAGTACTGCCGCGCTGACGGGAGCTGTTACGGCAACCATCCCGCAACAATTCTGCAACTATCTGACGACGGCCACGATCTCCGGATCCATCAGCGGTACGCACGTCACGTTGAACATCTTCGGCCCGGGTGGTGTGCAGATCACCCAGATCGAGGCATCGACCACACCCGACGCAACTTCGATGACCGGACCCTACGTCTTTCAAGGGATCTCAAACACTTGCTTCGGCGATCAGGGAGTGTTTCAGATCACCTTTCCGTGAGCTTCGCATCGCTTGAGGTCAGCGAGCGGAGACGAGCCTATGAAAACGTCTCGAATGCCAACCACCACCCATCCGCGCTTCAAGGAGAAAACCAGGCCCCGCGGGGAGAAACCAGGTGCCACGAAAGTGGCGATCGACACAGCGCGATTGCGGCGTCCTCGATGGCTGGTTCCGGCTCTCTGCCTGCTTCTGATCGCCGTGGCCTTTGCGGCGTACCGCTCAACGTTGTCGTATCCGTTTACGAATTTCGACGACGGCGAGTACGTATTTGAAAACCCGCACGTCACAGCAGGTCTTGTTTCGAGCACACTTCGCTGGGCATTCACAAGCACGGGCGCAGGGAACTGGCATCCTTTGACATGGCTTTCGCATGCCCTTGATTGGCAGCTCTTTGGGGGGAATGCCGGTGGCCACCATGGTTCGAATGTCCTGTTGCACGCCATGAACGCATGCCTTCTGTTCCTGTGGTTGAACTACAGAACCGGAAGCCACGCACGCAGCTTCATGGTCGCTCTGCTGTTCACGGTTCACCCGCTGAACGTCGAATCGGTCGCCTGGATTGCCGAACGAAAGAATCTATTGTGCACGACGTTCTTCTTATCCGGGTTGTGGGCATACACCTGGTACCGCAACCGCCCCGGTACGAAGCGTTACGCTCTGGTGCTCTTCTTGTTCGCTTGTGCGCTCGCGGCTAAGCCGATGGCCATTACATTTCCGCTGATCTTGCTTGTGTTGGATCACTGGCCGCTGCGACAAACCAATGCCGACTGCGGCAGTGTATTGAGGCAGTCCACAGTCAGGCGTTCTCTTATCGAAAAACTGCCCTTCTTCGCCTCGTCAGCGGCAGCGAGTGTGGTCGCTGTGATTGCCCAGCGAAACTCGGGTGCCATTGCCAACCCAACCGGGTGGCCGCTCAGCTGGCGAATCGAGAACAGTATTTATTCGTGGGCGATGTATCTGATTCGTACCATCGCTCCATTGCACTTGGCGCCATTCTATCCGGCGACCGCGTTGCATTGGTGGCAAGTCGCGTGGGCTGCCTCGTTTCTGGGAGCAATCATTGCGATCGTGTGGAGGTTCAAAGACGGGCGCCCATATCTGGTATTCGGAACCCTGTGGTTCGCCATCACCCTGATGCCCGTAATAGGCCTTGTGCAGATCGGCGCACAGGCTCGCGCGGATCGGTACATGTACATTCCGATCATCGGACTCCTTGTTGCGGCTGTCTGGAGTGTCGCCGATGCTGCCGTGACGCGAGCTCGATCGCGGTGGAAATTGGCAGCTTTGTCCTGCACCGCGGTGACTTTCTTAGGATTAACGTGGCTGCAAGTTCGGTACTGGCGAAGCAGTCTGGATTTGTGGACGCACACACTGGCCGTCACCAGCAACAACGCCGTCGCAGAGGAGAACTTAGCGGTCGCGCAGTTGGATCAGGGCCGTGAGGCTGAGGCCTTTCCGCATTTCCAGAGAGTCTTGCTTCTGCGCCCTGAGGACCCGGTTGCGTTGCTCAATACAGGGAACTACCTCGAAAAGCTGGGACAGCACCGAGAAGCAATGGAGAGATTCCAGAAAGTCCGCGAGACCAGTCATGATGTTGAGAAGCTCATTGGCGCCTACCGCGGTTTGGGGGTTGCTTTCGCCCAACTAGGAGACCGTGCTCAAGCTCGCGCCAATTTCCTGAACGCGTTGCGCCTCAATCCTGCTGGATCAATTGAGATGTATAACCTTTCCTTGGTCGAACTGCGTGACTCGATCGATAAGCTTCAGCAGGCAACTTCGAAGAAACCCACTGCCGAAGGATACCTCCAACTGGGGCAGCTGTTGCAGGAGGACGAACAGGCGGATGCGGCGCTTATGGCATATGAACACGCGCTCCGATTAAATCCCAAGCTCGCAGATGCGCGAGCCGCTATCAGCAAAATAAGTAACTCCAAAAATTCAATGAATTGATGGGAGAGTCTATGCTGTCGCTCGATTTCATGCTGACCTCAGAAGAAGTGGCGGAGATGGCGCTGATTCCGGCAGCCAGCTGGTTTACACGCGTCAAGTTTGCCAACGGGATCTCCCCGCGCTGCCCAGAGTCCGCGTTCCTGGATCCGAATCACGAAATGAAGAAGAGAATGATGTTGCCCTGGATTCGGGACAACGTGCGCAACAAACGAGTACTGGATCTTTTTTCCGCGAATGGAGCTTTTGCGGTGGAGTGCGCACTGGCCGGAGCGAAAGAAGTGGTCGGCCTGGAATTCGATGAGGGGCGTATCAAATGCGCGGAATTTCTCGGCCGGGTACTCAGGCGCAATGGCATTCCGGCTCCGAAATTCTGCCTCGGAGATGTCTATTCCCTCACCAAGACCTTTTCGGAGTCCTTCGACATCGTCCTTTGCATGGGCGGCTTGTACCACATTGCCGATCCACCATACGTGCTATCCCAGATTCGGCAGCTCATGCGCGAGAAGCTCATCATCCAAACGTCGGGAATCCTGCCGGGCCGCAAGAACAAGGCTACCTTTTATATACGTCAAGACGGAACTGCTCGTGGCCTTACCTCGATCCGGGGTGGAATGGGGGTCTGGCAGTTCTCCGTTCCGTGTTTCCAGTCCATGCTCGCCCACGCCGGCCTTCGCGTGCTTGCCGATCAGCAACCCGATTTTTGGAGCCGCCGAAGATATCCCTGGTATTGCGCCGTAGCGGAACAGAGCGCTTAAAACCTAGCGTGTCGTCCTCTCAACGATCCTACTTTGTACTGCTGTTGTCGGCATCGAGCGAGATCCCCTCGCTTCCGGCTCTCAAGCGAATCCTCGGCCCCAGTTGCGTTTGAACCCAATCAAACGCGTTTCCTTTGGCTCCCACTTCTTTGTAGAATTGTTCGCTGCTTGCATAGTGAACAATAGTTGCGTTCGCCGGCGCAGCGGCTTCCAGATGTTCCCGTACGATTGCCGGCGTCACAGTAATTCCCTCAATATGCTGAAGTCGCACGTGCTCTGCCTTCATAAGCGGCAGGTACCTGATGGGATCGAAGTTATCAACCGCCTTCAGGAAGTCGGCCTTCAAGTAGTTCGCTCTCTCCTTTTCCGGAACAAGGGTTGAGTTGGCAAGCCAGTTTGGCCAATCGCCCCAGGGATCGAGCAAATCGACGGCCTTAATTCGTGCATCCACGGCCGAGGCCACAATGGCGACTGACGCACCAACCCCATCGCCCCACATCCCCACGTGGTTCATGTCGAGATCTTTACGGGTACCGAGGTAATTCAGCACCATCTGCACATCGTGAACTGTGGTGCCCAGAGATTCTGTCAGTTGGCTGACAAGCCATTCGGCCCTGGGGCGATCATGGAAACGCTGCTCAGTCAGCGCCGGCACGAAGCCCACGGCGGCGAAACCGTTGCGAGCGAGAAATTCGCAAAATTTCGGATCCTTGTAACGTTGATTGTTGGAAGGATAGCTGTACAAATAAATAATGACCGGAGGATTCTTGACGTTTGCTGGGCGAATTACCCAGAGGTCAATGGGATCGAGTTCGCGCCATTGAGCGTGCAGCAACTCGCGCGTAAATCCTTTCTCCTCCTGGCGGTCGATCAATTCCACGTCGCTTTGCATTCCCGGGGTTAGCTCGGGCTTTCTCCAGTCTTCGTAGAGCATGTCTTCGCGTTGCGGAATGTGGTCGATCGGCCTGCCACCCTCAGGCGCGGCGTGCTCCTGGCTTTCCGGTTTGGCGGCGATGTCGGGACTTGTGCCTGCCTTCTCCGAGGACGGGAGAGATGGTGCGGATTGCACTGTTGCGGGCGAGGTCGCTTGCGCCCAACCGCAGCATCCGTTCCAGCCGACGTATGAAACAACGATCGCGATCACGATCCGAAAAGCTTTTCTTGACATCATGAGCTCATCCTCCGGCCTAAGCTTGAAAAGAGGCAGGTCCCGTAATGGCGACCTGCCTCCAGGCTGCTTCTTACGACTGCAATCGCAGCGTTGGCGATTTACTGCAGGACTCCCGTGGCTGCGGAACCCGCAGGAACGATCAAGCCACCGGCATCGCCGCCGCATTCCGCACTCGGCGGGCTGGTAATGGGGGTACCGGGTGCGGCACCGCCACTGCAAGTTTCGCTCTGGAAGACCACTTGCGGGTTCGATTGGTGGGTGCTGGTTGGAGCCGGTTGAAGCGCTGCACCGGTCGTCAAAGTCAAACGATCGGTGAAGTGCTCACGAACGAAGCCTACGTCGCCATAGGGAGGATTAAATGACAGCGGCCCGGAGCCAGCGTCGCTGAAAGGCAACATGTCGGGCACGCCGCCGAGGCTGTTGTTGTGGATGTCGAACTGCAGATTCTGCACCAGGCCTTCCGCTCCAGCCGCATCGCTAGCAGCCGTGCAGTTTGCGTTTGCCGTGTCGCACAACATGCGAAGTTCTGACCACGCCGGATACGTGCCATCACGAAGATGCGGGAAGCTTGGGTTGCTCCCCCAAATTCCGCTCACCTTGCAATCCGGCAGAATGTTGGCTGGATCGGTCGCGCAGCCGGGAATTTCGCCCCAAGTCAAAGGGCTTCCGGCGACTGCAGGTTGTCCGGGGTTAGCCGCTGCCGGCTGCCCTGCGCCGCCGAAAGCGTTCTGGTAGTTGTCGAACAGCGGATCGATACCGTCGATCATCAGGTATCCCCATTGCGGATGTTTGGTCAGTACCCCACCGGTATTCGTGGTGCCGAGTTTGGAGACGTTGCTGAAGCTGAAGAAGGCATAGCTGATGGAGTCTGATTGATTGAGGACACCACCTGTCGTGCCGACCCCGTTGACAACCTCGCCCGTTCCAATACCGCGGGTACGGTCGCCGGCTACCGTCAAGCATGTCAGTCCGCTCACAGGATTTCCGCCAGCCGCGTTGGGATCGATGTTTTGTTCTTGTGACGTCAGGGCGGGCTGTCCGTTGCCGGTGGGCCCGTTTCCGTTGCTCGTGCCGTAGATACGGAATTCGGTGAATTCCACCGTATTGAAAGTTCCGGAGAGAGGTTCACGAATGAAAAGATGGATCGGTGCAGCGTTTCCACCCACACTTCCAGCAGGAATGCGGGATCCTGTATCCAGCGGCCACGTGAAGGCTGCGTTGTCGGTGCCGCAGTCGTGTCCGGTGAACAAATTGCCCAAGGGACGCCGGGTTGTGGGGGCTGGCGGCGAGCCACCGCTGTCGCATTTCGGGCTGCCAGTGCACGGATGCTGGTCCCACACATTGCGTGCGTAGTAGCTCATGTCACCGGTTGTGAACGCCTGACCCAGGCCGGTCGTAGTATTCGTGCGGTTCACGAGGAACAAGATCGGCGACTCGCCCACTGAGAAAGTCGTGATCGTGTTCGGAACAAGCACGCTCGTCATCGGATCGGGAAATCCCGGCAGCGCAAACTGAACCGGAGTCGCGGCCGCGGTGCTCGTACCGATTCCACTCTTGATCGGTTTTCCGATGGGACCGGGCCCGTAACCGAGCGAAAAGCTGCGGCACACAGCACCGGCGCAACCAACACCAGTGGCGCTGGTATCCGCAACCGTGCCCAGTGCGCGATTGGTGGCATACTTAGCATCTTCAGCCCGGATGTCGGTCATCCCGGCAGTGATAGCGTGTCCGACCGCTCCCGCTCCAGAACCGCCAAGCAGTGAGATAACGTTAGCGGGAAGTGTGGTGTCATCGCACGTGTTCACGAAGCCACCTGTGCAAGTAGCGCCCGCGCCGTTGTTGCCCGCGCCCGAAGCTAACAGCCCAGGCGAAGCTACGTTATCCGGAGCTGTAGCGCCGATGCCGGTGCCCAGCACCAGTTTCGCGCCTCCCAGGAACGCGCGTACGCCGACGGTGGAGTCAACCGAAACATAAGCCCATACGTCGGTTACAACGCCACCCGTAGCGGCCCACACCACCCAAAAGTTGCCGGCCTCGATCGGAATTCCCGCCTTGCGATTGTCTACGATCGTTGCGCATGCGCCGCCGCAACCGCCGCTATGGCTGGTTTTGACGCTCCAGTGATGAAAGTTTGTCAGTGGCTGACCGACCACACTTGCCATGTCGTTCGCCGCTGCGACGAGAAAGCCTTGAAACATCGCCGAGGAGCCCGCTCCAACGTAATGCACGGTTTGTGCATTTGCGGCAGGCACCACGGCTGCTGTCGCGGTGCAGAGCAATGCCGCGATAAGCAACTTGAGTCTGTTCATCGGATAATCTCCTCAAAAGTTTATGCTGAAGACAGCGTGGGCGGGGTTTTCCCCGGGTTTCGGTCACGCAGCTGCATTTGGCTGCCTGCCACGTATAGGGAGACAAGTTGCGCCCCATGCGGAATCTCCGCGTACCAAACACAAGTTTTGGAAGGAATGTGGCTCAACTCAGCGGCAACTATCGCCAAGGCCTGTTATGAAAGGATGACGCGACTATTAAACCGGGGTGAATTCTCGGCCACAATGAATCGTTGGCCGTAAGTACTGCGCACGCACCAGGTTTCACAGTTCTTGCTTCATGGGAGCAGTGTCCAAGTTTTCACTTGGATACAGGCTCCATCCCTCGCGGCTGTAACCCGTAATTAACGCGGCGGTCATCGAGGCGAAGAACCCATGTGGTAAACACTGGGGTACTTTCATTGAGGCGTGCTACAAGAGTGGCGTGCTCTATCGCCGCACGCGTGCGCTCCACTGCGAGGAGAACTCGTGCACTCCGGGAATCACAATCCAGGAAAATTATTTCTGCACTTCTGCCTGACAGGCATTTTCATGATCTGCCTGAACACCAGCTTCGCTCAGGAAAAATCAAACAAAGATGCAGCGGCTCAAGTCGTCACGGCCGCGATTACGGGGGCGGTGAGCGATCAAAGTGGCGCGCCCACGTCTGGTGCCAAGGTGATCGTGGTTGATGGTGCCGGCACCTCACACGAAACCATAACGGATGACCAAGGTCTATATGCGGTAATGGACTTGCCCGCGGGCCGGTGCACGGTGACTGCGAGTCTCCAAGGCCAGCAGATTTATTCCAGTTCCGCGGAATTGAAGCCCGGCGAATTACTGACGCTCAACATTTCACCAACTGCAGAGGCCAAACCAGGTTCGCCCGCAGCCGAAACACAGCAGTCCCCGATCAATGTATTCCAGGTCGGCACACCTCAGATGCCGACCTTGGCCGGCGCTGCGCCGGGCGCGGTTGTGACCGGTACCGTCACCGACCAGACGGGCGCCTCCGTGGTCGGTGCCAAGGTCGACTTGCTCGGCTCGAATGGCGCGGCCGTGCAGTCTGCCCTCACGGATGACAAGGGAATCTATGTTCTGAGATCGATCGCTGCCGGAACTTACAAGCTCTCGGTCACCGCTGCAGGATTCAAGACTCTGACGACTGCAGAAATTGTTGTGCATGGGGCGGAAAGCCTTCCACTCGATGCTGCATTAGAGCCCGCCGGAGAGAAAACCGAAGTCAACGTCGAGGGCGAAAAAGTTTCGCAGGTCGAAACGGAGACTGCCCAGGTTTCAGGTACGATCACCGAGAAAGAAGTCCTGACGCTAGGTTTGAACGGACGAAATTTCACGCAACTGATCGCCCTGACCCCGGGTGTCAGCAATCAGACGGGTCAGGACGAAGCCAAAGTTGGCG
>Ga0126372_10001110_pt1 | contig 10624 bp, 11 predicted proteins | sample PanSoiMetaPlot_6_FD_92762 | JGI IMG/M metagenome (GOLD analysis project Ga0126372, IMG submission 92762) | Tropical forest soil microbial communities from Panama - MetaG Plot_6 | ecosystem: Environmental > Terrestrial > Soil > Tropical forest > Bulk soil | place: Panama | collected 2016-02-17
ATCTTCGATGCGCATGCGGTAGAGTTCCCTTTGGTTCCTCATCCCTCTCGCATCAAGATCACGATATCGCGGAAGAGTTCAAAGGTTCGCCTCCGCCACGTGCAGGCCTTAGCTCCTTCGAACAATCTCTTTTCCGCGTCATCGTCAAGCCGAAGGTGCCGCCCATGCTCCTTCATCATTTTGATTTTTGGAGCATGACCGATCATCTCCCACTCCTCCGCTTTGTGGAGTATTCGCCGTAATGTTCGCAAAGCGCAGTTGGCATTCGCTGCCGAGCCGGGAAATTTCAACTGCTCGGTGCAATCGCCTGTGACGTGGTCGACTCGCATGTCTGCCGCTAGTGTCGCCTTCAGCAGCCGCCAGCCATTGCGGTAGAACTTCTTGGTCATCTCTTCCAGCCTGCCGCCGTCCACCCAATCGAGAAAGCGGTCACCCAAATCATTGAGAGCGGTGGGCCTGCTTGGAAGTGGATCTGTGTTTTCCATCGCCGAAGCCAGTTTTAGGCTCGCTGCCTTCACCGCCCTAACTGACTTCGTCTCCTGAGTTGACCCTCGGTAACGACGGCCTCGCACCGTGAAGTCATACCAGTAAAACTTGGACTTTGCTTTTCGAAAGAGCTTCACGAGTTTCCTCCTTGCTGCCCGCACGGAAGCACTCGCGTGTTCTTCACTATGCAATCGTGAGAACGACCACATCATAGCTCACTGGTTCTCGAACGGATCCGTTTAAAATCGGTACACAAAACTGTTCCGTTCCTCTGATGACCTGATTGGTTCTGACAGCTTTCAGCCTCTACACAACGGCCGCCAGGCACAGTGACCGTGGCGCAGCTCGTCCCTGATGCTCGCTGTTAGATCAGAAATGTAATGCTGGAACTCATCGAGGCCGATGAGGCGGGGACTAAACAAGTGTCCTTCGACACGATCCTTTCCCCAAACAGACAAACATGGAAGATGGCTCATGAGTACCCTCTGGCGCCGTGCCAGGGATGCGGTGAGCGCAATTGTCTTGAAATTCCACTCTTTTCCGGAATTGGGACTTACAATGAAGGCTTACGCCAACCAGATCCACACGACCAGCGTTGCCAATTGATCAATTGATCGGGATTCGATCCAAGGCAATCGAGCTCATCCAAGCCGTCCACGCTTCCAGGCAGAAATCTATGTTCAAGCTGTGGTCCGGTTACAGCGTCCGTGATCTTGAGACGATCGCAGACTTTATAACGCGAAGTACTCAGCTATCGCTGGCACGCTCCGAATGAATTCGCAACGATGGTGTTCTTTTTTGAAGGTGGAGACTGGCGTCACGGAATCTTTACGGCGTGAATGCTCGTTATAGTGATCATTTCGAGGCACGGGAAGCGCTTTCGAAATGGTCGAAACGGTCATGCACCCAAACAAATTCCGGAGAAGCCTCACACCGGCGTGACTCTGCCGGCATCGCAGGATTTGTTGAGTGAGAGAGAAAAGTCACACTGTCGCAACGACGCGCAGATGCCCTTGGCGGCGTGATCGCGCGGGCTTTATTATGATCTCAACATCTCGGCCAAGCAAGGTCAGAAAATATATAAGTCGTTCGGTCGAGAAACCAGATAGCTGACCTCGCAAAAGGCGCGAAATCTTGGGCTGATCAATCCCCAGCATATGCGCGGCGCGAGTTTGGGTTAGTCGCCGCGTGCGAATGGCCTCGCTAATTCTGATCGCAAGGTCTGCCTTGGCGAGACGTTCCTCGGGGTTGGTTAGTCCAATGTCGGTGAAGACGTTCCCGCTGCCTTCTTCGACCTCGATTCTCCTGCTCATGCCTGCTCCTTCCGAGCCTCTGACCATCTGGCGTGTTCTTCTTCGGCTCGCTTGAGACGCGATTTGATTAGCTCAATCTCCGCTTTCGGCGTCTTGATCCCGCCCTTTGATTTCTTCTGAAACACATGTAAGACATATATGCGACCCGCCAAGCGGACCGTGTATACGGCGCGATAAGTATCGCCCGCGTGGTCTTCCACGATTTCCACGATGCCTGCGCCACCAAAGCCCCGAAGCGGCTTAGCATCGGGGTGCTTTCCGCCACGTTGCGCTATGTAGAGCGCGTAGCCAATCGCATCCTTTACATCTTCTGGAAAGGACGCGAGGTCTGTCCTCGTGCTTCCGATCCAAACGACGGGCTTGATGCTGGCTGAAGCGATCATCCTTATATTATGCCTAAACGAGCATAGAACGCAAAAGATGGTTCGGAGGGAGTTCTAATTTCGACCACTGTATGAGAACGCGACGATTTCAGGGTGTTGAGGTTACCTTCCAGCGGAGAGCGGATTGCCCAACTTGTTGAAAACACGAACGGGGAAGCGCCAAATGGGCTCTTGGAGCAGGAATGCCGCATTTGGAAGAAATGCTGCCCAATATGGGAATCCCTTTGAAGTGTGCCGGACCGGGCAAGGCACGAAAAGATCTACTCCAAGTCCTTTTTATTTGCAAGAGTTGCTCTCTCATTGAACAATGCGAGCATTCTGAGATTATTGTTGCGGACGGCGATCGAGACAGTGCATGTGTTTCCGTTGGTCTCCCGTTCACATCAGGTGCAGCGGGGACTACGGACGCGGTTCGCATGATTGGCCGCGAACCAAAGCTGGCCGAGGTGTCGTTGACATGCTTGACAAACAAACGCGTGGCGCCATTCTTCTACTCCGGAAGAAGGGTCACAGTCTTCGTTGTATCTCACGCCTTCTCTCCTTGAGCCGCGATTCTGTGAGGGAAGTCGCAAGAATCGGTTCGGACGAGCCTCCAATCAATCATCGTCCGAGTAAACTCGATCCTCACCGTGAAAGAATCGCGCAGATGCTGGCAAAATTTGACGGAAACGCTGTCAAAGTACATCGGGCATTGGCTGACGCCGGTAAGACCGTCCGATATTCAACACTAACTGCTTTCTGCCGGAAGAATGACCTGTTTAATCGCGCCTGCGATCCCAGACGCTCCGTCGTGGCGGCACGACAATGGTTGCTGGAGCTGGTCAACGGACGACACTCCGTGGAAAGCCTTCAGTCTCAGCTTTCTCCTGCTGCCGATCTCCAATTCCTGTTTTCCCAGCTGAAACATGGCCGATCTCGACATCGTAAGAAAGCAGCAACCATTCTCGCAAGAAAACGGGGCATTTCGAATTCTGTGATTGCAGCGGCGCTTCGATCTTCACGCTCGCCTACGAGGCGATACTACAAGATGTATCTTGAAGTCGGGCCCGAAAAGCTTTTCGCCTGGAATACGACTCGCTACATGCGCCCGGAAGCTCAGTGTTCCGACCGAACAAAACGCATCCTCGAAGTCTTCCATCATAAGCCAGCCGCCTTTGGCATCAACCGCACAAATTGGTCGCAACTCGCACTCCTTAAAGCTTACGAGCAATCGTACCGTGAGATCATTTCCAAAAGCACCCTTGCCAGAATCCTGCGGTGCGCTGGTTACAGATGGAAAGGCGCGACGAGTGCTTACAAGCCCAGATCCCCGTTACCACGAAAAGGTCGAGCTGTTGCTGAAAACATTGCGTTGCCTTGGCGAGAATGAAATGTTTTTCTTCCTGGATGAGTGGGGACCGATACAGGTCAGGAAGCGTGGAGGAAAGGCATTTCGAAGCGACCACGCAACGATTCCTCGTCACCAAGTCTCTCGGGGCAATGTATCGCTGATTGCCGCAGTCAGTGCCACGACAAATCAGGTAACGTGGTGCTTTCTCGAATCAAAAGATTCACATGCCATGATGGACATGATCGAAATCTTGTACAACCAGTACTACACAAAGACGAAACTCTACATCACTTGGGACGCTGTCGCATGGCACAATTCCGGTCCATTTCTTGAAGCGTTGGATCAGTTCAACGATGAAACTAAAGCGTTATCGGTTGGCCCGATCATCGAATTGGTACCGCTTCCTACATCCGCACAGTTTCTCAATGTGATTGAGGGAGTTCTGAGCGGTATGACGCGAGCAGTCATCAATAACTCCGACTATTCGGACGCTGCGCACATGAAGCTCGCGATCTCAAAGTATTTCAGTGAGAGGAATGAGCATTTCAGACACAACCCCAGGCGAGTCGGTAAGAAAATCTGGAACTTTGATTTCTTTCAAGATTTCGATGCATTTCGAGCCGGGAATTACAAGGATTGGTAGGTACTAAAAGGCGATACCTCATTGCATTAAGAGTTCTCAATAGCGCACAAGCCATCTGACGGCAGACGATGCGGCCGCGTTCTTTTTCTCGATATTGGAGCTCCGAAGACCCTCTAAATATATCCGCCGGCCATCATGTTCGGCGTAACCTCTTGCGATCGACTCCCTGCGAAAACGATCAAGCCATTCGAAGACAGCCAGATACCGCAGCCGCAGATTTGCCCTAATCCTCATTGCCTTCTCAGGACTGAGAAGGAAACGACGGCACACCGCTGCATCAGGAAGGCCAATAGCAATTGAGAGCAGTACATCCGTATGGTCCAAACCGAAAAGCAATGGCTCCTTGTCGCACCGGAAGTCTGCTCGCGCACAACAGCTTAGGTCCGTGCGCAAGACTTCGTCGTCGGTGATCTGCTGCAATCTCTGCAATGCCCGCTTGGGACTTGGGTAGTCTCGGCTTAAGAGTGCGTCCCTGACCGCATTCGCTCGCAGTGCTTCATCGAGATTTGGGCTCGACGAGGTTGCACTCATGTGTGGTACACGCAGTTGGCTAAACAGCGGAAAAACCCTTCCTCTCCTCGCTGCATTCCGTATTGCATCGAGTTCACGCAGGCGCTTACAAACTCTCCTGTACTTTACAATCTGCTCGACGAGCCGATGACGCCACGCGAGTTGCTCCATTCCGGACTGGGTTAGCGCACGAGACGTTATCCATTCCCGTAAGGCTTCAACGTTTCTCAGGGCATCCGAAGTACCGGCACGAGAATCCAGATCGAATTCGCAGCCAGCCTCCTGAAAGATCAACTTTTTCAGCTCATCCGCGTCCTCCCGAAGATGATTTATCGACATCTCAATCCTCTTTACATCGATTCGGACACCCTCACATTCCATTGCGGCGAGCCTCACTAACATACCCATTCTCTGGCTTAGGAACCTGTCTTCCAACTGACGATTTCGAAGCTCGACGGTCAGAAGATGAAATAACCGGAGCGACATATCAGCGTCAGTACATGCATGTTCGACGAGATCTTTGAAGGGAACGTCAAGGAATGTTTGCTCTTTTTTGATGATGTCGCTGTACCGTTTGATTTTTGTTCCCAATAATCTCCGTGTCACTTCGCCAAGGTTAAAAAATTCCCAATCGCCAAAGCACTCGCCGGCCGCCAGCATCGTATCGAAGTGTATGTTTCGCAGGTGCATGCCATGCTTCCGCAAAATCAGATAATCAAACTTGATGTTGTGTCCAACAAATTTGGTTTTGATCCTGAATATTCTTGCGAGGGCAGGTCGAACTTCTTCCTGAGGTAGTCCATTCAGATCCGGCTCCATCAGGGGCACATATACAGACTGCCTCTCCCTGACGGAAAACGCGACGCCGTAGAGCACCGCATTCCTCGGGTCTTTGTCGTTGCCTCAGTATCCAGCGCACACACCTCTGCGGCCTCGACCATCTTATGGAGTTCATCCAATTCTGCCTGTGTGCGAGCAGCTCTGTAATCGTGCCACGGAGCATTCTCATCTGCTAAGTTTATGCGACTCACCAACTCCCGCTCTGGAAATGGCAGAAGGCGAACCAGCGACCAGAATCCATACTCCCTTAACACGGAAGCGGCAGCTTCCGCCTTTTCGATAAAGTTCGCTTCCGCATCCCTGCCTTTCATCTCCCCAAGCGCTGCCGCCTTGAATTCAAGCTCACGGCAGCGTTCACGGAGAGCGTCACACCTTTTAACTAGCTTGCGGCCAGCTTGTCCGAGATCGCCCGCTGCGGCTTTCTGCAAAACGGTTTCGAGAGTTCCGTGCAGTTTGAGGAGGCGCACAGCCTGTCTTTGTGTGAGTATCGGATCATGCCCCTTCTTTCCAGTTAAAGCGAACAAAGATGGCACCTGAATAGGACTAACACCGAGCTGATCTTTTATGGAGGCCACCGTGACAACCCCCAGCTCATTACCCTTCGTCCGGATGATGACACCACACCGATCACTGATAAGCTGAAGCATTGATTTGTTCCCTGTTACTATCCAGGTGCAGTGCTCCGCCAGAGCAGCAGAGGCATCTCCCACGCGGACACCCTTGGGATAAAGGACGGGCACGTGGAGCCGCTGTAGAAGATCGATAGCGTCAGAGGTAAGTGAGTCAGGCAGGCATGGTCGATCATCACCAAGGACGGTGAGAGCCTTTCGCATGCCGAGTTGCTTGCGTAGGCGCAGCAGCTCGCGAGCGAACCCAAAAAGCATTGTCATGTCACGGCCACTCGAGTCCGGCATGAGCGGAGTGCCGCAAAAGGTATTGCGGCTCATCTCCAGAAGAAATGTAGAGTCTATGAGGAACAGACTTTCGGCCATCGCGCAATCACCATTCACGATAGTTTCCGGAGTTGAGGCTCTCCATGTCCTGGAAGAAATCGATGTCCCAAATCTTTTTGCCGGCCCGCTTCGGATTATCACGGAAGTAACCGTTGCGCTCGATGAAGTGTCTTGAAATGGCCGTCTTCATTTCATGTTCGGATTGATAATCTGAATGATGGATCACAGCTTTCTTCATGCCGCTGAACACCGCCTCAATTACATCCAAAAACTGAGAAGACGTCGGGAGCGGAACAAGATGAATAGTAGACCCGAAACCTGACGCGGTAGTTTCGGCGTTAAACGCGTCGAGCCACTCCACAAGCAATCCCGATTTGTGCCAGGAAGCGGCATCCCAGGTCAAATAGATCCGGCTCGTAAACGGATGCTGATTGAAGAGAATCTCAATGAGATCGATCATGGCCTGCGTATCTTTTGCGCTGGAGTACAGCCAGCTTACCTGGTTCGTCGTTGCGTTCAGCGCTCCCGACATGGTCACCGAGCCCTTGTTCGGTTGTTCTTGTGGAACGGTGCGCTCGTCCTTCTCGTGAACAAATCCGCGACCCCCGTATTTCTTTACTCTCAATGGACCCAATTCATCAATGAAGAAGAAAAGCTCGTTTGGCTGAAGATTTCGAAGAGTGCTCAGAACTAGGTCCACCTTTTCTCGATACTCGGGATCAGGACTGGAAAGCACCCGGCGTGCTTTTTTGATCTTGTAGCCAGCTTTCTGGAGGATTGTACCGACAGTGCTTTTTGAAATCGTCTCTTCGTAGTGTTGCTTGTACGCGGTGGCCAAAGAGGCATGATTCCAACTGGCCCGGTTGATTCCGAAAGTTTGGGGCCGGCGGTGAATGAGGCCAAGAACTCTTGCCCTCTTCCGTTCTAGGGCAGCTCCCCTCTTTCCGGGAGATCTCTTTTTGCGCGGAGGATTGAGCCCTGCCAATCCCCGATGGTTGTAGGTCGTTATCCAGTCTCGGATGGTAGCAAGGGGCAACTCTGTGCTCTTGGCTATTTCTTCCGGGGTAAGGCTGCGATTATCCAGAATGGTAACCGCCTTTTGCCAGAGACGCTTATCGTTGGATTCTCGCCACTTAACAAGTCGCAGCTTGTCTCCTTGACGAACGAAGCGAATACGCCATCGATCTTTCGGGCGACCTGGGTGACCTACCGTAGGTGGCCGACTCCGAGCAGCGCAAGCGGCCTGCCTGGATAAAACGCCTGGATATTGAAGGATGTTCTTGCCTCGGTAGGATAGGACGCGTGGTATTGAAGAACTCTTGAGGCTGATCGGATACATTGCGAGGACGATAACGCGAAACGTATGCAATTCGCCGAAGTCAAAGATAAATTCAAATGAATCTCCTCTGGTGAAATCGAGCTGGTTCATCGGAATCGCGCAGGATACGCACGCCTCTTTCGCGTCGACATAGTAATCGCCATCATTGCCGAAATTCACGTAGCAATAATGCTTGATCTTGAATTCGTAGAGGTGGTCTTCAGACCAGCCAAGAATCTGAAGTATTATCGTTGCGAGCTGTTCAAGGGTTGTCTTGTCTGCGAGCTCAAAGTCCCGATACCAATTGGGGAGAACGAATTCGGGGTCTCTCGGATATCGGCCTCGGTATTGTATGTGGAATTTGAGGATGTGCAGGGTGCGCCGTTCCTGCTTCGGTGGTTTTCTTTCGATCTGAGTCGGCTCCTTTGATTGTGCGTCAGTGGCCATCTTCGGCAGCCTCGGAAGCGTCGAACTTTGTGCTTCTCAGTGAGCCTCGACCTGGTTCCCAAGCTTGTGAGTTAAACAACTGCTTCGGATTGAGGGGGTCCTGCAAAGGTGTTTTCTTACAAACGAAGAAAGTTTTCCATATGGATTAGTTACTCCTTTTCCTTTGTTTCATTAGTTACTCCTTTTCCTTTGTTTCTTTGTCCTTGTCGTGCTCCTTCTCTGGTTCTGTTTGCGGTGTTTTTGCTCGAGGACCTCCACAAAAGTACTGCCAGTCGGGGGGAACTCGGACGGGAACAGACTTGAGGGAAGTCAGCTGTGCGTTGATTGCGGCATCGACCGGTCGCGCCAGACCTTGCGCTTCCCCGTGGAAGTAGATCTCCACCTCGGAGGGATCGAGTGGATCAAAACGTACTTCGATGGTTTCGCCTTCTAACGAAGGAGGAGCTTCATAGAACTGACCCCTCAGTTTGAAAGTCGAATCGCGCCGCACAAGCCGATTCAGGCGATAGAAGAACAGGCGGCGCAGATCGGTCGCAGGGGGAAGTTGCCGAACATATTCGATGTCTCGCCGCCAGCGTAACAAAGGACTAGTGCCCAAACAGCCGTGCTCGGAGTGGTGATAGACCTGCTCGATCCAAACCCAGAGGCGCTGGTTTAACTCTTCGAGCGAAAGGGTTCGTTGCGGATCCAGATTGGCCAGAAACTGTTCCCGCAAAGTCCTAAAAAAACGTTCAATCTTGCTACGTACTTGGGCCTGCTGCGGTGGAGCGTGAATGATGAGGATGTGAATGGATTCGCCGATGCGTGCCAACTGGGAGCTGCGAAAAACCTTAGCATCGTCCACGTACAATCGGATGCAAACACCGCGCGCCGCAACCGCCTGCCGCAAGCAATCGAGGAAGGCGTCGGGCCCTGGGTGAGCATAAAACTGGGCGTGCGCGATCAGACGGCTGGCATCGTCGAGAACGGCATACAAGAAGGCCTGCATGCGCCCGCCGCCAGAACGCTGGACGTAAGGCCGAACAACATGTCAGATTGCCAGATTTGATTGCTTCGTTCCGCTTCGAACTTCTTATGCGCCAGTGCAGCCAGCAGCTGGCGGGTGGTCAAACCGCGTTCTTTGAGGAACCGATACAGAGTCGCGGCCGAGATGCTTGGAGAGTCGGTCCCTGATACGAGCGCCAGTTCTCGAAGCAGAGTCATGCCGGTGCGATGTGGGTTCTCGCGTTTCAGGCGTTCGATCAGTTCGGCCAGCTGGGGTGGAACGACACGCGATTGCCCGCGATCGCATCGCTCTTTCCGAGCCAGGGCTGAAACGCCACCGCGGCGATAGCGCAGCACCCAATCGAGCAGGGTGTCAACCGAAAACGAAGTGCGCTCGGAGTAGGGGATCTCGTACTTGCGCGCGGCGATCTCCTCAGCCCGCCGCGTGAGTTCACCGTGCGGCAGCATCTCCAAAACCAGAGGAGCGATAAGCCCATAGCGGAACAAGGCGATTTTTTCGATCCGCGCATCCATGATGACCGCCTCGACCTCGGCCACCCTAGCCAGCATGCGGTTTGCCGCCAAGGCAAGCGTTGTGTGTTTTTGCTCAGGAACTGGGTGGAGTTGGTGACAAGTTGACACGACAGCCGTGAGGAATGAGAAAGCGCGGCCAGAATAGCAAGTGCGCACGTAGTTCGCCGAAAAGGAAACGATGTGCCGGGATCCAGCCGATCGCCTCCAACATCTGTAACGCCCGGGGCAGAAGATCTCTTGCTGCCAGCACGGTAGTTAAGCTGGCCAAGACAGCGCACAAAGCCGTGGCTTGCTGATTGAATCGCCGCACCCAGAACTGGCTGCGTTGATAAGGCATGTTAGGTTGAGAGGCCGCTCCTGCCGCTTCCCCTAAAGTGCGCCTGGAGAGCAGGCGCGACACCAAGAACAAACCGATCACCCGAATGCTGAAACGCTGGTAGGGCAAGACGAACTCGGGCAGCAGAGAAACGGTCCTTTTACAGAGAAGGCATAGATAACGACACACGCGGATGGATCCGTCGTACTGCACATCCACCAAGGTGCGGCAATAAAACCCATGCGCTCGAAGTGGATCTTGCGCGTGGCAGAGCGGACAGTGGTCAGGTCGATACCGATTGGGATTGGAAAGTTGTTGCTCATACTGCTGGATAGAGCCGCAGAACGGATGTAGCATTTGCATGACGGATCTCCCTCCGGGAGTTGGTAACTCCCGTGATGGGTTTACGCCGGAGGGCTTTACTGCCCTCAGCGTGGCTAATTTCGCAAATCCTACATCCAAGAATCAGCCGCGGCCAGAAACACGTGTCACGGTGTGCCGTTGCTGGGCCGCGTGTCCCGTACGGATCAGATGCAAGTCCCAGAATTCTTCATAGTGTGCGAAGTC
>Ga0126372_10001111_pt1 | contig 10623 bp, 8 predicted proteins | sample PanSoiMetaPlot_6_FD_92762 | JGI IMG/M metagenome (GOLD analysis project Ga0126372, IMG submission 92762) | Tropical forest soil microbial communities from Panama - MetaG Plot_6 | ecosystem: Environmental > Terrestrial > Soil > Tropical forest > Bulk soil | place: Panama | collected 2016-02-17
CCGCGCCGTGTCGGCGGCGATGATGATGTCGCACGCGAGGGCCATCTCGAAGCCTCCGCCCAGGGCATAGCCATTGACGGCCGCGATGATGGGCTTCCAGTTGGTCGTCCGGTTGGCGAGGCCCCCGAAACCGCTCTCGGCCATGCGCACCATGTCGCGGCCGTGCTCGGCGGTGAAGCGCAGGTCGTTGCCCGCCGAGAACGCCTTGTCGCCCGTGCCGGTGAGGATACCCACCCACAGGTCGGCCTCGCGCTCGAAGTCGTTCCAGATCTCGTGGAGCTCGAAGTTCGCCGGCGGGTGGAGCGAGTTCATCCGCTCGGGCCGCTTGATGGTGACGATGGCGATGCGGCCATGCTTCTCGTAGGTCGCGAACTCGTAGGCCATGATCAGGCCAGGTTCGTCTTGAAGAAGCCCACGGTGCGCTCCCACGCGAGCTTCGCGGCCGCCTCGTTGTAGCGCGGGGTGGAGTTGTTGTGAAAGCCGTGCTGCGTGCCGGGATAGAAGTTCACCTGGTACGACACGCCCGCAGCCTTCAGCGCGCCCTCGTAGGCCGGCCACATCTCGTTGATGCGTTGATCGGTTTCCGCGTAGTGGATCAGGAGCGGCGCCTTGATCTTCGGCACGCTCGCCGTCTCAGCGGCCGCGCCGTAGAAGGGCACACCGGCCTGAAGATCGGGGCCCAGCGCGACGGCAAGGAAGTTGGTCGTGCTCCCGCCCCAGCAGAAGCCGGTCACGCCGAGCTTGCCGGTGGAGAGCTTGTGGGTCTTGAGGAACTTCGCGCTGTTGAGCATATCGGTGCGGAGCTTGGCCTGGTCCAGATTGGCCTGGAGCGTCCGGCCGTCGTCGTCGTTGCCGGGATAGCCGCCAGCGGGGAAGAGCCCGTCGGGCGCAAGGGCCACGAAGCCCTCCACGGCGACGCGGCGGGCTACGTCCTCGATGTAGGGATTGAGCCCGCGATTCTCGTGGATCACCAGCACGACCGGAAAAGGCCCATTGCCCGTGGGCTGCACGAGGTAGCCACGCATCTGCCCTGAGTTGCCGCCGGGCGACGGATACGTCACGTACGTTCCCTTGATCCGCGCATCCGTGAAGGAGATGGTCTGCGCCTCGGCGTAGCGCGGCAGAAGCGCCTGCGCCATGGCGAGGCCACCCGCCACCGCGCTGGCCAGGAGCAGGAACTGCCGGCGGTCGAGGCGCCCGTGGCAATACTCGTCGTAGAGGTCGAACACACGCTGGTCGATCTCGAGCTGCGTCACCGCTTCGATGGCCATCCGGGATTCCTCCATGCCCGCGTGGATGTGGTCGCGCCCGTGTTCGTCTTCGCGGCCTTCGAAGCTTACGACGCGACTCCTCGCCTCGCAAGGCCGGCCGACATCCTTGACCAGCGGGCTCCCGGTGGACGACAATGCCCCGTCCATGGTTCACGGCCTCGGATGTCGATGCGCCCTGCTCGCGGTGGAATTCGGAGTGGCGAGCCGATGACGACAGATCCCAGTCGCGATGCGGCCATCGTGCAGGCGGCGGAAACGATCGACGGCCTCACCAGCCTCGACCTTCCCCGGCGCGGCGCCATTGCCGCGCTGCACGCGGAGGCGCGGCGGCTGGTGGGCGGGCCGCTCGGTCTCGCCGCCGCGCGCGCTGCGCTCGCCCGTACTTCCGAAGGCTCCGCCGTCGCCATCCTCACCGGGTTCCCGGAGTTTCCCTGGATCGGACGCGGCGTGGCAGAGACGGACGGACCAGTCGGCGCCGCGGTGCTGGCGCGCGCGCTCATCCGAGCGAGGCGCGCGATCCCGATACTCCCGTGCGAGCCGCACTTCGCGCCGGTGATCGAGGCGGCAATCCGCGGCATCGGGATCACGCCGGTGCGCGCGGCCGGCGTGGAGCTGAAATCGCTGCACCCCGGTGATCCCGTCTGCCTCGTCGAGGCGACGGACGAGCCGGTGAACGGCTCGCGATGGGTGGCGTCACACGCACCGGCCCTCGTCATCGCCATCGAGCGGCCCGGGCGCGCGCCGACCGGCGTGTATCACAGCATGTCCGGCCATGACGTCAGCCATTGCCTCAACAACATCGAGGACATCTTCATTGCCGCGCACCGGGCGGGCACCTGGACCATCGGCATCGGCGACGGCGGCAACGAGGTCGGCATGGGCGCGCTCTGCGAGATCGTGAAGTCGCGGGTGAAGGCCGGCGCCTCGTGCGGCTGCGGGTGTGGCGGCGGCATCGCCGCGGAGTCCATGAGCGCCTCGCTCGTCACGGCGGTCGTCGCGAACCTGGGTGCTACGGCTATCGCGGCGTCGCTGGCGCTCCTCACCGGCCGGCGTGACGTGCTCGCGGCGCCGGAGCTGGAGCTGCGCGCGCTCGAAGCGTGCGCGGCCGCCGGCGGTGTTGACGGCCGGCACAATGAAGCCGTCGCGTCAGTCGACGGACTGGACGCCAAGGCGTACGGCGCAGTGGTCACGCTGGTGGCCGACACCGTGGATCGCATGTTCCGGGAGGGGAGTGGCGCATGAGCATCTACGAGCGGCTGGGTGTGCGACCGGTCATCAACGCCGCGGGCACGTTGACGCGGCTGGGCGGCACGCTCATGTGCGCGGAGGCGCTCGAGGCCATGCGCGAGGCGGCGCAGGGGGCGGTAGCCATCGAGGAGCTCCAGGAGGCGGCGAGCCGCGTCATCGCCGGGCACACGGGAGCGGAGGCGGCACTGGTCACGTCGGGCGCCTTCGGCGCGCTCGCGCTGGCTGCGGGAGCCTGCATTGCCGGTCTCGACGTGAAGCGCATCAATCGCATGCCGCACTACGGCTGGGAGCAGGGGGCCGAGATCGTCATCTGCCGCCACCATCGCAACTCGTACGACAAGGCCTTCGAGGTGGCCGGCGCTCGTCTCGTCGACGCGGGCTTCCTCGATCGCTCGCTGGGCGTCGGGGTGCGAGAGGTCGAGCCGGAGGAGATCGACGCCGCGGTGGGGCCGCGCACGGTGGCCATCGCGTACGTGGCGATGCAGGGTGTGGGGCCCGAGCTGGCCATGGTGAGCCAGGTGGCGCATGCGCGCTCGCTGCCCGTCATCGTGGACGCGGCCAACCAGGTGCCGCCCGTTCACAATCTCCGCCGCTTCATCGAGGACGGCGCCGACCTTGTGTGCATGAGCGGCGGCAAGGCGTTCCGCGGCCCGCAGTCGAGCGGCTTCCTGCTGGGCCGGCGCGATCTCGTGGCCTCGGCGCTACTCCAGCAGGTGGACATGGACGTGGCGCCGTCCTCGTGGACGCCGCCCAAGGAGTTCGTGGACCGGCCGCTCAACGGCGTCCCGCGCCACGGCTTCGGCCGCGGCTTCAAGGTGGGCAAGGAGGAGATCGCGGGAGCCGTGGCCGCGCTGGATGCGTTCGTGGCCAAGGAGCCCGCGTACCAGGCGCAGTGGACGGAGCGCTGCGTGCGCTTCGCGGCCGCGCTGGCCGGCATCGCAGGCATCGAGACGGTGCTGATCCCACGCGAGGCGACCGGGCGCGTGCCGCTGGTGGAGGTGATTTTCGCGCCGGCCGGCCGCGCCGCGCAGGTCTCGCGTGAGCTCCGCGACGGCGTGCCGTCGATCCATCTCAACGAGCGGCGCGTGAACGAAGGCAGGCTGACATTCAATCCCGTCGGGCTGGGTGACGGGCAGGAAGACATCGTGGCGGCCGGCATTCGCAGGCGCCTGGGCCACTGACCCAAGGAGGAAGTGCATGCGACGTGTACTGATGGCGACGTTCCTGCTGGTTCCGATGCTGACGAGCGACGCCTTCGCCGCGGGGATGGACAAGTGCCCCGCGCAGGGCGGGACGATTCGCGCCGCCATGGCGGGCTCGCCGCCCACGCTCGACTTCATCACGAGCTTCGCCGCCCAGGCCCGCGACATGGGCGTGTACATCTACGAGGGGCTCGTCACCATCGACAACAACTATGACGTGGCGCCGCAGCTCGCGGAGAAGTGGGCGGCCAGCGCGGACGGCAAGACCTACACGTTCAATCTCCGCAAGGGTGTGAAGTTCCACGACGGCAGCCCCGTCACGGCGGCCGACGTGGTCGCCTCCGTGGAGCGCTTCCGCGCCCAGTCGCCACGCAAGGCGGATCTCTCGATGGTGACGGGTGCGCGCGCCGTGGACGACTCGACCGTTGAGATCACGTTGGCACAGCCGTCCGCTGCCTTCATCCCGCTCCTCGCGTACCCCGGCCCCGCGGTGGCGATCATGCCGAAGAAGCTCATCGACGACGTGCCGGCGGGCAAGCTGCCGCAAACGTCCGTGATCGGCACTGGGCCCTATCGCCTGGCCGAGTGGATTCCTGACAAGCACGTGCACCTGCAACGCTTCGCGGACTACAGCCCGTCGCCGGCCGAGGCGTCCGGCTACGCGGGCCGCCGGCTCAATTGCATCGAGCACATCTACTTCGTGCCGGTGCCGGAAGTGTCGAGCCGGGTGGCCGGCGTGGAGAGCGGCGACTACGACTACGGGCAGAACCTGCCCGCGGAGACATACAAGCGGCTCAGCGCGGCCAAGGGCATGAAGACCTTCATCCTCAAGCCCTACTACGAGATCGTGATGCACCTGAACACGCAGAACGGCCAGCTCAAGGAGTGGAAGCTGCGCCGGGCCATCCAGCTGGGGCTGAATCAGGAGGAGATCATGCTGGCCGCGGCGGGGGACAAGGCGCTCTACCGCCTCGACCCGAGCCTCTTCTTCAAGGAGCAGTTCTGGCACTCCAACGTGGGCGCCAACCGCTACAACGAGAAGGACGTGGCCAAGGCGAAAACGCTGATCAAGGAGGGCGGCTACGACGGCTCGCCCATTCGCATTATCACGAGCAGCGACTTCCAGTTCATGAACAACGCGGCGCTCGCCATGGAGTCGCAGCTGCGTCAGCTGGGCTTCGCCACCAAGGTGCAGGCCTACGACTACCCCACCATGATCGACATCTTCCGCAAGAAGCGCGCGGAGTGGGACATCTCGTACAACGCGTTTTCCATCCGGACGGATCCGGGCGGATTCACGTTCGTGCTCAAGTCGGACTCGGGCTACCAGCCCTACGCGAGCAAGGAAGTGGACGCGCTTCTCGAGAAAGGCCTGCTCGAGCGCGACCGAAAGGCGCGGGCGAGGATCTACGAGCAGATCCAGGATCAGCTCTACAAGGACATTCCCATGATCAAGCACGGCGACCTCTTCGGCTTCGACGCCCTCCGCGAGCGCGTGGACGGATTCGCGGTCTTCTACACCACGCCGCGCTTCTGGAACGTGTCGGTCAAGGACAAGCGCTGAGCGGATGACGCGCGTTCTCGCGACGCGTATCGCGTCGCTGGTCTTCGTGCTGTGGCTGGTGACGATCATCGCGTTCGTGCTGATCCGGCTCGCTCCGGGCGACCCGTCCGCGGTCATGCTGGGCTCGGACGCGGCGCCGGCCGCGGTGGCAGAGTTTCGCGCGCGCTACGGGCTCGATCGGCCGATCGTCGTCCAGTATCTGGCCTGGCTGGGCCACGTGGTGCGGGGCGACCTGGGCCACTCCATCTACCTCGGGCGTCCGGTGGCCACCGCCATCCTGGAGCGCCTGCCCGTCAGCCTCACGCTGACGCTGTCGGCCTTCGTGATCGCCATCGTGCTGGGCGTGACCCTGGGCTTGATGGCCGCCTACTGGCACGACACGTGGATCGATCGCAGCGTTTCGGCCGTGGCCGCGCTCGGGTTGTCCTTGCCGTCGTTCTGGCTGGGCATCTGCCTCATCTATCTACTGGCGGTCCGCTGGCCGCTCCTGCCCTCCGGAGGTTTCGTGGAGCCCTGGCGTGACCCACTCTCGGCGCTGCGGCATCTCTTGTTACCCGCATTCGCGCTGGGATATCTGCAGTCTGGGCTGATCGCCCGCATGACGCGCGCGTCGATGCTCGATGCGCTCCGTGGCGATTTCGTCCGCACCGCACGGTCGAAGGGCGTGGGCGAGCTGTACGTGGTCGTCAAGCACGCATTTCGCAACGCGCTCATTCCCGTGCTCACGGTTTCGGGCATCGCACTCGCCGTGCTCTTCGGCGGCGCGGTCGTGATCGAGACGGTGTTCACGCTGCCCGGGGTGGGGCGGCTTCTCGTCAACGCGGTGGTGAGGCGGGACTACCCGGTGGTGCAGGGCACGCTGCTGCTGGTGGCGGCCTGGTACGTGGTGGTGAACATCGCGGTGGACGTGCTGTACACGGTGAGCGATCCCCGCGTGCGGCTGCGGGCGTCGTGAGCCGTGGCAGTAGCGGCCGGCGCCTTGCGGTGGCGGGGCCTCGGATCTGCCGCCAACCTCGCCCTGGTCGGCATCGCCCTTCTCATTGGATTCATCGTCGTCGGCCCGCATGTCTACTCGCCGTCGCCGACGCTGGTCTCCGCCGGCGCACGGCTCCAGCCGCCTTCGTGGGAGCATCCGCTCGGCACCGATCAGCTCGGCCGCGAGGTGCTGGCCCGTGTGATGGCCGGCGGGCGGCAGTCGTTGCGTGTGGCCGGTCTCACGATGGCGCTGACCGTGATCGCGGGCAGCCTGCTGGGTCTGCTCGCGGGCGCCGTCAGGCCACTCGACAATGTCCTCATGCGCATCAGCGACGCATTCCTCGCCTTGCCCGCCGTCATCCTGGCCATTGCTCTGATGGCCGTGCGCGAGCCGAGCGAAGGCAACGTGGTGCTGGCGCTGGTGGTGGTCTACACGCCGCGGGTAGCGCGCGTCGTGCGGGGCAAGGCGCTGCTCATCCGCGAGATGCCCTACGTGGAGGCGGCGCACGCGCTGGGCGCACGGCTCACGCGCGTCGTGCGGCGGCACATCCTCCCCAACGCGACGCCCGAGCTCATCGTGCAGGGCACCTTCATCTTCGGGTACGCGATCCTCGACGAGGCGACGCTTTCGTTCCTCGGGGTGGGGCCGCCCCCGCCGGCGCCCTCGTGGGGCAACATGCTCGCGGAGGCGCGCTATCTGATCCGCGACGCATTCTGGATCAGCTTCTTCCCTGGCCTCCTCATAGGGCTGGCCGTCCTCGGGGCCAATATTCTGGGCGACGGCATCAGAGATCGCTTCGATCCCCGGAAAGGCGAATGACATGAACGAGAAAGAACGCAGCGAGTACTTCCTCGAGCGGCTCGTGGCCGTGCCCAGCGTGGCGGGCGACGAGGGTGCGGCGGTGAAGGTGTGCGCCGAGCTGATGGCGGAGGTGGGCCTGGCGACGCGGCTGCGCCCGTGCGCCGGTGTCGAAGGCGCCGTCAATGTGGAAGGTGTGCTCGGCTCTGCCCGCCCCAAGCTCTGTATCGCCGGGCACGTCGACACCATTCCATTCGACGGGATGACGGTGAATCCGCTCGGCGAGCGGCGTGGAGACCGGTACTACGGCCGGGGCACCACCGACATGAAGGGGGGGCTGGCCGCGGTGCTCGCGGCCGTCGACCGGATCAAGCGCGCCGGCGCACGGCTGGGCGGCCAGCTCGTGATTGTGGGTACGGCCAGCGAGGAGACCCTCAAGTGCGGTGGCTACCAGCTCGCCCAGGATCACCATGACGCTGACGGCGTGGTGTGCGCGGAGCCGTCAGATTGCCGCGTGGCCGTTGCGGCCACGGGCAGCCTGGCTTTACGGCTCGACGCATACGGCACCGGGGCCCATAGTAGCGTGCCGGGCGGGGGCGGTAACGCGATTCTCGGCGCACAGGCAGCGGCGAAAGCGGTGGTGGACACGCTCACGGAGACGGTCGAGGTGAAGTACGTTGGTCCGCGGCGGCGCGCCGTGAACGTGGGCGTGATACGCGGCGGCATCGCCCAGCCGGTGGTGCCCCAGCGCTGCACCGTGTGGCTCGACGTGCGCTACTTCGTGGGTGAGACGGCGGAAGGGCTCATGGAGCGCATTACAGCGGCCTGCAATCAGGCCGTGGCGGGGATGGGCGGCGTGCGGATCGAGGCGAGCCAGCAGCGGCTCGACTATGAAGGCCGGCCCTACGAGCGCGGTACCTGGGGAGACTTCATCCACGTGGAGCGCGGCATGAAGGCCTTCGCCACCGACCCGGCCAGTGCGGTGGTGCGCGCATTCCGCCAGGCCGTGAAGGAGGAAGGGGGCGACGATGCGATCGACATGATGCGAGGGTGGGGCGACGTGGAGTTCGTGGCGACAGACCACGGCGTGCCGACCATCTACTACGGTCCCGGCACGGTGGCGGCGGCGCACACGGCTGACGAGTACATCGAGCTCGAGCGCTATCACACAGGTGTGGCCGTGTACGAGCGGGCTATCCGCGCGTTTCTAGGGACTGTTTAGGAGACCGCGGAGTTCGTCCGGCTGGGGCGGGTCCGCCTCCGAGGCCTCGCTTGAAACTTGGCATCGCACTGGGCAGAATGACGTGCGAGTCATGAGCAAGCGAATTCGGCGTGTAAAGGGCAAGAGCAGCGCCAAAAAGGGGCAGCCCTCCGGGCCCAAGGCGAAGGCCCGAAGCGTCTCGCCGCCCGACAACCTGCTCGCCCGCACCAAGGCCGAGCTCCTCGAGTACGCGCGGAGCGCCGGCCTCACGGGAATAGACCGTCTCACCAAGGCCGAGCTCGCCACGCAGCTCCGGGACCAGCAGCGCAAGCAGGCCGTGCCGGAGGCGGAAGAAGAGGTCGTAGACACTCCCCACAAGTTCGACCTCGGCCTCGCGCCTGACGACTCGCGCGAGCAGGACATGAACATCCCCTGGGGGTACGGGCAGGACCGGGTCACGGGTATGGCGGTCGATCCCGGGCAGCTCTACGTTTACTGGGAGCTGACGGACGAGGCGCTGGAACGGGCACGCAGGGGTCTTGGCCCCGGCGGCCTCGATGCCTGGCTCAACCTGCGCGTCTACGACGTCACGAACCGGATCTTCGACGGCACCAACGCGCACAGCTACTTCGATCACTCGATCGGGCGGACCGACCGCCAGTGGTTTTTCTTCCTCGGCAAGCCTACTTCGACCGCCGTGGTCGAGGTCGGGCTCAAATCATCGGAAGGCTACTTCGTCCGCATGGCACGGTCCGGTCGGGTGGACTTCCCGCGCCAGGAGTCCGTCTCTCCGGGGGGCGTGGACTGGCTCACGGTCCGCACGGCCACCGGCGAGGTCGGCGCGCCGGCCTTCGAGCACCGTGAAGCGCCGGCGGTGTTCGCGGGCACGCGGCCACTCTCACTGTCCGAGCCCGTGCGCGCCTGGGACATCCGCCACACCCACGCGGGGTGGGATGAGGCGTGGACGACGCGCGATGAGAGCTTCGCGACAGCCTGGCAGGAGTGGGGCGAGTGGGCGCGGACGATCGAGTGGGAGGGGCCGGTTGTCCGAACGACCTGGGAGGCCGGCCCTTTCACGCATCCCGTGGAGCCGGCGCGCTACGTCGAGGAGCGGTACGAGGGGCCGGTGATGGTTCGCTCCGTGAACGGCACGACTCACGTCGTTCACGGCGCGAGGCAAGTCGTGATCCGCGGTATCGGAGCGAGGGCCGAGCGAAAAGTCCTGGCTGTCTGGGAAGTGCATCACTCGTGGTCCACTCATGAAGGTGTGGTGGCGCGCACGGAGGGAGAGATGACCGGCGCGCGGGGCGCCTCGGAGCAGGCGATTCGAGGGGCCAGCGAGGTTCGCTGGGGCGCGGCGAGCGAGTGGAGGCTCGGTGGAGCCTCCGAGCTCTATCTGCTCGGGGCGAGCGAGCTCCGGTATCTTGGTGCGAGCGAGCTCTTCTACGCCGGCGCCAGTGAGTGGCGCTCGAGAGGCGCAAGCGAGGTGCGCTACGTCGGAGCCAGCGAGTGGCGGGCGCGTGGCGCGAGCGAGTCGTTCTACGCCGGCGGGAGCGAGAAGCTCCAGGGCGGGGCGAGCGAGAACCGCCCGCGCTTTCCCGAGCCGTCTCAGGGTGGGTGAGGCCGATGCCCACCGGGTATCTCGCGCTCGTGCTGCATGCCCACCTCCCGTTCGTCCGCCATCCCGAGGATCCCACGGTGATGGAGGAGCAGTGGCTCTACGAGGGCATCACCGGCACGTACCTGCCGCTCATGCAGATGTTCGAAGGTCTCATTGCCGACGGTGTGCCGTATCGCTGCACGGTCTCGCTCTCGGCGCCGCTCATCACGATGCTCACCGACGACCTGCTCAAGGAGCGCTACGCGCAACATCTCGACCGCCTGATCGAGCTCGGTGAACGAGAGCTGGAGCGGACACGGCCCGAGCCGCACTACCATCGCCTGGCCCAGATGTACTGGGATCGCTTCCAGTCGATCCGCCACACGTGGCGATCCCACGACGGGAACCTGGTGCGGGCCTTCCGCCGCCTGCAGGAGGCGGGCCGCGTGGAGGTCATCACGTCCACCGCGACGCACGCCTTTTTTCCACTCCTCGACCGGAACTGGGCGGCCCTCCGGGCCCAGGTGCACGTGGCGGCCGATCTCTACGAGGAACACTTCGGCGGCCGCCCGCGCGGGATGTGGCTCGCGGAATGCGGATACGTGCCGGGCGCCGACGAGCTCCTTCGGGAGGCGGCGATCCGCTACTTCTTCGTGGACACGCACGGCATCCTGATGGCCGATCGGCCCCCCGTTTACGGCAGCTATGCGCCCCTCTATTGCCGCACGGGCGTGGCCGCCTTCGGGCGCGACCCCGAGTCGTC
>Ga0126372_10001113_pt1 | contig 10620 bp, 8 predicted proteins | sample PanSoiMetaPlot_6_FD_92762 | JGI IMG/M metagenome (GOLD analysis project Ga0126372, IMG submission 92762) | Tropical forest soil microbial communities from Panama - MetaG Plot_6 | ecosystem: Environmental > Terrestrial > Soil > Tropical forest > Bulk soil | place: Panama | collected 2016-02-17
AGCGTTATGGCGACCTGTTTTCCGAGTTGGAACAGCCTGAACTGCTGCTCTTGGCGCTGCTGCTGCACGACGTGGGGAAAGGATCGGCGGAACACGATCATGCCCGCGCCAGTGCTGACGCGGCCACTAAGTGCATGATGCGCATGAATCTGGCTTCCTCCGAGCGGGATACCGTCTGCTTCCTGATCGCGAATCATCTGGAAATTTCCAAAACCCTGCGCCGCGATATCTTCGATCAAGAAACGATTCGCGCCTTTGCTGCCCGGGTCCGCACACCGGAGCGCCTGAAGATGTTGACATTAATGACCTATGCCGATATTCGCGCGGTCAATCCCGAAGCGCTTAGCCCGTGGAAGGCAGACAACATTTGGCAGCTTTATATCGCAACGTCTAATTTCCTAAACCACAACATTGATCGCGAGCGAGTGCACCTTGACCTCAACGATGAGAACGTTGCCGGCTTCCGTTTCTTGGCGCCGTATAGCGGCCACCAGGTCGAGAGCTTTCTCGAGGGTCTACCCCAGCGCTATTTACTGGTCTCTCCGGCGGAAATTGTGCTTCGCCATCTGGAACTAGCCAACAAGCTTGCCGAGGATCCGGTGCAACTTGATCTTCGTCAAGGACGGCATTGGTTCGAGCTCACCATCGTAACTCATGACGCAGCGGGGCTCTTTTCCAAGCTGGCGGGGGTACTGGCAGCCTGGGGAATGAATATCGTGAAGGCAAACGCATTCTCGAATCATGCGGGAGTGGTGGTCGACGTGTTTTACTTCACCGACCGCTTTGGAACCCTGGAGTTGAACGTGCCGGAGCGCGACCGATTCGAGCGGAGCATTCGCGGCGTGTTGTCCGGAGTAGTCGACCTGGAGCGCTTGATGCACGACCGCTTTCGATCGGCAAAACCAGAGCGCGCGAAAGTGAAAGTCGAGACTCGCATAAATTGCAGCAATGATTTTTCGCCGCAATCGACAGTATTGGAAGTCATCTCGCAAGACCGCCCCGGCTTGTTGCATGACCTCACGGCTGTGGTGGCCGAACACAAGTACAACATCGAGGTTGCCCTTATCGATACGGAGGGGCAGGTTGCCATCGATGTCCTCTACCTGACATTTGAGGGGAACCAACTCAGGCCAGAGCAGCAAAACATCTTAACCAAGGCCTTATTAAACGAATTGGCTGCGAACTAAGGAGTCGTGTTTCCTGTAATGCCTTTCAGGCAGACTGCGACGCCCTTGCTTGTGGTATTCCCAGGAAATTCATGGCGGAATCTGCAGCTTCGTTTCCGGAGCGAATGCAGTCGGGAACACCAATGCCCCTATATGCATTTCCAGCAAGAAAAAGACCGGGCGTTTGCCTCTGCAACTGCTCGATCCGGTCCAGGCGTTCCAAATGGCCGACTTCGTACTGTGCCATGGCGCGATCCCAACGGTACACGCGAGCAAAAAGCGGCTCAGCCGTGAGAGCGAGAATTTCGCGTAGTTCCCTGCGAACGACTTTGACAATCTGTTGATCCGGACCGCTCCATAACTCCTCATTACCCGCGCCAGCCATGAAACACCGTAGCAGAGCCCGATCGGAGGGCGCACGGTGTGGGAACTTCGTATGGACAAAGGTGCACGCCAGCATCCGTGGTCCTTGACTGCGGGGTACGAGAAAGCCGAACCCCGGAGGCAGGCTTCCTCGAACCTTCCCCGCGTACCCTAAACTGATGGTGATCGACGAAGTGTACTTGATTCCGTCGAGTTCCCTCGCCAGCTCGAAACTTACTTTTTCTAAAAGGCGGGCGGCCACATGAGCGGGAACGGCAAGGATGAGGCCGTCAAAATGTTGGCTGTCAAGCTCAGACGAAATCTCCCAACCTCCCGAGTCTGGGTACACCGACCGCACCCTGATCCCGGGCGCCAGCGAAGACGGTGCGAGCTTTGCGACCAGGGCATCGACCATCTGCTGCATGCCATTGATCAGGGACGTAAACAAGGGACGTGAATCTTTCACGCTGTCTTTCGCTTTTCGGCGCGCAGCGAGCATGGAGCGGCCCAGGCTGCCATGCTCCCGCTCCATCTGCGCAAATCGTGGAAGCACTGCGCGCATACTCAATCGGTCTGCGTGCCCGCCATAAATCCCCGCGAGCAACGGATCGGCGAGGCGATCCACCATTTCCGGCCCGTAGTGCCGTTCCACAAAGGCAGCCACAGTTTCGTCGCCTTCCGCCTTATGCGGGGGATGAAACCACTCTTGGCCCATGCGGATTTTGGTTCCCATACTGAATAAGGGCGAGAAAACTGTCGGCAGGATCTTGGTTGGCACCATGAACATCAGCCCATCGGGCATCTCGACCAGCTTGTCGTTGACCAGAATGTATGTTTTCCGCTCGGCATCGTTCGAGCCGATGAGCTGATTGCCTAGAGCCAGTTCGCAGCACAGATCTGCAGCCCATGGCTTTTCGGTGAGGAATGAATCCGGGCCAGCTTCAATCTGACAACCATCTACTTGTTCGGTTCGCAGGACACCGCCAAAAGCCGGCTTAGCCTCAAAGAGAACGTACTCCACATTGTCAGGGTGATCCTTCCGGTATTTCTCCAGCCTAAAAGAGGCAGAAAGGCCTGCGATGCCGCCACCGATAATGGCTATCCTCTTCATGCGCTCGGCGTCCGCTCCAACCGCAAGTACCAGCGAGTCATCTCAGCCAGCGCGGCAATAAGCGTAGGCGAATCGTTCAATGACTCGGCGCGCCATAAACGCATCCCCAGCTTGTCGGCGAACTGCCGGAAAACGATGTCAATGTCGTAGAGCACTTCCACGTGATCACAGAGGAAACCGATTGGATCGATGAAAACGCCGGTCGCGCCCTGTTTTCTCACTCGCGTGATCGTCTCTTCGACGCTAGGCCCAATCCAGGGACCGCCCGACATGCCTTGACTTTGAAAAGCCAAGGTCCAACCGTCGGCCTTCAGCCCCGTTTTTCGGGCCACCAGTTCGGCGGTGCGCTGGGCCTGTTGCTGGTAAGGGTCGCCCTCGGTAATCGTGCGCTCGGGAACGCTATGGGCGGTGAAGATGACCGGAAGCTCGCAACCGGCTTCCCCACACGCGGCCTCCCGTCCGGCAGCTAATCTTTCTGCAAAAGCTTCGACCAGTAAAGGCTGATCATGCCACGACTCGATAAAATCAAAGGTGAAGGGAAGCTTGCCATCACCTTCCACCGCGCGCCGATAAAGACCGACACTGGTTCGGGAGTTGTGCGGCGCCAGACAAATCACGACTGCGTGGTCGACTCCGTCGGCTGCCATCTTCTTCAGAACTTCTCCAATGAAGGGCTTCCAGTTGCGCATTCCGCAATAAACCGGCAGATCCAACTCACGCGCGAGTTGGTCGCGTTGTTTCATCGTCCAGCTAGTGAGGTGTGAAAAACCCACAAGCTGGTATCGCTGGGTGATCTCTTCGACGACTCTTGGCGGAAGCGTTCGTCCGCTGGTCACGCGCTCGAGGTACTCGGGGATTTCCTCGGGCGACTCCGGGCTCCCATGCGCCAGCAGGAGCACAGCCGTTTTACGCGCGCTGGTCACGTGGCTGCTCCCAGATCACGGGCATGCCCGGCAAGAGTGGCCGAATGCTCGTGCACGAAAGCTGCGACAGCCTTGACGTTCTCCACCGGAGTCTCCGGCAGAATTCCGTGTCCCAAGTTGAAGATGTGTCCGTGGTAGCCGTGTGCGCGACGAAGAACAGCTTCCACGCACGCCTGAATGTGTTTCCAATCGGCAAACAGAACAACCGGATCGAGGTTTCCTTGCACCGCACCTTTGAACCCGATGCTGCGCCATGCCATATCAAGCGGTATGCGCCAGTCAACTCCTATCACCTCCGCTCCGGTTTCCTTCATCGAAGGCAGAAGCGTAGCGCTGTCAGTCCCGAAATAAATGACGGGTACTCCGGCTTTCTGAAGCTTGTTAACCAGCTCCGTGGTTCGAGGTAATACGTACTGCCGGTAGTCCTCGCCACTGAGACAGCCCACCCAACTATCGAACACCTGAATAGCATCGGCTCCCGCGCGAACCTGCTCAGCCGCATACTCGGAAGTGACGGTGACCAGCTTGCGCATCAACTCGTCCCAGACTTGGGGAGAGTTGTACATCATCTTTTTCGTTTGCACGTAATTGCGGGAACCGCCTCCTTCGATCATGTAGCTGGCCAGGGTAAAGGGAGCACCACAGAACCCAATCACCGGCAAGCGGGAGGCAAAATGCGTGCAGACGAGGTGGACGGCCTCCGATACATACCCGAGTTCGGCGGCCCGATCGGTGCGAAGTTTTCTGACATCAGCTCGACTGGCAACCGGCTTTTCAATCTTCGGCCCTTCTCCCGCAGAAAAGTGAAACGGCTGCCCCATGACCTCCAAGGGCAGTAGCAGATCCGCGAAAATAATAGCCGCATCCACCTGGAGCGCTTCCGCAGCGGTGATGGTGACCTCCGCCGCAACTTGGGGCTTTTTGCAGATTTCAATCAGCGAGAGCTTCTGGCGCACGGCCCGGTATTCGGGCATGTAGCGGCCGGCTTGGCGCATGAACCAGACGGGCGTGACGTCCACGGGGAGAGCCCTACAGGCCCTGATGAAACGCGATTCGGGCGCCGACATAAACTTCAAATGTAGCATTTTGGCAGCTGGCCTGCCGACAGGGAGTTGGAGGTTGCCGAAGCTCGGTGCGGTTCCTTTGGAGGTAATTACCTGGCGAAGTAGCCTAGCCGATGAAAGATGTGCAGCTTCTTGGGCCCAACAACAATCAGCCGATGGAACAATCCGTCCGGTGCGTTGCTATTTGGTTTGTAGCCGATGGCGTACTGCGAGCGCAGTTCTTTTTCGATCTTCGAAAACGCGTAGGCCACTTCCCCATCACCGTCGGCGTGCAGCAGGCGTCCTCCGGTGGCCTCCGCTAGTTGCTTCATGACGTCATCGCCTTCCGACCCGAGACCCACACTCATATCCTCTGAGTTCGTGCTGACCACATACACAACACTGTTGGAGCGCAGTGCCGATTCGACCGCTTGATCCAGGTTCGCGTGACTGCGATTGTCTTCGCCGTCGGTTATAAGAACGATGGCATGACGAACCGGCTGTCGATCGGAAATTGAATCCATTTGGCGAGCAGCGGTTACAACCGCGTCGTACACTGCCGTCTCGCCGCCGGGATTAAGGCTCTTCAGGGCAGCCTCCAGCTCTTTCGTATTGTGCGTAGGCGTCTGCGCGACATGTACTTCCTGATTGAACCCAACTACGGACCCCAGGTCGGCGGGCGCGTGCAGAACATGCCGGAAAAAAGCAGCCGCCGCTTTTTTCTCGAATGCGAAGCGGTAGGTAACCGAATCACTTGTGTCAATAACCAACGTAACCCGCAGCGGCAGATTGGTTTGCGGCTGAAAATAGATGATGTGGTCCGGGGCATGGCCATTGTCCAGGATATTGAAGTCGGACTCGTTCAAATTGCGCACAAAATGTCCCTTTTGGTTGGTCACCGTGAGAACCAGACCGACTTCCTGTACCTGGCGGTTGATGGTGGGAATCGCAGCCGCTGTAAACGCGAACGACCCATGTCCAAGACTATCGGATTGAGCAACGCTAATGCCCGGACTTAGGGTGAACACCAGTATTAGCAGGATTAGAAAACTGTAAATCGGGAAGCAATAAACTTGAGCATCGAGATTGTGAGTTCTTCGCACGCCCTGCCGATAGGCCACAGCCAGCATGGCCTCCTCCAAAACAAACGTGTGATTAGGATGCCCGCGACCCAGTCGAGTTTGCATGACGCGAACAATCGAGGTCTGGGCAGACCCGCTAAATGGGCCCGTCACGCGGGATTCAGCAATATGCACCAGAAACGCTCGATGCCGGCTCGTTCAAGAAGGGTTCGAAGACCAGCAATCTGTGAGCCCAGATTCGATCCCAGATTTTAGGTCGCTCTAGGGAACTTCCATTCCGCTCGAACCAGCAGCGCCGGACGGCGAGCATCTCCACTCGATTGGAGGTACCCGGATGCAGAGCGGCAGCTGAGACCTGGATCTCCGCTGGAAGGCTGGGGGCACCGTCTGTCAGAGCGTGCAATATTTCCACAAAATTAGGATGGTCTTCTTCGATTCGCCTTCTCTCCTGCTGGTTCACCGTACGCAGCAGTGGCGCGCTGGTCTTTGTCAGTGAGAGCAGATCAATGCCAAATGTAGATGGGCACTGGGATTGCTGCTCGTTTCTGTCACTCTGCAATCGAATTCAGGCTGGTCGACTGCGCAGATGGCTGACCTGACACTCGGTCATTGCCGAAAACGGAGTACGATTTGCTGCCGCAGGGATGCAGTCGGTTGTCGTAGACCGAGAGTTCCGTCCGATGACGCCGTTGCTCACTTGCCCAGACATCCACCTTCGTCGACCCGACATTGCTTCGCTGTTCGCGAACTGTGTCCGCCTGGAGGAAACTGCCGCAATTAAGGGCAGGAGACGCTTTGCCGCTAATCAGAATTTACTGGCATGTCGCGAATCAAGGGTGGATAGAGTGTTTGTGTTAGGTATCAGAATTGAAAATCGTCTCCTAGCCTCGCCTGCGATGTTAGCTCCTGCTCGAGAGGGATCAGCCCCTTAGGCAGCCGGCCGCCGTTGTAAGCCGCCATGCGATTCTTCCATTTCAGAAATTCGGTAATCGTCTGCGGCTCGATCCTGACCTCGACCCGTCGTAAACTAGCTAGTAGTAGTGCCATCTCCCGAATCAAACCTTTTTCTTGTCGGCGCACACGCAGGCGAGGTCGGACCACAACCTCTACACCGCCGCGATGCGCTGCCAAGAGCCCCCACCCGTGGGGAATCACTTCGGCGGTGAGTAGCCCCGCGGGAGCAAGGTACAGACGCTCGCACCCCATCGCATTCTCCGGTTTCCGTCGGGCGCGCTTTTGCTGATCCGCCAGAAAGTCCCCCCTCGATACCTTGCACTCGATCACGATCGAATGGCAATCCGCGGTCCAGCCAACTGCGTCGGGAATCTCCCACGAGTCCGCCTTCTGCTCGCTCAGCACAATTCGGCATCCCTGTTGTCGCAGCCACGTTTCCGCTAGCTGAATCAGCCTGCTGTGCGTCATACAAAATTATTACGTCAAATTCACTAACCCAATAAGTGACTTCGAGGTTGCTCGGGGCTTGCGTGCGGATCCTTGCGCAAACAGGCATAACGATCTAATAATGCGGAGAGGCCCATATGAAGAAGGCCGTGATAGTTCACCTCGCCGCCATTTCCGCACTCTTGTTGTTGACATCGCTAGGGATTCTCGGAGAATCCGGGGCGAAGCTTTTGCCAGCCTCCCTAGTTTTCACCGACCAGGCAGACCCCATTCCCAGGGTGGACCTGATTCAAGTAGGAGAACTCGCCAAGCTCCTCACGGCCTCCACGGCCGAGCGGCCCCTCCTCATACAGGTAGGCTCGCGTGTTCTCTATGAAGAGGCTCACATTCCGGGGTCAGAATATATAGGGCCTGCCGACAGCGCCGCCGGACTCGCAAGACTGCGGCAGCGACTCCAGTCTGTGACGCGAAAAAAGTTTATTGTTCTCTACTGCGGGTGTTGCCCCTGGAGTCGCTGTCCGAACATCAAACCTGCTTGGGATATGGCTCGGTCCATGGGATTCTCGAAAATAAAAGCGCTTTATATCGCAGACAACTTCGGCGCTGACTGGCTGGAGAAGGGATATCCGGTCGCGAAAGGCGATTAGCATCTCTTGGATGTCTGGAGATATAGTTGAGATCTCTCTGGATAGTAATCGCGGCAGGCCTGGTGTTGAGCCTCGCACTTCTGTATCGCCATCAACAACCCGGGTCGGCCAAACCGGCTTTTGGCACCCTCCCTGTCGCTCCTGATTTTTCCCTAGTTACCATCGATGGCCAAAACCTGAATCTGACAGGCTACCGCGGGAAGGTGGTGCTGCTTAACTTCTGGGCAACGTGGTGCGCCCCCTGCCGCGAGGAAATTCCAAGGTTCGTCCAGCTTCAGGATAAGTACCGCAAGGATGGCCTTCAGATCATCGGAATTTCCATGGACGACGGTCCGGGCCCGGTTCGGCAGTTCTATGACGACTTCCATATGAACTACCCGGTCGCACTCGGAGGCGCCAAGATGGGTGAGCTCTATGGAGGCGTTTTTGGACTGCCAATAGCATTCCTGATAGGACGCGATGGACGAATTTACGCCAGATACTTCGGAGTTACAGATCCTTCCCTGCTCGAGACCGCGATCCGAAAACTTCTTTCATCGCCGAGCAACTGACCGGTATGGAATCTCCTCAGGTTCATGCCAAAACGTCGAATAGAACTATTTCCACCGGTTACGCTGGCGGATGATATCTGCAAAAGCATTCACCTCGGATATCGAGCAGCTAATCTACCGTTGAAATGAACGAAATTTCCGTCGGAAAAACCTGAGGGGTCTCCGGGTTTTCTCGATTGAATGACTTTTCTTAAAACAAAAAAGGCGCCGCAATCTCGGTTTCGAGCTTGCAACGCCACACGGCTAATCAGCAATCTGCCCTATACCGGGGTGCAGACTGACTTCACTTCTGTGTAGTGCTCCAGTACCTCATGCCCCATTTCGCGACCCCAGCCGGACTGTTTATAGCCTCCAAAGGGTAGCGCCGCGTCGAAAATGTTGTAGCAGTTGATCCACACCGTACCGGCTCGCAGCTGGGAGGCAATACGATGCGCCTTCTGAATGTCGCGCGTCCAGACCCCCGCCGCCAGTCCGTATTCGGTGTCGTTGGCTTTCTTAACCAGTTCGTCGGTATTCCGGAATGGAATCGCCGTAACCACCGGTCCGAAAATTTCTTCCCGGACCACTTTCATATCGTCGCTGGTGTTCACCAAAACCGTCGGCTTCACAAAGTAGCCTTTGTCTCCGTGACGGCTGCCACCGACGACGGCCTTCGCGCCTTCAGATATCCCCGATTTCAGGTATCCGCAAACACGGTCCAGTTGCTCTGCGGAGACCAGCGGACCCATTTCCGTGCTCGGGTCCAGACCCGACCCCAACTTGATCTTCTCGGCACTGGCTGACACACCGTCGACCACCTTGTCGAACACTTTATCTTCAACGAACAGTCGCGACCCGGCGCAGCAGCATTGCCCGTGATTGAAGAAAACGGCATTAGCCGAGCCGGCTATGGCGGTGTCGAGATCAACATCCGCAAACACCAGGTTCGGTGATTTCCCACCGAGTTCCAGAGAGACTTTCTTCAGGTTGCCCGCTGCCGCTTGTAGAATCAGCTTTCCGACTTCCGTAGATCCGGTGAACGCAACCTTATCTACAGCAGGATGCGCTGCCAGGGCTGCCCCAGCCGTTTCGCCGTAGCCCGGAACAATGTTAACGACCCCATCCGGAAAACCGGCCTCTTGAATCAACTCGCCGAGGCGCAGGGCTGTTAAGGGGGTTTGCTCTGCCGGCTTAAGGACTACCGTGCACCCGGTCGCCAATGCCGGGCCCAGTTTCCAGGCTGCCATCAGCAACGGGAAGTTCCAAGGAATGATCTGGCCAACTACTCCAACCGGCTCCCGCAACGTGTAGGCCAGATACTTCGTACCCGGTGTGTAGGGCACCGAGAGAGGAATGGTATTGCCCTCAATCTTGGTCGCCCATCCCGCCATGTAGCGAAACAAATCGACCGCAAGTGGAACGTCGGCCGCCCGTGCCACCTTCAACGGCTTGCCGTTGTCTAGGGATTCGATTTCAGCAAACTCTTCCAGGTTAGCTTCCACGAGATCAGCCAATTTCCAGATCAGCCGCCCGCGCTCGGACGCAGTCAGCTTCGACCAAGGGCCGCTTTGAAACGCGGCGCTTGCCGCGCTAACTGCACGGTCTATGTCCTCGCGATCGCCTTCCGCCACCTGTGTAAGAACCTCGCCGGTAGCCGGATCGTACGATGGAAACGTCTTTCCCGAAGCCGCTTCTACCCATTTTCCATTAATCAACAGCTGATGTTTTTCTTCGATGAAAGCCTTGGCTCTGTTTTCTGGTTCAGTAAACTTCAGCGCAGTTGCCATCGGTTCCTCCTAAGCACAACAATTCATCTACGGCGTGCCCATGGACGGGGCAAAATCAGTCGAACTAGAAATCGCCCGTGAGCAAGCCGAGTTCGGACTTGCGCAAGCCGTTCGCGGACGGTAATTGTACTCGATTTCACCGCCCTCTGAATGGTGCAAATCTAATTTGCCATTCTCGTATCCAGGTCCAATCTTCCGGTTGCCTTTACTCCTCCACCCAGGGGCCCAGAAAAAGCAGGCGGCATAAATCCACGCTCACAGACTCGGTTCAGTCGCCTATACCCGAGCTTCGGACAAGTTGCTGCGATCTTCGCCCAGCTATTGGACGCGGAATTCCGAGTAAAACCAAAGGCATGTTTTCGTAAAAGCGAATTCCTACCTGACGGGCTGCGTGCTCACGCCATGCAGCACACTTGCACAGGAAAACGAGGCTGCACACGGTCTTGCACGCGAGATGGCGCCATTCCTGATCGATATAAGAAAGGAATAGTGCTTTACCTAGAGGCATCGGCTTTTTACCTCTCGAGATGGTTAGGTGGGGTTGATGTCCCAGAGCGCGATCGGTGC
>Ga0126372_10001114_pt1 | contig 10612 bp, 9 predicted proteins | sample PanSoiMetaPlot_6_FD_92762 | JGI IMG/M metagenome (GOLD analysis project Ga0126372, IMG submission 92762) | Tropical forest soil microbial communities from Panama - MetaG Plot_6 | ecosystem: Environmental > Terrestrial > Soil > Tropical forest > Bulk soil | place: Panama | collected 2016-02-17
CTGCAGTAGCCGAGCTTCACGTTGCCGCCCAGCGCCGCGCCCGGCGAGACCGAGGCGAAATCACCGATCTGGCAGTCGTGGTCGATGCTGCAGTTGGTGTTCAGCACGGCGTGGCGTCCGATGAGGGCACCCGGGTTGACGATCGCCCCGGCCATCACGACCGTGCCGTCGCCGACCGAAGCCGGATCGGCGACAACGGCGCGCGGGTGGATCAAGGTGGCAAAGGCGATCTCCGGCTCTTCCTTCGTCATGATCTCGACAGCGTTGGCGCGGGTCCAGTTGTCCCCAATGGCAATGCAGGCGAGATCGAACGCCCTGAGCCGCCACAGGGCGGGAACGTCGACGTCGCGGGCGACGACGGGAATTCCCTCGAGCTCTCCGGTTCCGGAGCGATTGCACACCCCGGCGATCTCGAAAGATCCCATCCGCCGAGCGATGTCCGCGACGACACGGGCATGGCCGGAGGCGCCGACGATCAGGAGCCGTTTTGTTCCGTTGCCAACCACGATCGCTACTCCGCTCGAGACTCGAAGCTTCCGCGAAAGACCGGCACCGCCACGCTGTCGTCCGGCGTGATGCCGCGTCGAGATGCGACGCTCGTCAAAGTCTTGAGGAGGATGCGGACGTCGACGGCGAGCGACACGTTGTCGACGTACCACACATCGTACTCGAACTTCTGATCCCACGTCAGGGCGTTGCGGCCGTTGACCTGCGCCCAGCCCGTGATGCCGGGCAGCACCTCGTGGCGGCGCGCCTGGCGCGGCGAGTACCGATCCAGATACTCGATGAGAAGCGGTCTTGGGCCGACCAGGCTCATTTCGCCGCGCACCACGTTCCAGAGCTGCGGCAGCTCATCGAGACTCAATGCGCGCAGCACACGGCCGAGCTCGGTGAGCCGCTCGGCATCCGGCTTGAGATTCCCTGCGTTGTCGCGCTCGGCCGTCATCGTGCGGAACTTGCGGAACCGGAACGGTCGGCCGCCGAGCCCCGGCCGTTCCTGAGCGAAGATCACGGGGCGGCCCAGTGCCGCGGCGACGCCGAGCGATACGAGGGCGATGACCGGCATCGCGACGGCGAGCGCCGGCACCGCGAGCCCGAGGTCGAGCAGGCGCTTGCCGCGAGTGCGATAGAAGGTGCTCGTCGCGTTGCCTTCGCGTCTCACGAACATGCGCCATGATCTCATCGTGCGGCGGCCTCGGGATCAGGCGACACGAATCGACTGGATTGGCGCGGAGGCCGGCCGAGCGCGATAGGCGGGAAAGTACCCCTCGTCGCAAGCGCCCAGCGAGCACGAGCGCGCGGCGACGAAGTCCTGATAGAGCTGCGGCTCGAGAATCCACCGGCCGGTGTGAAAGGCGTGGCGGCTGGGAGAGAAGCGGGCCTTGAAGGCGAACAGTGAATCCTCCTTGCCGGCCCGTCCACCCCCGAGATGGAGCACGCGATCCCCGCGGCTCCGAGCCCACGAGCGAGCATCGTCCAGAAGGACCTTGAGTGGCGACAGGTGCCGCAAGTCCTCGTTCGTCCCAGCCAGATGGGCCTGAACGATGCCGTTCAGCTCGGTGAACAGACAGGCGGCGCCGACGGCCTCTTTCCAGCGGGTCACCAGCAGGTGCAGGCGGCCGCCCAGCGCCGCGCGCAGGCGATGCACATCGGCAAGGCCCATCATGTATTCGGCGCCTGCGCCACTGCGCTCCATCGTCTCGCCATAGAGGCGCGTGAAGGTCTCGATCTCCGACCAATCCTCGTCGACCTCGGTCACCAGGCCGGCCCTCCGCGCCGCGTCGATCTCCTGACGGAGCACCTTTGCATACCCGCGGCGGGCGGCGCCGTCGTCCAGGCGACAGTCGATGGACACGGTCGGGCCACCGAGAACCAGGGGCTGCGGGAGCAGCAATTCCGCGCCGTCCGTCGGCGGCGGGAAAGCCGCGACGATCGCCGCGTTGCCGAGCAGCGGATGAAACCTGGTGAATACCGAGACGACACGCTGCTGCCGCCAGACCTCGAGGATCTCTTGCCACGCCGCCGCCAGGAAGGCGTCGCCCGGCCGGCATCCCCACACGATCGGGCCTGGATAGCCGTACACGGATGTGACGTCGGTTGCATCCGTGCCCGCGAGCCCGTCGACGGTGTCGATGCGGCGACGAAGATACGGCCAGGCGAGACCGCGCTCCCGGTCGCCGACGACGATCAACATTGCCTCGCCTTCGCCTGATCCTTCGGCGTAGCTGTGATACCCCGCGAGGTGATAGATGTCCCGCTCCGCGATGTCTAGATGATCGTCCCACGCCGGCTCGCCGGCGGTGAGCAGCTCCACCGTGGGACCGGAACAGCGCGCTCTACCTGACGTCATCGGCCGACCACAGGACGGGGAAGGCCGCGGGATCGCCATAGTCCGGTTGGCCGGTGGCGTTCTTCCGGCAGAGGTCGTCGTTCGTGATGTGCCACAGCTCTCCCCGTTCGTTCAGGAAGGGGCGATAGCGGTTCTTGCCGTCCTGCAGGTGCAGCGCGATGGACGTGCGCGGCCGGTCGCCGCGGTTGACATCGCTGCCATGGACCATGCGGCAATGATGAAAGCTCATCTGCCCTTTCCGAAGCGCGATGATGCGCTTGAGCGTCTCGTTCTCATCGCCGACGACTCGCCGCTCGAGCGTCCGGAGATCCTGCGAATTGAACGTCCGCATGGACTCCGTCCCGGGCCATCGGTGGCTGCCGTCGACATAGATGACGGGTCCCATCTCCACGGGGCAGTCGTGCAGCGGGATCCAGGCGGTGAGCATGTCCTCGGATGCGCACGTCATCCAGTAGGCGCGGTCGGTGTGCCAGCCGACGACGGGTCCGTGCGGGCCGGACGCGGGCGGCTTCGACACGAGCTGGTCGTCCCAGAGCCGAATCTCGTTGGACCGTGTGAGGCGGCCGGCGATCGCCCCGATGATCGGGTACTCGACGAGCGCCCGGATCTCCCGATTCTGGAGCGCGGTGTATTCCGAGTTTCGGATCGTGTCGCCGTCGCCAGGTTTCCAATCCCCGAAGCCACGGCTGACAGGAAGGCGCCAGTCGCGCTCACCTGCCCAGTGACGCTCGGCGCCGCGCATCCCCGCGTCGATCACGTCGTCCGGGAGCACCGGCTGAGTAACGTAGTAGCCGTGCTCCTCGTAGAAGGCAACATCCTCCTCGGTGGGCAGAAGCCTCTCGATGTCAGGCGACAGGCGCATGAGTTCCTCCGACAACCTTCCCGGCCATCGACGCCGCGGCCGTTGGGAGCGGCAACTCGGTCACTGGGCAGATTCCCGACGGCACCCCGGTGCCCAGGAACTCCGGACCAGTATCCGAGTCCGACTGACTGTATCCCGAGCCTTCGGCCGAGGCGCCGAGCGTACGCCACAGGATCCGCAAATCGAGCCAAAGGGACTGATGGTCGACGTACCACACGTCGAGAGCGAGCCGGTCGCTCCAGGGCAGGTCAGTGCGTCCGTTGACCTGTGCCCATCCCGAGATGCCCGGCCGCACCGAGTGCCGGCGCCGCTGCTCCGCCGTGTAGCGAGCGACGTAGCGAACCAGCAGTGGCCGGGGACCGATGAAGCTCATGTCGCCGCGAAGGATGTTGATGAGCTGCGGCAGCTCGTCGAGCCCGGTCCGGCGCGCAAATCTTGCGAAGCTGGGGATGGTGGTCCCGGGTGCCATCTGGGTTCCGCGGCAGGCCTCGGCGCGGCGGCAACAGGACGCTGCCCGCATCTCCATCGTCCTGAACTTCAGGATCGTGAACGGTTTCCCGTCGCGACCCGCTCGAACCTGACGAAAAAGGATCGGCGTGCCCATGCTGAGCCGGATGCCGAGGGCGGTCGCGCCGATGATCGGCGAGAGCACGACCAGCGCGACGGCCGCGCCGACCCGGTCGAAGAGAGCTTTCGTGAATGCTCGAGCTCGGTTGGCGCCCAACACGAGACCTGAGAGGTGCTGCCCTTCTTACACCTGTCCGAACGAGAAGGTCCTTAGCGTTCCAGCCCTATTGATCGGCTCTCGTCGATCAGCGGACGCTGACGTTCGCTGGATTCGACGGCGTCAACAGCGTCGACGACTGCTGATATTCGATGGCATAAACACGAACGTCATATGGAGCCACCTGCGCGTTGATGGTCACCACCGAACCGCTCTTGGTGAACGCCTGTGACGTGTTCCCGATATATTCGCGCACGGCCGTGACGTTCGCGGTGATCGGGGCAGTGATCGTCCCATTCCAGGTGCTTGCCGAGTTGTTGATGACCGTCGTGATCAGCCGCCCGGCAGATGCATTGAACAGGTATTCCACGGGAGGACCGGACACCTGAGCCGGCGCGACCTGCTTGTTCAGCCAATCGAAGAGTTGGACTCCGATCGACAAGAGCTGACTACGGGCGGAGGACTGGAGGAAATCCGGCGTCGTGAGAACCACACGGCCCGACCCAACGGTGTTGGACGTGATCAGAGGCGCAGAACCGGTCGTGGCAAGCACCGTGGCCGAGCCCACCGTGACAGGTTTGTAGAGATAGGAGGGCTCGTTATACGTCGTCCCGTCCGCAGACCAGCGAGAAGTGCCCCCACTTGCGAGCGCTCCGCCGAGCGTCACCCCCAGCAGTGATTGATCCGCTGAAGTCACCTGGCTGGCATTCACCACGAGCGTGCCGCCGGCCTGGACCCACGATTGAAGGATCGGTCGCAGACGGTCGTCGATCACGACCCCGCCCATCAAGACGATGACTTTGTAGCGGCTGAGTGTGCTTGCCGACGCGGTATTGAGCGTCACGTCCATCGTGTCGCCCCAGCGGGTCGTCGGCATCGGTTCGTACGGTCGAGGATCGCCCCCGGACGCCAGAAAGCTCTTGTAGCCCGCGGCATCCGAGAAGGGGGCGTTCGGAGTTGTGCCGTGGAGCCAGTGGTTGGGATAGGCAACTTTGAGGAAGTTGTTGATCATGTAGTCGCCCGGCGAATACGGAATGTCCTGATACCAGACGGCGTCAGCTTGGTTGTACGGACCATGCTTCGTATCGAACCCGCTGTAGAAGTCGAGCATGAGGGCCATCGGAACGACTGGAGCGCCGACAGCTGGATAGCGTGTCAGCGAGAAGTCGGCGAAGTCCTTCATCATCTGGCCGAAGGGGTTGAGCTGGCTGCTGCCCGACGAGTAATAGATCGCCGGCTCGATTTGAATGATATGGGCGCCGCCCATGTACGCGACGTACAGATGGCGCCGGATATAGCTGGGCGACCAGCCTCCGATCAAACGGCCACTCGCGTCGAATGTCGTCGCGCTGTCGGCCGAGGTGCGCCACAGCGAGATATCGATGCCCCACGGTCGGTCATACAGACGGCTGGCACCGCGCAGGAACGCAACACCCGTCGAGGTGTCGCCGAGCTCATCGATCGCGCGCTCGAGCAGTCCCACGTCGACGCCAACGTCAAAGGCGTAGAACGTGTTCGGCGCGTAATCGGAAACGGATGCCAGGCGACATCCACGTGCCGAGGTTGGTTGCGCGAGGTAGGTGCCCAGCGGGGGCGAGCTGTTTACGTAATAGCCGGTGAACTTCGAATAGGCCTGGGTTCGGGTCAATCCAGCGTAACTGGGACGGCCATTGGGCACCCACGGGCCGCCCCCTTGATCCCACTCGATCATGAGGCTCCAGAGGCTCCTGTCCTTGCCGGTCGCTGCGCAGATGGTACCCGCGGCTTGACTCTGGCTGCTGATCGTAGAAGCGGAGTCTCCCTTCACGTAGGAAGCGCCCTGCATGTAGAAGTTGAAACCGGTCTGCTGGCTGGCGATGAAGCTCGACATTCCCGCATCGGCCGGCGACCAAAACGCCAGCATGTTGGTCATCCGGCTTTTGACGTTCCACGCGGCTTCGGGAGACGTGTACGCCGCCGGTCCATAGAACTCGTGGGAGAGAAAGAAGCTCGTGCGTTCCGATCCCGCCTGCGACGGAGAGACCAACACCACAATGGAGAAAAGAGCCGGGACGGCCAATAGCGCCGACCGGCGAGCCGGTGAGAGCATCGAGTCACCCCTCTGCGCGTGGGTCCTTGGTGGGTGGGCCCAAATGCGAGAAGTGTGCCGTGTTCATCGCCGTCGATAACCCTACGGACAAGTCCGGCAAAACAATCACTTGGCTTCTTGCCAGAGAGTCCCGGCCTCAAGGCTGTGCGCGGGTTGTCAACCGTTTCTGGCAGAGGCGTTTGACTACGCACGTCTTCTCATATTTACGACTCGGATCGCGGGATCGGTCCATGACGCAACGCATATCCAAAGAGCGTACCGGCGAGCGACCAGAACAGGAGAGCCCCCTCGTTGACGAAGAGATCATTGGTCATATTGCGAGCGAATACGCCGGCCACCATCGCCGCCCCCGCGAGGCCGCTCAGGCGCACGAGACGCTCTCCGCGCAGCGCCACCCGCCAAAAACGCCAGGCGAGCCCGGCAAACAGCGCCAACACTGCGACCATGCCCGGCACGCCGGCGCTGATGCCGTAGGCGAGGACGAGATTGTGCGGATGCCCGAACACGGTCTCTCCCGGCGGCAGCAACGCGGGGTAGGCCTTGCCCATGACATCCTGCCCGAACCCAGCGCCCGTCAATGGATGGGCGAGAATCTCTTCGCCAACTTTCTGCCAGACGCGGGGCCGCAGGTCGTTCCCAATTGCCAGAGGCGAGTCGGTATTCCCCCCGGTGCGATATCGGTCGCTGATATAGATTCCGCCGGCGCTCAGCGCCCCGAGCATCACCAGGCTGAGCGCCAGCTGTCGCGGCCCGATGGACGCTGCCTGGACCCGCCAACGCCAGACGCAAACCAGTGCCGCCTGCATTCCGATCGCCGGCCACAGAGCACGTTGAGCGCACAGCAGCGTCACCCCGAGGAACAGCCCACCCCCGAGAGCCCACCATCGGCTGGACAGTCCACGCCCCGGAAGCGCCACGGTCAACGCGAGGACGGGGCCGACGGTGACGAGATAGTTGCTGACCTCACCGACTCCGCCGTAGTACACGTCCGATGGCCAGTCTCCGTTTCGGAGATACGCCCCGAACAGCGCTGAGCTCGAAATCGCGACGAATCCAGCCGACACCGCTAGGCACGCAAGGCGCAGTCGTTGCTCGTCTCGCGTCCAGGCGAGGAAGGCGACGAACGCCATCAGCGCGTAGCAGACTTCGCTCCTGATCTCGCCCAGGCTGTAGACCGGATCGACCGCGAAGTGAAGCGACACGATCGCGACCGCGACCCACACAGCCGTCGTCCATTTGCAGGGAAACGACGGCGGAGCAAGCTGCCGCCACGAGGTCACGGCGATCAAGAACGCCGCGATCAGAGAGGGCAGCACCACGGCGTCGGCTGTCGGAAAGGCCAGACTGCACAGCAGTACCGCGAACGGCACTGGTAGCAACCGCGTCGTCATGCCGGCCGCCGCGGCCTCGAGCTAAGACTCCGCCGCAGCCCGAAAGATGTTCCTGATTTTCTGAACATAGGTGTGCTGGCGCGTGATCTTCTGCTGCGCGTCGACCAATTCGATGACGTCGCTTCTCGAAAGAGACAGGGCGTTGTCGACCAGGTCGGAGACGGAACGGCCGGGGATCGTGCAGCCGCGATAGAGCTCCGAGAACATCGGCACGTTCGAGATTCCGGGCTGTCCGTAAGAAATGTTCTTGAACATGCGGCACGGAAGATAGTTGTTCTCGACCTGCCACCGGCCAGCGATCGCGGGGGCCACGCGAGAGGCCCGGATGGCCGCAATGCTCATCCAATCCGGGATGAACTTCAGATGAACGAATCTGAGTGACCGGAGCCGCAGCGCGGAGCGCAGCTCGTCGATCTCGGCGCGGTTGCCCTGATTGAGGGCGTTGTTCCAGATTGCGCCGACCCAGAACACGAGAGGGCTGCGGGACACTACGGGCGCTCGAAATCGCTCCTCCGGAAGATTCGTTCCCCACGGCTGATGCAGGGTCTTCGAGGGCTTGTCGAAGTACGTGACGAGATCCCATTGATCGCTGGCGACTTTGGCCTTGTCGAGGAACACTTCGAGGTTGAGGGAGTACTTTCGCTCGATCTCGTAGCGTGCCCGCCGGTCGTTGCCGTCGTAGCCGGAGTGAGCAAATCCGTGGAAGCAGTAGTAGGCCCCTGCTTTCAGGGGCGCCAACGACTCGCCACGGGTACCACGTCCCCAGACGTTGGACGTGATGACGAAATCACCGGGCTCGATGATGTCCGGGTCGGCAGTAAAGTCGGTCCAGGCGACCGGAATACCGAGATACTTGAGGGTCTCGAAGAACCCCTGGTGGATGAAGCGATGAGAATGCCACTGGCGACGCAGGCCCCAGATGACGACTTTGCGGAAGCGTCTCGCGTACTGGATGGCTTCTCGGGACGCCTCATTCATGGCTCGGTTACGCCTCGTGGAAGCGGCAATCTCGATTCGTGGCGGCCGCGGTTGCCCAGCAAGCGGAGATATTCCTGGAACAAGGCCTGGCGCAGCTTCTCTGGATCGAAATCGCTCAGCGCCCGCTGCCGGCCGTGGAACCCGTGCTGCCGCCGCAAGAGCGGGTCGTCCAGGTAGACGCGAATCGCGGCCGTCAGCGCCTTGGCGTCGCGAACCGGTACCAGGAGGCCGGTCTCTCCGTCGCGTACGGCGTCGATGCATCCGGGTATCCGCGTCGCGATCACCGGCAATTCCATTGCCGAGGCTTCCAGCAGCGACGCCGGGAAACCCTCGCGATACGTCGGCAGGACGAGGAGGTCCAGGGCGCGATAGAGGCTGGGCATGTCGTGCACCATCCCGGCCAGATGAATGCGGGGATCGGTGCGCAGCGTCGCCTCCACGTCCGGCGGAATCGGATCCTGGCTCTCGAAGGGTCCGGCAAGCAACAGGTGCAGCGACGGATATTCCTCGCGCAGCACGCGCCACGATTGCGCGAGCTCGATCAGCCCTTTGTCGCGGACGATCCGACCCACGTAGCCGATGACCGGCGCCGGCCCCGGGATCTCGTAGCGCGTGCGAACACGCTGCCGCGACTCCACCGAGACTCGGGCGGGATCGAACTTTCCGCCGGCCTCGATGCCGTCGATGCTTCCGTGTCCCAAGACCTTGATCTTTTCCCTGGAGCAGAGTCGTTCCGCGATCGCGACGGCGCGAACCGAGTCACTGACGCAGATGACCTGGTGCGCCAGCCAACACGCCGTGCGTTCGGTACGGCGCAAGATGAGCCGCTTGAGCCCCGTAGCGGTGATGAAAGGCAGTCCGTGCTGATGATAGACGCGAACCGGCACTCGGCAGAGAGTGGCCGCGATCATCGCCAGCAGCCCGCCCTTTGGCGTATGAGCGTCGACGATCGTCGGTCGAACACGGCGCATGACCCGCACGATCTGCTGCAGCGCCCCAAGATCAACCAACGGTGTGATGCGGCGCGGCATGAGCGCTGGATGCACGGCGATCTGTAGGTTGCGCCCAAATTCGTCCAGCGGCTCGCCGGGCGACGACAGCGCATGGACCTCGAACCCACGGCGCCTGGCATAGGCGACATGTCCTGCCAGGAAGGGAAGGGTCATCGGCACCGTGGTCACGTGCAGCACTCGTGGGTTCACGCCGCGGCCTCGTCTCGAATCGGCCCTTCGCCAGGCGATGCGGCACGGTCGCCGCCCAGGCCGGACACACGTATTGCTCGGACCAGCGAGAGAACGCGGCGAGCTTCCTGCGCCTCGGTAGCGGTCAGCGGGCGGTTTCGCCTGGCGATCAGACGGTCTTGCAGCCCGAGCGTCGTACCGATGCGATAGACCATCGACTTCAGCCGTGAACGCATCACGAGCAACCGGGAGCGTCGTGCGCCGACCAGTGGCGGCCCGTAGTGGCGCAGGATGGCACGCACGGTTCGTTCGGTGCTGAGATAGTTCTGCAAGTTGCCGGCGGGCGCCTCCCGATAGAAGAACCACGGGTCGCACAATCGACCGAATGTCGCCGTCGCGGCGGTTCGGCTCCACAGCTCATGGTCCTCGGCACGAACGTAGACCGGATCGTAGCGATTTCGACGAAACCACTCCGCTCGCCCCATGACGGTGGGATGAATGAGGAGGCCGGCCCGAAGCACAGCCTGCGGGCGCGAGTCCAGTAGACGATCTCCACGAATCCCCAGCGGGGTGAGGTCCTCATCCACGGTGAACGTCGCGGTGTCGACGAGATCGATGCTCGGATGCGCAGACAGGAACGCGACCTGACGCTCGAGGCGCTCCGGGTGCATCAGGTCGTCGGCGTCCATCCGCGCCAGATACGTGCCATGAGCGAGGCAGGCGATCTGGTTCAGCCGCGCGGCCAGACCGCGATGGCTTCCATCGCTCACGAGGCGTACGCGCGGATCATCGAGATGTCGGACGATATCGAGCGAGCCATCGGAGGAGCCGTCGTCGACGAGCAGTAGCTCCCAGTCGGTATGCGTCTGAGCGAAGACGGAGCGTACCGAGTCGGCGAGGTATCGCTGTGCGTTCAGGAACGGGATGCCGATGGTGACGAGCACGCGATCACTCACGAGACTCGGTCACGTTTAGCTCGCCGCCCGGTACAGCTCGTCGCACGTATCACAGATCCTCGCCCAGTCATACATGGCCGC
>Ga0126372_10001117_pt1 | contig 10605 bp, 11 predicted proteins | sample PanSoiMetaPlot_6_FD_92762 | JGI IMG/M metagenome (GOLD analysis project Ga0126372, IMG submission 92762) | Tropical forest soil microbial communities from Panama - MetaG Plot_6 | ecosystem: Environmental > Terrestrial > Soil > Tropical forest > Bulk soil | place: Panama | collected 2016-02-17
CGACCGACTATTGGCTCACATTAACAGTTCACGGCAAAGCGTTATAACTAATGTTAGTCAAATTACTTAGAGATAGTGTATAAGTTCTGCGATAGTTGTCAGCTCTGCGCTTATTATTAGTAACTGTTTCGTATAACTGGCCGATGGTCACATTAGGTACGGCTGAAGCGAGCCCGGCGTGCCAACGTTAAGCAAGCGTGGAGACTTGGTCTATGACCGAGAACGAGGGTGCGCCCAAGGATATGAACTATGTCGGGGCACCCGTCCGTGCGGTTGGCCTGGGACGCTTCTTAACCGGAAACGGTCGTTACATTGACGATCTGAAACTTCCCGGCATGGTGTACTTGCATCTTCTACGTACTCCTTATGCCCACGCTAAGATCCGAAGTATCAACTTTGCGCCCGCGCTGGAATATCCTGGGATATTGGGAGTATGGACCGGACAGGACATTGCTTCCGACATAAGACCTATCCGGCCGGTACTCGACAGCACAAATTACCAGGGTACCGAATGGCCTGCCCTGGCTCGCGAGAAGGTGCGCTATGTGGGAGAGGCGGTTGCTGCCATCGTTGCTGAGAGTCGCTACTTGGCCGAAGACGCAGCGGAAATGATCATGGTGGACTATACGGCTCTTCCCGCTCTCTCTGAGGTGTCCGCTAGTCTGAACAGCAATGGCGTACGTCTTCACGAGGAGATCGAAAAGAACATTTTCTTTGAATATCGCTTCGAGACTGCCAACTTTCACCAGGCGTTTCAACAGGCCGAGCTGCGAGTTGCGCTGGAATTCAAACACCCTCGCTGTGCTGGGTCGGCGATCGAGAACCGGGGGGTGGTGGCGCAATATGAGCCGGGCCGGCAATTCTTGACACTTTGGTCTTCTACGCAAGTGCCCGATCTTCTGCGTGGCGTTTTAGGGGAATGCCTGCAATTTCCCGTCCACCGCATACGTGTGATCGTCCCTGATGTTGGTGGCGGATTTGGCGTGAAGATGCACGTATATCCCGAAGAACTGCTCGCGGCATTCTTAGCTTGGAAATTAGGGCGGCCTGTCAAGTGGATTGAGGACCGGCGGGAAAATCTTCTGGCCAGCACGCATGCCCGGGATCATGAAACGGAAGCAGAAGTCGCTGCGCGTCGTGACGGCACCATTCTGGGCATTCGAGTGCGTGATCTGAGCGATGTGGGAGCTTACTCGGCTTTCCCCATTACTTGTGCGCTGGAAACGCTTACCTTCGCGAACAGCGTGCCTGGACCGTACAGAGTCGAGAACTTGTCTTTTCATGGAATGGCCATCGGCACGAACAAATGTCCCGTCGGAGCATATCGAGGGGTTGGGTTTGTGCTGGGACCGCTCGTCATGGAAGGACTGATCGATGCGCTGGCGCGATCTCTGCGAATGGATCCGGCGGAGGTTCGCCGCAGGAATTTGATCGGAACCGTTCCTCACCGCTATCAGGCTCCGACTGGCATAGTGTATGACGGGGGAGAGTACCGCAAGGCCTTCGAGCAGGCGCTTGAGCTTGCCGGCTACTACGAATGGCGCAAAAGACAAACTGAACTTCGGGTAGAAGGCCGCTACCTGGGAATCGGCTTAGCCACGTTTATCGAGCCAACCGGCATGGGGCAGAGGGTATTCAGGCATAGAGGAATGGCAGAGGTGCCTGGCTTCGACTCCGCCACTGTAAGGATGGATCCCGGAGGGACGGTTCGCGCATATGTAAGTACACCTTCGCAGGGACAAGGCCAGGAAACTACATTTGCCCAGATCCTGGCCGACGAGCTTGGAGTGAAGTCTGAAGATGTGATCATTTCCCTGGGTGATACTGAGACGTGCCCCTTCGGCACGGGAACTTTCGCAAGCCGAAGTCTCGTGAGCGGAGGAAGCGCTTTAGCACTGGCTGCGCGCGAGATGCGGAAAAAGCTGCTTTGCGGAGCGGGTCAAGTACTGCGAATTCCGCCGGCCGACCTGGAAATTCGCCAGGGGAAGGTTTGGGTAAAAGGCAAACTGGATTCTGTCCTGTCCCTTGAGGAGCTGACGCGGGCCATCCATTCGGGCTTGTATAACACCTCAAGTGACAATCTGATAGTAAGCCGATCTTTCTCGGTCGGGGGATCTGCCGTTTCCTATGGCACACATGTGGTGGTGGTGGAGGTAGATCACGAGACCGGTCTGGTCCTGTTGCGGCAGTACGCCGTCGTGGAGGATTGCGGGACGGTGATAAACCCGGCCGTGGTGGATGGTCAAATTCGGGGCGGCATTGCGCAAGGTCTTGGTACAGCAATCTTCGAAGAAGTACGCTACGATAGCAACGGCCAACTCCTCACGGCAAGCTTGATGGATTACCTGATTCCCGGGTCATTGGAGATACCGGTGATCCGGATCGAGCACCTGACCACCCGCTCCCCGTTCACGCCTACCGGCGGCAAAGGTGTGGGAGAGAGTGGCACTATCGCTTCTCCGGCCGCCATCGCGTGCGCAATTTCCGACGCCTTGTCGCCCTTCGACGCCACATTTACTCGTCTGCCAATTCACCCGACGACCATTGTCGAGGTGTTGCAGGGTAAATGCCCGTCTCCAGCCGCGAACCGGGTCGATGTTGAGGGGAAATGATATGAAACCTGCACCATTCCAGTACCATGACCCGCGTACGGTTGACGAAGCAGTTTCCTTGCTGGACGAGCTCGGAGACGATGCCAAAGTGCTGGCCGGCGGTCAGAGTCTGGTGCCTATGATGAATTTTCGATTAGCACGTCCTAGCCACCTGGTGGACATCAATCGGGTCTCCTCGTTGGATCATGTTAGAAAGGACAATCACAGCCTGGTTATCGGGGCTCTCGCAAGGCAACGGACGATCGAGTTTTCGGAGCTGGCGAAGCTCCATAATCCCCTGTTGATCGAAGCCAGCCATCACATTGGGCACCCCGCAATACGAAACCGCGGAACAGTGTGCGGCAGTCTGGCGCACGCCGATCCAGCGGCTGAATGGCCGGCCCTGGCGCTGGTGATGGATGCAACTTTAGTGGCGCAGAGCCGGAGAGGGCAGCGGCGCATACCCGCGACTGAGTTTTTTACCAGCTACTTCTCGACGTGCTTGGAGCCACGAGAGTTGCTGGTTGAAGTGCATGTCCCTGCGTTACCGTCGGGAGCTGGGTTCAGTTTTTTGGAAATCAGCCGAAGACATGGAGATTTCGCCCTGGTAGGCGCGGCAGTTTGGCTGACTGCCGATCACAGCGGGATCTGCACCAACTGCGGCATTGCCCTAGCGGGAGTTGGATCGTGTGCAGTGCGCGCCCACGCGGCGGAACAGCGTTTGCAGGGCGAACGCTTATCAGATTCTATTTTCGCGGAAGTGGCCAATAGTATTCCGGAAGAGCTAGATCCCACTTCTGACCTTCATGCGTCAGCAGAGTACCGGCGCAAAGTTGCCGGTGTGATTGTGCGTCGGGCTTTGGGCGTCGCTGCCGAGCGCATCCGAAAATCTTAAATACAAGGAAGCGTGTCATGGATGAACGCAGGATCCATCTAAAGGTGAACGGCAAGCAATACGAAGAAATGGCTGAGACTCGACTGACCTTGGTTGATTTTCTCCGGGAAAAGCTCGGGCTCACGGGCACCCATATCGGTTGCGAGCACGGCGTTTGCGGCGCCTGCACGGTTCTGGTAAACGGAGCTGCGATCCGTTCTTGCCTGATGTTCGCCGTGCAGGCTGATCAAGCGGAGATCGCAACCGTGGAGTCGCTCGCGAGAGACGGCAGCCTTCACCCCTTGCAGCAAGCTTTCTGGGAGCACCATGCGCTTCAGTGTGGCTTCTGCACCCCGGGCTTCCTGATGACGGCATATGCCTTTCTGCAGGAGAACCACTCCCCTAGCGCGGATGAAATCCGGGTAGCAATTTCCGGCAACCTGTGCCGCTGTACGGGCTATGAAAACATCATTAAGGCCATTCGAGCGGCGTCGCCGGACATGAAAGGCGACACACTCACGACGGACCAGTCGTGTTGAGTCCGTAAGTTGCGCGCGCATCGCGTACTTTCCAGCCAGGATCTCCTTCATCGTTTCTGTCTGTGATTGGGCTCAAGCATGGTCAGCGGACGTGCGCCCCGCCGTGGTGGGGAGACGACACTGAGGACTTCCGCCCCAGCCGATCCTGCCTTCGCCGAGTGCGGCACCCCGGCAGGAATGACGATCAGATCGCCGGCGCGCAGCCGGTGAAATTGATCGTCCACAACAAACGTGAGCTGGCCATCGAGAACGTATGTTATCTGCTCCTGACTATGCACATGGTGAGGGAAGCGGCTGCCGCCGCGAAAGCTGTATAGCGTCACTGTCATTCGGGCGGCGTGCACCACTTTCGCACGAAGCCGCGGTTCCACTTGCTTCGACTCTAGTCTTGAGATGGTATAGGTTTTTACCCCAGGAGCTCTTTGTTCAGATGTTTCGCGCCCACTGCTTCTTTTTCGCATAGACTTCTCCCAACCAAGTAAACCAGGACAAAGAACACCGGCTGTGCTGGTTTACATCTGGGCTGCTGGGTGGCACACCGACACACGAAAGATGGCTTCGAAGTTCTGGAAAAAGATCTTGCACCGGTCCTCGCTACTCAGCCGCGCCTCCTGAATTGCCTGCATGGTCTGGCGAATTGACCACTTCCCGCCTTCGACATCGAAGGGCACATCCGTCGCGAACAGCAGGTGCTCGGTGCCAAAGAATTGGCAGGCGCATTCGATGGAAGCAGTACTCACCGTGGCGGTGTCGGCGTAGAAGGAGGAGAAATACTGAAGCACGGGCTTTTTGAGAGGCCCTCCCATCTCCGCCGCGAAAACTCGTTCGAACATCTTATAGAGCGCCTCGATGCGAGCGGCGAAGAAAGGAATCATAGCGCCACTGTGGTGCATAATGATCCGCAGGTTGGGATACTCGTCGAGAATTCCGCTGAACACTATGCGGGCTGCCGCCGCCGAAGTTTCATAAGGCCAGCCCAATACCTGCCAGATGAGGTACTTTGATTTATCTTCGGCAAGATAATCCGCTTGCCGGCGGGAGCGGGCGGGATGCAGCAGGACGGGAACATCATATTCCGACAGCAGTTGGAATATCGGGCGGAATTCTGGCAAATCTAGTGCCTGGCCGAGGACGTTCGAATAGATTTGCACTCCAGCCAATCCCAATTGCCGAATCACGCGCTCCAGCTCCCGCGCGGCGCGATCGGGCTTATTCATAGGCAGCGAGGCTGCGGCAGCCACAAAGTATTTTGGGTGTTTGGCCGCAAGCTCTGCGAGCTCGTCATTCAGCAACCGCGCCAGCTCGTCACTATGGTCAGCACTAACCACCTCGACCGGTGGCCCGGATGCGCTGATCACCTGGCGATAATTTTCAAATTCATCCATCATGCGAAAGCGAGCTTCGAGATCGGTGAGCATCCGGTAATTCAATGGAGCTTTGTCCGCTTGCACAACGTTCACGTAGCTGGGAGTGTGCTCGGCAAGCTGACTTTGGTTGCCCAGTCGCCCGCGCGCCTCTTCGTAGCGCTTTGGCAAGACGTGGCAGAACACATCGATGAACTGATCCACCATATTTGTCTCCTACAGCATATGCGATTAGAGCTGCGCCCTTTGCCTTCGCAGCGCTCGCATTTCTCGTGCCGCGCGGCGCACGGTGCTGCTCGAATCGCAAACGACGAAAGGGTGTGGCGCGGAGTGCGGCAGCCTGCACCTCGCGTTCTCGCAAGGACCAGAAATTGCGCTTGACACATCTTCGATTTGCAGTCTAACCTTCGCATCAATGCGGCGCAATTAGATTTAGTTCATTAGAGAATGTTGCAAACTTTTCATCCGGGCGCTGGGTCCGGATTTCAAGCCGGTAGAGAAGCCGATGAACCTGAAAGGGACCTACAGAGTAAAAGGTAAGCCCGAGCAGGTGTGGGCAGCCCTTAACGACGCGGAGGTGCTGCGCCAGTGTACACCGGGGTGCAGGCAGATGATTGCCGCGGGTGACGATTGTTTCGATGTGGTAATCGAAATAGGCATTGCGGCCATTAAGGGGCGTTATACAGGCCAGATTAAGATTAGCGACCGAGTTCCCAATCAGTGCTACACGATGGCCGTTTCTGGAACGGGAACTGCGGGCTTTATGAATGCCACTGGTTTGATCCGGGTTGGCGGGCAGGAAAACGATACTGTAATCGAATACGCTGGTGAGGCTAACGTGGGCGGTCTGGTTGCCGGTGTCGGCCAGCGCGTCATGGAAGGTATCGCCAAAATGTTGGTTCGAGAATTTTTCAAATGTTTCGAAACGACCTTCCACAAATCTGGCGAGAGCATTAATTCCTTCGGTACCTCTGCGTTACCGGGCTGATCTCGACAAAAAAAATGCACATTTCGCCAGAGCCTTTGCGTCGCGACGAATGGGTCAAACTGCACGCTCCAAATACCGCTTCTTTCGTTCACTGCATCCGTACGCGGGTCCTATGTAAGGGTGTCCAAGCGGGAAAGGGGCTGAATCATGCTCCCGGTGGCAAATGTCATGTGGGGCTGTTTCATGAAGAACGGCAGGAAGTCCTGGCTCATCGGAGAGGTGCTTAGACTGATTACAGAAGCTCCAGGAGGCCGGACCAAGATATCGGCGCCTACTCCGCGAGCACGTTGTGCGGCTTCATCCAGCGTTCCATAGCTGATTCCACCAACGTCACGATCATCGTAACCTCGATGCCAATGGCGAGGACGCTCAGTAATGTTCGGATTGGATGATGGCGAAGGTTTTCTACAACTAGCCGGTTGCGCAAGGGAGCATTATAACGGCAGCGACCCGCAGACCCGCTAATGCTGTCAAGCCTCTCCGCCGCGCATCCATGAACTCGTCCGTCTGGTCGGCGCCGCTCCGCTTGACACCCGCGGGGGACAGACGTTTAAGGCTCCCCATAAAGGGCATTGAAGCCTTGAGAGAGCGCACAGCCAAGATGGGGTTGGGATATCGCTCATGGGTTGGGATATCGCTCACCCAGCAAATCGTGGATCCGCGACACCAAGCGCAATAATTTGTAGTCGGTCTGCGGTGACACTGCGGATGCAGCAATTCTCCTTCGGGCGAGCGGAAGCCGCGTCGGATGAGAGGCTCGCGTGAGCTTCGTTTTACGCTTCGCCGAATACTACTCAAGATCGGAAAACCGGCGAAGAGTGAGACTTTCCCGTTTGACGAAGAATAGCGTTTAGTTTGCTAGCACTCGCCCTACATCCTAGGCCGTGACTCCAACAGGTAGCTTAAGCGCCCTTCGACGCCCTCGGCGTTGACCTAACTCCGATACAGCGCGGGACATTGACATAGCGACATTGACATAACTTAGATACAGCCCACACAGACGGCTCAAGCATCAGCCGTGAACGCGGGCTATATAACGCGGGCTATATATTGACGGAGTGGTCGTGCGAACGGAAGTGAACTAATGCTAGCATCTTGTGCCAGTGTACCGATTTTTGTACCGGCTGATAGCATAGGCCGCTTGCTGGCGGCTACTGCCGGTACTCTGCTGCTCGGGGTAAATACTTGAAAAGAAATGCAAGTCAATCAATTGCAAGAAGTTGGCGAACTTATGCAGGGACTGTAAGGCAGATGGTGTGTCTGCCAGTTCCACCACTTCCGCATGCTGTAAGTGACCTAGGCTCAATAGCTTAGAAATATCATTGGGAATCGATGTTCCGACTGCACCCATTTTTGCACCCACTCTCGACCTGGTTGGCTTGAGTGAGCGGGAAAGTTTGTCCATGCCGTCGCCCTTCGTCATGCTCACAAAGAGTTTGTGGACTGCATTGGCTTGAGGGTGCACGTACCGCATGGTAGTTTTTATGCTATCGTGCCCCGCTACATACTGCAAGGTAAAGGGATCCGTGTAGGTCCCCGCTTCGGTGAGAAATGTGTGCCGAAGCGCATGCAGGCCGGCATCAGGATGAACCTTGATCTTTTTACGGAGCCGCGTCATCTGCTCTTCAAGGACCCACGGTCCCAGCGGTGTGGCAGGATCGATCGGGCTAGTAAAGACGTAGGCGCATTTGGAGCGCAGGAGTAGCTCTTCCAACACCTCCTTCATCTTCAGAGTGATGGCCAGTTCACGTTTTCGGGCCCGCCGTTTCAGGCCACGTTTGATCAGGAGTGATCCCCAGATTTTCCCATCCCTAGGCGCGGGCCAAAGCCGTACGCAATCCTTCATGAGTTTCAGCATTTCGTTGCGGCAGATGCCACTTTGCCGGGCCAGAATGGAAGCTGACCGCAGCGGCTCTGGTGCCTGCGTAATCCACTCCAGGTATTCGTCTGGCGTGAATACGTATTCGTTTTCGCGCTCCGCCCCTTCGTCTTTGCTGTACTGCTCGATGACCGGCACCTTGTCAATTAGCTTGAGCTTACGATGGGCATAACGGAGAGCCTTTCTGAGGGTGGCCAGGTAACGGTTTACGGTGGTTTTGCCCACGGCTGTCCGCTTCCCATCCCGCAAGCGGCCTGCGTGTTTTAGTGCCCACATCTTGAAAGCTTCGATTTTAGGCTCGTCAATCTCAGCAATTGGCAAGTTGGCCCAGGACCTCCAATCCAGCAACTTTCGATAGTTTTCACGGTAAAACTTGACCGTGCCTTGTTGACTCTCCTTCGCTACTCCCACCCAGTCGTTAAAAATCTTCTGGAAAGCCAGAAGGGTAGGTGCAGTGTTGCACTCCGGACCCGCTTTCTTCGCTCTGTGTTTTTGAGTTGGAGCTTCCAACCCCGCCGCTTGCCGGATCACGCGGGCGCGTGCAGCGGCGGCGATATCCTCCGTCTCACGCTTGCTTTTCGTTCCAGTCGACCGGAAGTATTGATCGCCATTGTAATGGAACTTGCACGCGTAGTAAGGGCTCCCGATACGTTTAAAGACTCTCATCGGCTCTCGGCACGGTGCGTGTTTTTGGACACGAAATCGCGGATTGTGTCCGGACGGATCATAACTCGCGTTCCAGCCTTAACATAGTCGATTTTGCGCTCCTGGATCCAGTCGCGGAGAGTCTTCACAGAAATGCCGAGCAGATATGCGGCTTCTTTGACCCCCAGCAAAGGCTCGATGGGACCAAGAGCAAAACTCGGCTGCATGGTGTCTTGAGATGCCATGGATGGCGTCCTTCCAGAGACCGAGTGTGCATTCCAGCAAATTCTTTCGATTTGCCCCTACCCACCTCGGATGCAAGCCTACAATTTATCTTGGTAGATTATTTAGACCGGATTTAAATCTAAGTCAAACGGTACAAGGATTTGATGTTGCTTGGCACGACTCTTTTGCTACAAATGCAAGCTCGAATGGATCAGCTAAGGTTCGAATCTTGTTGCCATGGCAGTTCGCTGCCGGTTTCTTTGGGCGCTCGCGATCTGGGCTGGTAGCAATACAAGATTCTTAGCTATCAGTTGCGATATTTGCAGGATAGGCGCATAAGACGGCGCGGAAATTTAAGAACCAGTGGACCGGTCGGGGCGACATGCGCTGGGAGAGTTCGTCTTCGTGACCCGCGGGTATTTTTTCCTCTGAAGCCATTTTGGCTGGTTGCAGGCTCGCTTCAGGCCGGATACTGACCGTGCGTATCAGTCGCGACCGCCGCGGCCGGCGAAATCAGCGGTCTCACCAATCCGTGGCGGTAACTCCTTCGCCCATTTGCGAGAATTACTGCCGTGAACGACCCGGCCAAGGAACCCAAGCCTCTCCCCGATATTCTCGCGATTACGGCGAATGTCATCTTTCGACACCCTGGTGTAATCTGCCAGAAAGCTATCCATATTTCGTGGTCTCGCGAGTCTTTTCTGCCTGGATCACGAACTTTCTTAATGACAAAGGCATCCAACTGTGCGGAACGGTGTCCCGCCGTGATTTGAGATGGCGCACGGTGATACGGACCACGTCCGTGGTCGCTCCCCAAATTATTCTTGGCTGAAATCATTTCGGGCAGCTTATTTACCAATCGCACTTTGGCTGTTCGGGTTCCTTCATTAGGATGCGCAAAGCAGACATAGCGAGAGGTTGTAAGCGGCATGCATCGGAGCCGGTGCCGTCGACGAGTGCGAAGCCCCACGCATCCATCCATAAGCCAGTACCCGCGCTGTAAACGAGAGCGAGTGCACGAGATTAGTTGGAGTATGAAAAACCGCGAACAGAGCACCGGTGATCATCAGGGCTGCATCGTCCGGTGGTCTCGGCGAGAGGAAATGAAGGCGCACGAGCAGAGGGAGGATCGGGCTTTGCAAAACGATAAGTAGAAAAAAGCACCGATCTTTCCGATTTTCATGCTTCAAAGGGCGTACAGGTTCTCAAATTCTCGAATCACATGGAAAGGGATAACGGGGGCTCATGGTCTCTCCAACCTGGTTGATGTGCACCGGCTCAGCATTGCCAAGGAACCTTGCCCCTTCGCGAATGTGCACGATCCGTCTGGGCCCAAAACCCATGAGTCGCGCACAGGTGGCATCCGCTGTAACCGGATCGTCGGCGAGCACAATCCTGCCCATAGGTCGCGGAGTGCCATTGAGCGATCCGTTTCCTCCATGGCGATGATGCCGTCGGCGAACACGAAATGGATCGGAACGGTTGCGCACACATCGAGAA
>Ga0126372_10001119_pt1 | contig 10604 bp, 8 predicted proteins | sample PanSoiMetaPlot_6_FD_92762 | JGI IMG/M metagenome (GOLD analysis project Ga0126372, IMG submission 92762) | Tropical forest soil microbial communities from Panama - MetaG Plot_6 | ecosystem: Environmental > Terrestrial > Soil > Tropical forest > Bulk soil | place: Panama | collected 2016-02-17
CGTCGCCGGCCCTTGCGAAGGCTGCAGCCACAGTTCAGAAAGTACTCGTCGTCGAACTCAGCACCGGACAGATGGTGGAGGACGTGCGACTAAGTCTCAACGGGAAAGTTCCGGTGGACTTCTATGGACGAAGCGGTGGCAATGTTCCCTCAGTGGAAGAGATTCACGCCGACCTGCTCGCCCTGCTTTCTTCGTCAGTGAGTTCGGAACTGCAGGGGCAGATGATGTCCCGCAGGTGAGAGGCCGCTATGCCAGAGGATTTGAAGGCGCTTGTGAAAGAGCCGGAAGTCCACTCCAACGGTTATCAGGTCGTGCACTCGAAGTCACCTGTGTTCTACGCGAAGTACGAGCGCAAGGACGAGCTCCAGCATCAGACGCACTACTGCCCCGGCTGCGGCCACGGCGTCGCGCACAAGCTCATCGCCGAGGCGATCGAAGATCTCGGCCTGCAAGACCGCACTATCTTCGTCAGCCCGGTCGGGTGCTCGGTGTTCGCGTACTACTACTTCGATGTGGGCAATGTGCAGGCGGCACACGGACGGGCACCAGCGGCCGCAACTGCCATCAAGCGCACCTGCCCCGACAAGATTGTGATTTCGTATCAAGGCGACGGCGACCTCGCTGCAATCGGAACCGCGGAGATCATCCACGCTGCCAATCGCGGCGAGAAGATCACGGTCTTCTTCGTGAACAATGCGATCTACGGCATGACAGGCGGTCAGATGGCGCCCACGACGCTCGTGGGCCAGAAGAGCACCACCTCGCCGTGGGGACGCCGCCCGTCGAATGAAGGCTTTCCGCTGCACATGTCCGAGCTACTATCGACGCTCGCAGCTCCTGTCTATGTTGAACGAGTTGCGCTTTCCGACAACAAGAACGTGATGAAAGCCCGCAAGGCGATCCGCCGCGCGCTCGAGAACCAGCGCGCCGGAGTCGGGTTCTCCTTCGTCGAAATTCTCTCGCCCTGCCCGACTATTTGGGGAAAGGATCCGGTCGAAGCGCGACGCTGGGTAACGGGAAAATTGATTCCCACCTTTCCGCTAAGCGTCTTCCGCGATCGCAAGCTGGATGTTTCGCAGAATAACGCCCCGCCGCAGCGTACTGTTTCCGAGGTGCTCGAGATCAGCGCGAAGGATGAAGTCAGGTTCACGAAATGGGGGCAACGTCCCCATCATTTCCGCGACTACACCATCAAGATCGCGGGATTCGGCGGTCAGGGAGTTCTCCTGCTGGGACAACTGCTCACCGAGATGGGCATGCGTGAAGGCCTGGAAGTGAGTTGGCTGCCCTCTTACGGACCGGAGATGCGTTCCGGCAGCGCGCACTGTCACGTTTGCCTCTCGAAAGAGCGCATCGGCTCGCCTCTCATCTCGCATCCCGATGTTCTGATCGTGATGAATGAAATTTCACTGCGCAAATTTGCTTCGCAGGTGTCTCCCGGCGGCCTGATCCTCTACAACCGTGATGCACTGCCCGCTGATTTCCCCATGCCACAGGCGCGCGTGATTTGCATTCCCGCAGCCGAGATTGCAGACAAATTAGGCTCGACGAAAGTGACCAACATCGTGCTGATGGGGGCCTTGCTCGGAGAAACCGAATGCCTCTCGTCCGCCACTGCGATGGGTGTACTCGAAACCAAGATCAAGAAAGTCGACTTGCTTGAAATCGATCGACAAGCGCTCGCCGCCGGCCGCAATTTTATCGATAACTCCGTGCGCGTCGGCGCCGTAAGTCAACCCGACGGTTTTGCGTATTAGAGTTTTGCGTATTAAATCAGTTGATGGAACGGCGAGCGTCCTCGTCCGCCGGACGAGCACGACGCTCGTCCCTCCACAATCGTTCACCGCCACCATAGATGCATGCTAGATGCAAGATGCATGCTAGATGTACGCTGGAGTCACGCTCAGTGATTCACTGCATACTTGACATAACACTACGCTCGTCCCCGTTGTTGATGTCAGCTAAGTTCCCAGAAATAAACATCTAACTGTGCTCACCCTTCTGCACTGACTTCGTCTAAGGCAGCAGATTCCGGCCAGGTGTGAATCTCAAAGGCGACTTCCTTTGGCAGCACCATCGAGCATGTGATCCGGGGAAGGATTCACGGAACTGACCGGGGGGCTTAATCGTATTCCACTGAAGGGGTGGCGCGAGCCTCGCGGGTCTCTTTGATTGCGGGCGCACGCACCAGAGGATGGAAGTCATGGAATTGGGGCGCACCGAGATCAGCAACCATGGGGCTAAGGTCATGCCGGGCAGCAACGATCCCCACGTTCTGGAAGTTGTCCGCCAAGCACACGAGGAACTGCGGCAGTTAATGCGGCAACGCGCTGATGTGATGAAACGCATCGGCACGGTCAAGCAGACCATCGTCGGTCTGGCCAATCTCTTTGGGGATGACGTCCTCAACGAAGAACTGCTCGAACTAGTGGATCGCAAAACCAACGGCCGTCAGCCGGGATTCACCAAGGCATGCCGCATGGTGTTGATGGAAGCGAATCGCCCGCTGGGCGCTCGCGAAGTGTGCGAGCTGATCCAGCAGAAAATCCCGCCGATTCTTTCACGCCACAAGGATCCTCTCGCCTCCGTAACCACCGTTTTGAATCGTCTGGTGGAGTATGGCGAGGCGCGCACCATTGTGAAAGAAAATGGCCGCCGTGCCTGGCAGTGGGTGTCCGATCCGGCCAACGACCCGTCCGGTGGACGACATAGCGTTCCCCGGATGTAACGGGGCTGCCTTAAAGCACGTCTTTTTAATCTGTCGATGGATCCTTCTGCCAGCTGGTTCATAATGGGCGCGGCTGCCGCCGCGCCCTGACATTTTTTCCACTTTGATACTCTTGGCGCATGGCCCGCGCCCCAGCCACCCGTCTTCGCTCGCCTCACAGTCGCTGGTTAGCCGCGGTCCCGGTCACGCTGACCATTGCCATCGCGGCCTTGCTCCTGTTTGCCTGGCTCGCACAGGGGATGCTTTCCACCAGCATTCAGCAGTTTGATATCACCGTCCGCTCCAACATTCACCGATACGCCACCTCCTGGCTCACCGATGGCATGGGCCTGCTCACGAACCTTGGGGATTGGCCCGTTGTCATGTTCGGAACGATCGGCCTGCTGTTGTTCTTCTGGCATCGCGGCGCGCGCGATTACATTCGGCTAGTGCTGATCACTATGAGCGGCGCAGGAATTCTCGATGGCACGTTAAAGCTGGCTTTCCATCGCGTGCGCCCCGATCCCTTCTTTGGAACAAAGCCGAATACCTACTCGTTTCCTAGCGGTCATGCGCTGATTTCTCTCTGCTTCTATGGGCTCATCGCGGGAATGTTGTCGCTGAGACTCGGGAAAAACTGGCAACGCGGCGTGGTGTGGACGGTTGCTATCTTGCTGATCGCCGGAATTGGATTCTCACGAATCTACCTTGGTGTGCACTGGCCGAGCGATGTCCTTGCAGGATACTCCGCAGCCCTGATATGGATGGGCGCCATCCGCCAGTTGGCGCAGCATTTGGAAAAGCGCCACCTACGGAAACAGGCGATGGAAAGATTTTACTCGTGAGGTCGATTGCATTCGGTGTCAGGGATGCCCTAGCCTCTCGCTTTGCGAAGGCTGGGTTAGGAACGGGGTAGCCGAATACACGCAGCCCACTGTTATTGGGTTTTATGGTGGGTTGGCGCACAGCGTGTCGACCCGGCCTTCGCAAACAACGCGATAGGCCGGGGCACCCACATTCCTTCTCCTCGTTCAACTATCCCGGCGGCAGCAACATCCCCTTCTCCAGATGGCGTGACAAGTGCGCGTACGACGCCGCGTGCGGATCGTGCGTCACCATCACGATCGTCTTCTTGAAGTCCTCATTCAATCGCTTCAGGATCTCGAGAATTTCGGTCGCCGAGTGACTATCGAGATCGCCGGTAGGCTCGTCAGCGAGCAAAAGCGTCGGGTCGCTTACGATGGCTCGCGCGATCGCCACGCGCTGCTCCTGTCCACCGGAGAGCTGTTTGGGCAAGTGATGCACGCGCTCTTCGAGTCCCACTAGCTTAAGTGCAGTCATCACATGGTCTCGGCGCTGCGAAGCGTTCAGCTTGGTCAACAGTAGAGGCATCTCCACATTCTCAAACGCGGTCAGCACAGGGATCAGGTTGAACGTCTGAAAGACGTACCCAACGTGCTCGTTGCGCCAGCGCGCCGATTGGGCATCATTGAAGCGGAAAATGTTCTCGTTCATCACCAGCAGCTCGCCCGAGGTCGGCCGGTCGATCGCCGCGATCATGTTCAGCAGCGTGGTCTTCCCCGATCCCGACGGCCCCATCAGCGCCAGGAACTCGCCCTTGGCAATGTCGATAGATACATCATCGAGCGCTTTCACCTGGAACGCGTCGCGCTTGAAGATCTTCGTGACGTTGCGCGCCTGCACAACCTTCGTTCCCACTGCCGTATTCGCCTGCGTCATCGTACTCATGAGGACTGTCCTTTGATTTTGATGGATTGACCGTCTTTCAGATTCTCGGGCGCGCTGGTAATGACATTTTCTCCATTGATGGGCCCATCCACCAGGTAGCCGTTGGCGCGCTGCTCGAGCACGCGCACGGTCTTCATTACCGCCTTGTTATCGCCTGAAACGATAAAGACAACTTTCCTGCCGTCGCGGTCGCGTACTGCGTTCGTGGGCACAAATGCGCCCGCCGGCCCCTTGCTTGCGCTTTTATTCTCTTCGGCCAGAAACTTCACAGTGGTATTCATGTCAGGCCGGAGGTGCTCATCAGGCTTTAGAATTTGCACTTTCACTTGAACGGTGGCTTTCTGGCGATTTGCCTCCGGCGACATTTCTGCAATGACGCCATCCCACTTAAGGTTCGGGAAAGCGTCCACGGTAACGATAGCCTTCTGATGGGACGTGAGACGCGCAAAGTCACCCTGCGCGATGTCGAGTTCCGCTTGCAGGTCGTTGAGATCAGCGAGCGCAACCACCGATCCTTGCGGACCACCTTCGGCTGTACTGGCGAACTGGGCCGTGAGCAACTCGCCCTTTTCCACTTTGCGTTCGAGAATGGTGCCGGTAACTGGAGCACGAATGGTGGTGGCGTCTAACTGTGACTTGGCAAATGCCGCCGTGCCCTCCGCCTGCAATAGTTGACCCTTGGCACGGGCAATCTCTTCCGCCCGCGGACCCAATTTCGAAAGCGCAAATGACTGCTGCAGCGAGTTGGCGCGCTGCTGATCCGCTTCGTATTTTGCTTTGGCGTCGTCCAGCGCCTGTCTGGAAACCACTCCTTGGTTGAAGAGTTGCTGCGTCCGGTCAAGCGTGATCTTGTCATTCGCAGCTGTGGCGCGTGCTTCTTCCACATTATGCTGGGCCTGTTGCACTTCTTCCGGACGGGAACCGTTCTGCAATTGCATCAAGTAGGCTTTCGCGTTCTCCACCGCTCCGGACGCCTGCAGGTACTGCGCCCGGAACTCGTCATCCTCCAATCGCACCAGGATCTGGCCCTCTTTCACCTTGTCGCCCTTTTCCACCCCGATCCACTTCACGCGGCCGGTGACCTTGGAGTTCACGTTGATCTTGTGATGCGCCACGATGTAGCCGCCCGCCGAGAGCACGATGCCGCCGACGTCGTTGCTGCCTCCCTCCGTGGCCGCACGCACGACTTCGACTTCCGCCGGCGCAGGAGCAAACAATCGGTACGCGAGGGCGAGGAGGCCAAGCACCACCACGATGGCGATTCCCACCACGATGTAGCGGCGCGCCCAGACGGGCGGCTCACCGCCAGAGTCCCCGCGATGCGAGCGATCGATGCGCAGGCTTTGCAGATCTTCGTGTTTGGTATCAATGGCCATATTCGTTTTCACAAATCCAACCGGTAGAGAACCGGGCGTTGCCCCGCTTCGACCCGTCGCTCCACGCTTTATCCACGCAGTGCCGTCAAGATATTCTGCCGCGCAGCGTGCCAGGCCGGCGCAAGACCGCCGAAAAAGCCCATCACGAGTGCAAAAACAAACGCATAACCGATGACGGCTGGCGTCATGCGCAGCCCGAACACCACTTCACTGAACGTAACTGCGTTCGATGTGCCCGTCGACATCCCGTTGAAGGGGAGCATCAGCACAATGCCAACGACTGCGCCCAGAAATGAAATCAACAACGATTCGAACACGAACGAGGTCAGGATGCTCGGCTTGCTAAAGCCGATGACGCGCAGAGTCGCAATCTCCCGGCTGCGGTAGGCCACCGCCGCATACATCGTGTTCATGGCCGCAAAAATCGAACCGATCCCCATGATGAATCCCACCATGTAACCCACGACCTTTATCGGACCGCCCGAATTGGTCTGCTTGGCGTAGTAATCGGTCTCCAACATGCCATCGAGTTTCAGGCGCTGGTCGTCACTCACGGCATTCTTCAGGGCGTTGGCGGCAGCCGGATCCATCCCTCGCAAGTAGGCCGAGGCGAAGGCTCCCTGGCGGTCGAAATCCGATGCCATCTGATTCACATCGCCCCATATCTCGGATTCATACGCACTGCCTCCCGCGTCAAAAATGCCGACCACCTGCCATGGGCCTTTGCCAAACTGAATGGTGTCACCCACGTTTGTACGGGCAAAACGGCGATGAATGGAGGAACTGACTACCACCTCGCGCTGCCCGGGCCGAAACCAGCGCCCGCCGGGCTCGAGCTTCACCTTGGGCTTGTCGGCTGGAAGCTGGCGCATCTCCAATCCGTCTTCCATCATGCCGCGGACAGTGACATTCACTTCTCCCGTCCCGTCGCGACGCGGAAGCACGATCACCACCACCCACTCGCCGGATGCCATCGGCTCGCCCTTACTGTCTTTGGCGATGCCGGGGAGGTTCTTCAGAGTCGGGAACAACGCCGCGTCGAAGCCTCCGGACAATTCTGCATTCGACCCTTTGCGCAACACCAGAACGTTCAGCGGGTCTCCGCTGGTGACGAAAGCCTGTTTTAATCCCGCCAGCAAGGCCATCAGGAACACTACGGTCGTCACCGTCAGTGCAATCCCCAGAGCCGTCATGATCGTCAGCCCTTTGCGCATCTTCAGGTTGCGTATGTTGTAACTGATCGGTATCGCCATAGTCTTCACTCTCCGCTACCCGATGTGGCGCAAGCCCTCCACAATATCCACCTGTGAGGCGTGATACGAAGGAAATAGCGCGGCTATACAACCTACACATCCGGCCAGAAACACGGCCAGAATTTTGGTCGCCCAGCTTACCGAGATGTTCTGAAAGAAACCGGCCTGCGGATTATGGCTGGCGACAAACATCAGGCCGCTGCCCAACAGGATGCCCACCACACCGCCCAGAATCGCAATCACCACACCCTCCCCAATAAAGAGGGCCAGCACCGTGTTGCGAGTGAAACCGAGTGTCTTCAGCACAGCAACTTCCCGAGTACGCTCCCGAATGGACATCGCCATGGTATTCGCCGCCACGAGCAGGGTCGCAAACACCACTGCACCGCAAATTCCCAGAATGAACGCTTTCACGTTCCCCAACATGGCTACAAACGACAGTCCGAAGGCCTTTTCGCTCTCGGTCTTCGTCTGTTGTGGCGAGTTGTGGAACATGTCATCGACCGCCGCAGCAACTTTGGGCACGTTGGCCGGAGAATCCGCCAGAATTCCGAAGGTGCCGCTCTGACCCTTCATCACCGGCACCGCTTCCTCCAGGTATTTGCGGTCGAAGTAAATGGACTGAGTGGACTGCGGGGCCTTATAGATTCCACGAACCGTCAGTTCAAGGTTCGCGTCCCAGATCGTGCCCTGCAGCACGATGCGATCTCCGATTTTCCAGCCGAACTTCTTTGCCAGTTCACTATCCACAACTGTTCCAGCCCGATCGTGCTGCCAGGCGGCCAATTGCTCAGGAGGCATGACGAAATCGGTGTACACCTTAAAGAATTCCTGTGGATCGGTGGCAAACTGCGCAAAGAAATGTTCCGGCTTGTCATCGATATAGCGTCCCCCGAACCACTGCGTGGGCACCACGGCCGCCACGCCGGGCACAGTCTGAATCTTCTGCGCGTAATAGATTGGCAAGGAGAAGGTCAACGACACACGATGACGTGTTACGAGCCTTTGCGTCGATTGCTCGCTGCCGGTGTCGATATAGAACGCGCGCCAGATGGTCATCATCACCGTGAGCAGCGCCAGCGATAAAGCAATGCTGACCATGGTAAGGGCCGTGCGCCGCTTGTTCCGGAAGGCGCTCTTAGTGACAAAGGTAGAAAGGGTCATCAGAACTCCGGGAAATTCCAGGGCTAGTGCGCCGCAAGCCTGGGGCCTGGGCGCGGATTTACATGGACCCGAGGCGGTGCCGTATCGTTATTGCAGTAGCATAGACGATAGGTTCAGCCACGACAACCACCCCTCCAAAAATTCCGGTACGCCGATGCATTAGACGGCCTGCTCTCCTGTCGGATACCACCTCATCGGTGTACGCCATCTTCGCGTCCCTACCTGGGGTCAGACCAGTGCCCAATGTCACGAACCCCGGATGACAAATGTCACCCTCGGATTCTGTTCGTTCTGGATCCATCAGGGTCCCGTTTTCGTTCGAGGCAACCCTCCCTATTGAGATGTCGAACAGCCCGCTGAGAAATCGACAGCCTTTGAAAAAGAATTTCTCGTTGCAGCGAGATTGAGTTTGGGTGGTTGCTGTCTCTTCAATCATCCTCATTTTTCTACAAATTATCTGTCTTCCGGAGCGCAGGGAGACACAGCCGAACCGAGTCAGGGGAGGTAGACTTCGGCCGTGAGATTCAAAATGTCCGAAACCCTGTTCGCCAACCAGTTTTGCCGGCCGCCTTCGTGTAAAAAAGAAGAAGCCCGAAATACGAATGCAGCAAATCCGCAGTCTCAAACCGAACGTCACGCGCGAAGAGGCCATCCGGCAATTCACAGGACGTGGGCTGTTCTCGATTGTTCACCGAACGGTCTTCGGACCGCTGCGTTCGGTGGCCGAGCTGTACATTCCTTTCCGTTTCTTCCGCGTGCAGATTCATAATCGAGGCATCCTTGAAGAGCGCATGGTCGCGATTGACGCCGTCAACGGGAGCTTGGATCTCTATCAGTTCGAACATCTCCCCGCGGAGTCCGAGACGATTTCCCTGGAAACCCGTAATTGCCCGGCGGCTGGCCTGCCCGATGAACAAGCCGTCGATCTTGTCGTAGCGAATCTGCGCCGAATTCTCTACAGCCGGGGATTCTTCCGTGTGCGCGATCTGCAGATAACCGCGAGCCCACTCGCCATCGAAATCCACATCCCATACTGGATCGCTTTCCGCGCCTCTGGAGCTTATACCCGCCTCAGTGTCATCGACGCAGTACGCCGCCGTTTCGAGGGCGCCAAGGTGCGGCGGCTGGTGGAAAACTGGCTGGCGGCGCGGCATTGAGTCCTCAAGGTCCTCAAAACGAGGGAACCATTCCTTGGCGATCTTGGCGAATCCTTTGCGCGCTTGCGGTTCAGAACCTTTACCGGAGGTCGCAAAGAAGCCCGCGAAGCGGCAAGAAACAAGTTCCTCCTTCCGCTCTTGGCGACCCAGGTATTAGGCTCCTCATGCTGGAATTTCCTCTTTGTTTTCGGGTACTTTCGTAACTCGAACCCACTTACGCAGTTCGCTATTCTGAACACTGCCCTATCCCCCAGACTCCATGGTCGTGTGTCGTGAAAGGTCACACGTTCCGGAGTTCGCCCGCACGAGGCCAGGGAGCCATGTCGAGAAATATCGGTCACTTCGAAATCCTCAGCGAACTCGCGAAGTCCGAGTCCAGTTGTGTCTACAAAGCAAACGATCCCGAGTCGGGACAAACGGTCGCCCTGAAAACGATCCGCATGGACGCGTTCGGCGAACACGCGCAGGAGCTCGTGCAGCGCATTTTGAAAGAGGCGGAGGCCACCAAGGAGCTCGACTGCTCCAATATCACCGTGGTCTACGGCGCCGGTGAGATCGAAGGCCAGTTGTGCGCCACCATGGATTACATCCAAGGCAACAGCATCGCCACCATGCTGGCCCGCAAGGAAGGCTTCTCCATCTGGGACCTGCTCGATATCAGCAACCAGGTCTGCCAGGGCCTCGATCACGCGCATCAGCACAACGTTTTCCATTACAGTCTTGAGCCGGCCAAGATCATGGTCACCTGGGATGGCACGGTGAAGATTCTCAGTTTCGGTGTTTCGAGCACCGGCTTCGTGGCCGCGGTGGCGGCGGGAACTCCGCCGTTGCCTCTGTACTACATGTCGCCAGAGCAAGTTTGTGGCGAGACCATGGACGGACGCTCGAATCTCTTCACATGGGGCGCCATGCTCTATGAAATGGTGACCGACAAGAAGGCTTTCGAGGGCAGTGATGCGGACGAAGTGCGCCGAAAGATTCTGGAAGAAATGCCTGCACCGCCTGCGCAGGTCAGTCCCAGCATAAGCGGGATCGCGAGCGATGTGATTATGAAGGCGCTGGCCAAAGACCCGGCACAGCGCTACCAGAGCGGGCGCGAGATGGCCAATGATCTTGAGAAATGTCGCGAGGCCACAGGCAAGGCGAAGAAAGCCGAGCCGCCCAAAGGCACCGTTGTTCCCGACAAGGCCAAGGCCGC
>Ga0126372_10001121_pt1 | contig 10595 bp, 14 predicted proteins | sample PanSoiMetaPlot_6_FD_92762 | JGI IMG/M metagenome (GOLD analysis project Ga0126372, IMG submission 92762) | Tropical forest soil microbial communities from Panama - MetaG Plot_6 | ecosystem: Environmental > Terrestrial > Soil > Tropical forest > Bulk soil | place: Panama | collected 2016-02-17
CATGTGATGATCTTTGCGCCGTACTATGACAACGCGATGGTTGGCGGGAATCCGTTCGGGTCACAGCTTCCTCAGCTCACCGATGATGCGGGAACTCCGTTCTCCGTCGTTGTGATTCCCGTCGATGACAAACTGGCGGTTACCGGAGATACGAAGTAGTGTCTGCTAGACGGCTCGGTAGAGTATTGCGAACTTGGATGGAGGCGCGATGAACAGTGTGGGTAGCCAAGAGTATCTGGATGGATCGGGCCGCGTCGAAGCGCGCTACCTAGCTTTTCTTGAGACTGTCTCCACAATTCGACCGAGCCTGCACCGCTACTGTGCCCGCATGACGGGTTCGATCATGGACGGCGAAGACGTCGTGCAGGAGGCCTTGCTCGAAGCCTATCGGAAGCTCGACAAATACGATGAGAGCCGTCCGCTGAAGCCGTGGCTGTTTCGCATCGCCCACAATCGCTGCATCGATTTCCTGCGACGAAAGGGAGTGCGGGACGAAGCCGAGGCGGCCGCTGCCGTCCCCGAAGCGGTCTCACCGGCCGAACCAGCCACACTAGGGATCGGCAAAGCACTGGAACACCTCGTCGCGTCCCTGCCTCCGAAGGAGCGCGCATGTATTCTTCTAAAGGATGTATTTGATTACTCGCTGGAGGAGATTGCGGAACTCGTCGATTCCACTGTTGGCGGCGTTAAGGCAGCGCTCAACCGCGGCCGAACGAAATTAGCTTCGTCTCCTGCTTCATCGTCGTCAGTTCGAAGGGCGAATCCTGAGCTGGCACAAATCATGCAGCTTTATGTGGATCGCTTTAATCGACGCGACTGGGACGGAGTACGCGAATTGATCAGCGCCGACGCACGGCTCAACGTTCTCGATAGGTTTGCCGGGAAATTTGCGGACGCACCGTACTTCTTCAACTACGATCGGTGGCCGTGGCCCTGGAAACTGGCGCTGGGCGAGGTGGACGGGGAACCAGTCCTCATTGTTCTCCAACGCGGGGCTGACACATGGACCTCATACTCAGTCATTCGTATGAGGGTGATCGGCCAAAAAATCGAGGGAATTATGGACTACATTCACTGCCCGTGGATGATCCAGGCAGCGATCTCCATCTCGCTCGTTGGAGGTCGCGAGATGCGCGATTAAATCCCGATGTCCTCGCCAGTCGGCAAGCCTAATCTCGAACGATTGTGAGAACCGAGTTTCCAGGAATTCGCCCAAGTCGGCCGTTGCCCTGAATTGCGGGATGGGATCCAGCTGGGCAACCAGCAAGAGGTTCAAGCCAATCGCCCAATTCACGTCAACTAGCGAAAATTGATGCCTCGCAGGTCTGCAAACTCAATACTTTGCGGCGCAGATGACAACCCACGAAGACCCTGAACACTGCATTGTCGAGAAAGGCGTGAGGTGCCTGAGCCTTTTGTCCAGCGTTTGTTTTCACTTGGCCCCCAAAACACCACGGAGCTCCTCGACGGAGCTCCTCAGCGTCCCTAAGTTTCAATTCTAGGGCGTCATATTACCGCTGCTAACAATATGAAGGCCATCCCTTTCGCGACCGAGTGAACTCAATCCCTTGTCGCTTAGTTCCGGAGAGTCCGTTCCCGCTGAACCAGCGGGCCATCAAGCGGCATTTAGTTTGCTGCGTGAGGGCACTATAACCTTCGTTCGCAGTAGTATTCGAAACGCCAAAACATGTGTTACGAAAAGGAGGGGCACATAGGCAGCAAAGATAAGATACCCTGCGCCCAACAAGCCTTGACTATCTGGCAGTGATATGCGGCCTCCCTCGTAAAAGGCGAACAGCAGATCCGCCATTCCGAAGGTGTTAAAGACCCAGCTCAACCAGGTTCCACTACGGCTCCCCAGTGCAGCCAGGGCGATCAGAGCCAGAGTGGCGCTCAAGAGATCACCGTAAGCTACTGGTTGAGCAAATGCGGCAGGTAACTCTGGAGACACGACACCCGGCACCACAAATGCCAATCCGAGGAACCTGAACGCATGAAGCAGTAGGATGGGTTTCAGATTCTCGGGGCTGGGGCCTTCGCTTAGCGCTGGCCAAATATAGTTCCAGGCGACTGCTCCCCAAGCAGCCAAGCCGAACGCTACACTGATTCCGAACAAAACTGAAGATGGCATAATCGATCCTTTCTGGCGGCGGTTTTCGCGGATAACCGCCGCCAATTCGCTCTTTTTGTTAGACCGTCTTGGACTCGGTTGGCAGTGCTATAGATATGAGAGTCACTGCTGCGCTCCAGGACCGATCAGTGCCCTCATCGGCATCAAGGGGCCGACGGGAATGTACTCGTGATCCATTAGCTGTTGCCTCGCGAGCGGCAGCGTTTCCATAATGGCTCGTGCCTCGTCCTCAGTCGTCGCGTCGACTAGAAAGACAACGCCTTTGCCATTGCCGCGCGAATACCATTCGCGGATTTTCCCGTCGAGGTAGAGGTTTACAGTTGCCCGAATCTCTGACGGGATAACGTCGATGATTTGTTGAGGCGTTACACCCTTCTTGGGAGTCTCGATGACCAGCACCGCCGTGGTTTTAGGTATCGCTATGCTGGGCACGCCTGAAGGGGTCCCGGACTGTGATTGCGCTACCGACGCTACGGGTAGCATTGCCATGAGAAAAAGGATCGTGAATTTCATCGGGTTGTCCTCTCGATTCAGTCTTCAATTGTGCTAAAGAGTACGTACGTACTCTTTGACGACCAAAAAATTTAGTCGTTAGCGAAGCACTTCATGAAAAAGGTTCTTGCCTCCATCAGGATCTGTTCACGTCTTTGAGCGTCGGAACTAACCCGGGCCATCATCAAGACTCCCGCCATGCTGGGGAACAGCAAACTGATCTTGGCCATTTTCTCTTCTCGCGTCTTACCGGGCATGAATGGCGTTAGCCGCTCGCGATAAGCTTCTAACAGCACCTCTATCCTTCTCCGCACAGCTACCGGTTTCCGCGCGAGTTCCGGCCCGAGGGCGGCGCGTACGCAACCGGATCCCGGCGAATTCGCGTGACCCACGCTTAGATAGCGCTCGATGATCGCCCGCAGAGCCTGACCTTCGGGCGCGGACTTTGCAACCTCGACCATGCCTCTTCCCGTCTCGTCGAGTGCTCGTGCCACCGCTTCGACGAACAGGTCGTCCTTGCTCTTAAAATGTCGGTAGAAGCCGCCCTTTTTCAGGCCTACCTTCTTCATCACCGTTCCAATGCCACTGCTGTCCCCGCCGCGCTCGCGAAAGGAGCGAGCGGCCACGGAAAGAATTTTCTCGTGGTTCTGCGCTTTGTGTTGTCGCGAATATCGCATGACTTAAGAGTACGGTCGTACTCTAATACCTGTCAAGGTCAAAATTGATCCCAACAACGCTGTCCCTCTCGCTATCGTTCGCCCGTGCCGGCGCGCCTCCCGCTTGCTCAGCTTTGCTTATGAGGCTACGCTCGAACTTGGTAATCAAAGCCGCCAAGGCTTCCGGCTGTTCATGCGTGGTGAGGTGACCGCCGGGCAACCGCTCGATCTGCAGGCCGAGCTTGCCCAGCCGTTCTTGGGCGAGGTCTACCTGCCGATGTTCAAAGGGATCTTCGTCGCTGCCGCCGACCAGGACCGGGAACTGATTTCGATAAGTGTGGAAGAGTCGGCCGAAGTCGAGCCGATCGCCTTGCGCTTTATGATCGGCCGCGAAGCCCGCTGCGGCAGCGAGGTAGAACATGCCATCGTGTCGGTCTAGGGCGTTATACAACTCGCGAACCTCGGTGTCCGGGACCTTGTAGCCTTTCGACCACATCACGCCGACCATCATCTTGAATAGAGTGAAGGAACGCCCCAGACCTCGGCGGGCCCGACGGGGAAGGCGGCGCAAGATTGGCGTGGTGAACCACGGATGGGAGTGCCGACCCGGGAAAAGTCCACCATTGAAGATGAAAACGCCGCGTATCTGGGGCTCGCCTTCCGGTTCACCCTGCTTTGAGCGCTCAAGGCGGCGTCGCAAGTGTTCCAGGACGACGAGCGAGGAGAAGTCGAAGGCGACCAGCGTCGTCGATTGCACACCGAAATCGCGCCAGATCGCTTCGACGAGATCGGTGCGTTCGACGGTGGAATATGCATAGTCCTTGGGCTTGTCGCTGTCGCCCATGCCTACATACTCGACGAAGAGCTTCGGCATCTCGGCAGCGTTCGGTAACTGCGGGAGAACCTTGGCCCACCCAAATGAACCATCTGGAAACCCTGGCAGAAATGAGACAGCGTGAGTGAGATCTCCTTCCCGTCTCAGGAACACGTTGAGTGGCGCGCCTTGCGCGCCGACGACGGCACGCGCTTTAGGGTCATAGCCGACGCGCTCGCCACTGGCGAACCAAGCTTCGGCAGACGGGATCTCGTGGGTCGTCGCGGTCGCTGTCGCGAAGGGTTGATTGGCCACCACGTGTCCGGTCTGGGCGGTCGCATCTGTCATCAGAATCTGTTGGTATTTCATAGGGGAATCTCCTGACTGAATATCAATTTCAGCTATTGCTGTGCCGGTCCGCCGTCAATCAAGATAGCTAGCGGGAGGAGAGGACCAACGGGAATGTACTCGTGGTCCATGAGGTTCTCTTTTGACAACGGCAGCGCGTCCATGATGGCATGGGCCTCGTCAACGGTCTGCACGTCAAGAAGAAAAATCACGCCTCGACCATCGCCCTTGGAGTACCACTGGCGGATCTTGCCGTCGAGATAGAGCTTCACCGTAGACCGGATCTCGGCCGGCATGACCTTCATGATCTGATGACGTTCCACTCCCTGTTTGGCCGTCAGGATGACCATCACTTCCGTGGTCTTGGGCGTCGGGACACCAGAGGGTGCTTGGGTCGAGGGCAACTGGTCCGTTGCGTTGGGTTCCAGAACGTTCGGTTTGTTCATTGGAAAATCCTCCTTTGGGTTGTATGTCCTTTCATCAGCATAGGATGATAGTCATCATCCTATGGATTCGAATTTTGTTCACGGGAAGCTGCGATGCGTAAACCCGGTATTGTCGGGGGCGCCGTTTGAGCCGCGAATCGGCTTTTCGCGGGCCGTCAGAGTGGGGCAAGTGGTTGCTGTTGCGGGAACTGCTCCCATCGCAGCAGACGGAAGCGTAGCCTGCCCTGGCGACGTCTACGGCCAAACGAGACGTTGCCTTGAGATCGTTGTCGACGCCGTAAAGGACGCGGGCTTTGCCCTTGACACTGTGGTGCGCACGCGAATCCTGTTGACCGATGTGTCGAAATGTGAAGCCGCTGCCTGTGCGCACGGCGACTTTTTCGCTGCAATCCGGCCGGCCACGACCTTCGTAGAAGTTAGGGGTTTCATTGACTGCGAATGGCTGGTTGAGGTTGAGGCGGATTGCATCGCGGACCTTTAACGCATTTTTCGATTCTCAAGGCAGCAACAGTCTGCAGAACGCCGGATAGAATTGCCGATATGAAGCCAGCGCAGGTGAAGCCTCTGATCTCACCGGAGCTCCTCGACCAGATCGACGTTCGTGTCGGCACAATTCTGTCTGTGACCGATGTCCCAGATTCCGAAAAGCTGGTTGCGCTAGAGGTCAGCTTCGGCGACCACACGCGCACGGTTCTTGTTGGGATGAAACGGGAGCGAGCCAATCCTCGTGAGATTGAAGGCAAGCAGGCACTTTTCGTCGTGAACCTTCCCGCTAGAAAAATGGCGGGAATGATCTCAGAGGGGATGCTGTTCGACATCGGGTATTCGGATCGAATTACCCCCGTGCTGGCAATCCCCGAAACGCCGGTGCCGGATGGAACCAGAGCGGGTTAAAGCGATTCGCATTTCTGCTTCGTATTGAAGGCGCAGTTGTTCTCGGTCGGAGTATCTTCCTTTACCGGCAAAACCACGCGAGTTGCCCTCACAACGCAGTGGACCATCGCGGCGTCATTGCCAAAACTCATCATTGAGCATCGGCGACCGTTTGCAGCACCTCGGACCACGGTGCTGGGTCGATGTGCATCATGAACAAGCGCTCAACCGTAAGATGTTCTTGTTCGACAGCGCTCTTTAATTCAAACACCGTCTGCGGATAAAACAACTTTCCGTTATCCAATTGCTCGAAGGGATCGCTGCCGTAGAGCAGCTTGTGCTCGGGGAAATAGACCATCGTCTGCCGTTCGCTGGTCTCACCATGAATGGGATAAACCTCTATCCCACTTCAGCAAGTACCTCGTCATTCGGTCTTTCTCAGATCGAGCTCCCATGTTTCCGCCGTCAGATCTTTGCCGAAGCTGTGATGATGTTCATGGCGCACGATCTCGAAGCCGGCCTGTTTGTAAATGTGTCGTGCCGCTTCGAGAATGCTCTGTGTCCACAGAATCATCTTTTGGTATTCTGCCTGGCGGGCGAACCTGACACATTCGTCAACGAGCCGTCGGCCTATGCCTAATCCGCGCGCTTCCGCTTCGACGTGAAGCAGCCGTATCTGCGCAACGTGGTCGGACGCATTGGCGACGAGAACGGCGCCAACCCTCCGTCCGTCCCGTTCCGCGATCCAGCAGCGCTCGCGTTTGGCATCGTAATTCTTGATGAACTTCGCGATGATCTCAGCCGCCAGCCCTTCGTAGCTCCCGTCCCAACCGTATTCTTCGACGTACAGGATTGCCTGGCGTTCTACGATCCAGGCCAGGTCGCCAGGCTGATGCTGACGCAGCAAATACGGTGCCCGCAGCTCCTTTTCGTCGCCCAGCAGTCTGCCGATTGTCTGCACAGCCTCGACCAGCTGCTTTCGCTGCGCCGGCGAGAGCCCCTCGAGCATGCTCGCCACATCGCCGTTTGAGCGGTCATTGACTGGAGTGAAAGCTTTACGGCCCTTAGGGGTTAACGAAAGGATCCTCTGCCGCTCATCAGCCTTTGAAGCCTCGCGCTTCACAAGATTCTGACGTTCGAAACCGCGCAGTATTCGACTCAGATACCCTGCATCCAGCCCAAGTTCCTTGCGAATGTCGGTCGCAGTCGGTCGCTCGCGATGGGCGAGTTCGTACAACACGCGAGCTTCGGCAAGAGCGAACGGACGGCTTGCCATTCCATCCAACACACCGATCTTGCGCGTATAGAAGCGGTTGAATGCGCGGATCGCGCTTACCTGTTGGTCAAAATCTGGCTTTGCCATAACAACCTCCCATGGCGCTTGACAATAGCACATATGTAGTTGACTATGTCAACTATATTGCCCCTGCGCCGGTACTCGCAAGCCGGTGCTAGGGGTGCCGGTCCCCGTTCCGCGTGTCAGAACGTCATGGCCCTATAAGGAGACGAACGTGGCTCTAGACATCAAGCAGCTGAGCGGCCGATTTCAGCTTTCCGAGCCAGCGATGCTGGAATTTACGAAGCGATTGATTGCAATTCCAACGGAGAATCCTCCCGGAAATCAATACGAGGAATGCGCCCACATTCTCATCGACGAATTGAACCGCCTCGGCTTCGATGATGTCAGATGTGAAGGCGCGTGCATTCTCGCGTCGGCTGGAACTGGCTCGCAAACCCTTTACTTCAGCGGTCACTACGACGTTGTGCCAGCGCAAAGCCGTGATCAGTTTCAACCGCATATCGAAGGCTCAAATCTGTTCGGTCGCGGATCGTCGGACATGAAGAGCGGGCTGGCTGCGATGATCTATGCTGCGGCCGTCGCCCGCGATGAAGGGCTTCTTAAATCCGGGCGTATCGGAATTGTGCTAGTACCGGATGAAGAGACTGCTGGTCCGCGTGGGTCTCGCGATCTGGCGGCGCGCGGGATCCTGGGCAAGGATGGCATTGGCATGCTTACACCCGAGCCGACAGGCGGCGTCGTTTGGAACGCCAATCGCGGCGCGATTACGTTGCGCGCCACGATGCCCGGGAAGACGGCACACGTCGGTCGGCAATTCGAAGGTGTGAACGCCTTTGAGCGTGCATTGCCGGCGATCGCCCAACTTGCCGAGATCAAGAAGGGAGTAGAGCTCCGGGAGACACGATATAACATCGCTCCGGCAGCGGCACGCAAATCCATCTTGCTGCTGGGCGGGCGGAGCGAGGGAGGCACGAATTTCAATGTGACGCCCGAGAGCTTCTCCTTCACCATCGACCGTCGAATCAACCCGGAGGAGGACCTGGAGAAAGAAACGCGGCGGTTGCACGATGCGCTCGAGGGGTTTGAGATCGAGACGCTTCAACACGAGCCGGCGGCGGCGACTTCAGCAGAAGATCCGCTCGGGAAGATTTTGTCACGTCACATTTTGAGCGTCACTGGGAAGGAAGCAGCTTTCGAGCTGTGTCCGGGACTGCTCGAAACGCGATGGTATGCGGCTCGCGGCATCCAGGCGTTCGCCTACGGACCTGGATTGCTGACGGTGTCGCATGGACCCAACGAGTTCGTTCCGATCCGCAACATCGCCCAGTGCGCTTTGATCTATGCGCTTACGGCTGTAGAGATGTTGTCGCAATAGCTATGCGAGCTGACGGTCGCCGCGCGCCAGCTCACACTTGAATGCCGAAGGTTTCGCAGCATAAAAGGAGAGTGATCCCTGAGATGAGTACGACAACGCACGCACATCCTGGCTTGACCACCGCGCAAGAGACCGTTCAGGTGGTGCTGTTGATTATCTTCTCTGTCGTCGGTACCTGGATTGCTCTCTTCAGGGTTCCATGGCAATTGTCTGCAGATCCATGCCTCGTTGCCGCAGCTGCCACGGGGGTGATCACTACTTCCCTCTGGCTGACGCGTTGGCTAGGGTCGCGTGGGGTGACCAAGCCGAGATCTCTCTGACGAACGTCATGCTGCGGAACTTTCGAATTTTGGCCACAGATCTCCAGCCGGCGCGACTTTTGTTCGAACTGATTTCGAACTGATTGTGCGTACAGCGCCGTCGGTTTCCAATCATCGGTGTGCTTAATGCTTTATCCGATGAAATGACATTGTCTGCCCTTGCTTGCCGCGCGATTCGTTTTGCAGGGTAATCACGTCGGTCGTGACTTCACCGAAGAAGTGGATCTTCTTCTTGCCACCATGCTCGCGGGCCGTAACATCAAATGCGAGTTGGTTGCCTTCCAATCTGCCGTTTTCGATCTGCCAGATTTGGCCAGATGGATCACTCAGTGTCCCGGTCACCTGAGTACCCGAAAGCGTCACATCCATAATGGCAGTTCCGGTCCTGTCACCCTTGTTTAACGTTGCCTGCCACCGCCCGGTGAACTCGTTCTCTTGAGCGAACGCCAGAACGGTCATAAATACAATCGCTAGTCTGATTGCGATCTTCGATATTGGATACATATCCCCTCCATCCCGAATGTTTAAGAGATAAGCGAGGCAAGAGGATGGTGCCGTCGAGGTTTGTCAAGAAATGGTGAATTCTGCAAAGAAAAAGAAGTGCGGCCGTAGGAGGTATTTGAATCGGAAGCTGAATTACGTTTTCAGGGGAAGCTCCAACTCGACCAGTAAACCGCCATCCTTCGCGTTACTAGCCCGTACAGACCCGCCGTGCATGCGAACAATACGCTCGGTGATTGCCAAACCGAGACCGGAGCCATCGGAATTTGATACATCATCCGAGGGCACACGATAAAACGGCAAGAAGATCTTCTGCAGGTCGGAGTCAGGTACGCCTGGGCCAAAGTCACGTACTTGGATAAGCGCGATTGCACCCGGCGGTGCTTCCTGCCGGCGCAAAGCAATTTCGACTTGAGAATGTGCTTTCGTGTAGCGGATCGCGTTTCGAACAACATTCTCAATCGCTCTTCGAATCTGGTCGGTAACTCCCAGGGTGGTACAGGGCTCAAGCGGTCCAACGCAAACCATGCACGATCGAGGTCGTGCTTCGAAGTTTCCGCTAACAGCAATCTCTTGCAACAAAGTAGTGAGATCAATTTCCTCCTTAGCCGGTCCCGTGTCGGCGCCACTTTCGATTCGCGAGAGTGTAAGGAGTTGGGCGATCAGTTTGTCGAGCTGCTCCGTCTCCAGTTCGATCCTGTCCAAGTATTCCGTGCTCTCCTCTGGAGAACAGTTGCGCAACAGAGTGGCGGCAAGGGTAAGACGGGTAAGAGGGGAGCGCAGTTCGTGGGAGACCGTACTCAGGAGCCGTTGTTGCCCGGCAACGAGCGATTCAATACGTTCGGCCATTCGATCAAAATGTTGGCCCAGTAGACCGATCTCATCCCGTCGGCTGTGCATCGATCGCGAAACTCTGGTGCTCAGGTGACCATCGGCAATTTGGCTTGCTGCTTGGCCCAACTGCACGACGGGAGCTGTAATGTGACGAGCCAGCCAGCAACAGAAAAGACCCGCGACTAAGAGCACGCCAGCCAGGCCAAGAAATGCCTCGAAACCCATAGCCGTTAGTAGGTTCCGGATTGGGACACCCGGGGCGATAAGAAAGAAAACGTATTCCCTGCCGCTTGGTCCAACCACCCGTTGTGCCGCAAACCGGTCGGCACCTCGATACGATGGTAGGAACGCCGTGTCCTTCCCAGCTTTGAGAGCGAGGTCAACCGCTTGCTGAGGAGGTTTTTGATCCACTATTTCCTTGCCAAGCTCATCCAATAAGTAAAAGGATATGAATCTGGTCTTTTGCATTACCTCGAAATGTTTTCGTAGCGCAGCCATGCCTTCC
>Ga0126372_10001122_pt1 | contig 10595 bp, 14 predicted proteins | sample PanSoiMetaPlot_6_FD_92762 | JGI IMG/M metagenome (GOLD analysis project Ga0126372, IMG submission 92762) | Tropical forest soil microbial communities from Panama - MetaG Plot_6 | ecosystem: Environmental > Terrestrial > Soil > Tropical forest > Bulk soil | place: Panama | collected 2016-02-17
CAGTTTCCTCTCGAAGCGAGTGGCACGAGTGGTATGAAAGCCGCACTTAACGGCGTACCGAGCTTAAGCATTCTCGACGGCTGGTGGGTCGAGGGCCACATCGAAGGCGTCACCGGATGGTCAATCGGCGAACTCCATCGCGGCACGGACGTTTCCACCGACAATGCAGGAGAAGCTGAGTCGCTCTATCACAAACTTGAAAACGTAATCTTGCCGCTCTACTACAACGAACGGCAAAAATATCTCGAAGTCATGCTCCACGCCATCGCTATCAATGGTTCATTTTTCAACACGCAGCGCATGGTGCAGCAGTACGTCACCGACGCGTATTTGCGCTGACATCCCTAATTGGTTTTTGGGTCGCCCGGCTTGCGTTTTGCTCCACGCAACTCCGAGTCCATATCTTTGATATTCGATTTCGCAAAGTATTTAAAAAATTCCCAACTCTCGTATTTCTTGGCGACCTCCGGAAGAACTGCCGAAACTAAATCGTCTCCACCCTTCTTTTTTGTCTCCGCCTCACTCACTAGCGCGCGGAGATCCACCAGATAACCGCCAAACTCTTTAACATCGTCAATCGTTCCAATGTCACCATGCCCTGGCACTTCCGCTCCTTCAAATCGCTTGCTCCATTCCTCTCCGCCAGACAGTGTTTTGCTCCAATCGCTCGTCGTCGCGTCAATCAGGTTGGGCAGCGTTTTCCGCCAGAACAGATCGCCCCAAAATGTCACTTGCGCGTCTGGAATCCTCACCACCGAATCTCCGCCAGTGTGGCCAAGCAAATGCACTACTCGGATCTCACGGCCACCAAGAAAAATCGTCAGCGCGTCGTCGTAGCTCACGTTCGGCGCCCCAAGGTTATCGACTTCGGCTTTTTGCTCCGGCTTAATGTCCTTGCCAAAAAACTTCAAATTCTCTGTGTGAATCCAGTCACGCACGTTTTTGTGTGCAATGACCACCGCACCTGCATCCTGGAAAATCTTGTTCCCCGCGACATGATCAAGGTGATAGTGCGTATTCACAACGAACTTGATCGGCAGAGGCGTCAGCTTCCGAATCTCGCTAAGCAACAGCCTTGCCGCTTTTTCGTTTTCAAATGTATCCACTACGAGCACGCCATCATCACCAATCACGAAGCCGGCATTTGCGCCCGAATCGCCTTTCGCGTCGTCGATCGCAGCGTAGACGCCATGCCCAAGCGGTTTCAGAGTGAAGGGAAGCCCAGTCGCAGTTTGCGCGGGTGAATTCGTAGCGGTAAGCAATAGCAAGGACAAGCAAAGGGGGATTCGTAGGACTCTCATGGCAAGGAATCCTATCCCAATTCAGGCGGATTGTTTCGCGTCTAGCGCAGTTGATTCTTGTAAACGGCCATTCCAACGGCCGCATCCATTCCGATCTTTTCAAGCGCGTGAATCTCACGCTGCGTTTTTATGCCGCCCGCCGCGATGATCGGCTGTCTCGTCGTTTCGCGAAGCGAGCGGAACCATCCTAGATTTGCGCCGCTCAATGTCCCCTCGCGGTCCACGTCCGTGCACAAAAATGCCGCGCAATACGTCTCAAGCGCCGGCATCACTTTCTGTGGCCGTAGCTCCAGCGATTTTCGCCAGCCTTGCACGGTGATGTGCCCCTTCCACGTGTCCAGCGCAATAACGACGCGCTCTCGCGAAATGTTATCCTTCAGCGATTTCAGCAGCCTGAAATTAACCTTTTCCTCTCGAAACACCGCACTTCCCAGAATCACCTGCGCCGCACCAATCTTTATCAGCCGTTCCGCGCGCCTCACCGTTCGAATCCCGCCACCTACGCGCACTTTCATTTTGTATTTTCTCTTAGCGCGCTTGCAAAGCTCTTCGACCAATTTATTGTTATCGCTTTTACGCATGGCTGCATCGAGGTCAATTATATGCAGCCAGCGGTATTCCTTGAAACGCTCCAACAATCCAAAAACGTCTGTCACCGCGAGTTCGCGCTTGCGCCCGTGCACCAACTGAACTGCCTGGCCGTTTTGCAAGTCAATGCAGGGAATCAGCACGAAAGGCGAACCTCAACATTGCGGCTCTTCAAAAATTCTTTCAGCTCGCGAATCGACTGCACGCTATCGTGAAAGATCGATGCCGCCAGCGCTGCGTCAGCCTTCCCCGTATCAAAAATTTCTGCAAAATGTTCGGGGGACTTCGCGCCGCCCGAAGCAATCACCGGCACGGAAACGCGGCTCGAAATTTCCGCAGTTAGAGAAATGTCAAATCCGCTCTGCGTCCCATCCTTGTCCATTGAAGTGAGCAAGATCTCTCCCGCGCCGGCATCAACTCCGCGTTGCGCCCATTCAAGCGCATCTAGGTGCGCCGAGTCGCGCCCGCCGCGCACGCGCACATCCCAATGCTCGCCTTCGCGCTTCGCGTCAATTGCTAGCACCACAGCTTGCGCGCCGAACTCGCGTGAAAGTTCAGAAATCAGCGCCAGTCTTTCCACTGCGGCGGTATTCACCGTGACCTTGTCCGCGCCCGCTTGCACCACCGTGCGCGCATCCTCAAGCGTGCGAATCCCGCCACCAGCAGTCAGCGGAATTGCGAGTTGCTCCGCTACGCGGCGAATCGTTTCGAGAAACGTCGGCCGCCGATCCCGCGACGCAGCGATGTCCAGCACCACAAGTTCGTCCGCGCCTTCCGCGTTGTACCGCGCTGCAAGCTCTGCCGGGTCGCCCGCATCGCGCAGTCCCACAAAATTCACACCCTTCACCACTCGCGCACCGTCCACGTCCAGGCAGGGAATAATCCGCCGAGCCAAACTCATGCCGCCATCCGCAGGAAATTTTCCAACAGCTTCGCTCCGGCTTCTCCGCTTTTTTCCGGATGAAATTGCACAGCGCAAATTCTGTCTGCGCAAAGTACAGCGCCAAACTCTACGCCGTATTCACACACCGCTAGCGTTTCTACACTCGCAGCGCCGGCGGCAAAGCTGTGCGCAAAATAAAAATAATGTTGGTCCGTCAGTCCGTCGAGTAGCGGCGACTCGCGCCGGATCTTCAGGCGATTCCATCCCATGTGTGGCAATTTCACATGCGACGGCAGTGCGCACACTTTTCTTGGGAAAAATCCGAGTCCCTTAAGCTCCGGCGCTTCTGCGCTCGATTCGTAAAGCACCTGTAACCCTAGGCAAATTCCTAGAAACGGTTTGCCGCGCCGAATCACGTCCATGAGCGGGGCACGAAGCTTGCGTTCATCCAGTGCACGTATTAGGGCCGAAAAATGCCCGACACCTGGCAACACGATCGCTTGCGCGGCCGCAAGCCTTTCTGCATTGCTTACGCGCGCTGGATTCGCGCCAAGCTTTTGCAAAGCGCGCTCTACGGAGGGAACATTTCCCGCTCCGTAATCGATGATCGCGACGTTCATAGCAACTCTTTCGTGCTCGGCAGGACGTTTATCAATCGCTTGTCCCGTGCCACTGCGAATCGCAGCGCCCTCGAAAACGCCTTGAAAATCGCCTCCACTTGGTGATGCGAAGAGCGTCCGTATAGACAGCGAAGATGCACATTTGCCCGCGCTGCAGAAGCAAAGCCAACAAAAAAATCTTCAAGCAGCTCCGCCTGAAAATCGCCGACGCGCTCTGCGTTAATCTTCGCGTTCACCACACAAAACGGGCGTCCACTCAAATCCACCGCGGCCGCTGCCAGCGTTTCATCCATAGGCATCAAAAAATATCCAGCACGTAGAATGCCCTTTTTTGAACCGAGCGCTTTCACCACGGCCTCGCCCAAAGTAATTCCCACGTCTTCCACCGTGTGGTGCTGATCCACATCCAGGTCACCTCTCGCCTTAATCATCAAATCAAATGCACCGTGCCTCGCCACCAAATCAAGCATGTGGTCGAAGAATCGGATGCCCGTCGCGATCTGTGATTTTCCGCGTCCATCCAGATTGAGCCTCAGAAGGATGTCCGTCTCCGTCGTCTTCCTGTGAATTCTTGCAGTGCGCGGCATCAGTTTCTCTGTCTCCATCGCAGAATCTCACGGAGCAGCGTCTCCATTTCTTTTCGCGTGCCGATTCCAATGCGAACAAATCCCGGCGCAATCGCTTTTGTTCGTTCGCGCAACAAAATGCCTTTCCTCTCGAGTTTCGCGAATAGCGCCGGTCCTCCTGGGCCAAAATTCGCCAGCAGGAAATTTCCCACGCTCGGAAATACCTGAACTCCAACCGCTTTCAACTGTTCGGCGAACCTCTTGCGCGTCTTCAAAATCTCCCGAATGTGGCGTCCCATCGTTTTTCGATCTTGCACAGCGGCCACAGCCGCCGTGAGCGCAGCCACATTGATTGGGTACGGCGGCATCGCTCGCCGCACTAGGTCCAACGAATCCCGCCGCGCGATCACCCCGCCTAACCGCAAGCTTGCAAGTCCGGCCGCTTTCGAAAATGTCCTCGCAATAAATAAATTCGCATACCGCCGAATCCACGGAATCGTGGTGAGACCCGAGTACTCAGCATATGCCTCGTCGAAAACAACTGCGGTCCGCGGCGCTGCCTCCAAAATCCGCCGCAAATCGGGCAGGAGAACGAGCGTCCCCGTCGGGTTGTTGGGATTTGCCAAAAAAAATACGCGCGGCTGCTTCTGTAGTGCTATCAGCACATCTTGCAACGGGAACCCCATTTGCGGGTTGTAACTGCACACGTCGATTCGCGCGCCGTAAATCTCACCGTAGTAGCGGTACATTGGAAACGTCGGTTCACAAATCAAAATGTGCGAACCTGCATCCACGAACGCATCGAAGAAAACTCGTAGCGCGTCGTCACCACCATTTGTTAAAAGCAACTCCTCCGGCGCTACTCCAAAATAACGCGCCAGTTTTGCCGTTCCCTTCAGAACCTCCGGGTACATCGCAATCTGTTTCGCTGTCAATTTGCTCAGGGCCCGCAGCACCCCCGGGGAACAGCCCGCCGTGTTTTCGTTGAAATCGAGCCGGATTTTTCCTTCACGGCCTTCCGCGGGCGGCTCGTATGTTTTCCGTTCCAGAATTGCTCTTCGGACCGGCAGCTTCGTCTTCATTGGCGCACGCTCAAGGCGTTTTTGTGCGCTAAAAGCCCTTCCGCTGTCGCAAGTGTCTCCGCGCTCCCAGCCAGACGTTTCATTCCTGCGCGGCTGATTTCCTGCACTGTGTAGCACTTCACAAAATCCGCGGCGGAGAGTCCCCCGCGCCGTCGGGCCCATCCCCCGGTCGGCAAAACGTGATTGCTTCCCGAAACATAGTCGCCAAACGGCTGCGCACCCCAAGGCCCAACGAAAACCGTCCCCGCGGATTTGATTTGCGCAATCAAAGCGCGTGAACCGGACGGCACACTCAGATGTTCCGGGGCAAAGCGATTCACAAATTCACAGGCTTCTTTCTGCGACGCAGCAACAAGCACGGCTCCAGTATTTTTCATTGATTGACGGGCAGGGTTTGCCTCCGGCAGCTTTTCCAACTGCGCACAAACCTCTTTTGCCACGCTTTCTCCAAATTTTGCCGAGGTCGTCACCAAAAAGCTCCCCGCATCCGGAGCATGCTCCGCCTGCGCGAGCAAATCCGACGCAATCCAGCTCGCGTTGCCGTTGTCTGCCAGCACAACTGCTTCGGTCGGCCCCGCCGGAAGGTCAATCGCGCAATCGCTCGAAACGATCTGCTTCGCCGACGTCACAAACCGGTTGCCCGGCCCAAGGATTTTCTCAACTCGCGGCACGGATTCGGTGCCATACGCGAGTGCTGCAATTGCCTGCGCCCCGCCGACTCGCAAAATCTCCGAAATTCCCAGAAAATCAGCGGCCGCCAACACTTCGTCATTTGGCTTCGGGCAAACCACGCAAATCTTGGGCACTTCGGCAACCTGCGCGGGAATTACCGTCATCAACAACGTCGAGACTAGCGCAAATCTCCCGCCTGGAACGTAGCAACCGATGAATTCAATCGGGGCCACATGCTGCCGGATACGAACGCCGGGTTCGACATTCAAACTCCACGGCTTCGGAAGCTGTTTTTCCGCGACTTTTCGAATGTTTCGTGACGCCTGCCGAATCGCCCGCAAAAACTCAGGCGACGCGCTATTCCTTGCCGCGCGCAATTCGCTCTTACCGATGCGCAGATCTCTTTCCAAGAATTTCGGATTGTCGAACTTCCGCGTGTATTCGAATAGCGCCGCGTCTCCGCGCTCTCGAACGTCAGAAATAATCTCGAGCGCCGCTTTCTCGGCCACGGTGTCGCGCACCTGCCGCGCCGCCAGCAACTCTCTCTCAACTTCTGGTGTAAGGCCCAGGATTCGCATCAGAGCACGATTTTGTTCAAAGGATATTCGACAATTCCTTGCGCATTGGCCGCTTTCAACCTCGGCAAAATCTGCCGCACTACGGCTTCTTCGATGATCGTGTTCACCGCTACCCATTCGGGATCACTCAGCGCCGAAATCGTCGGCTTTTTCAGCGCAGGCAGAACGCCGAGCACTCCGTCCAAATCATTTCTGTGGACGTTCAGTAGCAATCCAACTTTGCTCGCTGCCGCAATCGCACCCTGTAACATCAAAATCAAATTCTCCACTTTCTCGCGTTTCGCCGCGTTCGCAGCCGCACCGCGATTCATGATAAACACTGTCGCCGACTCCAACACCGTATCCACCACTCGCAGTCGGTTCGCGCGCAGTGACGACCCCGTCTCCGTCACTTCCACAATTGCATCCGCCAATCGCGGCACCTTCACTTCCGTTGCACCCCAGGAAAATTCCACGCGCGCTTTCACGCCAAATTTCTGCAAATAGCTTTCAGTGATCCGCACCACCTCCGTCGCGATCACTTTCCCTCCCAGGTCTTTCGCGCATTGAATCGCCGAATCTTCCGGCACGGCAAGAACCCATCTCACGCGCGCGAGTCGCTGCTTCGCATAAACCAGTTCTGCAAGCTCCTCCACATCAGCACCCGTCTCCACCACCCAATCGTGCCCGGTAATCCCCGCGTCAAGAGCGCCGGTTTCCACATACCGCGCCATCTCTTGCGCCCGCACCATCAAGCATTCAATCTCAGCGTCGTCAATCGTCGGCACATAACTCCTCGAGCCGAGCGTTATCTTCCATCCTGCTCGAGCAAACAGATCAATGGTTGCGTCCTGCAAGCTTCCCTTCGGTATCCCCAGCTTCAACTTCGTTCCGCTCATCGCTTCTCTCCTGCAGCTTTTCTCCCGCCGTATACTCGCTCCGCTTCAAAAGTCTTCTCCTCGGTCACGCGCGCTTCACCATTCGAATCGAGCTCCCGGAAAAAGCAGCTTCGGTACCCTTCGTGACAAACTCCCGGTCCAACCACATCCACGCGAGCAAGAATCGCATCCGCGTCGCAATCAATCCGTAGCTCGCGCACTTTCAGCACATGCCCGCTCGTTTCCCCTTTTTTCCAAAGCTTGTTTCGCGACCGGCTAAAAAACACGACTTCGCCCGTTCGTCGCGTCTCCGCAAACGCCACGCTATTCATGAAGCCCAGCATCAAAACGTCACCGGCCGCGAAATCCTGCACAATCGCCGGGACCAGTCCCCCCGCCTTGTCAAACGCAATCTCCATTTTCTCCTCCAATTCACGCAAAATTCAAAACCCGCCCAAAAACAAAAAACCCGCTGGGCTTGTTGCGCCAGCGGGCTAAAGAGTGCTTTGTCGATCGAATTTCTATGCACACCCTAGAGCACGCGGCGTCCTGCCGTGATGATGATGCCCGTGCTTGTGGTGGTCCAGAATCATGAAAAAACAGAGTAAGAAATCCCGCCGAATCTGTCAACAAGGGAAAAGTCTGCATTTGGAGGCTGCTTGTGTTCCACGCCCTCCAACCTCAAACTGGGCGAAATTCAGTCTTGTAACGCAGCACAGACTTTATGTATCTGATAATGCGAGCCATCAACCACATCGGCCCTGGGAGGGCCAATTCCATGACAGAAAAGACAGAAAAAGTACGCAAAGACGACGCCGGCTGGCGCAAGCAACTGACGCAGAATCAATACTATGTGACCCGCCAGAAAGGCACCGAACCACCCTTTACCGGCGAATACGAAGATACGGAAACGCCCGGCACTTACAAGTGCATATGCTGCGGCCAACCCTTATTCCGCTCGGAGGCCAAATATCACTCCGGCTCCGGCTGGCCCAGCTTCTACGCCCCGTCTACGGAAGAAGCTGTCGAAACCGAGACAGATCTGAGCCACGGGATGCGCAGGGTCGAAGTGAAATGCAGCAAATGCGACGCACACCTCGGACACGTCTTCGACGACGGCCCTAATCCGACGGGCCTCCGTTATTGCATCAATTCAGTTGCTTTGAATTTAGACGAAGATTAAGCAGACTGCTGCCGCAGTTACGCAGCCGGACACGAGCAGGCAACCATCTCTGCAACTGGGTCGCGTTCCCATATGCCGAGCAGCAATACTTTTGATCCGTTGGGATAGCGGAAAACATAGTAGACACTCTCCGGCCCTTGCACTTCGAAGAAGCCCGGACGCCGCGGATCAGGCCGCGATGGAGCATCGGACGCCAGCAAATAGCGCAGTTCAGCAACCTGCTCCGGAGTATGATTCCTGAGATCTTCCAAAACAGGCGGTAGTTTGTGTAGATTCATGAGCTTTATTCCGTTCCGCCGCATGCAGCCCTTCATTTCCCTCACCTATAAAGACGAAAGAGCAGGGAAAATGTTTCATCAAAAATCGTTCAAATACGTACAAACATTAGATGCGTTTCGGTGCTATAGGTCGCTCGAAAATTGCACCGCGGCCCCATGAAACAGTCTAATTTGGCCTGATGTTTGCCGGCTGACTATCTTGCCCGCGATATTTCAATAAGTAATGGGTATCCAAACGATTAAACCTGGCATCCAACGAGCAAAATATATCGTGCAAGTTTGTTTGTGGAGCGTTACTGCCTCCAATCAGTACTTGCGTAAACCCCCAGTTCTTGCGATAGTTCGCATGAACGAACCAGGCGGCGGAGTGCGAGTAAAAACTTATGGCTAAAAAGTCCCCGGCTACCGAAAACAAATCGTTCAATTCGGACAAAAGAAGAAAACACCATCATTGGCTCGTTACGATTGCCTACGCTGACGGCGAGAAATTCGGCCGCGTCTACACGGACAGGGAAAAAGCAACCCGATTCGCAGACCGCCAGCGCAAGTCGCCCGTGGTCAAGTCTGCCCGCGTTTCCCAGGTTTCCTGATCTCGAATTTATTTCTTGCCAAGAAAACCGGATACGAATCGAGGTCTTGTGAGTTTTTGTTCGCGCGTGTTATAAAAGAAGTGCGGTTGAGCGGCCTTAGTATAATGGTAGTACGGAACCTTGCCAAGGTTCAGGCGTGAGTTCGATTCTCATAGGCCGCTCCATTCTTTTCAAGCACTTACCCTGCCGCCTCATTTTCCATTTTTTCCAATAACTTGCTGGAGAACGCTGCGCGGACCTGGTCCATAGGGATTTCCCCGCTGTACAGGGCCGTCATGCGGTGGGAACTGTGTCCCATTTGCTGACGGGTAACGGCGGGATTGATTCCGGCAAGTTCCCATCGCCGGTTGCATCCCCGTCGAAACCCGTGCAAACGCCTTGCGGTAGACCAAGTGCTTTAAGTGCTGGATACAGCCCTTGATTCAGTATGGTGGTTTCCAGAAGGGGTCCTCCACGCTTCGACCGAAAAACTAATGCATCGGCGTTAGGACGATCTACCAGAAAGTGCTTCACATTTCGCATCGCCTTCTTGCCTTCAGCGTCGTGCAGAGCAACGGTCCGATAGGCAGCCACGTTCTTGCAAGGCCCTATCCGACCGTTCGTCCGCTGAACCGAAGACTCGTCCACGCGAACCGTACTCGCCTTGAGGTCAATGTCGTTGATCTTCAATGCGAGCAGTTCGCTGGAGCGCAGCCCCGATGCCGCTGCGAAAAGAATCAGGGTCGAGTATGTTTCCGACGGGCGTCACCTAACCCATCCATACAGAGGATATGTTTGGCGATTTGTCCTGCTTGTGCCCACGAGAACGATACGTTCCGACGACTGTGTATCTTCATTGCAACTTGTCGCGTTCGGGGAATGTTAGACCGCTTTGGGAGAAAGGAGGTTTTCTGTCCTTTGAGAACGCCGACAAGACTCTCTGCATCGTCCGCAGAGCATCCTTGATCGTCACCCAACCATTTGACTGACGAGCCCAATCACTTCCGTTTGACGCCTTCTTTCTTCCTGCCCTGGAACATCGATCCAGTATTGGAAGAAGTAATACTTTTTCCCATCCGCGCGTTCGCCTATCCGCACCTTCGGGTTCTGCCCTTTCCTGCGTGCCCGTTGCGCTTGCGGCGCGGCTTGGTAGTATGGGCGTGCCGCCAGTTCCAGCGACTCGAAAGCGAGGCAAATGCATGAGCATGTCGCGGCCTGGCATGGCATCGACAGATCGACCTGCGGATGTGGAGCTCACGAGAATGGTGTCTTGCGAAGCTCGGATCGGAAGCACTAGTGTTGTGATTCACGTTCGTCTTCGCTTTATGGAGACGGGGACCCGCGCAAACGCGAGTGCTGCATTCATACGTACGCAAGACCTTCGGATACAGTAAGCCGCGCGTAATAACCAGGATCGG
>Ga0126372_10001123_pt1 | contig 10582 bp, 7 predicted proteins | sample PanSoiMetaPlot_6_FD_92762 | JGI IMG/M metagenome (GOLD analysis project Ga0126372, IMG submission 92762) | Tropical forest soil microbial communities from Panama - MetaG Plot_6 | ecosystem: Environmental > Terrestrial > Soil > Tropical forest > Bulk soil | place: Panama | collected 2016-02-17
AAGTTCCGGGACGGTGTCGATGTACAACTCCCGCAGGCTGCGCTGTCTCAAGATCTTCGCAACGCGGTCGTGAGTATCACGAGTCTTTTTAGCCTGCCGAAACACAAGCTGGACCAAATACGGGCGAGAGGCCAAGGACGCACGGGTAGAACGCAATCGAATCTGTCCTTGTGGTTCAAAATCGCTCTGCTCCCCGGAACCGATCCGGTCACATTTCTCGACAAGCTGCGCCGCTTACCAAGCGTCGAGATCGCTGAGCTCGCTCCGCTGCCTCAGCAACCGCAACCGACGACACCAGATTTCAGCGCGAATCAGGGGTACCTCTTTGCTGCACCCGGCGGCATCGATGCGCTTTTTTCATGGACGATCTCGGGCGGTAGCGGAAGCGGGATCACGATCTACGACGTCGAGTACAGCTGGAACCAGACACACGAGGACCTCGCCAAGGCTCATGGTCTTCAGCTGCTCCTGGACGTCGGAGATACCGCTGTCGATCCTTTCGCGGACAACAACCATGGCACCGCCGTCCTCGGTGAGTTGGTCGCTGACAACGATACGAAAGGGATTACCGGCATTTCGTGGGGAGCGAGCATTGGGCTGGCTCCTGCGAACACGGCTCAACTGGGATACAACCCTGCCAACGCCATCCTGTTAGCCGTAGCGGCCGGTTCGGCCGGCGACGTGATCGTAGTGGAGCAGCAGTTTCCTGTCTGTGGCCTGCCGAATTTTGGTCCGATAGAGGTCCTTGCATCGGTCTTCAGTGCGATCCAAACGGCTGTAGCCAACGGCTTCGTTGTCGTCGAAGCAGCCGGCAATGGAAGCGTCGACCTCGATCAGGCTGCTTGTGGAACTGCCTTTGATCGAGCCACGCGAGATTCAGGCGCCATCATCGTAGGCGCCGGACAGCCCCCTGGAACGGGCGTGGACCGACAGCGTTTAGCGTTCTCAACCTTTGGTAGTCGCGTCGACCTTCAAGGCTGGGGAAGCGGCGTCTTCACGACGGGGTATGGCACCTTCTATCAAAATCCAAGTTCTCCAACCGATCCGACATTCTGGTACACGGCGGGCTTCAACGGCACATCGAGCGCTACGCCGATCGTTGCGGGGGCCGTTGCCAACATCCAAGGCATTGCCCTGCAGCAATTGGGTAAGCCCTTGAGCCCTTCCCAGATGCGAACGCTGCTTGCGCAGACCGGCAGCCCGCAGTTGGGGAGTGCACAGCACATCGGTCCACGCCCGGATCTGCGGCGTGCCATAACCGCTTTGTCAGATCTCACCCCCGAAGTGGGACTCGACATCAAACCCGGCGATACGGAAAGCGCCATCAACCCTCGGAGCAAAGGGGTCATCCCTGTCGCGATTCTGACAACGGATACCTTTGATGCGACGACCGTCGATCCCTTGACCGTCCGGTTTGGTCCGAACGGCGCGCTTCCCGATCATGCTAGAGGCCACGTCGAAGACGTGACTGGAGATGGTCGACCTGATCTCGTTCTCAACTTCAGAACCGCAGAGACGGGCATCGTTTGTGGCGACACGTCGGTTGCCCTCATCGGTCAAACGTTCACCGGCCAGAGGATCCATGGTTCGGCAGCCATCCGCACGACCGGCTGCAAGTAAGCCGCGGGTCACCTTAGGCGGGCGATGAGAAAACGCCCTCTATGTTTTGTCTCAGCGCCAAGTCGCACACTCGAGCACCCAGGGTCGTCGCTCTCCGCTCGTTTCAGTTAAGCGCAGCGCTTCTCGCAGTCGCATGTGCCGGCTCCGCCGCAGGGAGAAGTTCGGTGGACGTTCCAGATACTGAAAGCCGCGACGCCGAAGCTATGCAGAAAGTGACGCAACTCCAGCAGATATCGAAATGGACTAGGTATACCCGGACGATCGATGAATTGAGCTACACCGTCGAATATCCTGACGACTGGTCGGTCACCGAAAGTGGTCCCACGACGTTCTTCAAGCCCTCCAACGTCGCCAAGGAAAGCATCGCGATCGTCATCATCAATAGCAAACGCACTCCACCACTGCCGGTCTCATACACGTACACGACCTTGAGAACGGTCCGAGTCGAAGGCGAAACGGTCCCCATTCGCAAACGCGAGCCGGCTCCCGTGACTGAGCGATACGTTGCTCAAATCGCAACAGGTGACTTTCGCGTCGAGTTCAGATGCTCGCTGCAGAGCGACTATGACGCCGTCTTCGACCATATGCTCTCGACCTTTCGATCGGTCGTGAAGTAGTGTGGCGTCTGATTTCTCATCGGTTTCAGACGTTCACGGAATAGTCCGCTTCGCCTCCGAAACGTGCGACAATACTTACGTCTGATGGTGCGCGGGGCTCATTTGTGTGTCCCCTCTCTCTCACCAGATCATGACTCTGGCACAGTCTTCCGCGTACCAGGGAGTGCCTTCAATGCGGGAGACCGTAAGGGACGTGTTATGGCTCAGAAGCTCTTCATCGGTGGCTTACCCTTTTCGACATCCAATGAGCGGTTGCGTGAGGTGTTTGCCCAGGCGGGCGTTGTCGAGTCAGCGCAGGTCGTGACGGACCGCGAAACCGGCCGTTCACGCGGCTTCGGGTTCGTCGAGATGGCGACGTCAGAAGACGCCGAGGCGGCCGTCAAGAAATTCGACGGACACGAGCTGGACGGGCGGAGGCTGACGGTCCAGCATGCCAAGCCGGCCGGCCTTGGTGATCGTTCCAGAAGCGGTGGAGGCCAGCGCCGGAGCCGGTGGTAACCCGGTGCAAGTCGCAGCGGTCTCGACGCCGCAGGACGGGGGTAGCTGGCGCTGGCGAATCGTGAACTACGCGGGTGAAGTCATCGAGGAGTCCCGGGAGACTTTCCCGACGATCGCCCGCGCCGTCGAGCAGGGGTCGAAGCGACTGGCGAACATGGACGGGGTCGACAACTCAGTTCCGTACTCGTATAGCCGATCCACACGGCATCTGCGAGCGCGCTAAGTGAAAATCGTCGTCGTCGACAACCAGATCGAAGCCGCCCTCAAGCAGCTCAAGAAACAGATGCTGAAGGACGGCCTCTATCAGGAGATGAAGCGTCGCCAGCACTACGAGAAGCCATCGGTGAAGCGGAAGCGCAAAGCGGCGCAGGCTCGCAAGAAGAGACGCAAGGCGCTCAAGCGCACGCTTCAGTACGAGTCGGATTAGATCGCTAGATCGGGCATCGGACCTCACGCAAGATATGCGGCACAGTCCAGATCCTCGAACGCGGCGATGATGCGGTGAAGATGGGGCCACCAGACCCAGGGCGGTATCCCGACCGTCTGCTGCCAAACGGGGATCGCGAGCTGACCGATGACCGACAGCCGGTAATCCTCCCAGAGGCGCTCGAGACTGTAGCCGGTTACGCCGTGAGCGCAGAGACCAGCGTGGTAACGCTCGAGGAATCGAGCTTCGAGCCGCGCGCGCCGCTCGGGATACCAGTGCACCGCCATCATGTACGCGAGATCGGCGGCGGCACGTCCGATCCGCCAGGCGTCCCAGTCGATCAGAAAAATACGAGAGGCGCTTACACCGTCGCGCGGATAGAGTAAATTCCACACGTGCGCATCCCCGTGACCGATCGTGTACGTCGCGTAGAGGCGCGCGGGAGTGATCAGGCGATCGCGCGCATCGTGCACACGCGCATAGATCGCGCGGGCCGCCGGCCATAGCCGGTCGCCGAGCGTGCTGGCAAAGCGCACGTAGCGCTCGCGATAGTCGGCCCCGATCGTTGCCAGCGCGGCCTCATCGAGAAACGTCCCCACGTCACGACCGAGGCTCGGGTGACGCCACCAGAACGCGTGAAAGCTCGCCCACGTATCGATGATGCGCTCGCACGCCTCCTCGCTCGGCGGTAGCGGCCAGGCGGTAATCACGGCGTGGGTCTCCGAGAGATCCTCCAGCAGGAGATGGAAGTTTCCGTCGACGAACTGCCCGTCGTAACAGCGGGGAATTGGCCCGCCGGGCATCAGCGGCGCGGCGTGCCGGTAGAAGGTCACCTCACGTTGGCCGACGGACTGCAAGTCGGGATCGAGGCCGCCTCGCGTGGCTTTCAGAAACAGGCGTCGGGGCGCTTCTTCCGGGGCATCGGGTGAGTATTCCAGCCGGAGCGGCGCAGCCGTGGAAACGAGTGCGGGGCGGGGCTCGCCGGCGTCGACGGCGAGCACACGCCCGCGCGGGAGGACTCCACTCCCCCGCAACCGATCGGTGAGAAAGTCAGCGGAGAATTTCTCGAGAGCGGCGCCGGTCACGACGAGGAAAGTATAAGTCCAGTTCCAGGATTATGAAGTCGCGCACGGCGCTGCGGGCTGTTGCTTCCGCGAGTTCACGCGGCGGGCATGCCGTTGGCCTTGCGGATCTTCGCGATTTGCTCGGCGTGGTCACTCCAGTGGTAGTCGAACATGGCGCCCACGTATATCGGCAGGGCGATCTCGTCGGTCCCCATGAACTGCTTGAACAGGGGAATCCTCGCCTTTCGTCCGAGATCGGCGTCGTCGAGGGATTCGAGATAGCTGAAGATCTCTCGGCGCTGAGCCTCGAGCGCGTCCAGCAGCTGTGACTTTGTCATCGTCAGCCGCTCCGGCGTGACGTGGGTCTCCCCGGGCCCGATCTCGATCAAAGGCAGATTGGAGATCGCAAAGCTTTTCAGCGTGGCCACCGGGTTCCAGTCCGGCGCCGCGAGCAAATGGCAGAGGACCTGTCGCGTGGTCCATTCGCCCGGAGCGTCCGACTTGTCCAGGCACGGTTCCATGTCCTGGAGCTGGCTCGTCAGATTCGTCGCCGCCGCATCGCTCTTCTTCTTCAGCTCGCTGACCACCGCACTGGCCATTCTCGATTCTCCCCGTGTGAGCGCCGGCTCCGTCCCCGGTCGACTCTCCGCTTGCGATTGGTGCTGAGCCCGAGTCTACAGCCTTGCCGAGACGTCGAGGTCGGCCATGTTGATGCGCCCCCGGAGCTTTGGGTTGTCGAGCGCGACCTGGACACGGAGCGCCCGGAGACCCTGGACGCCCTGCAGCTCGCCGAGATCGAGGCTCTCGACCGGTCCGGTCAGATACCCGAGATCTTTCAGATATTCGACGTACCCCCGGTACTCCAGCGCCTCGGCGGGCTGATTGTAGATGATGGCCACCTTCCCCGGCTGCGTCACACGCTCGCTCGTCCCCTGCACCACCGCCTTGTCGATCCGTTTCTTGATGATCTCGTAACGGATGTTGTAGGCGCCATCCACGTCGAACCGCTTCTCGTCGAAGCGGAACCGGATCGAGAGGGGCGCGTGCTGCACGAGGATGAGGTGCGTCGTCTCGAGCGGGATTGGCAGGCGATCGTGGAGCCAGTGGGCGCGGACCGCCATCCCGCAGGTGACCATGAGCTGCCACAAGCGCAGGTTCTTCAGGCACAAGGGGTCGACGCGCCCGTCTTCCAGAAGCGCCGCCCCGACGTACATCTGGTAGTCCACGCCGTCGGTCTTCTGCTTTTCGAAGTAGTGCGGGAACATCCCCTGCGCGGCCTGCTCCTCGAGATCGAGGTAGGACGACAGGCTCTCCGCGATGCGCGTGACGCTCTCTTCGAACAGCCGGCGTCGGCGATACACCGAGCCCAGGCGAGCGTCGAGACCGCTTCGGTACCCCGCGACTCGCTCGCGGACACCGGGGCCGAACGTGCTGAGGTGATCGAACAGACGCTCCACCTCGGCCCGAAGGAACGCGATGATGCCGACCTCGTCACTCGAGCTGAGCGCGCGCTCGATCTGGGCGGCGCGGCTGTCGATGCGATATACGAGCTCGTCCAGAGCGGGCAAGGACCGCACCTCGCCCGCCGCCTGCACCACCGCCCTCGCGAGGCCCAGCTGCGTGAGCAGATCGGCCTGGATCGCCTGCTCGCGCTGTGTCGACGAGCCGCGGATGTCCGCCAACCCGTAAAGCGGATACACGCCCTCGAAGACGATCGGCTCCAGCTCGGTGACGGCGGTCGCCGTCACTCGTTGCCGGTCGAAGCCGTTGAGCACGGCTCTCCGGAAGCGCCATTCGACAGTCGGATGGATGGCGGTGCACTGCTCGTTGATGACGGTCTGGATGCGGCCGTTCAGCTCCTCGACGCTCCGCCGAACCGCCATCGAAAACAGCGGCAGCACCTCGCGGAGCCTTGGCAGATGCGTCGCGTTCAGATCCCCCACTCGCGGCGACACCAGCTCCAGGGTGCCGATGACCTTTTCCTGGTAATGGAGCGGGGCGCAGACGAAGTTCCGGACGCCGCTCTGGATGAGCTCTTCCTCCACGCGGGTCCGGTCCGGGTAGGTCTGGAGGTCGTCGATGATGAGCGGACTGTTCTCGAGCACCGCCCGCTCGTAGACCGAGCCGGTGAACTCGGCGGTCGTGTGATGCGCGGAAACGGTGAAGATGGACGCTTCCTCGTGGCTCGACGCATCATTGAGAAGGAGCACCCGGTCGGCCTCCACCGCCGCGAGGCCGAGGCGCAGATCGGGCCGCCGGAAGAACGTCCGCAGCTTCGCCTGAAGTCCCTGGAAGTGGGAGTGCGACACGATCGAGTCCTTGTCGATCAGATCGTGCTTGAGGGCGGACAGCACCTCCTGGTCGGTGACGTCCACTGCCTTCACGATCATGAACCCGCGCAGCAGGAAGCGCTCCGGAGGCAGAAGCTCGCGGAGATAGTCCCCGTCGACGAGGCCGCTCTGCAGCCGCTGCCGCGCCGCATCCGTCAGCGACGGCCTGGGACCGTTGACCTCGACCTCCACGAAGCGCCAGTCGAACTGCAGCCGGAAGTGCTGATCCAGTCCGGTGGTGGGGTCGACGGCAGTGAAGATCACCGGCACATCGACACCCAGATCGATGCCGTAGACGCGCTCGACAATCAATTCGTAGGCGAGCAGGAGCCGCGCGCCGGCCAGCGTCTGCTCCCCGCTTTTCGCCTGCAGGAAGCTCGCCCGGCCCTGGAGTGTTCCGTCCGCACCCATGAGCGCGCGCCGGAAGGGAGGCGTCGCATAGAACGCCCGCAGCTGGAACGGGAACAGGGCCGCGCCATACTCCTGTTGCCAGAAGCCCGGCGGAAACATCGCGGTCATCATCAGATCCACGAACGCGCGGTGCTTGTCGACGACCGATAGGTCCTCGATCAACCCGGCCAGCTCAGGCGCCTCACGGGCCTTTTGACGCACGATGCCCGGAATCGGCCCCCGGCCGAATTCGTGGTAGGCCGAAAGCTGCGTCCAGAAGGTGATCAGCGGCGCGAGGCTGAGCTCACACCTGAACGGGAACGCCGCCGAATCCATGACGGTCGTCCCCGGAGCATTCGCCGAGCCTGAGACCACTTTATCCACTGTTGCCACGCAAGGATTTTACCAATCTCGTCCACTGGACGCCTCCACCTGAATAGGTAATCAGGTAATCGTCGTCGCCCCTTGATCGGTACGTCATAGCGGGGTAGTCCGCCCGCGATACGCCTGACGCCGCGAGGCGATCGGCGTCCAGGAATCGCCTGCGCGTTGCCGTACCTCTCTCCTCAAGGAGCGCCTCATGCCTCTCAGTCGCCTACGCAGGATGTCGCGCGCGGCCACCGCGATCGTTGCCATTGCCAATCTCATGAGCCTCTCGCCGATCGCGGCAAGCGCACGCGACGACGAGGATCGACCTCGAAGTACCCCGATCAAACACGTTGTGGTGATTTTCCAGGAGAACGTTTCCTTCGATCACTACTTCGCCACATATCCGCACGCGGCCAATCTACCGGGCGAGTCGGTTTTCACGGCCAAGCATCGCGTGCCGCCGGTCGACAATCTGCTCAACGCCGGCTTGCTGGCGCCCCACAATCCGAACAGCGTGCAACCGTTCCGGCTGAGCCGCGCCCAGAACGAGACGTGCGATCAGGACCACGGCTACCTGGATGAGCAGCGAGCGATGAACGGCGGCGCGATGAATCGCTTCGTCGAGACCGTGGGCGTCGGCGGGCCGGGCTGCGTGGACTATGGCTTCGGGCCGGGCCTCGTCATGGGCTACTACGACGGCAGCACGGTGACCGCCCTGTGGAACTACGCCCAGCACTTCGCCATGAGCGACAACTTCTTCAACACCACCTTCGGGCCATCCTCACCCGGCGCCCTGAACCTCATCTCCGGGCAAACGGGCGGGGCGATCCCGCCCGATCTGCCGACAGCGTTCGGGCCGGATACGGTAGCCGGTGCCGTGATCAGCGATCCCCAGCCGTTCTTCGACGACTGCACGACGCGCGACAACGTGAGGATGACCGGCCGCAATATCGGCGATCTCCTGAACGCTCGCGGTATCACATGGGGCTTCTTCCAGGGCGGCTTCAAGCCGTCGACGCCGGCGACCCTGGCCGCAGATGGCAGCGTTATCAGTAAGGCCCAGTGCGCGACGTCGCACATCGGCAGCGACGGCAAGCCCAAAGGCGACTACATCCCCCATCACCAGCCGTTCCAATACTATGCGTCGACTGCGAACCCGCACCACCTGCCGCCTTCTTCCGTCGCGCAGATCGGCCACACCGACCAGGCCAACCATCAGTACGACCTCAGCGACTTCTGGGCGGCGGTCGCCGCCGGAAACGTGCCGGCCGTGAGCTACCTGAAGGCGCCGGGCTACCTGGACGGCCACGCCGGGTATTCGTCGCCGTTGGCAGAACAGACGTTCATCGTCGACACGCTGAACCGGTTGCAGGCATTGCCGCAGTGGCGGGACATGGCGGTCTTCATCACCTACGATGACTCCGACGGCTGGTACGATCACGTGGTCCCACCGATCGTCAATCACTCGACGACGGTGGACGATGCCGCAATCTGCACCGGGGGATCACCCTCGCTGAGCAGCCAGCAGGGCCGCTGCGGGTACGGACCACGTCTGCCGCTCCTGGTCATCTCACCTTTCGCGCGCAAGAACCACGTCGACCACACCGTCAGCGATCAGAGCTCGATCTTGAAGTTCATCGAGGACAACTGGGCCCTCGGCCGCATCGGGGGCGGCTCGTTCGACGCGATCGCCGGTTCCCTGACGCCCATGTTCGACTTCGACGAACGCCGCGCCGACCGTGTCGTTCTCGACCCAGCATCCGGCGAGATCGTTCGGTTAGATCACGCCGACTGACCGTCTCGCGAGGGGCCGATCGAGCCCGGTGTCGATCGGCCCCTCGCCGTCTATGTGATCCGTTCGGTAGTCATCGTCCGCCGCCTCTAGCCTCCACGCGAAAGGCTCCCGAAACCGGCGCCAGTCGAATGCCGTCGTAAGTTCGGACGGACTCCAGCACGAATGGAGGAAGGCATGCCACAGTCAGAACGGTTTGAAATCCTGGTCCTTGGCAGCGGCGCGGGCGGCAAGCTCTTGGCGTGGCACATGGCGCGAGCGGGCCGACGGACCGCCGTCGTGGAGCGGCGATGGATCGGTGGCTCCTGTCCCAATATCAACTGCATGCCCACCAAGAACGAGATCCATAGCGCGAAGGTCGCGTCACTCGCGCGCCACGGCGCCGAGTACGGGGCGAAGACGGGTCGTGTCGCGATCGATATGTCGATAGTCCGAGACCGCAAGCGAGCCATGGTCGATCAGAACATTGCCGCGCACCGGCGCAACTTCGAGTCGAGTGGTGCAGAGCTGATCATGGGCTCTGGTCGATTCGTGGGCCCCAAGACGCTCGAGATCCAACTGAACGACGGAGGCACGCGCGTCCTGACCGGCGACCGCGTGTTCATCAACGTCGGCACGCACGCGGCTGTTCCCGGCGTGCCAGGGCTCGAGACCGCCCAGCCCCTCACGAACATCGAGGCGCTCGAGCTCGACTATCTGCCGCCGCATCTCATCGTGCTCGGAGGCGGCTACGTGGGGCTCGAGTTGGCCCAGGCCTATCGACGCTTCGGCAGCCGCGTGACCGTGATCGAGCACGGACCTCAGGTGATGAGCCGCGAGGATCCCGACGTCTCGGAGGCGCTGCAGCGGGTTCTCACCGACGAAGGCATTGAATTCCGGGTCGGCGCCGAGATCCTGCGTGTGCAGGGTCGATCCGGCAAGGAGGTCACCCTCGCCGTGCGAACGATCTCCGGGGAACAAAAGATCGATGGCAGCGACATTCTAGTCGCAGCCGGACGCATCCCGAACACCGCCGACATCGGCCTCGACAAGGCCGGCGTCGAGCTGGACGCTCACGGCTTCGTCCGCGTCAACGACCGACTGGAGACGAGCGCCTCCGACGTGTGGGCCATCGGCGAATGCGCCGGTAGCCCGCAGTTCACGCACGTGTCGGAAGACGACTTCCGGATCATCCGGAACAACCTGGCCGGAGGCACGCGTAGCACGCGCGATCGCCTCGTGCCCTATTGCATGTTCACCGACCCTCCGCTCGCCCGCGTGGGGCTGAGCGAAGCCGACGCGCAGCGCGAGGACGTCGACGTGCGCGTCGCAAGGCTGCCGATGAGCAGCGTGCTCCGTGCGCAGACGACCGGCGAGACGCAAGGCTTCATGAAGGCTCTCGTCGGCGCTCGTCACGATCGCATTATCGGGTTCACGATGATCGGCGCCGAGGCCGGTGAGGTCGTGGCCACGGTGCAAGCGGCGATGCTGGCCGA
>Ga0126372_10001124_pt1 | contig 10581 bp, 7 predicted proteins | sample PanSoiMetaPlot_6_FD_92762 | JGI IMG/M metagenome (GOLD analysis project Ga0126372, IMG submission 92762) | Tropical forest soil microbial communities from Panama - MetaG Plot_6 | ecosystem: Environmental > Terrestrial > Soil > Tropical forest > Bulk soil | place: Panama | collected 2016-02-17
CAGCGAGGAGTTCAAGGCCAGGCTCGCCGCCCCGATCGTGTTCCCCAAGCGGATGGGCACCGCCGCCGAGTTCGCCCACCTGGTCCGGGCGCTGATCGAGAACGACTACATGAACGCCGAGGTGATCCGCTTCGACGGCGGCATCAGGTTCCAGCCCAAGTAAGCGACGGAGCGGCCCGCCGCGGGCGGGCCACGCGGCGGGCGGCGATCGTCCCGCGAGCGATGGGGAGGCACGTAGTGGCCGACGCGGTACTGGCCGAGGTGGCCGACGGCACTGGCATCATCACGATCAACCGCCCCGAGGCGCGCAACGCGGTCAACGAGGCGGTGGCCCGCGGCGTCGCGGCAGCCATCGACGAGTTCGACTCCCGCCGCGACATCGCTGTGCTCATCCTGACGGGCGCGGCCGGCACGTTCTCCGCCGGGATGGACCTCAAGGGGTTCCTGGCCGGGGAGAACTCGCTGGCCGGCGGGCGCGGTTTCGGCGGCATCACCCATCGCCCCCCGGCCAAGCCGGTCATCGCTGCCGTGGAGGGGTACGCCCTGGCCGGCGGGTTCGAGATCGCGCTCGCGTGCGACCTGATCGTGGCCAGCGAGACTGCCACGTTCGGCCTCCCCGAGGTGACCAGGGGGCTTGTGGCGGGCGCCGGCGGCCTGATCCGCCTGCCGCACCGCGTCCCCTACCACCTCGCGATGGAAATCGCGCTGACCGGGTCCCGGGTCCCAGCCGAGCGACTGCACGCGGCGGGCCTGATCAGCCGGCTGGTAGCGCCTGGTGAGGCGCTGGAGCAGGCGCGGGCGCTGGCCGGCGACATCGGCCGGAACGCCCCCCTGGCGCTGGCGGCGACCAAGCGGATCGTGGTCGAGTCCGCCGACTGGCCGCAAGCGGAGGCCTTCGACCGGCAGAACGAGATTGCCGGGGCGGTGTTCACCTCGGCCGACGCCATGGAGGGCGCGGCCGCGTTCGCGGAAAAGCGGGCGCCGGTCTGGCGCGGCAAGTAAGCGCGCTAACGGCCTGGTGAAAGGCGCATGATCCGGCGGACCCGGCCGCCGGTCCGCCCGGCTTGCGCCCGCCGCGCGCGAGCCCCCCGTAGGATCGATGACCGGACTACTCGCGGACGCTGTTAGGGACGTCGATGTGTGGAATCGCCGGCTGCCTGGCATTGGCCTTTGAGGCAGACCCGGACCAGGCCTGGCTTACCCGCGCCCTGGACCGGATCAGCCACCGCGGGCCCGACGACGATGGCGTCTACACCGACCCGGACGTGGCACTCGGCTTCCGCCGGCTGTCCATCCTCGACCTGTCGCTGGCCGGGCACCAGCCGATGCGGTCGGCGGACGGGCGCTACTGGATTCTGTTCAACGGCGAGATCTACAACTACGTCGAGCTGGGCGCCGAACTGCGGGAGCAGGGCATCACGCTGCGGTCCACCGGTGACGCCGAGGTGCTGCTGGAGACCTACGCCCGGGTGGGCAAGGACGTCGTGCACCGGCTCCGCGGCATGTACGCGTTCGCCATCTGGGACACCTGGACCCGCGAGCTGTTCTGCGCCAGGGACCCGTTCGGCATCAAGCCGTTCTACTACTGCATCGACCGCGGGCTCGGCCCGGTCCCCGCCGGGCAGGCCGGTGTCCCGGCCGGCCTCGCGCGCGGCGCTGCCCCGGAGGCCGCCGCTGCCCGGGAGGCCGCCGGTGTCCCGGAGGCTGCCGGTGCCCCGGAGGCTGCCGCCGCCCCGCCCCACCCGCGCAGCGGCCGTCATGCGGCGCCGGAGCCAGCCGGCGACCCGTACGGGCGGGAGCAGGCCAGCAGCAACGGCGGCGGGCACGACTGGTTCACCCCCGCCGCGCGACCGGCCCGGCGGCCAGGCCGGCATGCGGCCGGGGGGCCTGATGGGCCTGGCGTATTGCATGACAAGGATGCGGCTGGGGGGCCTTCCGCGGCCGCGGCGCCTGCGCGCACCACCTTGGAGGCGCCCGGCACGGTGGACCTGCGGCTGCGCTTCTCGTCCGAACGCAAGGCGCTTGCCGAACCGGGCGAGCTGACGGCGCTGGACGCCGACGCGCTGCAGCGGTATCTCGCCTTCCAGTACGTGCCGGCGCCGGACACCATGACCCCGCCGATCCGGGTGCTGCCGCCGGGGCACGCGATGATCGCCCGGCCCGGGCGCCCGGTCGACGTCTACCGCTACTGGCGGGCCGACCTGCGGCCGGCCCGCGCCGGCAGCGAGTCCACGCCGGGCGCGATCCTCGCCGCGATGCGCGACTCCGTCGCGGTCCACCTGCGCAGCCACGCCCCGCTCGGGGCCTTCCTGTCCGGCGGCATCGACTCCGCGGCGATCTGCGCGCTCGCCGCGGAGCACCGGCCGGACCTGCTGACGTTCACCGTGGGGTTCGAGCGCGAGGGCTACAGCGAGATCGACCGGGCGCAGGAGACGGCGGCGGCGATCGGCGTCAGGTCGATCCCTTACGTGATCACCCGGGAGGAGTTCTTCCGGCACCTGCCCCAGATCATCTGGCATCTCGATGATCCGATGGCGGACGCCGCCGCGGTCCCGCTGTGGTTCGTGGCCCGCGAGGCGGCCAAGCACGTCAAGGTCGTGCTGTCCGGCGAGGGCTCCGACGAGCTGTTCGGCGGGTACGCGATCTACCATCAGCCCGGCGTGGTCCGCGCCGGTGAGCGGCTGCCGGACTGGGGGCGCGCCCCGATCAAGAAGGCGGCGTCGCTGATCCCGGCCGGGGTCAAGGGCCGGGGCTTCCTGGAGCGCACGTCGACCCCGCTGCGGCACCGCTACATCGGCAACGCCCGGGTGTTCACCGACGACGAGGTCGCGCGGATCGCGGCCCGGCCCGGCTCGGCGAGCCCCTGGGATGTCACGAACCCGGTCTACGACCAGGCGGGCCACGCGGGCCTTGACGACGTTTCCACGATGCAACTGGTGGACATCAACACCTGGCTGGCCGGTGACATCCTGGTCAAGGCGGACCGGATGACCATGGCCCACAGCCTGGAACTGCGGGTCCCGTTCCTGGACGCCGAGGTGATGAAGGTCGCGTCGCGGCTGGCCCGGACGGAGAAGATCGGGGCGGGCACCACCAAGCTGGCGCTGCGTTCCGCGATGGGCGAGGTGCTGCCCAAGGCGGCGGCGGAGCGGGCCAAGCTGGGCTTCCCCGTGCCGATCGGGCACTGGCTCACCGGCGACTCCTACGAGTTCGCCGACCGGGTGCTCCGCGAGGCGCGGACCGGCGAGTGGATCGACCGCGCGCAGGCGCTGCGGCTGCTCGAGGCGCTGCGGGCGGGCGAGCCGGGCGTGGAATGGCGGCACGTGTGGGTGCTGATCGTGTTCTCGCTGTGGCACCAGATCTTCGTCGAGCGCGCCTACGACCCGGTGGCGCTCGGCTGGGAACGCGCGGCCAGGGTGCCGCGCTAGGTACTGCCATGGGCCGGCCGCACGGGGCCCGCGTGACGGACCAGGGTTACCCGGTGAAGCCGGGGAGCGCCCGGCCGGGCGCGTAGGCGGCGAGCTTGTCGCGGAGCCGGCCGCGGCCACGGTGCAGCCGCGACATGACCGTGCCGATCGGGGTGCCCATGATGTCGGCGATCTCCTTGTAGGCGTAACCCTCGATGTCGGCGAGGTAGACCGCCACCCGGAATTCCTCGGGCAGGTCGCGCAGCGCGCTCAGGATCTCCGAGTCGGCAAGCCGGTCCAGGGCCTCGGCCTCGGCCGAACGGGCCGCCGAGGCCAGCGGGTCGCCGTGGGCGTGCCAGTCGGCGTAGTCGCTGGTCGTGGCCTGCCGCGGCTCCCTGCGCCGCTTGCGGTAGCCGTTGATGAACGTGTTGGCCAGGATGCGGTGCAGCCAGGCCTTGAGGTTCGTGCCGGGGCGGAACTGGTGGAAAGCGGCGTAGGCCTTGACCGACGTCTCCTGGACGAGATCCTCGGCGTCGGTGGGGTTGCGCGTCATGCGGAGGGCGGCCATGTAGAGCTGTCCGAGCACGGGCACGACGTCGCGCTCGAACCGCTCGTCGCGGTCCGGCGACTCTTCGGTCTTCGCCATGGTCGCTCCGCTTCCTATCGCCTCTCACCCATATAGACGCTTGCTGACCCCAAAGTGGATCGGGATCCCGCCAACTTTCCTCGCCCAGGGTGAGTAATCCAGTTTTACGCCACGATCCTGAACGTTTCCTGAAAATTTGTCCTGGGCAGCGGCGGAGCGGCGCCGGCGCGCCCGCAGCATGTGCTCGGCGGGCCCGCCCGGCGCCGGCACAATGGGGTGCGTGACCACCTCCGCCGGCGAGTACGCCCTGGCTGACCTGGCGGTCCGGCTGGGAGCGGCCCGGGTGGCCGGCTGGTCGCCGGCGGAACAGGACCTCGCGACCGCTGCTGCCGCGCTGGCGGCGCCGGCCGGCGCGGCCGACCGGGACGGCCGGGACTGCTGGGATGATCGGGCCGGGCGGAGTGGCAAGGGCGGGTGGGGCGACGGGAGCGGGGGCAAGCCCGGCGGGCGGGGCGACGGGAGCGGGGGCAAGCCCGGCGGGCGGGGCGACGGGACCGGATGGGGCGGCCTAGCGGGGTTCCGAGCCCGGATCCGGGCGGGCGAAGACCCGCTCGGCGAGGCGTTCTGCCGTATCAGGCCGCCGGAGCGGCGGCGCGGCGCGGGCCAGACGTTCACCCCCGCGCCCGTCGTGGGCAGCATGATCTCATGGGCAGGCCGGGCCCTTACCCCCGCGCGCGTCGTGGACCCGGGGGCGGGCTCGGCCCGGTTCCTGGCCGCCGCGGGCCGCCGCTGGCCGGAGGCGGAGCTGGTCGGCCTGGAAACCGACCCGCTCGCCGCGCTCATCGGCCGGGCCACGCTGGCCGCCGGCGGGATGGCGGGCCGGGCGGTCATCCAGGTGGCCGACTACCGCGCGGTGCGCCTGCCCGCCGCCCCCGGGCCCACCCTGTTCCTGGGCAACCCGCCGTACGTGCGGCACCATCAGGTGGCGGCGCCCTGGAAGGACTGGTTCCGTGACACCGCTGCCCGGCTGGGCCTGCCCGCCAGCGGTCTGGCCGGCCTGCACGCCCATTTCTTCCTGGCCACCGCCCTGCACGCGGCGCCCGGCGACGCCGGAGCGCTGGTCACCGCCGCCGAGTGGCTGGACGTCAACTACGGCAGCCTGATCCGCGCGCTGCTGCTGGGCCCGCTCGGCGGCGAGTCGATCCACCTGCTCGACCCCGCGGCGGCGATGTTCCCCGACGCCGCGGCCACGTCGGCCATCACCTGCTTCCGGCCCGGCAGCAAGCCACGTGCGATACGGCTGCGCCGGGTGGCCGAGGTCACCGGGCTGGGCGGGCTTACCGGGGGGACGCCGGTGCCGGCGGACGTGCTGCGATCCGAGCCCCGCTGGCGCCCGCTGGCGGCGCGCCCGTCCGGGCCGCGCCGCCGCCCCGAGGGCATGGTGGAACTCGGCGAACTGTGCCGGGTCCGCCGCGGCCAGGTGACCGGCGCGAACAAGGTATGGATCACCGCCGGGGACGGCTCGGGGCTGCCCGCCCGGTTCCTGCTGCCCGCGGTGACCCGCGCGAGCGAGCTGTTCCGCGCCGGGGACACGCTGGCGAGCAGCGCCGGGCTGCGGCGCGTCATCGACCTCCCGGCGGACCTCGGGGCGCTCCCGGCCAGCGAGCGCGCCCAGGTGGCGGCGTTCCTGGACCGGGCGCGCGCGGCCGGCGCCGCGGAATCCTACGTGGCCCGGCACCGCAGCCCGTGGTGGCGGGTCCGGCTGGCCGACCCCGCCCCGATCCTGGCGAGCTACATGGCCCGGCGGCCGCCCGCCTTCGTGCGCAACCTGGCGGCCGCCCGGCACGTGAACATCGCGCACGGGCTCTACCCGCGCGAACCGCTGCCGCCGACGGCGCTGGACGGCCTCGCCGCTCACCTCCGCAACTCGGTAACCGCCGGCGAGGGCCGCCTCTACGCAGGCGGCCTGGCCAAGTTCGAGCCGGGCGACATGGAGCGCCTCCTGGTCCCCGCCCCCGCCCTGCTCCAGTGTCGGCCCCCCATGTGACGCTGCTGCCATGCCCAGAACATCAGACTTCGACCGGCAGGCCCTCGCCGCGTTAGCGGCCAAGCAGCACGGCGTGATCGCCCGCGCGCAGGCCCTTCAATCCGGAATGACCGAGCGGGCCCTGGACTACCGCATCCGTGGTGCGGGGCCGTGGCAGCCGCTGCTCCCGGGCGTTTACCTGACCCATACCGGCCGGCCAGCCGATGAGGCGCGGGAGATGGCGGCACTGCTCTACGCCGGCCCGCAGAGCGTCCTGACCGGCGCGGCGGCACTGCACAGGCATGGGCTGGCACAGCACCGGGGCGGAGTCCCCGGCGGAGACCGGGCCGGCGCGGTGGACGTTCTGGTCCCGGTGGCCACGCAACGAAGCGACGCAGGCTTCGTCAGGCTCCATCGCACAGCCCGGTTACCCGAAGGTTTTTGCGTCGCAGGAGAGGTCCGGTTCGCGCTCCCGCCTCGCGCGGTCGCCGACGCCGTGCGGCCGATGACCGACCTGGGCGACGTGCGGGCGGTGGTCGCCGAGGCCGTGCAACGGCGCGAGTGCTCGATCTCGCAGCTGGCCGGGGAATTGGCCGCCGGGCCGGCCTGGGGCTCAAGCCTGTTCCGCCGGGCGCTGGGTGAGGTCGCGGAGGGTGTCCGTTCCGCCGCTGAGGGGGACCTTCGCGATCTGATCGTCTGGGCGCGCCTGCCCATGCCCTTGTTCAATCCGCGCCTGCTCGTCGGGCCGGAGTTCCTGGCGATGCCTGACTGCTGGTGGCCGGAGTCGGGCGTGGCTGCGGAAGCCGATTCACGAGCCTGGCACTTCTCGCCGGGTGACTGGGAGCAAACGATGGCCCGGCATGCCCGGATGAGCGCCCACGGCATCGTCGTGCTCCACTTCCCGCCCAGGCAGATCCGCTACCAGCGCGAGCAGGTCGCCAACATCATCCGCCGGGCGCTGGCTGCGGGGCGCAAATTGCCGCAAATCAGGACAATCCCCGCCGATCAGCGCAACGCCTTGGCGGTCGGTCGCCAGTCATGAACGTGCGGAGGGGGGTTAAATCCAGCCGCGGTACCACATGCGGGACAGCCAGGACGCGTACGGGATGGCCTGCGCGGTCAGGACCGGGTACAGGTAGGCGAAGTTGAGCAGCACCGCGAGCACGAAGGCACCGGCCAGGGACGCGCCCACCGCGCGCCGGGCCGGGCTCGCCTTGGCCGAGCCCATGATCAGGCCCAGGCACAGCACGACGGCCAGCACCAGGAAAGGCACGAACGCGACCGAGTAGAAGTAGAACTGGGTCCGCTTGGCGTAGGCGAACCAGGGCAGCCAGCCCGCGGCCACCCCGACCAGCACGGCGCCCGCCCGCCAGTCACGGCGGGTCAGCCACCAGCCCAGGCACACCAGCAGCGCCACGATGGCGCCCCACCAGAGGATGGGGGTGCCGATGGCCAGCACCTCGGCGGCGTCTCCCTTGGCGCACACGCCGTGCCCGGACGTCGGGCAGTTCCAGTAATACGACACCGGGCGGCTGAGCGTCAGCCAGGTCCACGGCTGGGACTGGTACGGGTGGTGCTTCTGCAGGCCGGTGTTGAACGCCAGCATCGCCTTGTTGTACTCGAACAGCGAGATCAGCGGGGAGATCACCGGGATGTGCGTGCCGTGCGCCTCCGCCCAGTTACGGTCGTAGCCGGTGCTGGTCGCGAACCAGCCGGTCCAGGTGGCCAGGTAGGCGAGCAGCGGCAGCAGCGTGAACGAGCCGGCCCACCCGCCGAGGTCCCGCAACAGCGCCGGGCGGGCCAGCCTGCTCAGCCCGGCGGCACGGCGCGCCCCGATGTCCCACGCGATGGCCAGCCCGGCGAACGCGGGCACGAACCACAGCCCGTTCCACTTGGACCCGAAGGCCAGGCCCAGGCAGATCCCGGCGCCAACCCGCCACCAGCGGATCCCGGTCCGGGGGGCGGCGGTTGGCTCCGTGTCCCCGGCCACGGCGCCGGCCAGCCTGCTGCGATAGATGTCGCGGTCGACCACCAGGCAGCCGAACGCGGCGAGCACCCAGAACATCACGAAGATGTCCAGCAGCGCGGTCCGGCTCATCACGAACTCGAGGCCGTCCAGCGCCAGCAGCAGCCCCGCGAAGCAGCCGAGCAGCGTGGACCTGGTCATCCGGCGGGCGATCCGGGCGAGCAGCAGGATGGACAGGGACCCGACCACGGCCGAGGCGAACCGCCAGCCGAACGGGGACAGGCCGAAAAGCCACTCGCCGCCGGCGATGAGCACCTTCCCGAACGGGGGATGGACCACGAACTCACCGCCGTGGGTGAACACGTGCGGGTCACCGCGCAGCAGCAGGCCGTTGCGGTTGCTGGCGTAGTTGTGCTCGACGCCGAACCTGAGGATGCCGAGCGCGTCGGGCACGTAGTACGTCTCGTCGAAGATGACGGCGTGCGGGGAGCTGAGCCGGTTGAACCGCAGGATCGCGCCGAACGCGGTGACCAGCAGCGGCCCGGCCCAGCCCCAGAACGTGCTCACCGGCATCGGCGGCACCAGCCGGGCGCGCAGTGCGCCCAGACGCGTGGCGGTTTCCCCTGCCGTGGGCTCGACCTGAGTTTCCATCATCGAGGCACATGGTATGGGCTGCCGGCGGCCGGAGTGCCGGGCATGGCCTACCGTAGTCGCCAAATGAAAGACAGTGACCCCGGTACGCTCACCGTGGCCGCCACTCCGCTCGGCCAGCCGGCGGACGCCTCGCCCCGGCTGGCCGCCGCGCTTGCGGCGGCTCAGCTCATCGCGGCGGAGGACACCCGCAGGGTGCTCAGGCTGGCCAGGGAACTCGGAGTCAGGCTGACCGGCCGCCTGATCTCGTACTACAACGGCGTGGACAAGGAGAAGTCCGCCGAGTTCCTTGCCGCCCTCAAGGCCGGGACCGACGTGCTGCTGATCGCCGAGGCGGGGATGCCCGGGGTGAGCGACCCCGGCTACCGGCTGGTCGGTGCCGCCGCCGACGCGGGCATCACGGTGACGGTGCTGCCCGGGCCGTCCGCGGTTACCGCCGCGCTCGCGGTGTCCGGGCTGCCCACGGACCGGTTCTGCTTCGAGGGCTTCCCGCCGCGCGGGGCCGGCCCACGGGAGCGCCGGTTCGCCGAGCTGGCCGCCGAGCCGCGGACCATGGTGTTCTTCGAGTCACGCCACCGGGTCGCGGCCACCCTCGGCGAGCTGGCCGCCGCGTTCGGGCCGGACCGGCGGGCGGTCGCCTGCCGCGAGCTGACCAAGACGCACGAGGAAGTAGCCCGGGGCACGCTCGCCGAGCTGGCCGCCTGGGCGGAACGCGGCGTGCTCGGCGAGATCACCCTGGTGGTCGCGGGCGCGCCGGCGAAGGCGGCCCCGCGCCCCGGCGAGCCGGGCTGGGCCGCCAGCGTCGCCGAGGCGGTGGCGGCGGTATCCGCCCGGGAGGCCGGGGGGATGCCGCGCAAGACGGCGATCGCCGCCGTGGCCGCCGAATCGGGCCTGCCCCGGCGGGAGGTCTACAACGCCGTGGTGACCAGGGGCCGGGCAGAATAACTGTGCGGGCCGGGCCCGCGCGCACCGCTACGCTGGTGTGCATGTCCGTGACCACTCGTCATATCCTCGCCGCTCCGGCCTGGCCCTACGCCAACGGCCCGCGCCACATCGGGCACGTCTCCGGATTCGGGCTGCCCTGCGACATGTTCGCCCGGTATCAGCGGATGGCGGGAAACCAGGTGCTGATGGTCAGCGGTACCGACGAGCACGGCACGCCGATCCAGGTCCAGGCGGAGAAGGAAGGCCTGGAGCCGCGGGAACTGGCCGACCGGTACAACCAGGTGATCGCCGAGGACCTGGTGGGCCTCGACATGTCCTACGACCTGTTCACCCGGACCACTACCGGCAACCACTACGCGGTCACCCAGGAGATCTTCACCGGCCTCTACCGGAACGGCTACATCTTCTCCCGTACCTCACTGAGCGCGCTCTCGCCGTCCACCGGCCGGACCCTGCCCGACCGGTACATCGAGGGCACCTGCCCGATCTGCGGGTACGAGAGCGCGCGCGGCGACCAGTGCGACAACTGCGGCAACCAGCTCGACCCCGTCGACCTCATCAACCCCCGGTCGAAGATCAACGGGGAGACGCCGGTGTTCGTGGACAGCGAGCAGTTCTTCCTCGACCTGCCCGCGTTCACCGAGGTGCTCGGCACCTGGCTGCAGAGCAAGACCGGGCTGTGGCGGCCGAACGTGCTGCGGTTCGCCATCAACCTGCTCGACGACCTGCAGCCCCGCGCCATCACCAGGGACCTGGACTGGGGCGTGCCGGTGCCGCTTGACGGCTGGCGGGACCGGCCGGACAAGCGCATCTACGTCTGGTTCGACGCGGTCATCGGGTACCTGTCGGCGTCGATCGAGTGGGCGCGCCGGTCCGGCGACCCGGACGCCTGGCGGGCCTGGTGGCAGTCGCCGGACGCCGAGTCCTACTACTTCATGGGCAAGGACAACATCGTCTTCCACGCCGAGATCTGGCCCGCGATGCTGCTCGGCTACAGCGG
>Ga0126372_10001125_pt1 | contig 10576 bp, 9 predicted proteins | sample PanSoiMetaPlot_6_FD_92762 | JGI IMG/M metagenome (GOLD analysis project Ga0126372, IMG submission 92762) | Tropical forest soil microbial communities from Panama - MetaG Plot_6 | ecosystem: Environmental > Terrestrial > Soil > Tropical forest > Bulk soil | place: Panama | collected 2016-02-17
AGCGATGGCCGCAAAGTTGTTCGTCGGGAACCTTTCCTTCCAGGCCACCGAGGAGGACCTTCGCGAGCTCTTCCAGCAGGCCGGAACCGTCGAGACGGTGCGAATCATCACGGACCAGTTCACAGGACGGCCGCGCGGATTCGGGTTCGTCGAGATGGCGACCAAGGAAGAGGCTGGCAAGGCAGTCGAGATGCTGAACGGTCGTCTCTTCAGGGACCGGAACCTCGTCGTCGACGAGGCGCGACCTCAGCCCCAGCGGACTGGAGCTGGCGGAGGAGGTCCGCGCGGCGATCGTGGGCCGCGGCCCGGTGGAGGCGGCGGAGGGTGGCGCCGGTAAGTACGTAGGAAAAGAGCCCGGGGACGCCGCTAGGTCCCCGGGCTTTTCTTTCGCCTGGTAGACTCAACACATGCTGATGTGGCGAAGATGAAGATGTGGCAAACATGACGACGAAGCGATGGTCGCCGATCAAGCCGGGAATCGCTGCGCCGGGGATGACCGAGCGGCTCGATGTCACCGTCGACGAGCGACGCGGCGTTGAATATCATCAGCTTCACTCGAAGGATCTCCTGAACAAGTTCAACGGCCGGCCGATGCCTTTCGGCTGGACGGTCAACCCGTATCGCGGCTGCGAGATGGCCTGCCGGTATTGCTTCGCGCGCTACACGCACGAGTTCCTTGGCCTCGACGATCGCACGGCGTTCGAGCGCCGGATCTACGTGAAGGACGCCGATCGCGATCGTCTCGTCGCCGAGCTCCGCCGCGCCCGTCGCAGCGGCCAGTCCGTCGCGATCGGGACCGCGACGGATCCCTATCAGCCGGCCGAGGGCCGGTTCGAGGTGACCCGGCGCGTCCTCGAGGCGGCCCGCATGGTGCCGGGTCTGCACCTGTCGATCACGACCAAGTCGACCCTCGTCGCGCGCGACGCAAGATTGCTCCACGAGATCTCGGCGGCCTCGGACGTCACGGTGAACCTCTCGATCACCACTCTCGACGCGGCACTGGCCCGCCGCCTCGAGCCCCGCGCGCCGCGTCCGGACCTGCGCTTCGACGCCATGAAGGCACTGGCCGAGGCCGGCGTCGCGGCGCGCCTGTTCGTGATGCCGATCCTGCCGGGGCTGACCGACGGCGAGCTCAACCTGGGAGCGCTCCTCAGCGCGGCCCGAGACGCGGGCGCGGTCGGCGCCGAATCGAACGTGCTCTTCCTGAGACCCGGCACCCGCGAGATCTTCATGGAGTTCCTCGCGGTCGACTTTCCTCGGCTCGTCCCGGAGTACGAGCGCCTCTATCGAGGATCCGCTTACGCCGCTCCGGACTACGTGCGCGAGATCGAGCAGCGCGTGCGCAGTCTGGCGGACGAGGTCGGGCTCAGCTCCCGCCGTCGGGCGGATCGCCCCGACCAGCGGTCGCCCCGCCAGCTGAGCCTGATCTGGTAGGCACGAACGCCCGCGCGAACCGCTGCTGCTCCTCGGTCTCGACCGCCCGCGGGTCGTAGATCGCGCGGACGACCTCCACGGCATCTCCTGCGGCACCGGCGGCCTTCAAGAGACACGCGAGCACCGTGCCGGTCCTGCCGATCCCGGCCAAGCAGTGCAGGTAGAGCGTCTCCCCGCGGCGCAGCCTCAGGAGGAGATCCTCGAGGAGGATCGACAGCGCGCCCGCGCTCGCGGGCCTTTGGAAGTCGGGAATCTGGAAGCGCAGGATCTCGAGGGCCGAGATCTCGTAGGCCGCGGTGAGCTCCAGGGGTATCTCGTGGTCGGCGAGCAGACAGATGATCGTGGAGACGCCGCGCTCGGCCAGGGCGGCCACACCGTCGCGGAACGGGCGCGCCGGCCTCGGGCCACAGATGAGACGGCCTTCCCGGGGCAGCGCCGGATGCGTGATCGTGACCAAGCTCGACGGGCGCGCGCAGGCTTCAGAAGAGGCTGAGCTGCGCGCTCTCCTCCGTGTCGGGCGGCGGGGGTCGAAGCCCTTCGAGCTCGGCAAAGGCGCGGAAGCGGTCCCAGATCTCGATGACCTTCGTCTGGTAGTACTCGATGTTCTCGTCGGGGTGAGCCGGGTCCCACAGGCTCGCCAGCTTGGCGTACTCGTTGACCGCCACGTTGGCCCCGCGCCCGACGACGTAGTAGGAGACCTGGTCGCCAGGCTGCACCGCGCGCCCCGAGGCGCCGGCGAGCTCGTAGGCCGCCGACGCGGAACGCGTGCCGATTCGCACTCTTTCGCGATAGGCTTCGAGCGAATCCTGAAGGGTCTCGGTGCGAGCGAACGCGCGTAGCTCGACCCGGTGGGCGGCGAAGTCGCCGAGCCAGCGGTCGATGACCGCGCGCGCCTCGGTGCGGCGACCGTGGACGAGACAGCGGACGATCTCGCCGATGATCTGCCGCTGGAAGGGCTCGAGCCCGCGAGATCGGAACGCCGAGCCCTTGAGGGAGAGCCGCCCGCGCTCGTCGAGCAGCGCGTACGTCTTCATCTTGTAGCTGAACATCGCGGCATACCGGCCGTCGAGCTCGAGCTGGATGCCGGCGGGCAGCCCCGACGTGAGCTGCTCGAGCAGGGTCTCGTCGTCCGCCTCGGCGTGCCCCGACGGCGGCACGAAGTAGACGCCGTCGGTGTCGGCCTCGACGGGCACCGCGCCGAGCTTCTCGAGACCGGCCAGGATCGCCGTGACGACCGCGCGCCCCTCGGCGGTCACCCGATCGGCGGCGTCGAAGTCGTTCCAGTGGCCGCCGCTGAACGCGAGATAGCCGTAGAAGGCGTTGATCAGGATCTTGAACGATTGCTGGAGCGCGCCCAGGTGCGCGCGCTCGGCCGGTTCCTGCGCTTCGCGGGCCAGCCGCTTGGCGCGCACGCGGAAGTCGCGCAGGCGCTGCAGGAGCTCCGGGAACACGCCGAGCGTGTCCGACGCGGGCGCGATCGAGCGCGCGAGCATCAGCGAGGGATAGAGCGAGGTCACGTCGACGTGGAGCACGGGCCGCGCGACGCCTTCCTGGCAGATCGCGGTGTAGCCGCCGCCGACGGGACCGACGGCTCTCGGCAGCGGTATCGCCTGGCCGCGCGCCAGGTACTCGCGCAGCACGAGCGCGTCGATCTTGGCTGCCGCGCCTCGCAGGGTGCACGACTGGTAGTCGAAGGGGACCGTTTGCGCCTGGGCGAAGTACGGCGGCGCCAGGATGGCCGAGATCGCGAGCGTCTCGACCGCGTCGTCGGTCGCGTAGGCCATGAGCCGGTCAGGCGCCTCGGCGAACTCGCGCGTGATCTGCGCGGCGTCGACGTAGGTCCGGCCCTCGGCGGCCACCCCGAAGTGACGCGCGAGGTCCTTCAGGCCGAAGCCCGGCAGATCGCGCGTACCCGCGTCGTGGAGCTGGGCGAGGATCCACGTGTCGATGACGTGGCGGCCGGCGACCTCGTAGCGGCGATAGCCGATCGTGCGCTCGGCGATCTGCAGCCGCGCCACCCGGGATCGCAGGATCTCGCCCCCGCGTCCCCAGGCCAGCGCCACCCGGTGCAGCCGCGCGCGGGCCTCGAGATATTCCAGATCGAACCGAAAGATGTTGTGGCCCTCGATCACGTCCGGATCGCGCTCGCGAATGATGCGGGAGCATTCGTCGAGCAGCGCGCGCTCGTCGAGCCGATCGCCGCGCACGACGTGACGGAAGCCCGTCGAGTCCGCGAGTGCGACCGCGATGATCCGGTCGCCGGCCCGCGCGGCGCTCGGAAACTCGTGGCCCTCGCTCGTCATCACCTCGATATCGAGGGCCAGGCGCCGGAGGTCGGAGAACACCAGCCCGCCGAACGACGTGCGTCCGCTCTGGAGCAGATATTGATGGATCGCGTCGCCCAGGAAGAGATACGGCGCGCCAGGCACGTTCGAGGGCTGGCCGGACTGGTCGCGGCAGCGATCGCGCGCGCCGAGCGCGTCCGCCCACGATGCGAAGCGCGCGCGCCAGCGCAGGGCGCCGGAGCCCTCGAGCTCATCGACCGCGAGGAGCCCTGGAGCGTCCTTCAGGAGCTCGCGGTCGGCGAGCAGCAGGAACGGCGAGAATGGCACGGTCTCGGCGATGGTCCGGTCGCCCGCGCGCCGGTAGAGACGGATCGCGCGCCCGCCGTCGGCGAGATCGAATGCGACGAGCGCGGGGCTCGGATCGCGCCCGAAGAGAAGTGGGACGTGCTCGAGGGTGAGCACGCGCGTCAGAATACTCGGCGTCGCGCGTCCGCTCAACCCAGAAACGCGACGGCCGACTAGAAGGAGCTCCTCTCGGCGGTCACCAGGGCCAGGAGCGCCCACACGAGCGCCCACAGCGACAGTGACAACAGCGTGGCGTACAGGATGCCGCGCACGACATCGAAATCATCGGGTATCCGCGAGGTGGCCATCGCCTCACCCCCTTGTCGCAGTCTACGGGGCCGGCGCGCGCCGAATCGAGACACCGACCGCCAATCATCGGGCGATTTGCGACACGGCTAGGCCGGAACGCCGGGTAGGCGACTGCATGCCACGACTCATATGGCCAACCTCTCAATGCTGGCCGCCGAATGTATTGGACCGCTGCGCCCATTGATCGCATTGTGGCCTCGACTCGAAGGTCAGCGTCAGGCGCACATGCAGCGGTTGCTTTGGCTCCCGATGACCCGACTCGCCGGCCTCTGTGCTGTCCTGTCCGTCTTCGCCTCGGCTGCGACGGCTCACGCCGAGTGCTCGTGGCGCCTGGGGTGGCCGAGCGACGAACGAATACAGATGGTGCCCTGGGGTACCGTCCCGCGGGACAGCTTCCTCACGAAAATCGATTGCGAACGGGCCATCGAGAACATGCTCAGAGAGGCGATCAGGGGCCAGGCGCTACTCGTCGAGCTGCCGGCTTGCGTCTGTGTGCGCGACTACGATGACGTGGCGCGCTCCTCGGGGAGCTCCAATCTTACGGCGGCGTCCTGCTTCTAGAGGTCGTTGCCGGAGTAGGAGAGATTGAAGGATTTGTTACAGAGGGGAAAGTCCGGGACGATGTTGTTCAGCACCGCGTACTCGAGCGCGGGCCAGTTGCGGAAGGACGGATCGACGATTTTCACACGATCCAGGCTCGCGGGCCCGCCCGCCAGCACCCAGTGCCAGACCGGTCCTCGCCACGCCTCGACGAGTCCGAGCGCGTGGGCGCCCGCGGTGAGCGGCGGGACCCGCACTGCGACCTCGCCACCCGCGTCGCGCGCCGCCACCTCGCGGATCAGGCGCGCCGACTCGCGCGCTTCGTCCAGACGCACCATCGTTCGAGCCCAGACGTCTCCGGTCCCGTAGACCGTGACGTGCACACCCGCCTCACCGTAACCCGCGAAGGGAGCGTCACGCCGCAGGTCGGCGTCGATCCCGCTCGCTCGCCCGACCAGACCGACGACCTGCATCTCCGTCGCCGTGCGCTCCGTGAGACGTCCCGTCCCCTGGAGCCGCTCGAGCACCGTCGTGTTATCGAGGCAGAGGCGCACAACGGAGGCAAACTCGGCCACGAGATCGTCGATGCGCGCCGCCAGCTCGGCCAACGGGGCCACGACGATCGGTCCGGTCACGCCGCCCGGCACCATCGCTCCGCGGAGCAGCCGGTGGCCGGTCACCCGCTCGTTGAGCCGGAGGAGCTCCTCGCGAATCCTGAAGCAGTGCGCATGACCGAAACCGAATCCGGTATCGTTGACGATCATGCCCACGTCTCCGACGTGGTTGTAGAGGCGCTCGAGCTCGAGCAGGACGACTCGTAGCCGGTTCGCCCGGACCGGCACGGCGCACCCGGCGATCGCCTCAACCGCCTGGCAGTAGGCGAGGCCGTGGCCGACGCTCGTGTCGCCGGAGATGCGCTCGGCGAGCGCGGGCGCCTCGTGGAAGGCGACGCCCTCGAAGAGCTTCTCCGTCCCCTTGTGGACGAAGCCGAGTCGGGTCTCGAGGTTCACGATCGTCTCGCCTTCGACGCTGAAGCGGAAGTGGCCGGGCTCGATGATGCCCGCATGCACCGGGCCTACCGTGATCTCGAAGAGGCCCTCGCCCTCGACGCGCTGGAAGGGAAATGGCTCTCCCGCGTCGATGAAGTCCGTGCGCGGTACGACGTCGCGGCGCAGCGGGTGATACCCCGCGGGCCAGTATTGATGGAGCGCGAGGCGGCGAAGATCGGGATGGCCCTCGGGGACCAGGCCGAACAGATCGTGGATCTCCCGCTCGAAGCGGCTGGCTGCGAACGAGCGTGTGGCAAGCGATGCGAAGCGGGCTAGCGCCGGCGGTACCGCGACGAGCGCGGTCACCGACGGCGTCAGCTGAGGCGGCGCGAAGACGTAGACGAGGGTGAAGTCACCGACGGATGCGCGCGTGTCCGCGGCGGTGAGGAACTGGCACCGGACGCCCAGGGTTGCCAGACGATCGGCGAGGGCCGGAATTTCCCAGGCCGGCAAACGGCACTCGATCCCGCCGGCGGTCGTCGTCGCGACGCTCGCGGCCCCGCTACCGTCGACGCAACGGCGCAGCGCCTCGAGGGCGATCGTCGTGGCCGGCATCTCAGGGCACCACGATCGCGACGATGCGGTCCAGGGTCGCGCCAAGACCCGGCGGCCACGCAAGCCCGGTGAGCAGCAGCAGGGCGAAGGCCGCCGCCATCGGCAGGGCCAGGCGCCATCCAGCGGCTTCGACGACCGGCCGGCCCGCCGACGGTCCGTACACGATCGCGTGCACGCCGCGAAGGAGACCCGCGAAGGCGATCACCAGCAAGGCGAGCGCGACACCCGCGACGACGTGGGACCCCTGCGCGAAGCCGGCGCCGAAGATCATCACCTCGCTGACGAACAACCCGAATGGCGGCAGCCCGATGAGGGCGACCATCGCCGCCAGGAAGGCCGAGCCGGTCCGCGGCATTGCCTGCAATAGGCCGCCGACCGCGGCGATCTCCGCCGAACCGTACGCGGCGCGGATGCGCCCGGTGAGGAGGAAGCCGAGCGACTTGGCGAGGGCGTGATTCGCGATGTGCAGGAGAGCGCCGGAAGTACCGAGCGTTCCGCCGAAGCCGAGGCCGAGGCACACCAGGCCGATGTGCTCGACGCTCGAGTAGGCGAGCATGCGCTTGTAGTTGGGCGACGTCCAGAGAAAGGCCGCGGCGACGGCGACCGACAGCACGCCGAGCGTCAGCATGATGCCTCGCGCGAACCCGGCCCCCGTCGCGGCATCCACGGCGGGTTTGAATCTCAAGATCGCGTAGACCCCGACGCTCAGCAGCACGCCGGACATGAGCGCGCTCACCGGCGCCGGCGCCTCGCTGTGCGCGTCGGGCAGCCACGTGTGCATCGGCGCGAGGCCGGCCTTGGTGCCGTAGCCGACGACCAGGAAGACGAACGCGAGCTCGACGACCCGAGGCGAAAGCCCGGGGGCCAGACGCACGAGGGTGGTCCAGCGCAGCGCGTGAGCCTCGTCGCCGAACTGCTGGATGCCGGCGAAGTACACGAGCACCGTCCCGAGGAACGCGATCGCGATGCCGACCGAGCAGATCAGCAGATACTTGTAGGAGGCCTCGAGCGAGGCGCGCGTGCGCTCGAAGTTGACGAGAAACACCGAGGCGAGGGTCGTGGCCTCGACCGCGACCCACATGAGCCCGACGTCGTCCGTGGAGACGGCCAGGAGCATGGTGAACACGAACAGGTGGAAGAGCGAATAGAATCGAGCCGACGTCGCGCGCCCGACGTAGCGCGGCGCCTCCGACGCCGCGAGCGCGGCGACCATGCCGATGAGAGCGATCATCCACGCGGACAGCGCGTCGGCGCGGAGGAACCCGTCGAACGCCACCAGCGGCTCTCCGCGATTGACGGTGATCGCGACGCCGATGGCGCCGATCAACGTGAGGGTCGCCGTCACGGCGTGAAGCGCCGTCGCCAGCCGACCCGCCGCGCGCCACGAGAGCGCGGCGCCGAGGAGCGGGATCATCAGGACTGCGGCCAGCATCATCCGCGAAGCTCCCGCAGATGCTCGACGTCGATCGAGTCGTGCTCGCGGCGCACCTGCACGACGACGGCCTCCATGATGAGCACGACGACCAGCACATCGAGAAACACGCCGGCTTCTACGATCCCGGGCAGGCCATAGGTTGCCAGGATCGCCAGTCCGAAGATGCCGTTCTCGAAGACCAGGAACCCGAGGATGTGACCCAGCGCATCGCGGCCGGTGACGCAGAGCGCGAGCCCGATCAACGCCATCGCGAAGGCCAGCGGAATGGCGCCCTCGGTGGGCAGCTCCACGGCCGCCGTGACAGGCAGCATGATCACGTAGGCGGCGACGACGAGTGTGCCGGCCACCAGCAGCAAGATGCCCGAGGACCGGCCCGGCGCGATTGGTCGCACCGGAGCTCCCGCGCCGATCCGCGCGAGCACCCGCGGGATCACCCATGCCTTGACCACGACGACGACCGCGGCCACCAGCACGAGGCCGCGGCGCTGAGCGAAGACACCAACGGTGCCCGCGAGCGTTGCGAGCAGGAGCGATTGAGCCGCGAACAGCCGCAGCCGCGCCGGCCAGCTCTGTCGCCAGACGATCAGCAAGGTGATGACGAGTCCCAGGAACGCCAGGAGATTCGAGGCGGTCGTCATCGGACGACGAAGACGGCCATGAGCGACAGAAAGGCGAGGGCAAAGGATCCCGCCAGCAGCTCGGGAACCCGGAACAGCCTGAGCTTCGCCACCGCGGTCTCGAGCAGCGCAACGGCCGTCGTGAGCACGGCGAGCTTGACGGCCAGGGCCAGGATGCCGATGAACACCGGCATCGGCCCGCCGGGCTCCGTCAGGCCCCAGGGCACGAAGAGATTGGCCAGCAACGTCATGAACACGAACAGCTTCATCGCCGACGCCCACTCGACGAGCGCCAAATAGCGCCCCGAGTACTCGAGCACCATCGCCTCGTGGATCATGGTGAGCTCGAGGTGGGTCGCGGGATTGTCAACGGGTAACCGGCCGGTCTCCGCGAGCATCACGATGAACATCGCGGCGAAGGCGAGCAGGTGCGCCGGATTGGCGGCCAGCCACGGCTCACCGCCGAAACGCTCGACGATGCGTCCGAGGTCGATCGTGTCAGCGCGCAGCGCCAGCGCGAACACCGCGATGACGACCGTCGGTTCGGCCAGCGCGGCGACCGCCACTTCGCGACTCGAGCCCATGCCGCCGAATGCGCTTCCGGCGTCCAGGCCGGCGAGCGCGAGAAAGAAGGTGCCGAGCATGAAGAGATATACGAGCAGGATGATGTTGCCTGCGAAGGCCAGGGGTGGCCGAGCTGTTACGACCGGCACGATCAGCGCGGCCGTCAGCAGGGTCGCGACGAGCGCATACGGCGTGGCGCGGAACACCCACGAGGTCGTCGTGGAAACGACCACCTCTTTGGCGAGTAGCTTGCGTAAATCGGAGTAAGGCTGCCAGGGGCTCGGGCCCCGGCGCCCGACCAGGCGCGCCTTGAAGGTACGAAGCGCGCCGACTAGCAACGGCGCCCCCGCGCCGACGATCACGATCTGCAAGACCGCGAGCACGATTCCGGTGCTCACGCGAGCACCAGCATCAGCAGGAGCGCGACGAGGATGTACGCCAGATACTGATTGGCGCTTCCCGACTGCAGCGCACCGGCGGCGAGGGCGCCGGAATGCAACAGTCGAAGCAGCGGTCGATACAGCCAGTCGTCGAAGATCGATCGTGTCGGATTCTCGTATTCGATGCGCTCGACGAAGAATCGCGATTCGGGATGGAATTCGATGTCCAGGCGTTTCGTGGGGCGGTAGAAGAAGTCGAATACCCGCTTGAACGGGTTGGAGAACGCGGTGGCGGTGTACTCCATCCGCGAGGTTTGCACGATGCGGCCGCAGCCCCACGTCTCGTACGCGCGCGTCCTGCGCGAGGCGCCGACGAGCCGGAGCGCCGCGAGAGGGGCGACGAACATCGCGCCGAGGACCACCGCAATCGCCGCCGTCGAGAGGCTCGCGAACTGACCCGACACGCGGACCGTCAGCCAGTCTCCACCGATCGCTTCGGGCGCCGTTCCCAGGACGGCGGACGCGATGGACCCGAAGGCAGGCACGACGAGCGTCGGCCCCACGCCGAGCGCCACGCAGGCGGTCGCGAGTGTCACCATCGCCACGCGGATCGGACGGCTCGCCTCATGGGCGTGAGCCGCGGCGTCGCTGCGCGGCAGAGCCAGGAACGTGATGCCGAACGCTTTCACGAAGCACGCCATCGCCAATCCACCGGTCAGCGCGAGGCTCGCGATCCCGAGCGTGAACACCAGGTTCTGCCCGATCGCCTCGAGACGCATGTTCTGAAACAGGGCCAGGAACGTGAGCCATTCGCTCACGAAGCCGTTGAGCGGCGGCAGGGCGGCGATCGCCGCCGAGCCGACCAGGAAGCACGCCGCGGTCCACGGCATGCGTTTGATCAGACCGCCCATCGCTTCCATGTTCCGGGTGCCGGTCGCGTGCACGACGGCGCCGGCGCCAAGGAAGAGCAATGCCTTGAACATGGCGTGGTTGATCGTGTGATAGAGCGCCGCGATCAACCCGAGGACGGCGAGAGCTTCGAGGCCGGCAGCCCGGTAGAGAA
>Ga0126372_10001127_pt1 | contig 10563 bp, 5 predicted proteins | sample PanSoiMetaPlot_6_FD_92762 | JGI IMG/M metagenome (GOLD analysis project Ga0126372, IMG submission 92762) | Tropical forest soil microbial communities from Panama - MetaG Plot_6 | ecosystem: Environmental > Terrestrial > Soil > Tropical forest > Bulk soil | place: Panama | collected 2016-02-17
CTTCTGTTCACACTTCGACACGGCGTACATCTATGGTCCGATCCCGGGCGCGGCAGACTCATCCACATGCCCGTCGCTCGATCAAGAGAAGACTACCGTTGTCAAGCTGACCAGGTAATCACCAGAACACAAAGAACGCAGCACGCTGCAAAGCGAGCGGCCCACGCGGACTTTCTACAACTATTCGCCGGCGTCCCCCAGTCCTTCCCCCCTTTGCAATCATTTTGAGGAGGTTTCACCAGTCATGAGCGTCGCCACGGAGTTGCATGTTTCAATCGAGCAAGAGCTCGTAGCCAAGATCAACGATCGAACTGCGCAAGTCGGCGTGATCGGTTTGGGATACGTTGGATTGCCGCTGGCACTTCTCTTTACCGAGCAGGCTTTTCACGTAACAGGATTTGACACTGACTCACGCAAAATCCGAATCCTCGGCGAGGGCGGTTCCTACATCTATCGTATTCCGGAAACCGAGATTCAAAGTGCCCAAAAGCACGGCTTTCGGGCGACGGACGACTTCGCTCGGCTGCGCGATATGGATGCCATCATTATCTGCGTACCTACGCCGCTCGATGAGCATCATTCGCCCGATATGAGCTTCATCGAGAATACGGCCCATGCCATTGCACCCCATCTTCGCGCCGGGCAACTCGTTGTGCTTGAAAGCACTACGTACCCGGGGACCACGGAGGATTTCCTTGTTCCGATCCTCGAACAGGGGAACCGTGACAACCTGATAGCCTCGCGAAATAGCGCAGCGCATGATCTGCCTTCGTTTCTCGTTGCATTTTCGCCGGAGCGCGAAGATCCGGGCAATCAGGATGTAGCGCGTCGCGATATCCCCAAGGTCATTGGTGGTCTCGACGGTGTGGCGGCGAGTGCCGCTGCTGCGCTCTACGGCTCAATCTTCAATCGCGTAGTGCCGGTCTCCACACCCGCTGCAGCCGAGATGACCAAGCTCCTCGAAAACATCTATCGCTGCGTGAATATTGCCCTGGTCAACGAGCTCAAACTTCTCTGTCTGCGCATGGGAATCGACATCTGGGAAGTCATCGGGGCAGCGTCGACGAAGCCGTTTGGCTTCCAAGCATTCTACCCAGGGCCGGGACTCGGCGGGCATTGCATTCCCGTGGATCCTTTCTATCTTTCATGGAAGGCGAAGGAAGTGGATTTCCGGACCCGCTTCATCGAATTGGCTGGCGAAATCAACGAGCGGATGCCCTATCATGTGATCTCGTCCATCTCTGCGGCGCTCAGTGGACATAAGAAGTCGGTGAATGGTGCAAAGATATTGGTTCTGGGCGTGGCGTACAAGAAAGACATCGATGATTTGCGGGAGTCTCCATCACTGACCATCATCGAACTTCTCCGTGACGCAGGTGCGGAAGTCAGTTACCACGATCCGTACTTCCCGTTCGTGGGCCGCGGCCGGAAGTACGACCTGCAGCTGAAGTGCGCTTGTCTCGACAACATCGGCGACTACGATTGCGTTGTGATCGTGACCGACCACTCGGACTACGACTATGCGCAGATCGTGCGCGATGCCAAACTCGTCGTTGATTCGCGAAACGCGACGAGGGGCATTGCGTCGCGCAATATAGTTCGCTGCTAGCTGCGGCTGTCGATCTCAGTCTGCAGGACGTCTCCTTGCGGACTCTGGCTCAATCCCGTGGTGCGATGTCCTGACGCCGTTTGTCCGTCACGCATGTTCTCTATATAACTTCGCAACTTCATCACCGCAGTCCCGGTGGCACCCAACAGCTGTTCCCCCCATATTCATTGCATCAAATCGTCGAGTACATTTCTCAACTCCCTCTTGGATGATTTGTCTTCCTGAGTTGCAATCTTCAACCCTGCTGTGCCAGGCGGTGGGGTGTTTGTGTGATAACACACGTCTTTTTTTCACTTCAATCCCAGAGGCTCACCATGACCCGCAAGGCGAATACGCGACCCGTAGCTCGGCTCGCACTCTGCCAGTTCCTCGTGCTGGCTCTGTATCTGCTGTTCACCTCCACCGCACAGAGCCAAACGCTTCTTCTCGGCGAGCAGACCCTAGAAATTTCATCGGACTCCAACGCCGTAGGACAAGCCGAGGCCTTCCAGACCATCGCGAGCACGACCGGCACTCTCGGGAGCCTTAGCATCTATCTCGACGCGCAATCGACAGCGACCCAACTGTACTTGGGGTTGTATGCGGACAACGCTGGACATCCTGGAACTTTGCTCACCCAGGGCAACAGTACGTTCCTGACGACGGGAGCATGGAACACGATCGCGGTTCCTCCTGCCGCCATCACTTCGGGAACAGCCTACTGGATTGCTGTTCTTGGGACCACCGGGGGGAAGCCCTTTTTCCGCGATCGGTCCCAGGGGGCGTGCAAGAGCGAAGGCAGTTCGCTCTCAACGCTCACCTCTTTACCGGGCACTTGGACTACTGGCGCTGTCTATTCGGATTGTCCTCTATCGGCCTACGGGTCGCCGGCAACCACAAGTAATCCGGTACTCGCTGTTACTCCAAGCGGCGTCGTCTTTACTGCTAGCCCGGGTGGCCCCGACCCAGCTCCTGTCACCGTGAGCGTGGGCAATGCGGGCGGCGGTTCCCTCTCGTTCACCGCCGCAAGTGACAGTCCGTGGCTGTCGGTCACGCCCGCGAGTGGAAGCGCTCCGCAAGCTTTGGAGGTCTCGGTTTCTTCCGCTGGACTCATGGGAGGGGTTTATGTTGGCCATATCACCGTTACCTCGCCGGGAAACCAGGGATCTCCTGCTTCCGTAGCGGTTCATCTGACGATGACGCAACCGGCGGACTGGCTGATGGTTGACCACGACCAGACGCGCTCTGGCAATGCCGTCGATGAGAACACTATCGGTACCAGTAACGTTGCGAATCTCGGCCTCAGTTGGTCGGTTTCAGTCGATGGGCCAGTGACAGCGCAGCCGCTCTTCGTGAGCGGATACACCATCAATGGACAGACGCACGATGCACTCATAGTGGGCACGGGGGCTAATTCTATCTACGCTCTAGATGCATCTACGGGCGTCACTCTGTGGCGGCGAAACTTCGGCACGCCGATTTCGAACTGTGCGATCCCCGGAGGATTCGGCGTCAGTGGAGCACCGCTTATTGACCGGGCCTTGGGACATATCTACACAGTGTCGGATGATGGAAATTTCCGGACCTTGAACATCGTTGATGGTACAGATGCATTCCCTGCGTTCAAACTGATCGCAAATCCCAACACCAACAAAGTGTGGGGAGGACTCAATCAGCTTGGCACGGATGTCTATGTGGCCACTGCCAGCGACGGTTGCGACAGCACTCCCTGGCGCGGACAGATCTATCGAGTGGACGTATCTGCCACGCCGAGGCTTGGGAGCACTTTCATCGTCGTCCCCAGCATTGCCGCTCCCAATGGAGGAGGCGGAATTTGGGGCTATGGCGGTGTAAGTATCGATGCGACGGCGGGTCGCGTTTACGCTGCCTCGGCCGATGATTCCAACATGCCAACGGAAGGCTACACTCCGTATGCTGACCGCATGTTGGCCCTCGATACCAATTTAAACCTGCTGGGGTCTTACCTGCCTTCGGAACCGACTCAATTTCCCTGTGCGGGTGCGCCCTGCGACCTCGACTTTGGCGCGACACCGGCCGTTTTCCAGCCAAACTCTTGCCCGACAATGGTCGCCGCGGGCAACAAGAACGGCAATTTGTTCTTGTTCAAGGGTGATGACCTGGCAGCCAGCACGCAGCCCTTTCAGATTCTCACTCTCAACCAGCCAAATGACTCTCTCGGAAACGGAGGCGTAGGTGGCGTTCCAGCATTTTGGCGAGCAGGCAACATGCTGTTCGTGTCCGATGCGGGCCCGGGCGCGAATGGGGCACTTGGTGGAATTGTTGGACTGAACATCAGTGCCAGCTGCACTTTGCAGGTGGCGTGGAGCAAGTCGTTGGGAGGCAGTGGGAGTCCGAACTCAACTCCGACAATCGCAAACGGCGTTCTCTTCGTGGGAGAGGGTCTCACTGGCAAGGTGCATGCCTACGACGCGGCGAATGGCACCGAGCTTTGGAATAGCGGGACAACCTCGTACGGCGGAGTGGCCACATTTGCAGCCCCGATTGTTGCGCAGGGGAATTTGTATGTTGGCTCCTGGAGAAACTTCAGTGGAGGCGGGATTGTGGGTGCTTTCTCTCTGAATCCGACCACGCAAACCTTGTCTGTTTCGCCCACAACCCTGTCGTTTACGGCTGCTCAGGGAGGCAGCAATCCAGCCCCAGGTACCGTAAATGTGACGAATGCGGGCACTGGCGTGCTCAGCTTCACGGCGGCCAGTGACAGTGCGTGGCTGACTGTTTCGCCCATCAGTGGTAATACTCCACAGGCACTCACGGTTGGCGTCAATGTGAATGGCTTGGCGCAGGGTACGTACACGGGTCACATCACGGTGACATCGTCGGGAGCGCAGGGATCTCCTGCGACGATTACGGTGACTTTCGCGGTAACCACGGTATCCACCCTGTCATCGGTCACACTGAACCCGTCCACTGTGCTGGGTGGAGCGAACTCAACGGGAACAGTCATCCTGAGTGCGCCCGCACCATCGGGCGGGGCGATAGTGAGCCTCTCCAGCAATAGCCCCTCGGCCGTGGCGCCCACAAGCGTGACGGTCCTCGCCGGTGCCACTACAGCGGCGTTCACAGTGACGACTACCGCGGTTACGGTCACTACGCCTGTAACGATCTCCGGAACCTACGGCGTAACCCGAACGGCTAGTTTTACGGTTAACCCCTCCACGCTGGCATCGGTTGCTCTCAACCCATCGTCAGTCATCGGTGGAAATAGTGCCACAGGTATAGTCACGCTGACCGGTGTCGCACCCTTGGGGGGCGCAACTGTGACACTGTCGAGCAACAATGCGGCGGTGCAGGTGCCGTCAAGCGTCGTGGTAGCGGCTGGAGCAACCACTGCGAGTTTCACGGCTACAACGAACGTCGTGGCAGTCACAACCATCGCAACAATCACCGGACAGTATGGCGCCAGCCAAACTGGAACTCTTACTGCGACACCGGTGACGCGCGTTGTGCTTTTTGGAGACCAGTCAATTGAGACGCAACGCGATTCCAACGCTCTCGGAGTTGCAGAGGCCTTTCAGACTACGGCATCGGCCGGGGGCACGTTAAGTTCGGTGCTTGTGTATCTTGACACGACCTCTTCGGCGACCCGAGTGTACTTGGGCCTGTACTCCGACAATGCCGGACATCCCGGGACGTTGTTGAGCCAGGGAAGCAGCACCTCCTTAACGAAGGGTGCTTGGAATACTATTCCCACAACAGGAGCAACCATTGCGGCAGGAACCAAGTACTGGATTGCGATCCTAGGCACGACCAGCGGTACACCAGTCTTCCGAGATGCCAGTGGTGGGTGCAAGAGCGAGACGAATCGTACGAGAGGTTTGACCGCTCTACCGGGAACTTGGACAACGGGCACGGTCTATTCCGATTGTCCACTTTCGGCCTATGGCCAATAAGAGGCCCTTTCGATTGGGAGATTCACAGGCACGAATTGCCGTGCGGCACGAGTGCTGGTGTAGGATGACCAAGTCGCTTCGGGAACGAGAACACTATGCACGTTCTTCATGTCGTGGGAGCACGTCCCAACTTCATGAAAGCCGCCCCAGTAATTCGTGCCCTGGAACACGGGGTCCGGCAAACCCTAATTCACACCGGACAGCATTATGACGCGAGTATGTCGGACGTGTTCTTCTCGCAGCTTGGCATGCCCACTCCGGACGTGAACCTCGAAGTGGGGTCGGGCAGTCATGCCAAGCAGACCGCCGACATCATGGACCGGTTTGAGCCGGTGCTGCGCGACGCTTGTCCGGATGTTGTGCTGGTCTACGGGGACGTGAACTCGACGATGGCTGCGACCCTGGTAGCTGCGAAGCTACTGATGAGAGTCGGTCATGTGGAAGCCGGTCTTCGCTCCTTCGACCGCATGATGCCTGAGGAAGTGAATCGGGTGGTCACGGATCAGTTGGCCGACCTCTTATTCACTCCTTCGGAGGATGGTGACCGGAACCTATGCCGGGAGGGTATTCCGATTGAGAGAATCCACCGCGTAGGGAACGTCATGATCGATTCGCTCGTTCGTCTGTTGCCCGTAGCGCAGCAGCACAAGATGAACGGGTATCCGCAGCGCTACGCCCTTCTTACTCTGCACCGTCCATCGAACGTGGACGATCCAAGCAAGCTGAGAGGCATTCTTGAGTCATTGCTGGAGATCGCTGCAGATCTCGATATCGTCTTCCCGGTACACCCAAGAACAAGGCAACGTCTGGATGTGTCCGGAATGAAGACTGCTCACCTGCATCTCCTTGAGCCTCTCCCTTATGTGGAGTTCCTTGCGTTGCAGCGGCGCGCTCTGGTTGTGATTACCGATTCTGGAGGCATTCAAGAGGAGACTACTTACCTTAAGGTACCGTGCGTTACCTTGCGCGCAAACACCGAACGTCCTATAACGGTTACTTTAGGAACCAACGTGCTTGTGGGCCAAGATGGGTCGGCTTTGAAGTCAGAAGTACGCAAGATCCTTGATGGGAAAGGAAAGCAGGGAAGTATTCCGCCGCTCTGGGATGGAAATGCGGGTGCACGCATCGCGCAGATCCTCGCAAAGGAATGAGTGGATCGGTACTGAGCGGAGGCCGTTCCATGTGGGTGCATTTAAAGACGGACTGTATTGACAGTATGCGGTTAAATACCTTCCGATCGCGTACGCATGCGTGGTTTTCTACTCTGCTCCTCCTAACATTGTTTTATTGGTGGCATTGGATTTCCAACCTGTTCCAGTTGGCATGGCGTAATGAGCGGTACACGCACGTGCTCCTGGTCGTGCCCGTGAGTCTTGCTCTTGCCTTGCTTGAAGGACGGGCCAAGGGTGTCAGGCGTGAGCCTTCACCCCTGGTCGCTTTGGCTATGGTTGTAGCGGCGTTGGCTGTGCGCGTTGCAGGAACTTCAATGTCTGCCGTGCCCGACCTCAGTCGTGCTCTCGCAATTGCGAGCCTTGTACTATGCTGGCTGGGACTTTTTTCCCTGTTCTACGGGATGCGTGCTTTCCGGCAACTATCTTTTCCCCTTCTATTTCTCTTTCTCATCACACCGCTGCCGACGGTTCTCTTAGAGAAGTGCATCGCTGGTTTACAGCTTGCTTCCACGGCTTGCACAGAAGCCTTTTTCCGGTTGGCTCAAGTGCCGGTGGTGAGGAACGGATTTGTCTTGTCTGTGCCAGCTCTGGATATCGAGATTGGGAAAGAGTGCAGTGGCATACGATCTTCATGGATGCTTTTTCTTTGCAGTTTGGTACTGGCTCACTTATATTTGCCGACACTCTGGACAAAAATCCCGTTTGTACTCGCCTCCATACCACTCGCAATCGTGAAGAATGCTGTCCGAATTTTTACCTTGAGTATGTTAGGCATGCACGTGGATCCGAGTTTTTTGTACGGTGATCTGCACCGGAACGGCGGGATTTTATTTTTCGTATTGGCGCTAGCCGGGCTGGCTGTCATTTTGCTCGGTCTGAGAAGGGTGGAGCAGAGCGTTCGAAATTATGAACTAATTCCTTCGCGTCCGTTTCCGTCGAAAACGTGAGCTTTTGTAATTCTCGCGCGACAAGATCGGATATCACAGATAGAACAGGTTAAGGCCAGTCAGAGCAGCGCTGACTGGCCTTTCTTATTCCCGCGGAAAGTGCCGAACAGACGAAGCCTAGGGCGAGGGTATCACTGCCTGTACCTGGTTCGAATACACGCTCTCAGTCCCGCTGCTGTCGACGGCCGTCACCACGTAGTAGTAAGTCTGTCCGCTCGATACAGAATTGTCGACGTAGGACGTACCGGGCTCAGGTGAGGAATTGATGGCAATGTAAGGTCCACCCGCCTGATTCCCCCGATACACGTTGTAGCCGGCCACGGTGGACGTGCTGGCATTCCACGAAAGGCTGACACTATGCTGAGGCGCGGCCGCGCCGTTGCCAGTCACTGAGGCGGTGAATGGGCCATTACTAGCATTGCTTGTGAATGTGATGCTACCTGATGACGCACCGCTCGCCTTAGGTGTAAAGGTCACCGTGAAGCCAGCGCTTTGACCGGCCGTGATGGTTGCCGGAAGCGACAGGCCAGTCAAGGTGAACTCCGAGTTGCTGGAGGTTGCCGACGAGATCGTTATACTGGCACCACTGGCGGTAAGAGTGCCTGCCTTGTTCTGCGTGCTGCCTACAGTGACGTCGCCGAAAGCAAAAGTTCCCGGCGAAATCGCAAGTTGGCCAGGGCTGGTGCCGGTTCCGGTGAGGGATAGAGCCAGGCTTGGAATGGCGCCGGTTGCCGTCAGCGTAAGGCCGCCGCTTGCACTTCCGCTCGCAGCAGGAGTGAACACGACGTTGAAGGTCAGGCTTTGACCTGCATTCAGAGTGGTCGGGACGTTCAGCCCGTTGACCGTAAATCCAGCCCCCGTCAAGTTCGCCTGAGAGATGCTGATGCTGGATCCACCCGTATTCGTCAAGGTTTCCGATCGGCTCTGCGCGACTCCAACCTGCACACTACCAAAATTGATGCTGGTGGGATTTGCTGCAAGTGATCCTTGGGTAACTCCTGTTCCGGAAAGGGTGATGCTCAGCTTTGCGTTCGACGCAGTGCTCGTAACCGTAATATTGCCGTTGACGCTTCCAGCAGCGGTGGGTGAAAAAGAGGCAGAGAATGTTGTACTCTGACCTGCCGTCAAGGTGAGAGGCAGACTAAGCCCTGTGAGGCCAAACCCGCCTCCCGTTGCCGATGCCGCCGATACAGTTACGCTCGAACTGCTGCCATTGCTGAGGGTAATCGTCCGGGTTTGATCGCTTCCAACCTGCACACTTCCAAAATTGACGCTGGCAGGACTTGCTCCCAGGGAAGTCGACGCCACACCACTGCCGGAGAGTGGAATATTGAGAGCTCCAGTGGAAGTCGTCAATACTACATCGCCGGTTGCATTTCCACTGGCTTGGGGAGAAAACGCTACTGTCAGAGCAGTGCTCTGTCCGGCCGGCAATGTAAGGGGCAAATTGAGGGCGGAGATGCTGAACCCCGTCCCCGAGGCAGTCGCTTGTGAAATCGTTGCGCTCGTTCCACCCGAGTTAGTCAGGGTAGCGGTCTGAGTCTGTGTGGTTCCAACCGGCACATTTCCGAAGCTGAGTGTGCTCGGAGCCACAGAAATCTGTCCAGGAGCGGTGCCGTTTCCTGAGAGCGCAATCACGGTACTCGTTGGCGTGGTGTCCTCGTTCGATTCCTGAGCATCGTCTGTGGTCATTGACGCAGCTCCGTTCAGGGAAACACTTCCATTGACGGCGCCCGACGATTTCGGCGTGAAAGTCACCGTGACTGTCGTACTCTGTCCTGCCGCCAGGGTTGTCGGCAAAGTGAGCCCGCTGAACGTGAATGCTGCATTGCTGGCCGATGCCTGAGAGATCTTCACGCTCGTCCCGCCCGGGTTCGTGAGAGTGGCCTTTTGTGCCTGGCTCTGCCCAATGCGAACTTGACCAAACGAAACAGTTGCAGGATTCGTCACCAGCTTGCCGGAAGCCACAGCTTTCCCGCCGACCATGAGATCGATTTCGCTGTCATTCGACGCGTCACTCATGATCGCCAATTTTCCTGAAGGCTGTCCGGCGGCGTGGGGCGTGAAGGCGACGGTCAAGTTGGAACTCTGGCCAGCGGCCAGAGCCAAGGGAAAGGCGGGAGCTGTGATCTTGAAGTCGGCGTTTGAAGCTGCCGCACTCGCAATGGTCACACTAGCAGCGGATGCGTTTGTGAGGGAAACGGTGAGGTTCTTGGATGTGCCCACCACCACGGTACCGAAATCCAGGCTGGAAGCGCCAGCCAACAGCCGGCCATTCTGGGGGTTCGAACTATTGCTTCCCAGAACCCCTTGACAACCTACCATTGCTCCAACGGCGATCAGTAAAAACAGGACTGCGCCACGATCCCAACGCGAGCTGAGATCCATTTTTGCCTCTTCCAATGCCGTACTCGCGTTCGTACGGCGGGAGAATTGGAATCCGGCGATCGTCACCTCGCCCGCATCCAGAGTTTTTAGGGCAGGGAAGTTAGGTCGCGCAACGAACTCATTTTGTTGGATAAAGAACAATCCAAACAGATGTCGGAAGGGCATGGTTACTCTGATCCACCGGTCACGTTGGGACAGGGTCCAGAGGAGTTCGACGTCCTTGATTTCTAAAGGCGCCAAAATGCGAGGCGTCCGAAGAGTTGCACCGTGCTTAATACCCGAATAGTTACTATCAAGCTCTAAATCCATATCCAATCTGACCCGCAAGTGAACCAGACGAACTTGCGTGAACGTTGGTCTTTTCACTTCCGCCTAATCACCTTGGTTGCGATCACGCATCCCCGATTTGTCTGGGCAGAAAAGTGATCTGAAACTTGAACCCCGGAAACCACTGGAACTGCGGGCAACAGGTGTTCGCCGCTGTATTCGTTGCGATCGTCATCGTGACCCACCTGGCAATACCTATTTGGGCCCAA
>Ga0126372_10001128_pt1 | contig 10561 bp, 9 predicted proteins | sample PanSoiMetaPlot_6_FD_92762 | JGI IMG/M metagenome (GOLD analysis project Ga0126372, IMG submission 92762) | Tropical forest soil microbial communities from Panama - MetaG Plot_6 | ecosystem: Environmental > Terrestrial > Soil > Tropical forest > Bulk soil | place: Panama | collected 2016-02-17
ACCCGAATCACCACCTGCACCGACCTGAACCAACTCGACACCTGGGTCCACCGAGCCGCCACCGCCACCACCATCGACGACCTACTCACCTAATACGCCAAACTGGCCCCGGCCTCGGGCACTTTATGATTAGGTGCCGCTTTGCAAGCGCTGGCCGCGACGGAGTGGGAAACGTCACGAATACGGTAGAGGTTTCGGTATCGGATGACTGTGCTCTCGGAGGCGGATGGTGCGGAGGGCGCGACCTCGCCTGACCCGAGCGGCGTGGAGCTTCGGCTGGAGCGGTTCCGGGTCGAGCTGATCGGATACTGCTACCGGATGCTGGGTTCGGCGTTCGAGGCGGAGGACGCCGTGCAAGAGACCCTGATGCGGGCCTGGCGGAGCCTGGATCGGTTCGATGAGGATCGGGCGTCGCTGCGGTCGTGGTTGTACACCATCGCGACCAGCATCTGTCTGGACATGCTGCGCGCCGAGCAACGTCGCGCCCGCGCGATGGATCTCGGCCCGGCCGCCTCTGCCGGGGCTGAGCTGGGCGCGCCATTGCCCGAACGGGCTTGGGTCCTGCCGATCCCGGACGGCCGCGCACTGCCTGCCGGCGGTGATCCGGCGGAGCTGGCCGCGCAGCGCGAGACGATCCGCCTGGCGTTTGTCGCCGCGCTGCAGCACCTGCCGCCCCGGCAACGAGCAGTACTGATCTTGCGCGACGTCCTGTGCTGGAAGGCGGACGAGGTGGCGCGGCTGCTGGGTACCACGGTCGCGTCGGTCACCAGCGCACTGCAACGCGCCCGCGCGGTCTTGAAAGCCCTTCATGTCGCCTTGGCCGAGCCGTTTCAGCCGATGAGCCAGGCGCAGCAGCAACTCCTTGCCCGCTACTGCGACGCGTTCGAGCGCTACGACGTGCAGGCCCTGGTGTCCCTGCTGCACGAGGACGCCACCATGTCCATGCCACCATTCTCGTGGTGGCTGCGCGGCCGCGCCGACATCCGCCGGGCACTGCTCGCGGCTGGGCGGCCCTGCGAGGGCGCTCGCCTGGTACCGACCGTGGCCAACGGTTCGCCGGCATACGCGCAGTACCGACCGCGCGGCCCGCGCGGCGACTACGAGCCGTTCGCGCTGATCGTCATCGAGCTGTCCGACGGCCTGATCAGCGAGACGACGACCTACCTCGACGCCGAGCGGCTGTTCCCGCTGTTCGGCCTGCCTACCGGCGCGGAGGCTGTGGTTTCGCCCTGAACTCCATTCGGATGGTTCCGGCTCATCGATGAGTTCCGCAGTGCCACCGCGTATTTCCTCGTGAACGCGATTACCCGAAGTGGATGGGACGACAATTAGCCGGTGATCCAGTAGGCGGCGAGGAGCAGGACCATCGTGGTGGCGGTGCTGACGCCGGCCAGGCGGACGCGCTCGATCGTGGTGGATGCCCGCCATGGACGCGCGGATGTGACGAATACCAGGGTCGACACGAACAGGCCGGCGGTCAGCACGGCGAGTGCTTGGATGGCGATCCAGCCGGTGCTGGCGATCCAGCCGGCCTTGGAGCCCGCGATCGCCAGTGTCACGATCGTGCCGAGGAACGCGTTGATCGCGATCACGGTGGCCAGGCCGGACACGATCAGCCAGCGCAACCGGCGCCGCAGCCGCAACCCCGGCCAAGCCGACGCAGGTACCGACGCCGACCCAGATACTGACGCAGGTGCCAGTGCCGACACCGGCACAGGTACCGGTGCCGACGCCGGTGCTGGCGCAGGTGTCAACGCTGACGCCGACGCAGGTGCCGACGCCGACACCGACGCAGGTGCCGACGCTGACGCCGACGCAGGTGCCGATGTCGACGGCACAGTCCGGCGACGTAGCCGGCCGGCCAGCGCGTACGCCGGGGCCGCCAGGTAACCGGCGGCGATCAGCAGGTACGCTGCGAGCAGCGCCAGCACGCCGATCCGGCCGATCGAGGGCGCCTCGGCGCTGAGGTATTCCTGAGCCGGCGTCGCACCGGCCACCTGAGGGTCGGACCCGGCGGTGCCGGGCAGGCCGCGAACCCAGCCGGCCATGGTCTCCAGGTAGCCGGGCGCCAGCTGGCCGCCAACGCGCAGATCGTGCCCGGCGCCGCCGAAGAACCGCACGGTGTAGCGCCGGTTGCCGCTCTCCTCCAGGTAACGGGTGATCAGCCGCGGGCTTTCCACCGGCGGCACCGCCCGGTCGTCGGTGCCGTGGATCGCCAGTACCGGCACGTTCAGCCGCCGCAGCGCCGGCTCGGCGTCGTGGCGCACGTAGCCGAACCCACCGACCCCGAACGCCCGCACCGCGGCCCGGCTGGCGCCACCGGACGCGCCGAGCCGGCGCAGGCCGGTGTCCAGCGCCCAGGTCGACTGGCGCAGCGGCGAGGTGGCCGCCGCGGACACCATGATCGCGAACGCGACGCCGCCGGCGGGGTCGGACGCGCCGATCGCGACGACCCATCCGCCCTCGCTGATGCCCCACAGCCCGACCCTGGCCGGATCGACGTCCGGCCGGTCCCGCAGCAGTCGCACCGCGACGAGCGCGTCGGCGGCGAGTTGGGCGTAGTCGCGCTGAAACACCGAGTAGCCGTTGGTGCGCTTGTCGTAGACCAAGGACACGATGCCGGCGCGGGCGAGTTGCTCGGCCTGGCCGGCGAAGGCGTCACGCTTGCCGGGGCCGCCGCCGTGCACGAACACGACGGCTGGGTAACGGCCCGGCTCAGCGGGGGTATATATGGTTGTGGCAAGGGTGTCGCCGTCGACGGCGATGCTGGTGTCTTCGGCCCGCACTGGGACCCCGGACGGTATGGGCTGCGTCGCCGGCGCCGGGGGAAGGGCCGGGTAGGCGAGCTGTGGCGGCAGCCGCGGCGGGTTCCAGTCCGGCGTGATCACGGTGCCGGCGACGGCGAGCACGAGCACGGTGAGCGGCGTCATCAGCACTGTCACGAGTTGGCGCGGCAACACGGTCATACAGATCACCTGATCAACGCGCCGGACGGTGGAGTAGGAGCGCGTATGCTTTCACACCCGTCACGAGTGTCTTTCCGACACCCTCGCAACGAACACGGTGAGCAATCAACGGGAGAAGCCGCGAACGTGTCGACCGTGGCCAGACCCGACCGTCCCCCAGATACGTCAAACGAATGGCCTCAAGGGGGACAGCCTGATCAGAGTTCGGCTATCGTCGCGACGGGCGGTGAGAGCGCGGCAAGGCAACACCCTGCCGCGGTTACCCGACGTGACAATGATGATCAGGCTGGGAGGGCTCCCATGATGACCAACAAGGGCCCGACCGGTTGGGAAGTTGCCCGCGCGGCGAATGTGTCGCAGTCGACCGTCTCGCTCGTGCTGTCCGGCCGCGCGCAGGGTCGCGTGTCCCCCAGCACGCAGGAACGGGTGCGCCGCATCGCCAAGGAGCTCGGCTACCGGCCGCACGCGGCCGCGCGGTCGCTGCGGCTCGGCCGCTCCGGACTGGTCCTGCTGATCGTGCCCGATGTGCAGAACCCCTTTTTCGCCAGGGTTCTCGACGGCGCCGAGCAGGCCGCACACGAAAACGAGTGCTCCGTCGTGCTCGGCTCGCACCAGCACGGCGCGGTCATCACGGGCGCGGCCAACGCCGTCGACGGCGTCTTGGTGTGTTCCAAGCCGCCGCCGGATTTGACCGAGGGCGGCCGGCAGGTGCCCATGGTCGTGCTCGACTCGAGCGCCCAGCGTGGCGTGCCGACGGTCCGGCTGGACGTCGGCGATGGCATGGTGCAGGCCGTGCGGCGGCTGACGCAGCTCGGTCACCAGCGCATCGGGTATCTGCACGCGCCGCAGCGCACGTCGACCTTCCAGGCCAGATGGGCGGCGTTCAAGCGGGCCACCGATGGCATCTCGACGGTCGTGGTCAGCTCCGATCTCACCGTGTCTGGTGCGGAGCAAGCCGGTCTTGAGCTGCTCTCCTCGCCCGGCCACGGGTTGAGCGCGGTCGTGTGCGATGACGACGTGCAGGCCGCCGGGCTGTACCGGGCCGCGCAGCAGCTCGGGGTGCGCATCCCGCTTGACCTGTCGGTGATCGGGTTCGGCAACACCGAGGTGTCCCGGATGCTGTACCCCTCGCTGACCACGGTCGAGCTGTCCGGCGAGGAGCTGGGCCGCACCGGGCTGGCCATGCTGCTCGACCTGCTCGGCGGCCAGCAACCATCCCGGCGGGCGGTACTGCCCACCACGCTCGTCGAGCGGGACTCGATCGGCCCCCCGGCGGCGCGGTAGTTCGTGCGTGCCCCACGTCTGCGTCGTGTGTTCGAAGACGCGGCTTTCGGTGGTGTGGTTTCAGCCGCGCGGTGTTCAACTGCCTGGGTTTCGAAGATGCAGCGTGACGGTGGCGACGCGACCGCCGGCCAGTTCCAGCGACACCGCGGCCGGACCCGCCACGACATGATCGGCGGGGCTTGGCCGCACCGGGATTCGAAGGCCGCCGGCGACCTCCGGTAGGGAGCCGAGGATCGATCCGGCCGCGGCCGGCAGGTCGGACAGCTCGATATAGCAGACGGAGACGGGCCCGCCGGGGTCCCCCTGGCGTAGGCCAAGCCGGGCCGCGGCGGTGAACTCCAGCCGGCAGTCGGACGCGGCCGGGCCGCTGGACGTGGCTTGGCCGCCGGCCGGGTCCTCGCGCAGCGGCACCCGCAGGTAGCCGGTGTCCGGGTCCCAGCTCACGCCCGGCGCCGGGTCGCCGACGAGTTCGGTGCGAAGCCTGCCGAGCACGCCGAGCAGGTCGCCGAGCCGCCGCTGGGCCAGGCGGCGCGCCGGCTCGGTGAGCATCTCGTCGGCGAGGTGGACCAGCTTCTCGTAGCAGTGGGCCACGACCGAGCTGGTCCGCCCGTCGACGTGACCGGCCCGCAGGGCCGCCGCCGGATCCCACAGCGGCTCGCCGAGCACCGTCCCGTAGCAGACCGCCCTGGTCAGCCCGACCACGCCGATCGCGTCGAGGTTGTCGGCGTCGTGTACGGCCGCAGCCACCGGGCACGTCTGGACCAGATCGGCCGGCAACCAGTCACCGGCGATGCGGTACCGGCCGGTGGCGTCGACCGCGCGCAGGATGTCGGGGTACCAGGGCCGGGGGATCTGGTGCGCGTCCAGCACGGCGCGCACCAGATCGTTGGCCGCGTGCGCGGGCAACGGGCGGACCCCCGTGCGCGCCTCGGCCACCCGGTGGTAGTCGTGGACATACCCGGCCACCTGAGCCAGCGCCGGGTCGGCGCCGAGCTGCCCGGCGATCCAACCGGACAGCGCGGCCACCCGGTCCAGGTGTGACACGTCGTGTGCCCGGTCGGCCACCTCATGATCGGCGGCAACGGTCGCTCGCAGCGCGGCGAGGTCCACGCCCCGCGTGTGGCGTGCTATCGCTGCCCGTAACACTCCGACCAGATCCCCGCCAATTCGGTCTGCATGGCCGGGTCCAGCCGGTGTAGCCCGGGAGGGTGCACGTCAGCCGACAGCCGCGCGGTACACACATACAGCTCCGAATACACCAGGTCGAGCACCCGACCAAGCACGCTCTGCTCGAGGAAGTTGACCGGCTTGCCGTCGTTGAGCAGGTACAGCGTGCGCCGGCCGTCGGCGAGCTCGGTCACCTCGTCGACGCTGACCGCGGCGACCGCCCTGGCCAGCAGGCCGGGCACGTCGAACTCCACCTGCTTGCTGCTGCCGCTGGCCAGCACCGCGCCGTCGGGCAGCAGGTCGAAGTCGTCGGCGGTCAGCGCCCGATGCCCGGACACCCCGATGACGACCTCGGCATCGGCGAACAGTTCGGTGCGCCGGCCGACTCGGGCACCCTGCAACAGGGCCGCGGCCATCCGCACCGGGTTCGGGTCGTACACCGACACGTCGGCGCCCTGCCGCAGCAGGTGCTCCACCAGCGCCGTGCCGATGCCGCCGTAGCCGAGGACGAGCACCCGGCACTCGGCGAGCAACCGGTAGAACCGCGTGCGCAGCAGCCGGTCGACGCTGTAGGCGATGGACCTGCCCACCTGGCCGTCCTCGAGTTCCTTGAGTGGGCTGTCGGCGATGGAGTAGACCGGCACCGGGAGCGGGCTGTGCCGCTCGTAGGCCCACTGCCCCTGCTTGGTGTCCTCGACGACCCCGAGCACACCGGCCGTGGCCAGCCTGCCGACCCACGGCGCGCAGTAGCCACCGACCTCCTGGACGGTGGTCTTGCCCCGCTGGGCGGCCCGGCAGGCCGCGTCGACCGCGAACATGGCCAGCTCGTCGAGCGAGGACGGCACCCGCAGCGGCAGCGAGTTCAGCTGTTCGACCGCCGAACTCCGCACGCTGTAGGGCACCGGAACGACGAGTTCGATGTCCATCACCTCGGACAGCGCGCGGACGTATGGGACCGCGGTGTCAAGCAGGTGAGTCACTAGTACCAGCCGGGACGGCCGGGCTGGCCAGCGCCGGATGGCGGCTTGTAGGACGGGCAGCTCCGAGACTCGACCGGCGTGGCCGAGTCCTACCACGCCGGAGCCGCGGTGAGGATCGCGCGCCGCCGCCAACCGGCCGGTCGGGCTGCCCGATGAGGTTGAGGTGCCGTTGTTCCGGGAGATTGTCTCGGCCACGGGTTGAACCCCTCGGATCTCATTCCGTTCGCAGATCGGGTCAGCTGGCCGCCAGCTGGTGGGCCTCGGCCCACCGCTGCGCGGCTACTTCGGCGGCCACGAGTGGCTGCCCGTCGTCGGGCTCGTCGTTGCCGACGCGGACCCGCCCGCCCGCGCGACGTGCCGGGTTGATTCGGCCGTCCGATCCCCGACCGTCCTGGCCGTCATGTGCCAGGCCGTCACGGAACCGGTTGTCGGCGCGCAGCTCAGACCCCTGAGCCGGGAGCGTCTTGTTCGACGATCGATCGGCGGCGGCCGGTGCCTGCTCGGCGGCCTCGAGTAGGTATCCGCGGCCCCAGACCGTGCGGACGACCAAGCCGAGCGAACGGATCCGCCGCCGCACCCGCATGATGTGCAGATCCAGCGCGTTGCGGCTGGCGCCGCCGGGGCGGTCTGGCAGGCACTCGCGCAGCGTCTCCCTTGGCACCAGAACTCCGAACTGGCGCACCAGGCACTCCAGCAAATCCGTCTCGGTTCGTGAGATGGTGATGGAGCGACCGGCGTAGCGCAGGACCCCGTTCGGGTCGACGTGGGGCAGCCGATGAGCCTCGGCCTTGGCCCGCAAGCTCGCTACCCGCGCCTTCAGGTCCTCATCCGATACCGGGGCGCGCACCCAATCCTCGCGCACATCGGATGAAACCGGTGCCGGCACCCCACCCTCGATGACCAGCAATCGAAGCACCCCGAGGGCACGGTACCGGTCTCGCCTGGCCGATTCTGCCGGCCAACGAACCAGTTTGACTTCACCTCTGTGTAGGGTTGTTGTCACGGGACACTCCCTTTGTCGTGACATCCGCAGAGAGTCGAGAAGGCGACTTCGGTCCCTCCTCGCACCCGGGGCGTCGCGACGGCGAGGTCGCGCCGTCAGGATCTTCCATCCCTTGATCCTCAGGCCGCTCGCTTCGTCCCCGCACAGAAGTCAACCGTATGACTAAACGGAATTCAAGGGGTCGGCCGGGGCGGGGGTCGGCGAGCCTGCGTCCGAACGGGCGAGTGCGACGCCGGGCGCGGCTACCGCGAATCAACGGCCATAGCAGCTGTTCAGCGCCCCCGTTCGCAGTTGAAATACCCCATTACCAGCAACAGCGGCCACCGGCAGTGCGTCCGGTTGCACTAGCCACGCCGGTTCAATCGCCTGAAATAAGATTGAAAGTTGAACCATGATTCATCTATTAGCTGAACCGCGGCCGCGAGGGATGCAAACCGGACGTACGTCTTATTCACGAGGGAGCGTGAGCGTTAGTTGGCGTTGGCAGCGGCCGCGGTGTTGGCGGCCACGTCCACCGCGGCCGCCGCGACCTGGCGGGCCGACGCGGGATTCTGGCCGGTCACCAGGCGACCGTCGACGGCGACGTGAGGCAGGAACGGCGGAGCCTGGTTGAGCACGGCGCCGCGCTCGGAAAGCTCCTCGGCGAGGAAGTAGGGCACGACGGAGGCCATGCCGACGGCGCGCTCCTCGGCGTTGGTGAAGGCCGCGACCCGGCGACCGGCCACCAGGTAGGAGCCGTTCGGCAGCACGACGTTGAGCAGCGCGGCGGGACCGTGGCACACCGCGGCCACCACCCGGCCGGCGGTGTACGCGCCGGCCAGCAGGGCCGCCAACGCCTCATCCTCGGGCAGATCGATGGCGGCGCCGTGACCGCCGGCCACGAACACGATCTCGTACGCGGCGGGGTCGAGCTGGTCGGCGGTCGGGGTGTCGGTCAGCTTGGCGACCATCTCCGGGTCGGACAGGAACGCCCGCTGCGTCGGATCGTCCGGATTCACCGCCTCCATGGGCGGGCGGCCGCCGCGCACCGACACCAGGTCGACCCGAAGGCCGGCGGTGGTGAACACCTCCCAGGCCTCGGCCAGCTCGGAGGCGTACACCCCGGTCTCACGGCCGTTGGGCATGGTGTGCTGGCTGGTCATGACGATGAGCGCGCGCCGGTTGACGATGAGCGTCCGCCGCTCGGTCACGACGCCGCCTCCCGTTCCACCTCGGCCGCCCTCGCGGCCAGGGCCTGTGCGCCCTTGGGCACGGCCGCCCTCAGGGTCGGGCCGAAGCTCTGCCCGAAGTACTCGGCGGCGGGGCCGACCAGCTCGGCGCGGTGGGTGATGCGGGTGCCGCCGCCCGGCAGCCTGACGATCGTGTTGGTGGCGCGCAGCGACACGGTCTCGGCGATGGTGGTCACGGAGACGTAGCCGGCGTTCTCGGTGGCGGCCAGGATCGAGAACGCCATGGGCTCGCCCCCGGGCGGGGTGAGCTTGCCGGTCGCGCCGGCCTCGAACTCGCCGGCGAGCTCGAGGCGCTCGACCCCGCCGTTCCAGCTCGGCCAGCCGCCGACGTCGCGGTACAACCGCCACACGGTCGACGGCGCCGCGGTCGTCTCAACGCTGTACTCAAACGACCACATAATCTTTCCTTCCGTACCAAACGGGGTCACGTGGGCGTCCCCGGTTCGTGTTTTAAGCGACGGGGACGCCCACGCGACCGAAAAACGATCAGGTCCAGCTGATGGGTAGGTGCTTGACGCCGTTCTGGAAGTTGGAGCGCAGGCGTTGGGGGGCCCCGGCCAGGTGAACCTCACCGAGCCTGTCCAGCACGGCGGTAAAGATGGCCCGCATCTGCGTTCGGGCCAGGTGGGCGCCGATGCAGAAGTGCGGCCCGTGGCCGAAGCCGATGTGCGGGTTGGGATCGCGGCCGATGTCGAACCGGTCTGGCTCGTCGAAGACCAGCTCGTCCCGGTTGGCCGACGGGAAGTAGACGACGACCTTCTCCCCCGCCCGGATCCGCTGCCCGCCCAGCTCGGTGTCGGCCACCGCCGTGCGCCGAAACGTGATCACCGTGGTCCACCAGCGCAGCATCTCCTCGACCGCCGACGGCAGCAGCGAGCGGTCGGCGAGCAGCCGCCGGTACTGGTCGGGATTGGACAGCAGCGCCAGCATGCCGCCGGGCACCGAGTTGCGCACCGTCTCGTTGCCGGCCACCGAGAACAGCCAGAACAGCTTCTCGAACTCGTCGACGGAGACCCGGCCGCCCTCGTCGTCGACCTGCTGCATGAGCAGCGACATGATGTCGTCGCCGGGGTTGCGCCGCCGGTACTCCCCCAGCTCGCGGGCGTAGGCGTACAGGTCGGCCATGCCGTCGGGGCGTCGCGAGTCGGGCATCCGCCCGTTCTCGTCGGGCTTCGGGCGCACCCGCAGCGCCCGGCGTGCCATCTCGGTGGCCCGCGAGGCGTCGAAGGCGCTGCTGGCGTTGTACTCGGCGTCGAGCACGCCGATGACGCGGTTGCTCCAGTCGAACATCAGCCAGCGGTCCGACTCGGGCACGCCGAGCACGTCGGCCAGCGTGTACAGCGGCAGATCCGCCGCAACCTCCCGAGCGAAATCGCACGAACCGCGCTCGACGACGGCGTCCACCAGGGCGTACGCGCGCCGCTGGATCCGCTCCTCGATCCCGGCCAGGGTGCGCGGGGCGAACGCCTTGGTCAGCAGCCGGCGAAGCCGCGAATGCTCGGGCGGATCCATGTTGATCATCATCGAGCGCAGCGCGTTCAGGATCGGCGGCGGCGCATCATAGATCTGGGTGAGCCCGGCCGAGGAACTGAACACCTTCGGATTGCGCAGCACGTGCTCGACCTCGGCGTAGCGCACGACGGCCCAGTGCCCCGGGCCGGCCGGCCAGAAGTCGATCGGTGGCTCCTCGGTCCAGAACACCGAGCCCCGCGCCCGAAGCCGCGCGAACGTCTCATGCGGAACGTCTTCGACGTAGCTGTCCGGATGCAGGATCAGCGACGGCGCCGTGGCGCGGGCGTCAACGGTCGTCATCGCACACCTCCCGCGGAGGATTTCCACCCCACCGAATCGCCGGGGACCCCGGGCTTGATGTTGTGGTTGAAGCAGAAAACGTTGTCCGGGTCATAGGCGTCCTTGACCGCCGTCAGGCGC
>Ga0126372_10001129_pt1 | contig 10559 bp, 10 predicted proteins | sample PanSoiMetaPlot_6_FD_92762 | JGI IMG/M metagenome (GOLD analysis project Ga0126372, IMG submission 92762) | Tropical forest soil microbial communities from Panama - MetaG Plot_6 | ecosystem: Environmental > Terrestrial > Soil > Tropical forest > Bulk soil | place: Panama | collected 2016-02-17
GAACACGATCACGCCTTGGGTCGCGCGGCCGGCAATGCGGATGCCCTCGACGCGCGTGCGGATAAGCTGGCCCCCATCCGTGACCAACATGATCTGGTCCTCGTCCTCAACGGGAAACGAGGCGACGACAGGCCCGGTCTTGCCAGTTACTGCCATGGCGACAATCCCTTTGCCGCCACGGCCGGTGGTACGGTATTCATAGGAAGACGAGCGTTTCCCGTAGCCGCGCTCGGAGACCGTAAGCACGAACTGCTCCGCCGCTGACATTTCCACGTAGCGCTGTTCGCCTAGTTCGATTGCGCCCGTCGCCTCCTCCACATCGGGCGCAATTTCCTCCACTTCACCAGCGATTCCGCGACGCACGGCGCTGGCGCGCTTAAGATACGCCACGCGCTCGTCAGCGCTGGCGTCAACATGGCGCAGGATCGACATCGAAATAACTTTGTCTTCGGCAGCCAGCCTTATTCCGATATCGCCGATTGTATCGCGACCCTTCTTCAAAGAAGTTTTGCTCGCAGGAAACCGTATGCACTGACCTTCTCGGGTTGTAAGAAGGATGTCATCGTGATCGCTGCAGAGTTCAACACTCGCAATAGAGTCGCCATCCTCCAATTTGATTGCCTTGATGCCTGAGGGGCGAACGTCAACATAGTGATCGAGGGCTATTTTCCGAACGATGCCGTTCGTCGTGGCGAACATCAGTTGAAGACCCGCCCATTTAGTTTCGTCCTCGGGCAAGGGCATTATTGTCGTGATGCGCTCGTCCTGCTGCAGCGGGAGAATGTTAATCAGCGCCTTGCCGCGCGCCTGTGGCGCCGCCTGCGGCAGGCGCCACACCTTGTCCTTGTAAACCCGGCCAAGGGAGGAGAAATACAAGACAGGCGTATGCGTGGAGGCCACGAACAGACGCGAGACGAAATCCTCCTCGCGCGTCTGCATGCCGGCGCGACCCTTGCCCCCGCGCCGTTGCGCGCGATACGTCGACAGCGGCACGCGCTTGACATAGCCGAGATACGAGACGGTGACCACCATGTCCTCGCGGTGGATGAGATCTTCTTCCTCGACTTCGCCTTCCTGCTCGAGGATGACCGTGCGGCGCGGGGTAGCAAACTTCTCACGCACGGCCCTGAGCTCGTCTTTCACGATGCTTTGGATGCGCGCGCGCGAGCGCAAGATGTCGAGATAGTCGGCGATTTCCTCGGCAAGCTTGTCCAGCTCGGCCTTGATCTCGTGGCGACCAAGCGCGGTAAGACGCTGCAGGCGCAGGTCGAGGATGGCTTTGGCCTGCTCGGCCGAGAGTTTATACGTGCCTGTCTTCGACACCTTGTGGCGTGGATCGTCGATCAGCGTGATCATGGCCTCAACATCGCGCGCCGGCCAATCGCGCGCCATCAAGGTCTCTCGCGCCGTGTTGGCGTCGCTCGAGCCGCGGATGAGCTTGATCACCTCGTCGATATTGCTGACGGCAATGGCCAGCCCGACCAGCACGTGGGCGCGATCGCGCGCCTTCCCCAGCAAATACTTGGTGCGGCGGGAAATCACCTCCTCGCGGAAGGCGATGAAGGAGGTGAGCAGGTCCTTGAGATTCATGACCTGCGGGCGGCCGCCCTCGAGCGCGACTACGTTGGCACCGAAGGTCGATTGCAGCGGCGTGTATCGGTACAGCTGGTTGAGTACGACATCCGCCATGGCGTCGCGCTTGAGCTCGATGACGACGCGATAGCCCTCGCGGTCGGATTCGTCGCGCAGAGCGGCGATGCCGTCGATTTTTTTGTCCCGCCACAGCTCGCCAATTCGCTCGACCATCGCCGCCTTATTCACCTGGTAGGGAATCTCGCTGACGATGATCGCCTCGCGCTCGCCGCGCAGAGTTTCGATCTCCACCTTGCCGCGCATGACGATCGAGCCACGGCCGAAAGTGTACGCGGTGCGGATGCCCGAATGACCGAGAATGATGCCGCCGGTCGGGAAGTCGGGACCCGGGATGATGCCGATCAGTTCCTCGACACCCAGCCCAGGATCCTCGATGAGCGCGATGCAGGCATCGATCACCTCGCCGAGGTTGTGCGGTGGAATGTTCGTCGCCATTCCAACCGCGATGCCGCCTGCTCCGTTTACCAGGAGGTTCGGGAACCGTGCCGGCAGAACCACCGGCTCTTTCTCGTTGCCATCGTAGTTCGGTTGGAAATCGACGGTCTCCTTGTCGATGTCGTCGAGCAGCTCCATGGCCGCCCTTGCCAACCGGCATTCGGTGTACCGCATGGCTGCGGGCGGATCGCCGTCGACCGAGCCAAAGTTGCCCTGCCCGTCGATGAGGGGCAGACGCATGGAGAAATCCTGCGCCATGCGCACCAGCGCGTCGTAGATCGCCTGGTCGCCATGCGGATGGTATTTGCCCATCACATCGCCGACCACGCGCGCCGACTTCACGTATTTCTTGTCGGGCGTATGCCCGTTCTCATGCATCGAATAGAGGATGCGGCGATGCACCGGCTTGAGCCCGTCGCGCGCATCCGGCAGCGCGCGCGCCACGATCACGCTCATGGCGTAATCGAGATAGCTGCGCTTCATCTCCTCGGTGATCGAGACCGGGCGAATATCGGACGGGCCGGGCGCTTCCGGTTGCTGGTCGTGGTTGTCGGCCAAGGGAAATCCAGTGGTGAGGTTTGTGCTTAGCTGATTCAGCCACCAGAGGCTACCCAAAAACGCGCCAAAGGCAGGCGATTTTCATATGGTGATTCAGATATTTATGGTCAAGTCACGGCGAAGGGTCAGCGCCTTCAGCCATGCCCAATATAGGAAGGTTTTTTGGTGCGTCCTTAGTGGCCGAACACCACCGCATGCATGATGCGGCCGGGTCAAATACGCGGGCTGTCTCTTGCCTGAAATATCTCAGCGACTTAGCGCGCGCTCACGGTTGGGAACATTGCGGCAACGCCTAGAGCTTTGGACCCAAGTTGGACCCAAGGGCGTCAGCGCTTCAAAATGTTTCCTGCCATCATCCCGATAACCGCGGCCGCACTCGTGTCGGCCTTGCGCGTGCGCTTGGCGTAGCTGCGCAGGAGCACTGCGGGATCATGCCCGCATCGAGCCGCCACGACATGCACGGGCACGCCGGCGTCAAGCAGTAGGGTTTCATGTGTGCCGCGTAGATCATGGAGACGCAGATCGAAACCACGCTTCCGCGCACGCTTTTTGAACTCCGTCGTCGTGGTGTTGGGATTGCGGAGGCTCGTGAATGAGAAATCTTCGCCTGGCGCCGGCGGATTGGGGAACATCAACGCATCGGCGGGGAGCTTGACCAGTGAAAGATCGACCGCGACACCATCGGGCACGCCGGCTATTAGGCGCAGATGTTTCTCGCGCTCGGCGGTCAGCAGCGCCAGCAGGCTATCGTCGATCGTGATGGTGCGCGTCCCCCGTGCCGTCTTGGGAGCCTTGAGGGCGAGCGCTTGCCCTGTGACGTGATCAACGGCACGCTCGATGCGCAGCGTCTTGGCCTTGCCATCAAGGTCGCTCCACCGCAACGCCAGTATCTCGGAACGGCGCGCGCCGGTGAACGCTGCAACGGCGACGATCGGGAACAAAACCGAGTCCCGGAAGCCCTCGACCAAGGTTCGTAGCTGATCTTGGTCAAGTACCGTGCCGTGATCAGCCTCGCCCGGAGACGGTATCTTTTCGGCGCGCTCCAGCGGATTGACTGCGAGCATTCCCTTGCGCACCGCGGTCGAAAGGCACGAGCCGAGCACCACATGCACATATTGGGCGGTGGAGGCAGCGACCTTGCCCTCGAGCTTGCAGTACAAAGCATCAAGTTCGGTCGCTTGAATCTGTTGCAACGGCCGGGACCCAAGCACGGGCACGACGTGAACGCGCAGAAGCTGACCATAGCGCGCCAGTGCGCGGCCTCCGACTCCCCGCTGTCGGCGCCCTGGCGCCCCGATGGCAAGCCATTGCGCTATCCATTGCCCAAGTGTGATTTTGTCCGGCGCCACGTGTGTGCCGTCATCGCCGCTCTTGAGTAGCCGGCGCAGCTCTTTGCGCGCGTCCGACAATGAACCGTGAAACGTTTGGGTGATGCGCTTGCCCTTGACGCGGTAGCGTAGGCGCCAAGAATTTTTGCCGCGCTCGTCAATTCCGCCGTCACCGCGATCGCGTCGCTTCGTCATTTGTTTTCTCCGTGTGTGAGGTCAAGATCGCGCATGGCCTGCGCTTGTCCGTAATAAAGGGACCCTGAGGGCTTCTTCTCCCCTTCAGCATGAGAAAGCAGCGCGAACTCCGGTATGTTGACCAGCGTAACCAGCGTACGTGCGACTTCCTCGGGTGTCGCGTATTTCGGGTAAGGACTGACCCCGACGATGCCGGGGGGCGCCACTCCATCGAGGAGCTGCATTACGGCTGACTTGAAAGCCTCGAAGTCGAAGCGGTTTGTGCGCCAGCTGAAATTGTGAGTGACGATGCTCGCCACCTCGGTGACATCGTGATCAATGGCGGCGTCAGCGTCGGCGGTGCTGGAAAAACCAAGGCCACGAGCGTAAATGGTCATCCGCTCGATGAGGTAACAAAGCCCTCGAGTCGGCCTGTCAGCCGGCGTGGCTGCTTTTAAAGCATAATCAAGATACCCCTCGGTCGTTCGTGAAAGCGTCGTTCTGCTCGATTTGGCCTCGCGCTCAAGGCGGACGCGGACCTCGGGGTCAACACGGATCAGCATAGCTACCCGGCGCCGGCCCGTAGGCTTGCGGCCCGAACCTTTGCGTCGGCCGCCCCTTGCCATGACCTCCCCTTTGAAATCCGGATACCGAAATGTATCCGTACAGTATTGACCTAGATACGTCAACCTCCTATCGAGTTAGACAAAACCAAATTCGATCCGATGGGGGATTTCAATGACAGAAAAAAGGCAGAAACCGCTGACGATCAGCGTCCCGGAAGCCGGCAGACGATACTTCGGGATTTGCCGCGACTCCGCATACGCCGCCGCCAAGCGCGGCGACATCCCGACGATCAGGGTCGGGAGGCTTTTGCGCGTTCCGGTGCGATTGCTGGAGGCCTTAATTGATGACGCTGCAATGAAACGCCGTCATCGCGCCGCGCGCGATCAGGTCACCGCCGCTTAAAGCGAAACGCCGTCCTTCGACAGGACGGCGCTCGCATTTTCCACATAGGGCTAAGCAGCCTCTCTCGCGAGGCGCTGTGTAGCCCAAAGCGGCCAAGGCCGCAAGGAGCCTGCACATGCCTACGACCCTCCCGAAAATTTCTTTCGCTTTTAAGCGCAGCGTGCCCGCCCATCCCCGCCGGGTTGTTGGGGACACGCGCAGCGTCACCTTAAGCCCGCAATTCAGCGTCTACGACGGCCGCGACCGCGTTGGTTCGTATCGACGTGACGGCGACCGCTTCATGGCGTTCGACCGTCGCGGTTGCGGGCTAGGCACCTTTCCGACAATGCGCGAGGCCGCTGACGCCATCTGCGCGAAGAGGGCTTCGTGACCACGCGCCGTCGCCTACCCGATCGAAGGTTGAGCGAGAGCTTCGACATCGAGATCGGCGGCTTGGAATACACGGCGACGGTGTCGCGTTTCTCGGACGGCCGCATCGGCGAAGTTTTTCTTGGCAACCACAAATCCAATAGTTCGGCCGACACGGCCGCCCGCGACAGCGCGATCGTATTCTCGATCGCCGTACAGCACGGCGCCGATCCCGAAACGATCCGCCGAGCACTCTGCCGCGATAGTCAAGGCCGGGCCTCCGGGCCGCTCGGTGCCGCTCTCGACAAGATCGCAGGGTTCAAGTCATGACCGCAGCCATTCTCCCGTTTCCCCACCGGCCGGTGCGCGTTGTGCCCGCGCGCGATGGCGGATGGTTGGTTGTGTGGCGCGCGTGCGGTTGGCTGCATGGATCGCGCAACGCGGCTTTAGCCGACGCGCACGCGATCGCTACGGCTCACAATGTCACCATTGAAACAACTCGGCGATTTGGCGCGCCGACCGAGCTGATCGTCGTGCGCCAACAGCACAAGGAGAATGCAGACATGGCATTCCAACAGAAACCTAATCGCGGCTCGCTCTTCAAGAACGACGAAAAGTGCAAGGAAGAGGATCGCGACTATGCCGGCAGCATCAACATCGAAGGCCGTGAGTTTTGGCTGAGCGGATGGCTCAGCGAAACGAAGAAGGGCAGCAAGTATCTGAGCTTGGCTGTCAAACCCAAGGATAAGTAGAGCAGCGAGAAGCTGAAAGCGACGGAGACATGACCATGACGGACGAGGAGAAGACAGTGCACAAAATGACAGTGGAGCAAACGATGGAACAAACAGTCGAACAGTGGCTCGCGATCCGTAAGCAAGCCGGGCTCCAAATCGATCCGGAGACCGCTGAGGTTGAGTGGATATATGCGCAAATGTTCGATCCCTACGGTGTCAAACCCGTTCCCGAGGAATACTGGTGTGTCGGGCGGGAGTACTTCGCCCGTTCTCCTGGAAGCGACGTGTGGGTCTGGTTTAGCGATCTGCCCGACGCCACCCGCGACGCCTTATGGAAAAAGCACAGTTCAAAGTTGGCGTTTCCGGCAGGATTCGAGGATTGCCCGTTCTAGTAGGTATCGAATTCGTGACCGAGCGCTCCTGGCGTGACTTCGATGGACGACGGGATTCAATTTTGAAATCTGGGGAGGGGCGGCATGAAGTCCGCCGACGAGATACTGGCCGAGCACGGCATCAAGCTCGAAAGCCCGGCCCCCGGCCGCTACTACGCCATCTGTCCGCGGTGCTCGCATACGCGTAGCAAGGAGCATCAGAAAGCCAAGGTGCTCGGCGTCACCATCGAAAATGACCGCGCGCATTGGGGATGCAACCATTGCGGTTGGACCGGACCCGAGAGAGGCAACGGTAATGGTCGCGATCGCGATCGCGCGGGCTTCGAAACCTACGATTACTGCGACGCGGACGGCACTCTCAAATTCCAGAAGGTGCGCAATCCACCGGGATCGAAAACCCGCTTCTGGATGCGCCGCCCAGACAGCCACGGCGGATGGATCAATGACACCAAAGGCGTCGATACCAATCTACTCTATCGCATCGAGGAGATGAACGAAGCCATTGCGCTTGGCCGCACCGTTCTCGTGGTCGAGGGTGAAAAGGACGTTAACAATCTCTGGCGCATCGGCATCCCCGCCATCTGCAATGCGCACGGCGCAAGCGAACCGGGCAAGCAGCCGAAGTGGACCAAAGCACACAGCGAGCAACTGCGCGGCGCCGACATCGTCGTCATGCCCGACCATGACGCCGCCGGGTATGCGCACGCCGATGCCGTTTGCAAAACATCATTGGGCACCGCCAAGCGCGTGCGCGTCCTCAAACTCGCCGAGCATTGGCCGGAAAGCCCGAAGGGCGGCGACATTTCCGATTGGCTCGCCGCCGGTCATACGTGCGAGGAGCTCGACGCGCTCACCGCTGCCGCGCCGGACTACGTGTCGGCAACGGCCCGACGGGAAAAGGTGCAGGCGAGTGAGGGTGCGCCGCTACTCGACGACGTGCGCGAGTTTCTGGCACGGTTCGTCGTCTATCCAAGCGACCACGCGCAAATCGCACACGTTCTATGGGTTGCGCATGCGCATTTGATGGATGCATGGGAGAGCACGCCACGGATCGCGTTCCTGTCGCCCGAGCCGGCATCGGGAAAGACGCGGTCGATGGAAGTGTCCGAGCTCCTCGTTCCCAACCCGGTCGCGGCGGTGAACGTGACGCCGGCCTATCTGTTCCGAAAAGTCGGCAGCGAGGACGGCCCGCCGACAATCCTATTCGATGAAATCGACACTGTGTTCGGACCCAAGGCCAAGGAGAACGAGGAGATCCGGGCGCTGTTAAACAGCGGGCATCGTCGCGGCGCCGTCGCCGGACGCTGCGTGGTGCGCGGCAAGACGGTCGAGACGGAGGAGATTTCCTCATACGCTGCAGTTGCCCTTGCCGGGCTGGGCTGGCTGCCGGACACGATCCTGAGCCGCAGCGTGATCGTCCGCATGCGCCGTCGCGCGCCCGATGAAATTGTCGAGCCGTTCCGTCGGCGCGTTCATGCACCGATCGGCGAAGCGCTGCGGCGGCGGCTTGCGGGGTGGGCCGCTGCGATCCTGAAAGCGGCGACAGAGGCGCGGCCGCAGATGCCGGACGGCGTCGAGGACAGGAACGCTGACATCTGGGAGCCGCTACTCGCGGTCGCCGAGATTGCGGGCAGCCATTGGGTTCGGTTGGCGCGCAAGGCGGCGGCGGCGCTCGTAGCGGTGGCGCGCGAGGTCGAGCCGAGCCTCAACGTCCGGCTGCTAGCAGATTTGCGGACAGTGTTTGGGGCGGAGGAGCAACTCGCCACAAAGAAGATCCTAGCCGAACTATGCCTAATCGAGGATGCACCATGGGGCGACATGAAGGGCAAGCCAATCACCGACAACCAGCTAGCCCGACGGCTCAAAAACTACGGCGTAAAGTCGAAGACCATTCGGTTGGGCAATGATCGCTTTGCGAAGGGATACGTTCGCGCGGAGCTCCATGATGTCTGGCGACGTTATTTGCCCCGGCTCCCGTCTTCCGACAAAGACGTCACAGGCGTCACACCCGTCACAGAGCCCGATTTATGGGTACTTGATGTGACGCCTGTGACGCCACAGGGGCTAAATGTGACGCCTTCCGACGCCCCCGAGGCGCCGCCGCCTGTGACGCCTTCGCGGGAGCCTTGTGACGGCTCGGCCGATGAGAAAAACCCCATGAAATGGGCCTTGTGACGCCTGTGACGCCTGTGACGCCTTCGGCGGGGAATAGGGGCGATGAGCCGGGTTTGAGCCGCCGACGGATCCAAGAACTCGCGGATTGGTACTCCGACAAAGGCCACCAACGGTGCCGTGACAGTGCACTCGACACCGCCGAGTTCGACGCCGAGCTTCGGGCCATCTTGCGCAAGGAGGTGGCGTTTCCCGAGCACGTCGAGATTGAGTTCGAGAGAGTGATGCAAGTGGTGTTCGCGAGCTAGGAGGATCGAGAGTGGGCCCGAACGCACGCACGTCCCGCCAGCAAGCGGCCGCTCTTCGCAATCTGTCGCATAGGTTGGCGAAACCGTCCTTGGGCCGGGGGCGAATTCAACGTCAGTGTCGCCGAGCTCTTTGGGCACTCGGCACGGCTTCCACCTCAGATGCGATCGCTTGGAGCTACCGAGAGGTCATGTGGGGCGAGCGAAGCCGGCACTTTAATCGGGCCGCTATTCGCGCACTGACATCGATCGGTGCAGTGCGAGTTGGCAGGGCCAAGACGATCGGTAGACCGTGGCTATGGCGGCTCAAGGATAGCTGAGGCCGACTATGAATGCTCATTTCTTGCACAGTTCGGGCAGAACAAGCGGAATAATGCAATGAAATCAATGGGGCTCTTACTACGCGAGGTAGTCAAAACGGTGGTTCGCTTTGTTCTCCTACCCGCGAGCGGGCGTGGCGATCGAACGCCGAGGCTTACGCGATCTCGGGGGATTTGGATGGCCCGATCTGGCGCCCTCGGCGAGCGGGTGAATGGTCTGGTGCTTTAGCCGAACCAGCCGAACCGGGCCTGGCAGCGATTGTCGCGCTACTAAGGTAAATGAAAGGTTAACGCGGGGGAAACCTCGCGATGTCGCGAGTGGAGCTTCGAGCGCTTCAGCAAGGCCGCTGTATCGTGCGCGGCGCGCCATCGGCCTGCGGCCGGCAGCGCCGGAAGGAGGGCCCCGGTACCTTTTCGCCAGGATCGAACCCCCCGTAATGGCCACGGCCTATGCGAGAGGCGTGTCGTTCTGGAATTTTTTGGATTTTTTTGGAGCATGGACGCCCGCGGCGGCAGTGATCTGTTAAATAGCTTTCTGAACGCAACGAAGGAATAGAACTTTGAAGTTTCAGCCTGGGAACCAGCTCGGCGCTGCCGGCCGCCCAAAGGGCGCGCGCAACAAGCTTGCGAGCCATGTCTTTGCCGATGTTTTGCAATTCTTGACCGAGCCTGCGGCGTTCGAAGCAAGCGAGCGGACGAAGTTTCAGTCGCTGTTGCTGACGATGTGGCGTGAGTCGCCGCGCGACCTTGCGCGGTTTGTCGCAAGCATCTTGCCACGAGAGTTGCAGATTGAGACGAGCAGTGTGAATGAGCTTTCGGATGAGGAGCTAGACCGGATGATCGAAATGCTGCGCGCGAGAGCATTGGCGGCCCGCGAGCAGCAATCGCTCGACCAAGTAAAGATGCTCGAACATGTTAACTGAAAAAGAGGCAGCGGCACTTACGCGGCTGGAGCAAGAACGCGAGCGGCGCATCAACGAGAAGATTGAAAGCGGCGCGGCCGTGCGCGTACTGCTTCCGATCGTTGCGGGCGCCCGCGAGTCTGTCGATGCCGACCGCGCTCGCAACCGCAAGCTGGAAGAGCTGCGGCGGAATGGGGAAACCCGCGAGGTCTATTTTGATGAGGTGGTGATCATCACGGGCGTCCCACGCCCGGGGCGCGAGCTCGACAACTATACCACGCCCAACGCGAGCGAGCCGCCCGCGGTCAAGAGATGATGCTGCGCAAACA